>Ga0210402_10000429_pt1 | contig 47046 bp, 39 predicted proteins | sample IncBWC7MmetaG_FD_161055 | JGI IMG/M metagenome (GOLD analysis project Ga0210402, IMG submission 161055) | Forest soil microbial communities from Barre Woods Harvard Forest LTER site, Petersham, Massachusetts, United States - Inc-BW-C-7-M | ecosystem: Environmental > Terrestrial > Soil >... | reverse complement strand
GTGCGGCTTTCACGATGACCTACGGCACCTCGTACTACGCCCTGAAGCAAAGGAGCAGCTACAAGCCCGGCGAGACCTTGCTGGTGACTGGTGCCTCGGGCGGCGTCGGGCTGACCGCGGTCGAGCTCGGTGCGCTGATGGGCCTCAAGGTGATCGCGGCCGTCGGTTCCGACGAGAAGATGGAAGTCTGCCGCAAGTACGGCGCCACCATGTTCGTGAACTACGCCAAGGAAAAGATGCGCGACAAGGTGAAGGAGCTCACCGGCGGCAACGGCGCGGACATCATCTACGACGCCGTGGGCGGCGACGCTTTCGATGAATCGGTGCGTTGCATCGCCTGGTACGGCCGCCTGCTGGTCGTGGGCTTCGCCGCAGGCCGCATCCCCTCGCTGCCGGCCAATCTGGCGCTCTTGAAGAGCTGCGACGTGCGCGGCGTTTTCTACGGTGCCTGGCGCGGTCGCGAGCCGGCCGAAGCGCGCAAGAATTTCGACGAACTACTGAAGTGGTATGACGAAGGCAAGCTGAAGCCGCACATCTCGATGCGCTTCCCGCTCGAGAAGGGCGCCGACGCCATGAATGCGCTGCTGTCGCGCAAGGCGACGGGCAAGGTCGTGCTGACTGTGGCGTGAACACCTACTGACTCTTTTTCCTCCCCCGTCATACGGGGAGGGCAGGGAGGGGGAGGGCGCACCGCCGGTTTTGAAAATTGCAGATCGGAAACTTGCAGACGCTTCGACTGCGGCCCTCCCCCTCCGGCCCTTCGGGCCACCTCCCCGTATGACGGGGGAGGAAAGAAATGAAAGTAATGAAGGAGGAAATCATGGGCAGGCTGGCTGGCAAGATCGCGATCGTGACGGGCGCAGCGTCGGGCATTGGCGCGGCCTCGGCCAAGCTCTTCGCCGACGAGGGCGCGCAGGTATTGGCCGTCGACCGGCCGGAATCGGCGATCGATCAGGCCCATGCCGGCAACAATGCGGTCGCAGCCTTTGGCTGCGACATCACGGGCGACGATGCACCCCGGCAGATCGTGGCGGCCGCGGTGGAAAAATTCGGCGGCCTCGACATCCTGTTCAACAATGCCGGCGTGAGCGGCCGCGCCTTCGTCGAGGAGATGACAGACGAGCATTGGGACCGCGTCAACGGCGTGAACGTACGGGCGATGTTCCGGCTCTGCCGCGAGGCCATCCCGGCGCTCAAGGCGCGCGCCCGGGAAAAAGGCCGGGCGCGCATCGTCAATACCGCCTCGGTGATGGCGTTCGACACCGACTACGGGCTTGCCGCCTATTGCGCCTCCAAGGCAGGCGTCGGCGGCCTCACGCGCACGCTCGCCCTCGAGCTCGGCAAGTTCAACATCACCGCCAACTATGTCTGCCCGGGCGCCATTTACACCGGCATGACGCGCACCAACTTCGACAACCCTGAAATTCGCGCGGTCTGGGAAAAGAAGGCGGCCTTGCGCCGGCTCGGCCAGCCGATCGATATTGCCCGCGGCGCGCTCCTGCTGGCCTCCGACGAGGCCGACTTCATCACCGGTCACGAGCTCGTGGTCGATGGCGGGCTGACGCTCAGAACCTAGGATCATCGTCGCATGGCCAACATCCACTCCTTCGCCGCCGACTACAGCGAGGCGCGCGACAAGTTTCTGGCGGCGGCCCGCGTCGCCGGCGCGGTGACCTATCGTTATGACAATCCCGCCAAGGGCCCGAGGGGCGAGGCCTTGTCGACCGATGTGGCGCGGCTCGGCCCCGACGATGCCTCGAGGGCCGTGGTGACGATTTCGAGCACGCACGGCGTGGAGGGCTATTGCGGCTCGGGCTTCCAGGTCGATTGGCTGGCAAGCATCGGCGCGGCCGGTCTGCCAAAGGATACGACCGCTGTGTTCATCCACGCGATCAACCCTTACGGCTTCGCCTGGACGCGGCGCGTGACGGAAGAGGGCAACGACCTCAACCGCAACTACGTCGATCACAGCAAGCCCTATCCGGTGAACGAGGGCTATCTCGAGATTGCCGATTTTCTGGTGCCGCGCGACCTCAGCCAGGCCGTCGTCGCTGCTGCCGAAGCAAAGCTCGCCGCCTATCGCAAGAAAGTTGGCGACGTTGCCTATTTCCGCGCGGTTTCGGGCGGCCAGTACAGTCATCCTGACGGCATGTTCTTCGGCGGCGGCGGCCCGGCGTGGTCGAACCGCACCTTGCACGTTATAACCGACCGCTTCCTGAAGGGCCGCCAGGACGTTGCCGTCATCGACTTCCATACCGGGCTCGGTCCCTATGGCTACGGCGAGCCGATAACGCACTACGACATCGACACGCCGGCTTCTCGCCGCGTACGCGCCTTCTGGGGCGAGTCGGTGACGGAGTCCAAGCGTGGTCAGACCGCGTCCCAGGCGCGTGACGGGCTGGGTCACTACGGTCTCAATCGCGCGCTGACGGAGCCCGAGACGCGGCTCACCATGTGCACCCTGGAGTACGGCACGTTCGATCGCGAGAGCGGCCAGAGAGCCTTCCGGGCCGATCATTGGCTGCACAAGTATGGCGATCCGCTGGGCAAGGAAGCGGGGCCCGTGCGGTCCGCGATGCGCCGGCAATTCTATCCCGAGACCGACGACTGGAAGGAGGCGGTGCTGTTCCGCGGCCACCAGATCGTGCGTCAGGCGATCGCCGGTATCCAGCGCGGCGCCCACTAGGCCCCTGGTCGATCTTTGGGGACAATCGCCCGCGAAAAGCCACACGTCGCGCAAGCGATCCTGCTAGAAAGCCTCCCTATGCGTGCTCTGGTGGCGCTGCTCGCGTTCGTGGGCGTGACGGCGCTCAATTTCCTGTGGTGGTCGTGGCCCAACCGGCCGGTGGAAATCGCCGGCTGGACAACCGCGCCGTTGCAGAGCGTGTCGTTTGCGCCCTACCGGCCGGGCCAAAGTCCGCTCACCCGCAGCTTCCCGACGCCCGACCAGATCGACGATGATCTGCATCGACTGCAGGGCAAGGTGCGCGCGGTGCGGACCTATTCCACGGGCGAGAATCTCGAAGCCGTGCCGCAACGCGCCGGCAAGTACGGTCTGAAGGTCTGGCACGGCGCCTGGCTCAACGACAACGAGAAGGAGAACCTCGAGCAGGTCAACCTGCTGATCGATCACGCCAACAAATACAAGGACACGATCGAGCGGGTGATCGTCGGCAACGAGGTGCTGCTGCGCAAGGACCTGACGGCGAACGAGCTCAGGCGCTACATCCGCCAGGTCAAGCAGCGCGTGACGCAGCCGGTGACCTATGCCGATGTCTGGGAGTTCTGGCTGCGCAACCCGTCGCTGGCCGACGAGGTCGACTTCATCACCATCCATATCCTGCCCTATTGGGAGGACGAGCCGATCGGGCTCGATCGTCGCGAGCCCGACGGCACGCCCAGCATCGAGAAGCACATCGTCGATATCTACAAGAAGGTTCAGGCGCGCTTTCCCGACAAGAAGATCGTGATCGGCGAAACCGGCTGGCCGAGCGACGGTCGCATGCGCTCCGACGCGCGGCCCGGACGGGTCGAGCAGGTGCGCTACTTCTCGACCTTCCGCACCATCGCCGAGCGCGAGAAGTTCGACTACAACGTCGTCGAGGCCTTCGACCAGTACTGGAAGGCGCGCCAGGAAGGCACGGTAGGCGCGTCCTGGGGGCTGCTCAACGCTCAGCGCGAGGACAAGTTCGAGCTCGGCAAACCGGTCGTGGCCGAGCCGCATTGGCGAATGCTGTTCACGCTGTCGACCTTGGCCGGCGGCCTGATGCTGATGGGTTTCGTCAACCAGCGCCGCCAGGCGAGGGGCCGGCCCATCGTGATCTTCGCCCTCTTCGCCCAACTCGTGGCGACCTGCTACATACAGGCGACCTGGATCGACTTGTCGCGCACCTTCTATTTCGAAAAGATGGTGGGCGTCGTGTTCTGGGCGCTGCTGCTCGGCCTGTTCAGCTACGCGCTGCTGCGCGGCATCGCCGACAGCCTGACCGGCAAGATGGCCGATCCCTCGCTCTACGGCGCGCGCATCCGCGAGGCGTTGCATGCCTGGCGCGAGCTGCCGCGTTATCGCATCGTGCAGCGCGCCGACCTGATGGCCCAGCTCCTCTATCTGGTGCTGACGGTGATTTGCATCTTCTACCTCGTGGTCATCAGCATCGACTGGTACGACGGCGTGATCCGCCTCAGCGAGACCTGGTATCGGCAGATCGCCATCGATGGCCGCTACCGCGATTTCCCGATCTGGAGCTTCATCATCCCGAGCATCGTGCTGATGGCCTGGAAGGCATTGACCATCCTGCGGTCGGACCCGATCTCGCGGGCCGACAGATGGGCCAAGGCGTTGTCGTTCGGCCGCCTGCTGGGCTACGACGGAAGCCGTGGCTTCGTGCGCATGGACCGCTCGTTCAGCCGGGTGCTGCCCGTCCTGCCGGAGATCGTACTGGCCTTCCTGCTGATCTTCTGGGCGGCCGTGATGGTGCTGACCGAAGGTGCCATCAAGCTCTATGACGGCGGCTCCGGCGGCTTCGTCGCGGCCGATGGTGGTCGCTGGGTAATCAGGACGCTTTTCTGGAACACGCAGGCCGACTGGTTCGCGGCCCTGGCCGTGCTGATGGCGATTCCTTATCTGGCGACGATTTACATATCGATACGCGAACCACTGGCAGAACCGCCGCCGGACTCCTATACGAGTAAATGGTAGGTGGCAGACTTAAAGACCTCACCCTGAAGAGGGCGCGAAGCGCCCGTTCCCGAAGGGTGGGCGACAGCATGACTGGTCCCACCCTTCGAGACGCGCCCTTCGGGCGCTCCTCAGGGTGAGGTTGTCGCGTTCTTTTGGTCGAGGAGTTACGACATGGAAATCAAGGGCGAATACAAGATCGCCGCGCCGCGCGACAAGGTTTTCGCAGCGTTGAACGACCCCGCGGTCCTGCAGGCCTGCATTCCGGGCTGCGAATCGCTCGAGAAGACGTCCGACACGGAGATGAAGGCCAAGGTTCGCCTGCGCATCGGCCCGGTCAGTGCCAGCTTCTCCGGCAAGGTGACACTGTCCGACATCGACCCGCCGAACGGCTATAAGATCTCCGGCGAAGGGCAGGGCGGCGTGGCCGGTTTCGCCAAGGGCGGCGCCGTCGTCACCCTGCGCGACGATGGCGGCGCGACCGTCCTCGACTACAATGTCGATGCCCAGGTCGGCGGCAAGATCGCCCAGGTCGGCGCGCGGCTGATCGACGGGACGGCGCGCAAGCTGGCCGACGAGTTCTTCGGCAAGTTCGCGGCCACGATCGGCGGCCCGCCCGCTGCGGCTGCTGTCGCCGGAGTGGCCTCGGCAGCCGAACCGGTGCCGGCCGCTCCGCCGCCGTCCGCTGCAGCGCAGCGTGGCTACAAGCACTGGCTGGTCATTGGCGTTGGCGCCGCCGTGCTGATCCTGATCTTCCTGGCAAGTCGTTAACCCGCAATTCGCTTGACCGCCGCCGGACCGGCTTGCGAGAGTCCAGCCAACGCCCGGCGGGTGCGCATCGACGCGTCCGCGTTGAACCAACAAGGTAAGGGAGAAGACTAGATGACCATTTCCGTCGCCATGACCGTCAACGGCAAGTCCGTCTCGGGCAAGGTCGAGGCGCGCACGCTGTTGGTTCAGTTTCTGCGCGAGCATCTCGGCATGACCGGAACCCATGTCGGCTGCGACACCAGCCAGTGCGGCGCCTGCGTCGTCCACGTCGACGGCAAGTCGGTGAAGTCGTGCACCATGCTGGCGGTCCAGGCCGAAGGCTCGAAGGTGATCACCATCGAAGGCCTGGCCGAGAGCGCCGACAAGCTGCATCCGATGCAGGAGTCGTTCCGCGAAAACCATGCGCTGCAGTGTGGCTTCTGCACGCCCGGCATGGTGATGAGCGCCATCGACATGGTGAAGCGGCATAACTACCAGCTCGACGAGGCGACGGTGCGCCGCGAGCTCGAGGGCAACCTCTGCCGCTGCACCGGCTACCACAACATCGTGAAGGCCATCCTGGCGGCAGCGCCCGCCATGAAGTCAGCAGGGGTGTAGCCATGACCGCCGCCACTGGAATCGGCGCCCGCGTTCTGCGTACGGAAGACAAGCGCTTCCTGACCGGGACCGGCCGCTACGTCGACGATCTGCCTCTCGCGCGCGCGACCCACGCTTACTTTCTGCGTTCGCCGCATGCCCATGCGAAGATCAAGAGCATCGACACCGCGGCGGCCAAGAAGATGCCGGGCGTCGTCGAGATCTTCACCGGCAAGGATACGGCCGATGCCAAGGTCGGCGGCCTGATCTGCGGCTGGGTGGTCAAGGGCAAGGACGGCCAGCCGCACAAATCGCCGCCGCATCCGGTAATGGCGCTCGATACCGTGCGCTATGTCGGCGACACCGTCGCCATGGTCGTGGCCAACACCGCCGATGAGGCCAAGGACGCGGCCGAGGCGATCAAGGTCGACTACGACGTCAAATCGGCCAACATCGATCTTGCCCGTGCGCTCGACAAGGGCATACCCGAAGTGCATCCCGAGGCGCCGGGAAACCTGATCTACGACTGGGAAATCGGCGTGAAGGCCGATATCGACGCCGCTTTCGCCAAGGCCGCGCACGTTACCAAGCTCGACCTCGTGAACAACCGGCTGATCCCCAACGCCATGGAGCCGCGCGCCGCGGCGGCGGACTACGACAAGGGCACGGGCAACTACACGCTGTGGTCGACGTCGCAGAATCCGCATGTGCTGCGCCTCATCCTGTCGGCCTTCGTGCTGGGCATTCCCGAGCACAAGCTGCGCGTCATCGCCCCCGACGTCGGCGGCGGCTTCGGCAGCAAGATCTTCTGCTACAACGAAGAGACGATGGTCACCTGGGCGGCCAGCCGTGTCGGCCGGCCGATCAAGTGGACGGCCGAGCGTTCCGAATCGTTCATGACCGACGCCCATGGCCGCGACCATGTCACCCATGCCGGGCTTGCCCTCGACAAGGACGGCAAGTTCCTCGCTCTCAGGGTCGACACCATTGCCAACATGGGCGCGTATCTGTCGACCTTCTCGACGGCGGTACCGACCTACCTTTACGCCACGCTGCTGGCCGGCCAGTACACGACACCGCTCATCTACGCCAACGTGAGAGCAGCGCTCACGCACACGGCGCCGGTCGACGCCTACCGCGGCGCCGGACGGCCCGAGGCGACGTTCGTGATCGAGAGCCTCGTGAGCAAGGCGGCGGCCGAGATGAAGATCGATGCGGCGGAGCTGCGCCGGAAAAACTTCATTCCGTCGACGGCCTTCCCCTACCAGACGCCGGTGGCGCTGCAGTACGATTCGGGCAACTACCCGCCGATCATCGACGAAGCGATGAAGATTGCCGACTACAAGGGCTTCGAGGCCCGCCGCGCCGAGGCCAAGTCACGCGGCAAGCTGCGCGGCATCGGCTTCTCGTCCTACATCGAGGCTTGCGGCCTGGGACCGTCGCGGGTTATCGGCCAACTGGGTGGCGGCGTCGGCCAATGGGAGTCGGCGCAGATCAAGTTCAACCCGACGGGCAACGTCCAGATCCTGACCGGCGCGCACAGCCACGGCCAGAGTCACGAGACGACCTTCGCTCAGATCGTGTCGGACAAGCTCGGCGTGCCGATCGAGGCCATCGAGGTCGTTCACGGCGATACCGCGACCACGCCGTTCGGCATGGGCAGCTACGGCAGCCGGTCGCTGGCGGTCGGCGGCTCGGCCATCATGAAGGCGGCCGACAAGATCATCGCCAAGGGCAAGAAGATCGCGGCCCATCTCATGGAGGCGTCGGTCGCCGACGTCGTCTTCGAGCAGGGTACCTTCAAGGTCGCCGGCACCGACAAGGCGGTGCCGCTCGGCGCCGCGGTGTTCGCGGCCTACGTGCCGCACAATTACCCGCTGGAAGAGCTCGAACCCGGCATGGACGAGAACGCCTTCTACGATCCATCAAACTTCGTCTATCCGGCGGGCACGCAGATCTGCGAGGTCGAGATCGATCCCGATACCGGCACGGTCGAGGTGGTCGCCCACACCGCGGTCGACGATTTCGGCAACATCATCAATCCGATGATCGTCGACGGCCAGGTCCATGGCGGCATCGTCCAGGGCGTCGGCCAGGCGCTGATGGAAAACGCCGTCTACGACAAAGCCACGGGCCAGCTCGTGAGCGGCTCGTACATGGACTACACCATGCCGCGCGCCGACAACGTGCCGTCGTTCAAGCTCGGCAACAAGGTCACGCCCTGTCCGCACAATCCGCTGGGCGTCAAGGGTTGCGGCGAGGCCGGCGCGATCGCCGCGCCGGCCGCCGTCATGAATGCCGTGCACAACGCCTTGGCGCCGCTGGGCGTCAAGCACGTGGAAATGCCCGCCACGCCGCTCAACGTGTGGCAATCGATCCAAGGCGCCCAACCCGCGGCCGCCGAGTAACGGAGGAAATTGAAGATGTACGATTTCGCTTATCATCGTCCGAAGTCGCTCGCCGACGCGCTGGCACTGCTCAAGGGCAAGCCCGAGGGCCGTGTCATGTCGGGCGGCATGACCCTGATCCCGACCCTGAAGCAGCGCCTGGCCAAGCCCAGCGACGTGGTCGATCTCGCCGGCGTCAAGGAGCTCGCCGGCATCAAGGTCGAGGGCAACAACGTGGTGATCGGCGGCATGACCCGCCACGCCGATGTCGCGACCTCGGCCGACGTCAAGGGCGCCATCCCGGCGCTGGCCTATCTCGCGGGCCATATCGGCGACCCGCAGGTGCGCAATCGCGGCACGATCGGCGGCTCGATCGCCAACAACGATCCGGCGGCGGACTATCCGGCCGCGGTCGTGGCGCTCAATGCAACGGTCACCACCAACACCGGCAAGCATGCCGCCGACAGCTTCTTCAAGGGCTTGTTCGAGACGGCGCTGGGTGAGGGCGAGCTGGTCACGTCGGTGAGCTTCCCCAAGGCCGAGAAGGCCGCCTACATGAAGTTTCCCAACCCGGCGTCGCGCTACGCCATGGTCGGCGTATTCGTCGCCAAGACCGCGGGCGGCGTGCGGGTCGCGGTGACCGGCGCGGGTCCCAGTGTGTTCCGCGTCAAGGCGATGGAGGATGCGCTGGCCAAGAACTTCTCCTCGGCCGCGATCAAGGACATCAAGATCCCGGCCGATGGGCTCAACAGCGACATCCACGGCAGCGCCGAATATCGCGCCCATCTCGTGGGTGTGATGGCACGACGTGCCGTCGACGCTGCCAACAAGTAGACGCCGCTCTGAAAGCACTGGTCACGGGCTTCGAACCGTTCGGCGGCGACACGGTCAATCCGTCGTCGCTGGCGATCGGGCAATTGAAGAAGCGGATCGGCGAGGTGGTGGTGCACACCGCCCAGCTACCGACGTCGTATGCGCACTCGGCAGGCGTGCTGCGGGCGGCCATCGAAGACGTGAAGCCCGAGCTCGTGCTGTGCGTCGGACAGGCCGGTGGCCGCACCGAGCTTTGCCTCGAGCGGGTCGCGATCAACGTCCAGGACGCGCGCATCCGCGACAATGACGGCAAGCAGCCGATCGACAAGCCGGTGGTGAAGGACGGCCCGGCGGCGCATTTCGCCACCCTGCCGATCAAGGCCTGTGTGGCGGAGATGCGCAAGGCAGGCCTGCCCGCCGCCGTCTCCAACACCGCCGGTACCTTCGTCTGCAACCACATCTTCTACGCGCTGATGGACATCGCCCAGAGCCATCCGATCCCGATGCGCGGCGGCTTCCTGCACATCCCATACGTGCCGGAACAGGCGGCCCGCCTGGGCGGCGCGCCGTCGATGGCACTGGACGACATGGTGCGCGGCATCGAGATCATCCTCGAGGTCAGTGCCAGCCGCGTGAGCGACGTCCACACGGTCGAAGGCCGCATTTCATAGCTGGGCGCGCGCCACTCCAGTGGCGCGATCATGCTCAAGAGAAGACGCGCCACCGGAGTGGCGGCCCCCGGCATTTTACTCCGCTGCGATGGCCAGCGGCGGGTGCGTCGCCGTCTCGACCAGAGCGGGCTTCTCCGCCGGCCGCTTGACCCGGAACCACGCCGCATAGAGCGCCGGCAGGAACAGCAGCGTGAGGGCGGTCGCGACCAGCAGGCCGCCCATCAGCGCAACCGCCATCGGCCCCCAGAACACGCTGCGCGACAGCGGGATCATGGCAAAGATGGCGGTGCCGGCCGTGAGCAGGATGGGCCGGGCACGGCGCACCGTGGCGTCGATCACGGCGTCCCACTTGCTGTGGCCGGCGGCGATGTCCTGGTCGATCTGGTCCACCAGGATCACCGAATTGCGCATGATCATGCCGGCGAGCGCGATCACGCCCAGCAGCGAGACGAAGCCGAAGGGCTGGTTGAACGCCAGCAGGAACAACGACACGCCGATCAGGCCGAGCGGCGCCGTCAGCACGACCAGCGCGAGCTTGGAGAAGCTCTTCAGCTGGATCATCAGGAACATGATCATCAGGAAGGCCATCACCGGCATCATCTTGAAGATCGAACCCTGGCTCTTGGCGCTCTCCTCCTTGTCGCCGCCGACCTCGATGCGATAGCCGGGCGGCAGCTCGGCGCGGAGCGGCGCCAGCGCTTTGTCGATGCGTGCGGCGACGTCGGGGCCCTGCACGCCATCGATCACGCCGGCGCGCACCGTCATCAGCAGCTCCTTGTTGCGTCGCCACAGGATCGGCTCCTCGAGCTCGAAGTGGAGCTTGGCGAGCTGGGCGAGCGACACCACGCCGCCGTTGCCGGTGCGCAGGTTGATCGCCTCCAGCCCCTCGACGCTCAGCCGCTCGGGTGCCACGGCGCGGGCCACCACGTCGATCGATTCGGTGCCCTCGCGGTACTGGGTCACGGTCACGCCCGACAGCAGGGTCTGCAGCGTGTTGGCGAGAATCTGCGAATCGACGCCGAGCGCGCGCGCCTTGTTCTGGTCGATCTCGAGCCGCACCGTCTTGGCGAGCTCGTTCCAGTCGAAGTTGACGTCGCGCGTCGCCGGATCGGCCTTGAAGACCTGCCGCACCTGTTCGGCCACGGCGCGGACCTGCTGCGGCTCCTCGCCCAGCACGCGGAACATCACCGGATAGGCGACCGGCGGGCCGTTCTGCAGCCGCTGCACGCGGGCGCGCACGGCTTCGAAGTCGCCGGCGAACAGCTTATCGAGTTCGGCGAACACCCGCTCGCGCGCGGCCAGGTCCTTGGTCATGACGATGACCTGGCCGAAGTTGGCGTTGGTGAGCTCGGGTACGGTCGGCAGGTAGAAGCGCGGGCTGCCGGCGCCGACATAGGCGGTGTAGAAGGCGACGTCGGGATTCGCGCCCAGCCACTTCTCGAGCTTGCGCACTTCGATATCGGTCGCCTTCCACGAGGCGCCCTGCGCCAGCTTCATGTCGACGATCAGCTCGGGCCGGTTGGCGGTCGGGAAGAACTGCTTCTGCACCAGGGTGAAGGCGCCCATCGACGCCACGAAGGCAAGCGCGGTGATGGCGATCGTGGTCTTGCGCCAGCTCACGCACCACACGACCAGCCGGCGGAACATCCGGTAAAGCCGGCCGTCATAGGGATCGGCATGGTGCGCCTTGGGCTGCGGCAGCAGGTGGTAGCCCATCCACGGCGTGAACAGCACGGCCACGAACCACGAGATGATCAGCGAGAGGCCGACCACCCAGAAGATCGAGTTGGTGTATTCGCCGGCGCTCGAGCGGGCGAAGCCCACCGGCACGAAGCCGATCGCGGTGACCAGCGTGCCGGTCAGCATCGGGAAGGCGGTCGAGGTGTAGGCGTAGGTGGCGGCCTCGAGCCGGCTGGCGCCCTGCTCGAGCTTCACCATCATCATCTCGACGGCGATGATGGCGTCGTCGACCAGCAGGCCGAGCGCGATGATCAGCGCGCCGAGCGAGATCCGCTGGAAGTCGATGCCGAGCAGCATCATGCCGACGAAGGTGATGGCCAGCACCAGCGGCACCGAGAGCGCCACGATGACGCCGGTCCGCACGCCCAGGCTGATGAACGACACGACCAGCACGATGGCGAGCGCCTCGAACAGCGAGGAGATGAATTCCTCGAACGATTTCTCCACGACCTCGGGCTGGTTGGCGACGCGGTGCACGGTGATGCCGACCGGCAGGCCCGCTTCGACCTCGGCCATCGCCCCTTCGAGCGCCTTGCCCAGGGTCTGCACGTTGCCGCCGGGCGCCATGACAACGCCCAGCCCGATCACCGGCTTGCCCTTGAAACGCATGGAGATCTGCTGCGGATCCTGGTAGCCGCGCTTGATCTCGGCGACGTCGGACAGAGTGAGGGTGCGGCCGTTGGCGCTGAACGGCAGCGCCGCCAGCTCCTGGGCGGTCACCGGGGCGCCGTCGACGCGGACCGTGACGCGCTCGCCCTTGGTCTCGACCGTGCCGGTCGCCACGATGGCGTTCTGCCGGCGCACGACCTCGAGGATCTGGTCGACCGGCACGCCCAGCATGGCGAGCCGCGTATGGCTGAACTCGATGTAGATCTTCTCGTCCTGCAGGCCCAGCAGGTCGGCCTTGGTGACGTCGGGCACGCGCAGCAGGCGCTGGCGCGCGGCCTTGACGATTTCCTTGACCTCGGCCGGCGAGAAGCCGTCGGCCTCGAACGCCCAGATCAGGCTGTAGGTGTCGCCATATTCGTCGTTGAAGAACGGGCCGTTGACGCCTGACGGCAGCGTGCCCTTGATGTCGCCCACCTTCTTGCGCACCTGGTACCAGAGGTCGGGCACCTTGGCGGGCGGGGTGTCGTCGCGCAGCGAGACGTAGATCACCGTCTCGCCGGGCTTGGTGTAGCTGTTGACGTAGTAGAAGTAGGGCAGCTCCTGCAGCTTGGTCTCGATCTTCTCGGTGACCTGCTGCTCCATCTCGCGCGAGGTGGCGCCCGGCCACGTCGCCGACACCACCATCTGCTTGATGGTGAAAGGCGGGTCCTCGGCGCGGCCGAGACTGAAGAAGGCGTAGGTGCCGGCCGCGACCAGCGCGATCATGAAGAAGACGGTGAGCGTGCTGTATTTCAGCGCCAGCGCCGAGAGGTTGCTGCGCGTGGTCATAGGCGGTCTCCCCCGAAGGCGCGGCGCTAGCGCGCCGCCTGCTGCACCGGCTTCACCTTCTGCCCGGCCTCGAGCTTATGGACGCCGGCAACGGCGATCATCTCGCCGTCCTTCACGCCGCCGGCGATGGCAGCCGTGTCGTCGCGCCAGCGCGCGATCGTGACCGGCCGCAGCGTCACGGTGCCGCTTTCCTTGTCGACGACCCACACCGCGGGCTGCGTGCCGCGTTGGAAGATGGCCGACAGGGGCACCTCGGCCACCGGCGCCGCATCCGGCCGCTCGAAGGCGAGCGTCGCGGTCATGCCGAGCCCGATGAACTCCGGCGGCGCGATCACGCTGAAGCGCGCCGGATAGGTGCGCGTCATGGGGTCGGCGCTGGGCGAGAGCTCGCGCAGCTTGGCGGCATGGCGATGGCCCGGGTCGGACCACAATTCGAAGCTCGCGACCTCGGCCTTGCGCACGGCCTTCAGCCGGTGCTCGGGAACGCCCACCAGGATTTCGAGCTCGTCGGTGCGGGCGACCCGCACGACGCCCTGGCCCTGCGTCATGACCTGCCCGACCTCGGCCTGGACCGCGGTCACGACGCCCGGCGCATCGGCGCGCAGCTCGGTATAGGCGAGGTTGTTCTCGGCCGAGGCGAGCTGGCTTTTGGCCTGCTCAACGCGCGCCAGCGTGGTCTGGGCGAGGGACTGGCGTTGCTCGAGCGTTTGCGTGGTGAACGCTCCTGTGCCGCGCAGGTTGAGATAGCGCTCGTGGTCGGCCTTGGCGCGCACGTAATCGGCATCGGCGGAGGCGAGGGCAGCGCGCGCATTGTCGACGGCCAGGCGGAAGTCGGCGGGATCGAGCTGGGCGATCAGGTCGCCCGGCTTGACGATGGTGCCGACATCGACGGTGCGGTTGGTGATCTTGCCGGTGACGCGGAAGCCGAGCGTGCTCTCGATGCGGGGAACCACCGTGCCGGCCAGCACCAGCGATTGGCTCTCCTGCTGATAGGCGATTTCCATGACCCGCGCCGGCCGCACGATGGGCTCACTCGCCGCCGCCCGGGAGGCGCTGGCCGGCATCCAGGAGAAGGCCGCGAAGCCCGCTGTCGCGATGGCACCGGCACCGACGACGATCGCCAGGGCCTTCAGGGGAAGCTTGCGCGGGGGCTGAATGAACGGGACACGCATGGCTAACCGTCCTTGCAAGGTTTACAATGTTCATAACGCATATGAACAATGTTAAGTGAACGTTGATAAGTTATCGACGTTCAGATAAGAGTCAAGGGGAAGGAGACAGTTTTGACCGTGTTTTCGACCATAGCCGTCGGAGGCCGCAAACGTCGGGGCGAGGGCCATACCCGCCGCGAGGAGATCCTCCATGCGGCCAAGGAGTTGTTCCTCGAGCAAGGCTACGACGCGACCACGATCCGCCGCATTGCCGACCGGGTCGGCATTTCGGCGCCGGCGCTCTACCTCTACTTCAAGGACAAGGAAGCGCTGATGCTGGCGCTTTGCGATCAGACCTTCGGACATCTGATCGAGGCTATCGGCGAGATCGAAAAGACCGTCGACGACCCGATGGAGCGCGTGCGCCGCTTCGGCGAGGCCTATGCCCGCTTCGGCCTCAGCCATCCCGACGAGTACCGGTTGGTCTTCATGGGATCCAACATCCCGGAAGCCATGCGCAAGATCGGCCATCGTGCGCCGATCGACGATCCGACGCGGCCGGGCGTGGGCGGCGCGATCGTCTTCGGCCGCCTTGTCGCCATGCTGTCCCAGGTTGAGGCGTCTGGCACCAAGCTCAACTACCCGCCGGACACCTGCGCGGAGCTCTGCTGGATGGGTATCCACGGGCTGGTCGCGGCCTTCATCACCAAACCCGAATTCCCCTGGTCCAATCGTGAGCTGCTGATCTCGGCGAATCTGGACATTCACCTCAAGGGCATCGTCCGCAACGCCTAGACGGTTTTCGGCCACGCCCTCGGAAACAGATCGCAGGTCATTGGCGCCCCGGCCGCGAGGTCGGGCTTGTAGGGGAACTGGAACGTGCCGGGCCGCGGGTCGTAGCGCGCGTCGCCGCCGGTATAGCGCAGCGACAGCCCGCGCCGGCGGGCGCCTGCCGTGTCGTTGCCCGGTGCGCCGTGGACGATCATGGCGTGGAACACCAGGCAATCGCCGGGCGCCATCGTCCACCATGTTATGTCGTACCGGGTCCGATCGGCGTCGATGTCGGGGATCGGCACGAGATCGCTGTCGGTGAACTTGATCTCGTGGCCCTTGCGGAAGGGCGTCGGCCGATAGTTGACGCCCCAGCGATGCGAGCCCGCGATGAACTCGACGGCGCCGTTGCTGCGATCGATGGCATCGAGCGCGATCCACACCGAGGCGATTTGCCAGCCCTTCACCGGCCAGTAGGGCTGGTCCTGATGCCATGGCGTCGGATGCGCCGTGCCGGGTTCCTTCACGAAGAGCTGGTCGTAGAAGAAATCAGCCGAGCCGGAGCCCATCAGGCGCGCGGCGATCGCAGGGGCAGGGGAGTCGAGCGCAGCGGCGTGGAACTCCGGATCATGCCGCCACATGTACATGTCGCCGAAGAACCTGCCGGGCGTGCTGCCCTCGGCGAAGTTCGTGGCATGCGGGCCGGGCGCGGCGAGATCGCGCTCGACCGCCGCACGCAGGCGCTCGACCCAGGCTGCATCGAATGCCTGGCGCAGGCAGACGACGCCATCGCGGTCGTAGGCGGCGACGTCGCTGTGCGTGATCAAGCGTTCTGCAGGACGTGGACGGCGCGGTTGGCCACGAGATCCTTGTTCTTGGCGCCGTAGGCTTTCATGTGTTCCGAAGCACCATGGGCCTTGAGATGGTCCATGCTCTCCCACTTCTCGATGACGACGAGGGTATCGAGGCCGAACTTGGCGAATGCGCCGCCGTCGGTGTCGATCGTGGCGCCGTACTCGATGCAGCCTTTCTCGGCGTGCACCGCGGGCACGTTGGCCTTGAAATTCTTGAGTATCTCGTCGCGCTTGCCGGGCTTGGCGGTGATGATGGCGATGACGTGGATCATGGTCTCCTCCCGTTTCGAGAAACTAAGCGGCACGCCCGTGACGTAGCAGACGTCCGGGCAGCTTGTCGTTGGCGGCGACGGCGTCCTTGCCGTCGCGGCGGATCAGCTTGCCGTTGACGATCACGGCGGTGATGCCGCTCGCCTCCGAGACCAGCCGGTCGGCGCCCGCCGGCAGGTCGTAGACGCGCTTCAGCGGGCCGGGGCCCACCGTCTTGGGATCGAACACCACGACGTCGGCCGGCCGGCCCTCGGCCAGCAGGCCGCGATCGGTAATGCCGAACATCTCGGCGGGCCGTTGTGTGAGGTTGTGCACGGCTTGCTCGATGGTGAAGGTCTTCTTGTCGCGCACCCAGTGGCCGAGCAGGTAGGTGGAATAGCACGCGTCGCAGAGCTGGCTGGCATGCGCGCCGGCGTCGGAGAGCGCGATGATCGTATGCGGATCGGTGATGAGTTCCGCCACTTCCTTTTCGTCGAAGTTCATCACGGCCATGCGGAAGCGCGCTTGCAGGTCGCTCGCAAGGGCGAGGTCGAGGGCAAGATCGACCGGATCCTTGCCGAGCCTGGCAGCGGCCTGGGCCAGCGGCTGCTCCTCGAGCTCCTTGGCCGATGGCGCCCAGGCAATGACCACGCGATCCCACCAGCGCTGGAACAACGGGGTCACTTCGCTGCGCAGCTTCTCGCGCCACGCCGGATCGGCATAGGCGCGACGGCGCGTGCCCGGCGTCTTGGAATCCTTGATCGCGAGCTCGTTCATGAACTTCATGACGTCGAAGATGAACGGCTCGGCGAAGGTGAATTCGAAATTGAGCGGCCGGCAGCTCACCTGCGGGATGACCAGCGCGCCGGACTTGCGTTGCTCGGCGGCGAGCTCGAGCTGCTTGCGATGCCCGCCCGGGCCATAGAGGTAGGACAGCAGCGCCGTCCAGGTGACGGGAACACCGTACTTCCGGCTGACCTCGGCCATGTGCCGGGTCGAGAATTCACGGCCGATGGTGATCTGCATCAGGCCGCGCTTCATGTCGCCCATGACCGACACCAGCGCATCCATCTCCTCGACGGTCGCCTGGCGGCTGGGCACGGGCTTGCCGGCATAGCCGTTGTGGCTGACCGAGACCGAGGAGCCGAAACCGATGGCGCCGGCCTCCATGGCTTCGCGCACCAGCGTCTTCATGGCGCCGATTTCGTCGGCCGTGGCGGCGCGCTCGGTCGATTCCTCGCCCATGACATACATTCTGAGCGGCGTGTGGCCGAACAGCGCCGCGACGTTGATCGCCGAGCCGCGCTTTTCCAGCGTGTCGAGATATTGCGGGAAGGTCTCGAACGGCCAGCTATCCCCCACGCCCGCCTGCAACGCATCGAGGCTCATGCCTTCGACCTTTTCCAGGGTCTGCAGGATCAGCTTGCGATGGATGGCCTTGGTCGGCGCGACGCCGAAGCCGCAATTGCCGATCACCGTGGTGGTGATTCCGTGCCACGGCGAGATGCTCAGCATGCGATCCCACAGGATCTGGGCGTCGTAGTGCGTGTGCACGTCGACAAAGCCCGGCGAGACCACCTTGCCGGTGGCGTCGATGGTCGTCGTCGCGGACCCGTCGACCTTACCCAGGGTCACGACCTTGCCGTCCTTGATGCCGAGGTCGCCCACGAAGCCAGGCTTGCCGGTGCCGTCGACGATCGTGCCGCCCGTGATCTTGAGGTCGTAGGTCATGGCTTGCTCCTGAACGCCTGTCCATTATACGTCGTTCGGCGCCGCAGGAGGAAACACATGGCCAAGCACAAGATCGCTCTCATTCCGGGTGACGGAATCGGCAAGGAAACCGTCCCGGAGGGCGTGCGCGTGCTCGAAGCCGCGGCGCGGCGCTTCAACTTCCAGCTCGAATTCACCGATTTCGACTGGTCGTGCGATCGCCTGCTGCAGACCGGCAAGATGATGCCGGAAGACGGCATGGAGCAGCTCAAGGCGTTCGAAAGCATCTTCCTGGGCGCCGTCGGCTGGCCAGGCGTGCCCGACCACGTTTCGCTGTGGGGCCTGCTGATCCCGATCCGGCGTGACTTCGACGAGTACGTGAACCTGCGTCCCGTGCGCCTGTTCGAGGGCGTGCCGTCGCCGCTCGCCAACCGCAAGCCGGGCGACATCGACTTCTGGGTGGTGCGCGAGAATACCGAGGGCGAGTACAGCCAGCTCGGCGGCCGCATGTTCCAGGGCACGGAGAACGAGTTCGCCGTCCAGGAGGCTGTCTTCACGAGGAAGGGCGTCGATCGCGTGCTGAAGTTCGCCTTCGAGTTCGCGCGCACGACCAAGAAGAAGCACGTGACCTCGGCCACCAAGTCCAACGGCATCATCCACACCATGCCGTTCTGGGACGAGCGCTTCGCCGAGATGAAGAAGAACTATCCCGATATCCGGGCGGACCAGTACCACATCGACATCCTGACCGCGCATTTCGTGCGCAATCCCGACTGGTTCGACGTCGTGGTCGGCTCCAACCTGTTCGGCGACATCCTGTCGGACCTGGGGCCGGCGCTCACCGGATCGATCGGCGTGGCGCCCTCGGGCAACATCAATCCCGAGCGCAAGTTCCCCTCGATGTTCGAGCCGGTGCACGGCTCGGCGCCCGACATCGCCGGCAAATTCATCGCCAATCCGATCGGCCAGATCTGGTCAGGCGCCATGATGGTTCGCCATCTCGGCTATCCGCAGGCCGCCGAGGCGATCGAGCGGGCGATCGCCGCCTCTTTGGTCGAGGGCGGGCCGCGGACACGCGATCTCGGCGGCAACGGCGATACCAAGACCGTGGGCGCGGCTATCGCGGAGCTCGTGAAGACGGTGTAGAGGCAAACGCCCGAAGGTTCCGACCTTCGGGCGTTTTTCATCGGGCTATTGATTCGGTGTGGTGCCGGGTTGGCCGGTCGCAGATGAGCTGCGGCTGCGGTGCTTATGCTTGCGGGTCTTCTGGCTCGACGGCTGGTCGCCCGGTGCTGTCGAAGGATTGGTCGGCGATATCGTCGGCGCGCTGGGTGCCGGCGTGGTGCTGCCGTTGGATTGAGCGAACGCCGAGGGAGTGGCGATCGCAAGCGTAAGCAGGGAAACGCAGGCGAGACCCTTGAGTGGGAACATGAACAACCTCAAATGGTCGGAGATCGGCCGGTCGTCGCCGGCCTTGCTTCGCTTACGCGGCCGTGCCGACCACCATCCCCGCGGCATTTGGCCGTTTACTGGGCGAGCCCCAGTTCATCGAAACTGAGAACAGCGGAGCGTCGCGTGTTTCCCTCTTTGTCGCGCAGTGCGAGCATGATCTTGTGTTGCGGCCAGTCAATTTCGACCACGCCGAAATTGGCGGCGGGGTAAAGCGCGCCCAACCGGTTCGGCCCCGGCTCCTTGGCCGCCCAGAACACCATGTTGAGGCCGCTCGATGTCACTTCGTAGAGCGGGTAGAGGCCGGGCGGAGTCTCGCGATAGAGCGCGCCGACATGACGATCGCCCGACAGCAGCACCACGCCCTTGGCGCCGCTGTCGCGAATCGTGTCGTAAAGCTTTTGGCGCTCGAGCGGCATGTTGCCCCAACGCTCCCAGCCATGGCCTTCGGCCAGGACCTGCGTACTCGACACGATGAGGCGAATCTCCGCTGGCTTGCGCAGCTCGCCGGCGAGCCACGCCCACTGCACCGGACCCAGCATCGTCTTGGCGGGATCGGGGTCGGGGACATAGCGTTCCTTGCCCGGCGCGCCGCGTTGATCGGAGGCCTTGAGCGGTGAGCGGAACCAGCGCAGATCGAGCAGAACGATCTGCACGCGCATGCCGGGCGGGCCGATGATGCGCGAATCGTAGATGCCTTCGCGGGTCCGCCTGATGTCGTTGGCGGGAGCTTTCCAGAACTTGAGGAACAGCTCCTTCGCCACCGCCTTGTGCGGGAAATCGCCGCCGCCGTCGTTGATGCCGTAGTCGTGGTCGTCCCATACCGCGAGGTGGTCGACGGTATTGCGTAGCTTGCTGTAGCCCGCGATGTCTTCCGCCATGGCGTAGGCGCGCTTGAGGTGGCTCGCATCCTCCGTGTGGAAATCGCCGTAGACGTTGTCGCCGGCGAAGATGAAAAGCTCGGGTTTATAGGCGAGAATGGCGTCCCAGATCGGCTGCGGCTTGACTTGGTCGGCGCAGGAGCCGAAGGCGATGCGCGAGAGGGGTGGTCGGCCCTCTGCGCCCGCGGAGACCGGTGCCAGGGCGGCAGCGGCCATGAGCTGGGCGAGGGTGCGGCGGTTGAACATGGGGGTCACTGAAATGCCAGGATCTCAGGGCTAGTTGGCACAATTGTGAAGCAACACCTCAAATACGCCCTCGAACTGGCCATCGTGCCTGTGGTTGCAGCCGTCGTCTTCATCGAAGACGTGCTGCTGCACTATCTCGGCCTGGCCATGGCGCGCCTGGCCAAATGGCCGCCGGTCGCCTGGCTCGAGGGCTGGCTTCGCCGGCTACCGCCCTGGGCGGCGCTGCTGGCCTTCGTGGCGCCCTCGGCGGTCGTGCTGCCGGTCAAACTTTCCGCTGTCTGGTTCGCGCTGCATCACCATTACGGGCTCTCCGTCGCCAGTGTTGTCGTCGGCAAGATGCTGGCGACGGCGCTGGTCGCGCGGCTTTATCGGGTGCTGCATCCGACCTTGGCGACGATGCCGTGGTTCGTGCGGGCGGAGACCTGGCTGTTCGCCTGGCGCGACCGGCTCTACGCCTTCGTGCGCGCCATTCCAGCCTGGCGGAGAGCGGTCGCGCTCATGCACCGCGTCCGCGCCTGGTTGAGGCAGTTGGTTTCCGGTACCGCGCCGCGCTAGGCTCGCGGCATGGCCGAGGTCGTTCCCCTGAAAGGCCCGCTGGGCGGGCGCATCGAGGGCCTCGAGCGCGGCCGAGCGAACGAGCCCGCCGTCGCCGCCCTGCTGAACCGCGCGCTGGCCGAGCATCTCCTGGTCGTGATCCCGGGCGAGCGCATGGCGCCGGCGCAGACGCTGGGCTTCGCCCGGGCGTTCGGCAAGCCGCAGACCCAGCTGCTGCGCTACAAGCGCAGCGGCGCGGCGCCCGAAGTGTCGATCATGGTGAGCACGCTCAAGACCGACGGCACGACCGACAAGACGGCGCTGCGGGCCGAGGACTGGCACACCGACGATTCGTATTTCGCCACGCCCGCCAAGGCGACCCTGCTGCACGGCATCGAAATCGAGCCGCGGCGGGGCGACCTGGTTCTGCAACATGCACTCGGTCTACGAGGCGCTGCCCGAGACGTTGCGCCGGCGGATCGACGGGCTGCGCGCCGTCCACGGCTACGACACGCCGCGCGCCCGCAACCGGCCGGCGCCGCGCACGCCGCAGGAGATCGCCGAGACGCCCGACGTCGAGCATCCGCTGGTGCGCACCCATCCCGAGACCGGCCGCAAGGCGCTCTATCTCAATCCCAACCGGCAGGATCGCATCGTCGGGCTCGAGCGGGCGGAGAGCGATGCCCTGCTCGACGCGCTGGGCGCCGCGGCGCGCCAGCCGCAGCACCATTTCGGCCATGTCTGGCACGCCGGCGACGTCGTGCTGTGGGACAACCGCGCCACCATGCATCGCGTCATGCTCGACTACCCGGTCGGCGAGAACAGCGTCATGCAGCGCGTGCTGATCGAGGGTGATCGCCCGGTCTAGACGTGGAATCTCAGCGCCCGCGTTGGTCGGGCGCCTCGCGTTCCGCCACCGCTCGCCTCTTCGGATCCAGGTGCTGCCAGATCTCGGCGTCGCGTCCATATATATCCGCGCGAAATTGCAACCTGTCATCGGCATCCGCGAACGCGGTCTCGTACGCCACGAATACCGGCACGGGCTCTGGCAGATCGCTTCGGGTGGTGTCGCCGGTCGCGATCGTTTGATTGATTGCATCGAGCGGTTGCCGCATCAGCAGAGCGGCCAACTTCTGTGGATCCTCCACCCTGATGCATCCATGACTGATGCGGCGGTCGTCGCGGCTGAACAGATTCTTAGACGGGGTATCGTGCAAGTAAACGTCGAATTTGTTCCTCATCTCGAACATCAGTTGTCCGAGCCCCGAGTTGACTCCCGCCAGCTGCTGCAGCCCGCCATCGGGCAGCATGACCATGTTGTGCCGCGCCAAATAATTCGGGTCGCGACGGATCAGCGGCAGGATCTCGTCGGTGGCAATGTAGTCCGGGATGTTCCAGGGCGGGTTGAACAAAATCCCGTCGATTGAGGCCTGGAACTCCGGGCTCTGATTGCGTCTCTCGTCTTGGCCGACAATGACCCGCGTGGAGAAGACCGGCCGATCGTCGCGATACAGCACCACCCGTTCGTCGGCAACGTTGACCCAGACGCGGTCCGCCGGCAGCCGCCGCGGCAGCCAGCGTTCGCGTTCGAGGTTTACCTCAATCTCGCGTAAGCGGATCGTCGCGGTCGTGCCGCGGACCGCGATACCGGCGTGAAGATCCTGCAGAGCCTGGCGCAGGAGCCGGTAGGTCGGCGTCGTCGGTGCCAGCGCTTCGATCACTGCCGCGGGATCGGGGCTGCTGATCGCGGTGTCGAGTGCGGCAGCGACATCGATCGGCTCGGGCGTCAAGAACTCGTCATCTCTTCGGCGCTCAATCGGCATGATCCCGCGCGCCAGGGCGTCGGCATAGGAGAGGAAGGCGTTCGACAGCAACAGTTCCCGGTCGAGCGTCGGCAATGCTTCCGGCGATCGCAGCAAATTTGCGTGAAACAGTTCAGGGTCGAGGCCATGATCGCCGGCGCGCAACAGGGCATCGATCAGTGAATTCGCTTGCGACTGCCGGGTCGTCCAGACGGGCGCAAAGCCATGGCGGGCGTAGAAGCGTCGCAGTAATTCGACGTTCAGCTGTTCACCCGCGACGACTGACTTGGGCGCGCTCTCGATCAGTGCGTCGAGTCTGGTGTTGGCATGCGCTGCCATCGGGGTGGGCTGTGCAGACACGAGAGCTACGGCCGGCTCCTGGTCCGCCGCAAGAACTGTCGGCTCGGCAGGCGCACATGCTGCGGCGAGCGCAATCACACCGCCTGCAATCAGTGCGACGCATAGCGGACGGCTTCTCGTCGAGAAGATGCAGGATGGGAACAAGATAGCCTCACCGATAGCGTGATCCTGCCGCGGCTTGCGCTGCCGCTGGTGGAAAATGGCGATACGCATTCGCGGTTCCGAATCGAGGTTGCACAAAACTTTCACACGATGACCTCTAGAACAAATCGTGCCCTCCACAACGAGCTTGCTTCAAACGGTAGCAAAAGCAAGGTTTTCATTGATCGACCTCCGTACGCCCGCCGTCGGGGGCCGATCCGTGGTGGGTTGCGGTGACCAAAGCCGATATTTTGTGCCATGGGCGGGAACCAGAATGCCCCCTTTGACGTTTACCTCAGCTGTCAGTTGTGTTCCGATTGTTGTATTGTCCTTCAGTCCCTCAACTGTGGAGGAAACGGATGTCCGATGTTGCCGAAAAAATCGCTCGCCTCAGGCGGTTGCGTAATGCCGCGCTGCTTGCCGTCGTGATTCCGGCGGCGCTGCTCGCGGGATGCGCCTCGCAGCCGGCCCCGCCGCCGCCGCAACCGGCTGCCGCTCCGCCACCGCCGCCACCGCCACCGCCTCCGGTTGTCCGCGGCTAACCGGTGGCGCGGTAGGATTCAAGGATCCGATCCTCGACTATCGATCCAATGACCTGACCGCCATCGACAGGGCACAGGCGAGCGTCGACAGGCGCGGAAGCGAAGAGTCGCCCGCGCTTGCCATCGCCTGCGCCCCTGTGGCGGGTACACGGGCTTAGGGCTGCGCCTGCTCACGACGCTCCTCTAGCTGGCGGCGCCGGCGGCCAGGAGGGCCTCGATCTCGGCCTGGGCGTAGCCGGCTTCGGCCAGGATGTCGCGGGTCTGCTCGCCCATCAGCGGGGCGTGGGTCTCGTCGTTCCGCGCGCCGCCGGAGAAGGTGTTGGCAAGCCGCGTGCGCCGCAGGCGGCCTTGCGACGGATGATCCTCTTCCTTGAAGAAGCCGACATCCTTGAGATGCGGATCGGTCAGCAGGTCGTCGATCGAGTTGTAGCGGGCTGCCGGAACGTCGAGCTTGTCGAAAAGTTCGACCCATTCGTCGGTCGTCTTTTGCGCAAGCCCCTCCTTGTGGACCTCGAAGTAGGCGGCGGCGTTTTTTGTGCGCGCCGCGGCGCTGTTGAAGCGGGGATCGGTCTTGAGCTCCGGCCGGCCGATCGCGTCGAAGAAGGCGAAGGCCTGGGCGTTGGTGTTGGGCCGGATGGTCATGTAGCCGTCCTTGGTCGGCAGGGGACGGTAGTTTGGGTTGAGCAGCCGGCCGTCGCCGGTCGGTCCGACTGGCGGATCGAAGGTCGCGGCGCCGAGATGTTCGCTGGCCACGAACGACGCCATGTTCTCGAGCATCGGCACGTCGATCGCCTCGCCGCGGCCGGTCTTCTCGCGCCGGTACAGCGCGAAGCCGATGCATTGGGCGGCGATCAGGCCACTCGTGTGATCGCTCATGACCATCGGCACGAAACGCGGCTCGCCGGTCGCGCGGGCGAGCGTTCCGGCCACGCCCGACAGGCTCTGGATGACGGGGTCATAGGCCGGCCGGTTGAAGTAACGGCCGCCCCGTCCGAAGGCCAGGATCGAGCAGTGGATCAGTCTCGGATTGTCCTTGGTGAGGGTCGCATGATCGAGGCCGGCGCGGGCGAGCGCCTCCGGCCGCACATTGCTCACGAAGACGTCGGCGCGGGCGATCAGCCGAAGAAGGGCAGCGTGTCCGTCCGGCTTCTTGAGATCGAGGACGATCGAGCGCTTGTTGCGGTTGAAGTTGATGAACTTGCCGGACATGCCGGGCTGGCGGCTGCCTTCTGCCATGGTGCGTAAAAGATCGCCGCCGGGCGCCTCGACCTTGATGACGTCGGCGCCGTAGTCGGCGAGCGTGCGCGTGCAGATCGGCCCGACGACGATCGTCGTCAGGTCGACGACGCGGACGCCCGCGAGCGGACCACCGCTCACGCCCGAAACTCCAGCGCCATCTCGCCACACAGCACGCCGTTCTTGTCGGCCGCCCAGATCTTGAGATGGCCGTCCTTCTGCGCCTCGCCGCGGACCTCGATCAGGTCGCCGACCCACAGCGGATGCACGAGGCGGGCGGTGAAGGCGGTGAGCGTTCCCGTGCCGTGACGCAGGGCGGCATTGACCATGAGATGCATGCTGAGGCCGCCATTCGAAACCAGCGCCGGATAGCCTTCCTCGCTCCGCGTGTAGTCGCCGTCGTAATGGATGCGATGAGCGTTCCAGGTGAGGGCGGAGTAGCGGAAGTTGAGCGCGTTGCTGAGCCTGGTCGTGTCGCTCCAGGCATGGTCGGTGTGCGCCGGGACGGGCACGGTCGCCGTGGTCTTTTGTCCCGGCGGCACGGCCGGCCGGTAGATGGCGTCGAATTCGTCGACCGCCAGCGTCTTGCCGTGCTGCTCGATCGTGTGGCGCATGGTGAGGACGAAGATGTCGCCCGAGCGGCCGGTCTTGGGAGCGATATTGACGACCTCGGCCTTCTTGAGTGCCGGTTCGCCGGCCCGCAGGGGCCCCGCGATCTTCACCCGGCGGCCGGCGCCCATGCGGCGCGGCATGGGGATGGGCGGCAGCACGACGCCTCTGTTGGGATGGCCGTCCGGGCCGATGTCGCGCTGATGCACGGTTTCGGCGAAAAACAGGCCGAACCAGTGCGGCGGCAGCTCGCTGCCGGGCTTGAAGCTTGCCGGATCCATGTCGAACGTGCCGGCGGCGCGCCGCACCGCCATCAGGCCGATATCGTCCTCGACCATACGCACCCTGCCGATCCAGGGGCGCAGGGTCTCCATCGCTTCGTCCATCCAGCCCGCCATGCGTCTCGTTCCCTTCGCTGTTGCCGGCAGAGTCGCACGACCGGCGGCCCTTCTCCAACAAAGAAGGGCCCGCTTTCGCGGGCCCTTTCCATGATCCGAAAGATCGCTGCGATCAGACCGAGTAGTACATCTTGTATTCGACCGGCGCCGGCTGGTGTTCCCAGGCGTAGACCTCTTCCCACTTGAGTTCCATGTAGGCGTCGATCTGGTCGTCGGTGAACACGCCGCCCTTGGTCAGGAAGGTGCGGTCCGCGTCGAGGCTGTTCAGCGCCTCGCGCAGCGAGCCCGCGACCGTCGGTACCTTGGCGAGTTCCTCCGGCGGCAGGTCGTACAGGTTCTTGTCCATCGGGTCGCCCGGATGGATCTTGTTCTGGATGCCGTCGATGCCGGCCATCAGCATCGCCGCAAAGGCGAGATAGGGGTTGGCCGACGAGTCGGGGAAGCGCACTTCCACGCGCTTGCCCTTGGGCGATGACACGTAGGGGATGCGGCACGACGCCGAGCGGTTGCGCGAGGAATAGGCCAGCAGCACCGGCGCCTCGAAGCCCGGGACGACGCGCTTGTAGGAGTTGGTGCTGGCGTTGCAGAAGGCGTTGAGCGCCTTGGCGTGCTTGATGATGCCGCCGATGTAGTAGAGCGCCGTCTCCGACAGGTCGGCGTAGCCCGAGCCCGCGAACAAGGGCTTGTTGTCCTTCCAGATCGACTGGTGGCAATGCATGCCCGAGCCGTTGTCGCCATAGAGCGGCTTGGGCATGAAGGTCAGCGTCTTGCCGTAGCTGTGGGCGACGTTGTGCAGGGTGTACTTGTACTTCTGCACGTTGTCGGCGGTCTTCACCAGGGTGTCGAAGCGGAAGCCCAGCTCGTTCTGGCTGGGCGCCACCTCGTGATGGTGGATTTCCATGGTGAGGCCCATGTCGGTGCAGACCGTCATCATCTCGGCGCGCAGGTCGTTCATCGAATCGACCGGCTGCACCGGGAAATAGCCGCCCTTGATGCCCGGCCGATGGCCCATATTGCCGCCTTCGTACTCGGCGCCGGAGTTCCACGGCGATTCACTCGAGGTCAGCTTGTAGAAGCTGCCGCTCATCTGCACATCGAAGCGGACGTCGTCGAACACGAAGAACTCGAGCTCGGGGCCGAACACGGCGGTGTCGCCGATGCCCGACGACTTCATGAACGCCTCGGCGCGCTTGGCGGTCGAACGCGGGCAACGGGCATAGAGCTGGCCGGTCGAGGGCTCGACGACGTCGCAGTTCACGAGCAGGGTGGTCTGCGCGGTGAAGGGATCGAGCACGGCGGTGGCGGGGTCGGGCATGAGGATCATGTCGGACTCGTTGATCGCCTTCCAGCCGGCGATCGAAGAGCCGTCGAACATCACGCCATCGACGAACGAGCCTTCGTCAGTGGCGGAGGCCATGCGTGCCGTGTGCTGCCACTTGCCGCGCGGATCGGTGAAGCGGAAGTCAACGAACTTGACGTCCTTTTCCTTGATCATCGCGAGAACCTGTTTCGCGTCCATATTTCGTCCGTCCCTCTTTTTGTGGTCTACGTCCTCATGCCCCCAAAGGCGGCGTTTTCATACGGCGGCGTCGCCGCGCTCGCCAGTACGAATTCGGATGGCGTCGTCGATGCGCGACACGAAGATCTTGCCGTCGCCGATGCGGCCGGTGTGCGCCGAGTTGCGGATCGCCTCGACCGCCTTCTCGACCATCTCGTCCTCGATGATCAGCTCGATCTTCACTTTCGGCAGAAAGTCGACGACGTATTCGGCGCCGCGATAGAGTTCGGTGTGGCCTTTCTGCCGGCCGAAGCCCTTGGCTTCCAGGACGGTGATCCCTTTCAGTCCGATCTGATTGAGGGCGTCCTTCACCTCATCGAGCTTGAAGGGCTTGATGATCGCTTCGATCTTCTTCATTGGCTTGAGACACCCCCGCGCACCGACGCCGGTGCCGCCGGTCAAGACAGCCCGTATCGACTGAAGGAAGCAGTTTCCGTACCAGAGTTCTCCACACCGGTCGCTTGTGAATACCGCTCAGAAGTGATCGGGAAACGGGCGAATTGAGCAAATATTAGGCAAAAATCTGCGCAAGACGAGATCAGGAGCGAGATCCTTCATGAAGCCCGCCAATTCACTGATGTCCGGCCTTGGAACGACGGTTTTCGAGGTGATGTCCGCGCTCGCCCGGGAACACCAGTCGGTCAATCTCGGCCAGGGCTTTCCTGACGACAAGGGACCGGAGGTCGTGCGCACGGCCGCCGCAGACTATCTGGTGAGCGGTCACAACCAGTACCCGCCGATGATGGGCATTCCGGAGCTGCGCCAGGCCGTCGCCCAGCATGCCAAGCGGTTCCAAGGCCTCGACATCGACTGGCAGAGCGAGGTGCTGGTGACCTCAGGCGCGACCGAAGCGCTGGGCGACTGCCTGTTCGGCCTGATCGAGCCGGGCGACGAAGTGGTGCTGATCGAGCCGCTCTACGATTCGTATCTGCCGATCGTGCGCCGCGCAGGCGGCACGGCGCGGCTGGTGCGGCTCGAGCCGCCGACCTGGCGGCTGCCGCGCGACGAGCTGGCGGCCGCGTTCAGCGATCGCACCAAGCTGATCCTGTTCAACACGCCGATGAACCCTTGCGCGAAGGTCTTCGACCGCGCGGAATTGGACTTCATCGCCGGGCTTTGTCTCGAGCACGACGCCTATGCCGTGTGCGACGAGGTCTACGAGCACATCATCTTCGACGACAAGCGGCACCTGTCGATCATGGCACTGCCCGGCATGCGCGAGCGCACCGTGCGCATCGGTTCGGCCGGCAAGAGCTTCAGCCTGACCGGCTGGAAGGTCGGCTACGTCACCGCCGCCGCCGAATTGATGAAGGCCATCGCCAAGACCCACCAGTTCATGACCTTCACCACCCCGCCCAACCTGCAGTGGGGCGCGGCGACGGGACTGCGCCTGGACGACGATTATTTCGCGACCCTGGCCGCCGACATGCAACGCAAGCGGGATCGGCTGGGCAAGGCGCTGACCGACATCGGCTTCGAGGTGCTGCCGGCGCACGGCACCTATTTCGTGACCACCGACTTCCGGCCGCTGGGCTTCAACGGCACCGACGAGGATTTCTGCCGTCACATCACCGTCGAGGCAGGCGTCACCGCGGTCCCGGTCAGCGCCTTCTACGACGACCCGGGGCAGGCGCCTCGCCATTTCGCGCGATTTTGTTTCTGCAAGAACGACGCCACGCTGGACAGCGCAGTCGGCCGGCTGAGCCGGCATTTCAGCAGGTAAAACAGCCACTTACGCCCGGTCCAGGTATCGCCGCCGCCCGCGTTGCAATCGATACATTTGCAGCGCCGACTCCGCTGTCGATATATTTGATACTTGTGCTCGGCCGTCGCCGATATTTTGCAGCGGTCTGTGCGAAAACCTACAAGTTCACGTCAAGGCCTCTGGCAGCATCGGCCCCAACGTTAGCGCCGTGTCCACACCGCTTTCCCCCAAGTCCGCCCGGATCGACGGTCGCCGCCTGCGCAGCGAGCGCACCAAGCAGTTGATCATCGAGGCCTACCTCGCCTTGCTGCGGGAGAACCCCATGGTGGCGATGCCGACCGCGGCGCAGATCGCCGACCGCGCCGGCTATTCCGTGCGATCGATCTTCGAGCGCTTTCCCGATCTCAGCAAGTTGCGCGTCGCTGCGGCGGATTACAGCCTGGCGCAGGCTGCCGCCCTCGCGCCGGCGCGCCATGTCGAGGGCGACCGCGAGACGCGCATCAGGTCCCAGGTCGAGACCCGCGCTGGGACCTGCGAAAGAGGTGTGAAGCTGTGGCGCGTGCTTCTCGCCAGCGTCGCCGACGACGAGGAACTCAAGTTGCGGGTTCGCATCAGCCGCGAACGGACCATCGAGCGATTGGAGGTCATGTACCGACCTGAGCTTGCGACACTGGGCGAGCAGGAGCGCAAGTACATGCTGGTCGCGCTCGAAGCCATCACCGACATCGAGAGCTGGGAGCGGATGCGCGAAATGCATGGCTTGAGCTTCGAGGAAGCCTGCACTGTCTGGATCAGCGCCATCGACCGCATGCTGCCGCCGACGCCGGCTGCTTGACGCTGCGCCGGGCAACGTGGGATGGCGATGGTGCAGAAGATGGTGGCGTCAATAGCTGAGACCGAAACAGCCTTGTCCAGACACCCTACTCCCACGACCTCCCGGATCGACGGCCGCCGCCTGCGCAGCCTGCGGACCAAGCAATTGATCATCGAGGCCTATCTGGCGCTTGCGAGCGAGAAGTCGCCACAGGTGCCGACGGCCGCCCAGATCGCCGAGCGCGCCGGCTATTCCGTGCGCTCGGTGTTCGAGCGTTTTCCCGATATCCACAGCCTGCAGGTGGCGGCGGTCGACTATGCGCTGGTCCAGGTCGCGGCGCTGGCGCCGTCACGCGATACCGACGGCGACCGGCAGACCCGCATCCGGACCCAGGTCGAGAAGCGGGGGCGGACCTGCGAGCGGTGGCTGCCGCTGTGGCGTTCGCTCGTCGTGAACCAGGGTGAATCGCCGGAGCTCAGGCAGCGCGTTGTCGGCTTGCGCGAACGTCTCGTCGGCCGCCTGGAGTTGATGTATGCCCCGGAGCTCTCGACCCTGTCGGACAGCGAGCGCCGGCACCTGCTGATCGTGCTCGAGGCGCTGGTCGACGTCGAAAGCTGGGCACGGATGCAGGAGTTCTTCGGCCTGTCGTTCGACGAGGCCTGCGCGGCATGGACGCAGGCCATCGACCGGCTGCTTCCGCCGACACCGCTTGCCGCGTAGCACCGGCAGGCTGGAACGTCTGGCGTCAACCCGGCGCACTCGGTACAATTCGGTGCGCGACGCGAACAATTCGCAATACCGCCCGAAAGTTCCTTGCCCGTAGCACCTTCCACATCCGCTCGGATCGATGGTCGCCGCCTGCGCAGCGTGCGAACCAAGCAGTTGATCATCGAAGCCTACCTGACGCTGTTGCGCGAGGATCCGCAGGTCCCCACGGCCGCGCGGATCGCCGAACGGGCGGGCTATTCGGTGCGCTCGGTGTTCGAACGCTTTCCCGACCTGCACGCCCTGCGCGTGGCGGCGACGGACTACGCCTTCACGCAGGGCAATGCGCAGGCGGTGCCGCGCGACCTCGACGGCGACCGGCAGGCGCGCCTCAAGGCCCATGTCGAAACGCGCGGCTGGATTTGCGAGCAGTGGCTGCCGTTGTGGCGCGCGCTCAATGCCAACAAGGGCGATTCGGAGGAACTCAACGCGCGCATCGCTCTGGTGCGGCAGGCCGTCCTCAAGCGCATCGAGCTGATGTATCCGTCCGAGCTTGCGGCGCTTGGCGGGGTCGAGCGCCGGCAAATCCTGATCGCCATCGAAACCCTGATCGACTTCGAAAGCTGGGCGCGCATGCGGGAGTATAACGGCCTCTCCTTCGCCGAAGCCTGCCAGGTGTGGATCCACGCCATCGACCGCCTGCTGCCGCCGACGCCGGTTTCTTGACGCTCCGGCCGGGCAAGCGTAGGAAGGCGCGCTTCGTCGGGAGCGACCCACGGTGGCGGCCGTAGCTCAGTTGGTTAGAGCGCCAGATTGTGATTCTGGATGTCGCCGGTTCAATTCCGGTCGGCCGCCCCAATCCCACTTGCGCCAGGGCCTTTGAGCCGAAAGTGCGCGAACTCGCTCCCCACGACGACCTCGTCCTTTTGAGCTGTGCCGAGATGGCCAGCGCCGATGCCGCCGCCATCGCCGGCGGCGTGCCGGGGACCGATCTCATGGAAGCGGCAGGCAGGGCTGTCGCCGATGCCGTGCTGGGCCGCCATCGGCCGCGGCCCGTCGTGGTCCTGTGCGGCCCCGGCAACAATGGTGGCGACGGCTTCGTGGCGGCGCGCCATCTGCAGGAAGCGGGCTGGCCCGTGCGGGTCGGGCTGCTCGGCGCCCGCAGCGCCTTGAAGGGCGATGCCGCCTGGGCTGCACAAGCTTGGCGAGGTCCGGTCGAGGCGCTCGCCCTTGTCCTTCTCGACGGTCGACCGCTGGTGGTCGACGCGCTGTTCGGGGCGGGCCTCACGCGTCCCATCGAGGGTATCGCCGGCGAGACGATCGACCGGATCAATCGCGAGGCGCTCACCGTTGTCGCCGTCGACGTACCGAGCGGCCTGCATGGCGACAGCGGCGAAGTGATGGGCCGCGCGCCGTTCGCCGAGCGCACGGTGACGTTCTTCCGCGCCAAGCCCGGTCATTATTCGCTCGAAGGCCTGCGGCGCTGCGGCGTGCTGAAGGTGGCCGATATCGGCATCCCGAGCGTGGTGCTGGAAAAGATCGCGCCCCGGACATGGCTGAACGGCACGGCATTGTGGCGGCACCATCTGCGGCGCGACGGTCTGGCCGACCACAAGTATGCGCGCGGACATCTCACCATCCTGGGCGGCGCGACCGCCACCGGTGCGGCCCGGCTGGCCGCCCTGGCAGGCCGCCGGGCAGGGGCGGGGCTGGCCACCATCGCCACACCACCATCGGCGATGGCCATCTACCAGGCGGGCGAGCCCGGCAACCTCGTGGTCGCGTGCGAAGACGGGGGCGCCTTTGCGCGCTTGCTGGAGGACGAACGGCGCAATGCGGTGCTGATCGGGCCGGGCGCCGGCGTCAACGAGCGCACGCGGGTCTCGGTGCTGGCGGCGCTCGCCACGCAGCGGGCCGTCGTGCTCGACGCTGATGCCATCACGACCTTTGCCCAAACGCCTGCGAGCCTGTTCGATGCCATCAAGGGCCCGGCTTTGCTCACGCCCCATGAAGGCGAGTTCAGGCGGTTGTTTCCCGATCTGACGAAGCTTCCGGCAAAGGTCGAGCGCGTCCGCCAGGCGGCGCGGCTGAGTGGCGCCACGGTGCTCCTGAAGGGTCCCGATACGGTGATCGCCGCGCCGGACGGCCGGGCCGTCATCAACGTCCACGCCCCGGCCAGCCTGGCCACCGCCGGTTCGGGCGACGTGCTGGCAGGCATCGGGGGCGCCCTCATGGCCCAGGGTCTGGCGCCGCTCGCCGCCGCTGCGGCGGCCGCATGGCTGCACGGCGAGAGCGCCTTTCGCTTCGGCCGACCCGGCCTCATCGCCGAGGACCTGATCGACGGATTGCCCGACGCGCTGCAGGCGGTCTCTTGATCTCCGCTTTGCGCCCTCTCCGCCCGCGTCATCGCGGGCGGAGAGGGACTCTGAGGCGAGCCCGATGGCTTCAATTGACCGGTCGGCGGGCGCGGGCTAAGAGGCCGCGATTCGGCCCTCGCGGCACGGCCCGACGGCCCTGTACTGGGGCTAGCTGTCGGGCGGGCGTGGTGGAATTGGTAGACACGCGAGATTTAGGTTCTCGTGCCGCAAGGCGTGGGGGTTCAAGTCCCTCCGCCCGCACCAACCGGAAATGGAAGTGAAGACGATGCAAGTGACGGAACTCCCGGCCGAAGGCCTGAAGCGGCAATTCAAGATCGTCGTGCCCGCCGGCGATTTGTCGGCCAAGGTCGACGAGCGCCTGGCGGAGATGGCGCGGACCGCGCAGATGCCGGGCTTTCGCGCCGGCAAGGTGCCGGTCGGCCTGTTGAAGAAGCAGTACGGCCAGGCCCTGTTCGGCGAAGCCGTGGAACAGGCGGTCAATTCGAGCACCGCCAAGGCGATCGAGGATCGCGGACTGAAGCCCGCCCTGCAGCCGCGCGTCGACCTGAAGCAGCTCGAGGAAGGCAAGGACGTCGAGTTCGAAGTCGCGATCGAGGTCCTGCCGGAGATCGGCAAGCTCGACTTCTCCGACGTCGAGCTCGAGCGCCTGAAGGCGACCGTGCCGGACAAGGACGTCGACGAGGCGGTCGCGCGCATCGCCAAGGCGAACCGCGAGGAGAAAACCGTCGATCCGCCGCGCCCGGCGCAGAAGGGCGACGCGATCAAGCTCGACTTCGTGGGCTCGGTCGACGGCAAGGAGTTTCCCGGCGGCGCCGCGCAGGGCTACACGCTGGAGATCGGCTCGGGCTCCTTCATCCCGGGCTTCGAGGACCAGCTCATCGGCGCGGAGGTCGGCAAGGAGGTCGACGTCAAGGTGACGTTCCCGGCCGACTACGGCGCGCCGGAACTTGCCGGCAAGGACGCCGTGTTCAAGTGCACGATCAACGAGATCCACGAGTTCGTCGACCAGCCGGCGGACGACGAGCTGGCGAAGAAGAACAACTTCGAGAACCTCGAGGCGATGCGCAAAGCCGTCGCCGAGCGCATTGGCCAGGATTACGCGCGGATCTCGCGCTCGATGATCAAGCGCCAGCTGCTCGACAAGCTGGCCGACGCGCACAAGTTCGCCGTCCCCGAAGGGCTGGTCGAGAGCGAGTTCAACGCCATCTGGCAGCGCATCGAGGAGGCCAAGAAGGGCGGCCAGAAGTTCGAGGACGACGAGGAGAAGATGCGCAAGGAGTATCGCGACATCGCCGAGCGCCGGGTTCGCCTCGGCCTGCTGCTGGCCGACGTCGGGCGCTCCAACGCGATCGATGTCACGCCCGAGGAGCTCAATCAGGCGGTGATGCGCGAGGCGATGCGCTATCCCGGCCAGGAGCGCCAGGTGCTGGAATTCTACGGCAAGAACGCCGAGCTGAAGGAACAGCTGCGGGCGCCGATCTTCGAGGAGAAGACCGTCGATTTCATCCTCGAGCTGGCCAAGGTCGCCGACAAGCCGGTTACCCCGGAGGAACTGCTCAAGGCGGCCCGCGAGGCGGAAGAAGCCGACGAGGAGAAGCCGGCGGAAGCGGCGACGAATTGATCCAGTTCCGGTGGTCTTGAACCTGGCCACCGGCGCTGCCACTTTCTGAGGACAGTCACAAAGGGGGCCTGCGATGCATCGCGACCGCGATCCGCTGGAAGTCTACAACAACTACTACGTGCCGATGGTGGTCGAGCAGTCGGCGCGCGGTGAGCGCGGCTACGACATCTGGTCGAGGCTGCTGAAGGAACGGATCATCTTCCTGAACGGTCCGATCGAGGACAACGTCGCGGGCTTGGTCTGCGCGCAGCTCCTCTATCTGGAGGCCGACAATCCGACCAAGGACATCTCGTTCTATATCAACTCGCCGGGTGGCGTGGTGACGTCGGGAATGGCGATCTACGACACCATGCAGTACGTGCGGCCGCTGATCTCGACCCTGGTGTTCGGCCAGGCCGCCTCGGCCGGATCCCTGCTGTTGATGGCCGGCGCCAAGGGCAAGCGGTTCGCCTTGCCCAATTCCCGGATCATGATCCACCAGCCCTCTGGCGGCGCCCAGGGGCAGGCGACGGATATCGAGATCCATGCCCGCGAAATTCTTTCGACCAGGGCACGTTTGAACCAGATGTACGTTGTCCATACAGGACGGACGATCGAGGAGATCGAACGGGCGATGGAGCGAGACAAGTTCTTCTCGCCGCCGGAGGCCAAGGAGTTCGGATTGATCGACGATGTGCTCGAAAAACGCCCGACTCCGACGATCCAGGCGGCGGCCTCCTAGGGGGCAGTTGCGACCAATTGGTTCCGGTTCGCGAGCCGACACACTACATTTTGAGGTTGTGGCGATCCCGGGGTCGCGTTTAACATAGTCTTGTGTGCGGGTCCGCAGGTGGCGGGCCCCCCAAGCGGAGGTGCGTTACCGACATGCCAGCCGCCAAATCCGGGGGCGACTCCCGCAACACCCTGTATTGCAGCTTCTGCGGGAAGAGCCAGCACGAGGTGCGGAAGCTCATTGCCGGCCCGACGGTGTTCATCTGCGATGAATGCGTCGAGCTCTGCATGGACATCATCCGGGAGGAGAGCAAGACAACCCTGGTGAAGTCCAAGGACGGGGTTCCGTCGCCCAAAGAGATACGCCAGATTCTTGACGACTATGTGATCGGCCAGGACAAGGCCAAGCGCATCCTGGCTGTTGCAGTGCACAATCACTACAAGCGGCTGAGCCACGGCGGCAAGGCCAACGACGTCGAGATCGCCAAGTCGAACATCATGCTGATCGGCCCGACCGGCTGCGGCAAGACCCTGCTCGCCCAGACCCTGGCACGCATGCTGGATGTGCCGTTCACCATGGCCGACGCCACGACGCTCACCGAAGCGGGCTATGTCGGCGAGGACGTCGAGAACATCATCCTGAAGCTGCTGCAGTCGGCCGACTACAACGTCGAGCGCGCCCAGCGCGGCATCGTCTATATCGACGAGGTCGACAAAATCAGCCGCAAGTCCGACAACCCGTCGATCACGCGCGACGTGTCGGGCGAGGGCGTGCAGCAGGCCCTGCTCAAGATCATGGAGGGCACGGTTGCGTCGGTGCCGCCGCAGGGTGGCCGCAAGCATCCGCAGCAGGAGTTCCTGCAGGTCGACACGACCAACATCCTGTTCATTTGCGGCGGCGCCTTCTCCGGCCTCGACAAGATCATCTCGATGCGCCGCCAGGGCACGTCGATCGGCTTCGGCGCCGAAGTGCGCGGTCCCGAAGACCGTCGTACCGGCGAAGTGCTGCGCGATCTCGAACCGGAAGACCTGTTGAAGTACGGCCTGATCCCCGAATTCGTCGGCCGCCTGCCGGTCGTGGCGACCCTCGAGGATCTCGACGAAGGTGCGCTGATCGAAATTCTCACGCGGCCAAAGAACGCACTTCTGAAGCAGTATCAGCGGCTCTTCGACATGGAGAGCGTGAAGCTCAAATTCTCCGACGACGCGCTCCGGGCGGTCGCCCAGAAAGCGATCCTGCGCAAGACAGGCGCGCGCGGTCTGCGCTCGATCATGGAGACCGTGCTTCTCGACACCATGTACGACCTGCCGTCGCTCGACGGGGTCGAGGAAGTGGTCATCAACCGCGAAGTCATAGAAGGGCGGGCTCAACCGCTCTATGTGCACGGTGAGCGCAAAGAGGGCATCGCTGCCGCGCCGGCCTGAGTCTTGCTGCGTCGGTGGCAGCCGCCACCGGCGGTCCCGCCAAGGGCTTGAACAACCCCCTGTTCAAGCCAATCTCTGGAAACGAGTGCGCGCATCTTTCAGGCCGTGAATTGCCCATCTGGGGATCGCGGTCAGGGTGCGGGTGGCTCTAACAGCGTATAGCGAGGCATCATGAACGCCCCCACCCAAGGAACCGTCTATCCCGTCCTGCCGCTGCGCGACATTGTCGTGTTTCCCGGCATGATCGTGCCGCTCTTCGTCGGTCGCGAGAAGAGCGTAAAGGCCCTCGAAGAGGTCATGAAGGACGACAAGCAGATCCTGCTGATCGCCCAGAAGAACGCCAGCCAGGACGACCCCGGCCCCGATGACATCTACACCATCGGCACGCTGGGCACCGTGCTGCAGCTCCTGAAGCTGCCCGACGACACCGTGAAGGTGCTGGTCGAGGGCGGCCGTCGCGTGAAGATCGTCGGCTACACCGGCAAGTCCGAATTCTTCGAGGCCAACGCCGTCGACATGGAAGAGACGGCGGCCGAGGCCTCCGAACTGCAGGCCGCGGCGCGTACCGTGGTCTCGGAGTTCGAGAACTACGTGAAGCTGAACAAGAAGGTGCCGCCCGAGGTGGTCGTCTCGATCAACAAGATCGAGGAGCCGGCCAAGCTCGCCGATACGATCTCCGCGCATCTGGCGCTCAAGGTCGCCGAGAAGCAGCAGCTTCTCGAGCTCGACTCGGTGTCGAAGCGGCTGGAGCGCATCCTCGGCTTGATGGAAGGCGAGATCGGCGTATTGCAGGTCGAGAAGAAGATCCGCAACCGCGTCAAGCGTCAGATGGAGAAGACGCAGCGCGAGTACTATCTCAACGAGCAGATGAAGGCGATCCAGAAGGAGCTTGGCGAGACCGAGGACGGTCGCGACGAGATCTCCGAGCTGGAGAAGCGCATCAAGAAGACGCGGCTCTCCAAGGAGGCGCGCGAGAAGGCCAATGGCGAGCTGAAGAAGCTCAGGACCATGAGCCCGATGTCGGCCGAGGCGACGGTGGTGCGCAACTACCTCGACTGGCTGCTGTCGATCCCGTGGCGCAAGCCGACCAAGATCATCAAGGACCTGAAGTACGCCGAGGACATTCTCAACGCCGATCACCACGGCCTCGAGAAGGTCAAGGAGCGCATCCTCGAGTACCTCGCGGTCCAGCAGCGGGTCGACAAGATGAAGGGTCCGATCCTGTGCCTGGTCGGCCCGCCGGGCGTCGGCAAGACCTCGCTCGGCAAGTCGGTCGCCAAGGCGACCGGCCGCAACTTCGTGCGCATGTCGCTGGGCGGCGTGCGCGACGAGGCCGAGATCCGCGGCCACCGCCGGACCTATATCGGCTCGCTGCCGGGCAAGGTCATCCAGAGCATGAAGAAGGCGAAGTCGTCGAACCCGCTCTTCCTGCTCGACGAGATCGACAAGCTCGGCGCGGACTTCCGCGGCGACCCCTCGTCGGCGCTGCTCGAGGTGCTCGACCCCGAGCAGAACTTCTCGTTCAACGACCACTATCTCGAGGTCGACTACGACCTGTCGAACGTGATGTTCATCACCACGGCGAACTCGCTGCGCATGGCGCAGCCGCTGATGGACCGCATGGAGATCATCCGGCTGGCCGGCTACACCGAGGACGAGAAGGTGGCGATCGCGCGCAAGCACCTGATCATCAAGCAGATCGAGGCGAACGGCCTGAAGGAGGGCGAGCTCGACCTCCACGACAGCGCGGTGCGCGACCTCGTGCGCTACTACACGCGCGAGGCCGGCGTGCGCAATCTTGAGCGCGAGATCGCCAACCTCGCTCGCAAGGCGACCAAGGAAATCCTCATGAAGGGGAGTTCCAAGGTGAAGATCACGCACAAGAACCTCGACAAGTATGCCGGCGTGCGGCGCTTCCGCTACGGCGAGGCCGAGCTCGAGGATCTCGTCGGCATCACGACGGGCCTGGCCTGGACCGAGGTCGGCGGCGAGCTGCTGCAGATCGAGGCCGTGCTGGTTCCCGGCCGCGGCCGCATGAGCGTCACCGGCAAGCTGGGCGATGTGATGCAGGAGTCGGTGCAGGCGGCCAATGCCTATGTCCGCTCTCGCGCCAACTCGTTCGGCATCAAGCCGGTGTTGTTCGAGAAGCGCGACATCCACATCCACGTGCCCGAGGGCGGCACGCCCAAGGACGGCCCCTCGGCCGGCGTGGGGATGATCACCTCGATCGTCTCGGCGCTGACCGGCGTGGCGGTGCGCAAGGAAGTCGCCATGACCGGCGAGATCAGCCTGCGCGGCCGGGTCATGCCGATCGGTGGCCTCAAGGAGAAGCTGCTGGCAGCCTTGCGCGGCGGTCTGAAAACCGTGCTCATTCCCAAGGAGAACGAGCGCGATCTGCCGGAGATCCCGGACAACGTGAAGAAGGGACTGGAGATCGTCCCGGTCGCCACGGTCGACGAGGTGCTGGCCCGCGCGCTGGTGAAGCCGCTGGTCGCCATCGAATGGCCGAACGATCTGGAGCCCGCGGTGCCGGCCAAGCCCGCCGAGGGTGCGGAAGTCCGGGCCCACTGAACGGTCCGGACAGCCCACAACGACCTCGAAGCCCCGGAGCGATCCGGGGCTTCGTTGCGTTTGGCGCTACTTATGTGGATTCTGGCTGCTGTTCCTACAAAATATGGTATTCGGCGTTGACGCCGTTTTCCGGCCGCCCTTACACTTGAAGCTGCCGGATCATTGGGGGTTCGCCTGTGAACAAGCACGATTTGATCGCCGCCGTCGCCGCTTCGACCAACCTTTCCAAGACCGACGCCGCCGGCGCCATCGACGCCATGCTCACCGTCATCACCAAATCGTTGAAGAAGAAGGAAAAGGTCCTGCTGGTCGGCTTCGGCACGTTCCAGGTCTCCAAACGCAAGGCGGGCGAGGGGCGCAATCCGCAGACCGGCGAGAAGATCAAGATCGCCGCCGCCAACGTGCCGCGCTTCAAGGCGAGCAAGCAGCTCAAGGACGCGATCAACTAGTCTCTTGCCGGACTCGGCGCATTCAGATGCGCCTGAGGGCCTCCAGGCCCGCGTTCGGCAAGATGAAGTCGCTACGATGCCTGCGCCGCTCTGTGGTAGAAGCCCCGCCGGGCGATTAGCTCAGCGGTAGAGCATTCCCTTTACACGGGACAGGTCGGCGGTTCGATCCCGTCATCGCCCACCAGCCTCCGCGAGCTACAGCTCGGCGAGCCAGCCTAGACCCAAACTTCGAAGGCAGGCTCTACATGGCCTACGTTTACATCCTCCGAAGCCTGCAACATCTCAACCATCCGGCGGATTCTGTCGAACGATCGTCGCCCAGAGCACGGCTGCCCTCGGTGTTTCGCCACGGAGCGGAAAGCACTGATATTCCGGGCACTTAAGCACCTCTTCGCGGGTGCGGTATGCTTGACTTGCCATAGGGGGTCCTATATCTCTCGCGCGCCGTTGGGGACTAATTGCGGGCGTAGTTCAGTTGGTTAGAACGCCGGCCTGTCACGCCGGAGGTCGCGGGTTCGAGTCCCGTCGCTCGCGCCAGTCCCAACGCTGGCAGCCCAAGCGGGGCGAAGGGGTGACGATGGAAGATCTTCTCAGGGAATACCTTCCGATCCTGATCTTCCTGGGCTTGGCGTTTGCCCTGGTCTGCGCCATGCTGGGCGGCTCCTATCTGGTCGCCCGACAGAATCCCAACTCCGAGAAACTGTCGCCGTTCGAATGCGGCTTCGCACCGTTCGACGATGCCCGCGGCCAGTTCGACGTGCGCTTCTATCTCGTCGCCATCCTTTTCATCATCTTCGATCTCGAGGTGGCGTTCTTGTTTCCCTGGGCGGTGGCGCTGGGCGACATCGGCCTGTTCGGCTTCTGGTCGATGATGCTGTTCCTGGCCGTGCTCACGGTCGGCTTCATCTACGAATGGCGCAAAGGAGCGTTGGAATGGGAGTAATAACCCCCGCCAAGCCCGATCCCGTCACCGAGGCGGCGCTGTCGCGGGCCTTGAACGACGAACTGGCCGACAAGGGCTTCGTCGTGGCGCAACTCGACAAGCTGATCACCTGGGCGCGCACCGGCTCGATGTGGGGCCTGACGTTCGGGCTGGCCTGCTGCGGCGTCGAGATGATCCACTGCTGGATGAGCCGCTACGATCTCGACCGCTTCGGCTTCGCGCCGATGCCGAGCCCGCGCTCGGCCGACGTGATGATCGTGGCCGGCACGCTCACCAACAAGATGGCGCCGGCGCTGCGCAAGGTCTACGATCAGATGGCCGAGCCGCGCTACGTCATCTCGATGGGCTCGTGCGCCAACGGCGGCGGCTACTATCACTACAGCTACTCGGTGGTCCGCGGCTGCGACCGCATCATACCGGTCGACGTCTACGTGCCGGGTTGCCCGCCGACGGCCGAGGCGCTGCTCTATGGAGTGTTGCAGCTGCAGAAAAAGGTCCGCCGCACCGGAACGCTGGTGCGCTGATGGCTGAGCCGCTGCAGGAACTCGGCGATCACATCGCGCAGGCGACCGGCGATGCCGTGATGGCTGTCTACGTTCGCTTGGGCGAGCTGATGCTCGACGCCCGGCCGGACGGGCTGGTCGCGCTGATCACCTTCCTGCGCGACGACCCCAGGTGCCTGTTCAAGCAGCTCGTCGACGTCTGCGGCGTCGACTGGCCGGAGCGCGAGAAGCGCTTCGACGTCGTCTACAATCTGCTCAGCCTCAAGAACAACCAGCGCGTCCGCATCAAGGTCGCGACCGACGAGTCGACGCCCGTGCCGTCGGTGGCGTCGGTGTTCAGCTCGGCCGGCTGGTTCGAGCGCGAGGCCTACGATCTCTATGGCGTCTGGTTCGCCGATCATCCCGACCTCCGCCGCATCCTTACCGACTACGGCTTCGAGGGCCATCCGCTGCGCAAGGACTTCCCGCTGACCGGCTTCGTCGAGCTGCGCTGGGACGACGTGCAGAAGCGCGTCGTCTACGAGCCGGTGAAGCTCACCCAGGAATTCCGCCGCTTCGACTTCCTCAGTCCGTGGGAAGGCGCGCATCAGGTGCTGCCCGGCGACGAGAAGGCCCCGGCGGCGGCGCAGGAAAAAGGCAAGACGAGCTGACATGCCCGACGTCGAGATCAAGACGCTGACGATGAATTTCGGGCCGCAGCACCCGGCGGCCCACGGCGTGCTGCGCCTGGTCGTCGAGATGGACGGCGAGATCGTCGAGCGCTGCGACCCGCATATCGGCCTGCTCCATCGCGGCACCGAGAAGCTGATCGAATACAAGAGCTACCTGCAGGCGGTGCCGTATTTCGACCGGCTCGACTACGTCTCGCCGATGAGCCAGGAGCACGCCTACGCGCTGGCGGTCGAGAAGCTTCTGGGCATCACCGTGCCCGAGCGCGGCCAGTATATCCGCGTGCTGTTCGCCGAGATCACCCGCATCCTGAACCACCTGCTGAACGTCACGACGTTCGCCATGGATACCGGCGCGCTCACCCCGCCGCTGTGGGGCTTCGAGCAGCGCGAGCTCCTGATGGAATACTACGAAGGCGTGAGCGGCTCGCGCATGCACGCGGCCTATTTCCGCCCCGGCGGCGTGCACCAGGACCTGCCGGACGGCATGCTCGATTCGATGGATGGGTGGATCAAGCAGTTCTACCCGTTCATGAAGGACATCGAGAAACTGCTGAACGACAATCGCATCTTCCGCCAGCGCACCGTCGATATCGGCGTCGTCGGCCCGCAGCAGGCGCTCGATTGGGGCTTCAGCGGCCCGCTGATCCGCGCCTCGGGAATCCCGTGGGACCTCCGCAAGTCGCAGCCCTACGACGTCTACGACCGCATGGATTTCGACATTCCGGTCGGCAAGTCCGGCGACTGCTTCGCGCGCTATCTCGTGCGCATCGAGGAGATGTACCAGAGTGCGCGCATCATGGAGCAGTGCGTGGCCGCGCTGCGCACCGTCACCGGGCAGGTGCGCGTCGACGACCGCAAGATCTCGCCGCCGCGGCGCGGCGAGATGAAAGGCTCGATGGAAGCGCTCATCCACCATTTCAAGCTCTACACCGAGGGCTACAAGGTGCCGGCCGGCGAGACCTACACCGCCGTCGAGGCGCCCAAGGGCGAGTTCGCCGTCTATCTCGTGTCCGACGGCACCAACAAGCCCTATCGCTGCAAGATCCGCGCGCCGGGTTTCCCGCACCTGCAGGCGCTCGACATGATGACCAGGGGCCACCAGCTCGCCGACATGTCGGCGAATATCGGCTCGCTCGATATCGTGTTCGGCGAGATCGACCGCTAGGAGGCGATGAGATGTCGATGATCACCGCCGATCCCAAGGATGTGCCGCACGTCGAGCACTTCGCCTTCACGCCCGACAATCTGGCGAAGGCGCAGGCGCTGATGGCGAACTATCCGCCCGGCCGCCAGGCAAGCGCCGTGATCGGCGTGCTCGACCTCGCCCAGCGCCAGCAGGGCTGGCTGCCGCGGGCGGCGATGGTCGAGGTGGCGAAGCTCCTCGAAATGGCGCCGATCCGCGTCTACGAGATCGCCACTTTCTACACGATGTTCCAGCTCAAGCCGCGCGGCAAGTACCTGCTGCAGGTCTGCACCACGACGCCGTGCTGGCTGCGCGGCTCGGACGCGGTGATGAAGGCCTGCCAGCACGCCGCCGACGGCGAGACCTTCAGCGTCCAGGAAGTCGAGTGCCTGGGCGCCTGTGTCAACGCGCCGGTCGTGCAGATCAACGACGATTTCTACGAGGACCTCGACGAGGCTTCGATCAACAAGGTGCTCGACGCCTTCCGGCGCGGCGAGAGTCCGAAGGCCGGGCCGCAGGTCGACCGCCAGACATCGGCGCCGCAAGGCGGACTGACCACGCTCAGGAGCGAGTAGGCGATGCTTGCCGACAAGGACCGCGTCTTCACCAACCTCTACGGCATCCACGACTGGCGCCTGGCCGGCGCCCGCGCGCGCGGCGCCTGGGACGATACCAAGGCGATCCTCGACAAGGGCCACGACGCCATCATCGACGAGATGAAGAAATCCGGCCTGCGCGGCCGCGGCGGCGCCGGCTTCCCGACCGGGCTGAAATGGTCCTTCATGCCCAAGGAGGTCAAGGACCGGCCGCACTACCTCATCGTCAACGCCGACGAGTCCGAGCCCGGCACCTGCAAGGATCGCGACATCATGCGTCACGACCCGCATCTACTGGTCGAGGGCTGCCTGGTGGCGGGCTTCGCCATGCGGTCGCACGCGGGCTATATCTACATCCGCGGCGAGTTCTACAACGAAGCCCAGAACCTGCAGGCGGCGATCCGCGAGGCCTATGACGCGGGCCTTCTGGGCAAAAACGCCTGCGGCTCGGGCTGGGACTTCGACCTCTACCTCCATCGCGGCGCCGGCGCCTATATCTGCGGCGAGGAGACGGCGCTGCTCGAAAGCCTCGAGGGCAAGAAGGGCATGCCGCGGCTGAAGCCGCCGTTCCCGGCCGGCTCCGGCCTCTACGGATGCCCGTCGACGGTGAACAACGTCGAGTCGATCGCGGTTGCCCCCACCATCCTGCGCCGCGGCGCCACCTGGTTCGCCGGCATCGGCCGGCCCAACAACACCGGCACCAAGCTCTTCTGCATCTCGGGCCATGTGAACAAGCCCTGCAATGTCGAAGAGGAGATGGGCATCCCGCTGCGCGAGGTGATCGAGCGTCATGCCGGCGGCGTGCGCGGCGGCTGGGACAATCTTCTGGCGGTGATCCCGGGCGGCGCGTCGGTACCGCTCCTGCCCAAGTCGATCTGCGACACGGTGCTGATGGATTTCGACTCGCTGCGCGACCAGAAGACGGGCCTCGGCACGGCCGCGGTCATCGTCATGGACAAGTCGACCGACGTGGTGAAGGCGATCGCGCGGCTCAGCCAGTTCTACAAGCACGAGAGCTGCGGCCAGTGCACGCCGTGCCGCGAGGGCACCGGCTGGATGTGGCGGGTCATGGAGCGCATGGTGCTGGGCAATGCGCGCATCGAGGAGATCGATGCGCTGGACGACGTCACCCGGCAGGTCGAGGGCCACACGATCTGCGCGCTGGGCGACGCGGCGGCCTGGCCGATCCAGGGGCTGATCCGCCATTTCCGTCCCGAGATGGAGCGCCGCATTCGCGCGCGCACCGAAAAACTGGCGGCCGAGTAGGGCAGGGAGCAGGCAATGCCCAAGGTCAAGGTCAACGGCGTCGAGTTGGAGGTGCCGGCCGGCTTCACGGTCCTGCAGGCCTGTGAGCTGGCGGGCGTCGAGATCCCGCGCTTCTGCTACCACGAACGCCTTTCCATCGCCGGCAATTGCCGGATGTGCCTGGTCGAGGTGAAGCCCGGCCCGCCCAAGCCGCAGGCGAGCTGCGCGCTGCCCATCGCCGACAAGCAGGAGATCTTCACCACCACGCCGATGGTCGAGAAAGCGCGCAAGGGCGTGATGGAGTTCCTGCTCATCAACCATCCGCTCGACTGTCCGATCTGCGATCAGGGCGGCGAGTGCGACCTGCAGGACCAGGCGATGGGCTACGGCTTCGACCGCAGCCGCTTCCACGAGAACAAGCGCGCCGTGCCCGACAAGGAGCTGGGGCCGCTGGTCAAGACGTCGATGAACCGCTGCATCCACTGCACGCGCTGCATCCGCTTCGCCACCGAGGTGGCGGGCGTCGAGGAGCTGGGCGCCACGGGCCGCGGCGAAGACATGGAAGTCACGACCTATGTCGAGCATGCGCTCACCACCGAGCTGGCCGGCAATCTGGTCGATCTCTGCCCGGTCGGCGCGCTGACCTCCAAGCCTTACGCCTTCGAGGCCCGGTCGTGGGAGCTCACCAAGACCGAATCGGTCGACGTGCTCGATGCGCTGGGCGCCAACATTCGCGTCGACACGCGGGGCGCGCAGGTGATGCGCGTGCTGCCGCGCCTCAACGACGACGTGAACGAGGAGTGGATCTCCGACAAGACGCGGCACGCCATCGACGGCCTGCGCCATCAGCGGCTCGACCGGCCCTATGTGCGCCGTGGCGGCAAGCTCGCGGAAGCGACCTGGGACGAGGCCTTCGCCGCCATCGCCGCCAAGCTCGCTACCATCGACGGCGCCAGGGTGGCGGCGATCGCGGGCGACCAGTGCGATGCCGAATCCATGGTGGCGCTCAAGGACCTGATGACGGCGCTGGGCTCGCCCAACGTCGATTGCCGCCAGGACGGCGCCAGGCTCGAGGGCGGCCCGCGCGGCAGCTACATCTTCAATCCCGGCATCCGCGGCATCGATCAGGCCGATGCGATCCTGCTGGTCGGCACCAATCCGCGCACCGAATCGCCGGTGCTGAACGCGCGCATCCGCAAGCGCTACCTGCACGGTCGTTGCGCCATCGGCAGCGTCGGCCCGGTCGCCGATCTCACCTATCCGGTCGAGCGGCTGGGCGCCGGGCCTGCGTCGCTGCGCGACCTGCTGGACGGCAAGACGGGCTTCCTCGAGAAGCTGAAGGCCGCCAAGAACCCGCTGATCATCGTCGGCATGGGCGCGCTGGCGCGCGAGGACGGTGCGGCGGTGCTGGCGATGGCCCGCGAGCTCGTCGACAGGCTGGGCGCCGTGCGCGCCGACTGGAACGGCTTTGCCGTCCTACATACCGCGGCGGCGCGCGTGGGCGGCCTCGATCTCGGCCTGGTGCCGGGCGAGGGTGGTCGCGACGTGGCGGGCATCCTGGCCGGCTGCGAGAACCGCGAGATCGATCTCGTCTACCTGCTGGCGGCCGACGAGATCGACCCCAAGCGGCTCGGCAAGGCCTTCGTGATCTACCAGGGCCACCACGGCGATGCCGGCGCGCACCGCGCCGACGTGATCCTGCCGGGCGCTGCCTACACCGAGAAGCCCGGCACCTACGTGAACACCGAAGGTCGCGTCCAGCTCGCCTTCCGTGCCGGCTATCCGCCGGGCGATGCCCGCGAGGACTGGGCGATCCTGCGCGCGCTGTCGGAGCGCCTGGGCAAGACGTTGCCGTACGATACGCTCGGCCAGGTCCGCGCACGGCTGGTCGCGGTGAACAAGAGCTTTGCCGCGCTCGACCGTCAGGAGGCGGGCGCCTGGGGCGGCTTCGGCAATGCGGGC
>Ga0210402_10000427_pt1 | contig 47148 bp, 41 predicted proteins | sample IncBWC7MmetaG_FD_161055 | JGI IMG/M metagenome (GOLD analysis project Ga0210402, IMG submission 161055) | Forest soil microbial communities from Barre Woods Harvard Forest LTER site, Petersham, Massachusetts, United States - Inc-BW-C-7-M | ecosystem: Environmental > Terrestrial > Soil >... | reverse complement strand
ACTCGGCGATCTTCGTCAGTTCGTCATCGGAGTCATTGAAGCCCGGCACGACCAGAGTCACCACCTCCACCCAGATGCCGCGCCGCTTGAGACCCTCGATCGTATCGAGCACCGGCTGGAGCGTCCCGCCGAGGTCGCGGTAGTGGGCGTCGGAGAACCCCTTCAGATCGACCTTGTAGAGATCGACATAGGGGGCGATGTAGTCGAGCACCTTCTCCGTCCCGTTCCCATTCGAGACGTACGAGCAGACCAGTCCGGCCCGTTTGGCCTCCTTGAAAATCTCCACGGCCCACTCCGAGGTGATGAGCGGCTCGTTGTAGGTGGAGGTGATCACCTTCGCTCCGTGGCGTTTGGCTAGCTGCACGAGCTCCGCCGGCTCGAGATCGACCGGCGATGCGCCGGCAACGGGATCGCGAAGCGCCTGCGAGGTAACCCAGTTCTGGCAGTAGCCGCAGTGATAGTCGCAGCCGAGCATGCCGAAGGAGAGCGCCAGCGCGCCGGGATAGGCATGGAAGAACGGCTTCTTTTCGATCGGATCGACCTGCAGCGCGGCCGTGTATCCGCGTGGAACGCGCAGAACGCCGTCTTCGTTGTAGCGGACTTTGCAGATGCCTTTCAGTCCGTTGAGGATCTTGCAGCGATGGCCGCAGGCGTAGCAGCGCACGGCATCGTTTTCGAGTTTCTCATACAGCTCCGGCGCTCCCTCGGCGGTCCTCATGGCCAGGACCTCGCCGAGCGCCGTCTGTCGTTCCGAAGCTATGGGCACGGCGGGGAAAACGCCTGGATTCAGGCGCGTATTGCGGATACGCGCGCTGCCTTGATCAATTGATCAGCGGACCGGTAGGAAGTACATGGCCACCGCAATGACGGCGTAGACGGCCAGGAGTTGAACCCCTTCATACCAGTTCGTCTCACCGTCCATGACCAGATACGAAAAGATGGCCACACAGAGGACGACGGCGAGCATCTCGAAGGGTGAGAAAAGCAGATCGAGCGGGTGACCGAGCGGGTAGGAAAGGAAGACCAGCAGCGGCGTGACGAACAAGGCGATCTGCACGCTCGACTGCATCGAGATGTTGAGCGCCGTGTCCATCTGGTTGCGCGCCGCCAGCATCACCGCCGTCGAATGCTCGGCGGCGTTGCCAACGATCGCCAGAACGACGAAGCCGAGGAAGACTTCGTTCATCCCCCACGCCTTTCCCGCCGCTCCCACGGCACTGACAAGCCCCTCGGCGACGACACTCATCAGCACACTGGCAAAAAGCAGAAGACCGATGGCCCGCTTGATACTCCAGACTTCGTCATCCGCCATCTCCGGCGTCTCGCTGACCGCGGCGAGCTTGTCTTTGTGAGTCTTGAACGCGAAGAACAGCCCGAGGATGTAGACCACGATCAGGATGATGGCCGTCCCCACCGACACCTGATGAATGAGCTGCGGTTGATGCGCCGACTGCGCGGAGCGGAAGAAGAGCGCCGGCACGAGAAACGAAGCCACGGCGAGGATCAGTTGCCCGGCCTGCGATTCAGCGGCCAGAGCATTGAACTTGAGCGTGCGATGTTTCGAGCCTCCGACCAGCATCGAAAGACCGGCCACGAAGAGCAGGTTGCCGACGATCGAGCCGGTGAACGAGGCCCGAACAACACCCGGAAGACCGGCCCGGATGGCGAAGATGGCGATGACCATCTCCGCGAAATTCCCGAAGGTGGCGTTGAAAAGGGCGCCGTACGTAGACCCCATCCGATGCGCCAACTGCTCGGTGCTGAGGCCGATCCATGCCGCCAGCGGAAGCACCGCCGCGCAGGCGAAGACGAACTCCCACACGAGACTGGCATGCGCGAACTGCATCCCGATGGCGATGGGGATCGTGGCGTAGAGGAGCCAGGTGATTAGACGCTTCATGTGGTTTTCGTAAACACTCTATCCTGACGGTCCGCGCAGCGGGCCTGTCAGGATCTCCGGTGGAATCGCCGGAGCGGTGCCCATCGTCAACAGACGCGTATTCGAACCGGAGATCCTGACAGGCCCGCTGCGCGGACCCGTCAGGATGGGGCCAAGAAATGATCAACAAAGAAACCGACAACCACATCACCACCATCACCCTCAACCGTCCCGAAAAACTGAACGCCTTCAGCGGAACGATGCGCGAGGATCTGCTGGCGGCGTTGCGCGCCGCCGCCGGTGATCCACGCTGCCGCGTCGTCGTGATCACTGGGGCCGGCAGGGCCTTCTGCGCCGGCGGCGACGTCGAGTACATGTCAGGCCTGCAGAAGGACGGCAATGTCGATGCCTTCCGCAAGCTCCTCGACGCCGGCCGCGACGTCGTGACCGCGATCGTGGAGATGGCCAAGCCGGTCATCGCCTCGGTCAACGGCATCGCCGCCGGCGCGGGCTGCAATCTGGCCCTGGCCTGCGACTACCGCATCGCGTCGGATACGGCCAAGCTCGGCGAGACCTTCGTCCGCATCGGCATCCATCCCGACTGGGGCGGCACGTGGTTCCTCCCTCGGCTCGTCGGTCCGAGCCGCGCACTCGAGCTTCTGATGACGGGACGGATGGTCGATGTCGCCGAAGCGCTGTCGATCGGGATGGTCGATCGGGTCGTGCCTGCATCTGAGCTGGCGTCGCAGACAACCAGCCTTGCACGCACGATCGCAGACGGGCCGCCCATTGCGATCGCGGACATCAAACGTGCGCTCGCGGCATCGCGCACGAACACCCTGCGCGAGCAGGTGGACCTCGAGAGCGAGCACCAGTCGCGCGCGTTTCTTTCCCATGACGCCGCGGAAGGGCTGGCGGCGCTCTTCGAGAAGAGGGCGGCGAGGTTTGAAGGGAAGTGAGTCGTGGCTGCACGCTGCGGCAGTACGTACCACGGCCGGTTCGGACTCCAAGGATGCTCACGCACTCGTCAGAGCTTCAGCACTAACCTCAGCCCTTCGTCGAGCTGCCGAAGAGAGGCATCCTCCAGCCGTCCGATCCGTTCCGTGAGCACCGACTTGGACAGAGTAAGGAGCTGAGAAACGTTCACGACTGATTTTCTGGACAGGCCCGTCCCGCGAACGGAGACTGCGAAGTTTCCAGGCGCGGCGGCGAGGGCCAGATTGGAGGTGATCGCGGCGATGACAACCGTCTGAATCGGGCTTTCATTGAAGTCATTCGATTGAATGACTACGACCGGACGGCGATAACGAGGGGATGAGCCTTGCGGTGCGGGAAGTGACGCCCACCAGATCTCGCCACGCCTCACCACTTCTCCGGCGGAAGGGCAATCGATTGCATGAGGGCGAGAGCGGGATCAAGCTCGCTCTCCTGGCTGGCATACACCTCGTCCAATTTCTCGCGAACGCGCTGCGATGAGTGCCGCTCGGCATACTCCGCAATCGCTCGCGCATAGAGCTGGCTGCGAGAGACTTCGAGCCTTTCGGCGAGCTCCTCGGCCTTCTCGAACAGATCATCCGGTATCGAAATCGCGGTCTTCATGCGCTGAGTATAACCCTAGTTATACTTTTTCGTGTTTTACCGTTCGCGCCACCACCAGCGTCTCGTCATCCTTCTGCGGCGCCTCGGCAACGAAGGCATCGACGGCTTCAGCGATGGCGTCGCGGACATCCTCCGCCGAGGAGTTGGCGTGGCGTGCCAGGAGCTCCTCGAAGGCGTCGTTGCCCCATTCGTCGCCGGCGGCGTTTTCGGCCTCGCAGATGCCGTCGCTGTAGAGAACGACGGTGGAGCCGGCAGTGAACGGGCGCGTCTGGGTCATGTACTTCGACGATCCAAGGATTCCGATCGGCAGCCCATGAGAACGCAGTTGTTCGATGCGACCGCCGGTGACGACGTAGCAGGGATTGTGGCCGGCATTGATGAACTGAATCGTCTCCGCTTCCGGATCGATCGTGGCGATGATCATGGTGATGAACTTGTTCTCGGCGGACCAGCTATGGATGTGGCGATTGAGCTCGGTTGCGATATCCCCGAGCTCCCGTCCTTCGGCGAAAAGAAGCTGAACGGCGGCGTGAAAAGCCGACACCAGCAACGCCGCGGGCATCGATTTCCCCGAGACGTCCGCCACGACCATGGTCAGCGTTCCCTCGCGCTGGAAAAAGGCGTGGTAATCGCCGCCGACCTGTTTGGCAGGCCGCGACAGCGCCGCCAGCTCGATGCCCTGGATGACCGGAATCGACTTCGGCAGAATGTCGCTCTGGATCGTCGCGGCCAGGTCGAGCTCCCGCTGCATGGCCTGCTTCTCGAGAGCTTCCTTGTGCAACCGGGCATTCTCGAGGGCGATGGCAACCTGATTGGCGAAGAGGGAGAGGAGCCGCAGCTCGTTCGCTTCGAAGGCGCCGACATTTCCTTCGCGCGTCTCGCGGTCGCCGGCGGCGAGAACGCCGATCACGGCGTTGTTTCCCTTGATCGGCACGGCCACCGTGGCGATGCAGCCGGGGAAAATGCACTCCGAGGTGTCTTCGAAGGTGAGAGCCTCACCGGCGGCGATGACGCGGTCGGTGATCTCGTCATCGAGAAAATCGGAACGCGTGTCGCCGAAGGAGCGATAGACGCGGAAGCGGTCGCCATCGCGGAGGAAAAGCGCGGCGCGGCGGGCGTTGATCAGAGAGATCATCCGGAAGAGGATCTCGTCCGCCAGGACGTCGATGTTCAACGTGCCGGCGATGGAAAGACCGATGTCGTAGAGCGACTCCAGCTCCCAGAGGCGGTACTTGAGCTGGAAGTCGCCTTCGCGCATCTCCTGCGAAAGGCGGTGATTGCTCAGCAGCGACGCCGCGAACGACCCCGCCGCGTTGAGCATCTGAAGATCCTCGTCCGAGGCGGCATCGCCGGTGAGAGCAACGACGCCGAAATGGTCGCGCGATGTGCGCATCGAAATCACGTGGCTCGGCATCGGCTCGAGCAGCAACCCGGCATCGGGCGCTTCGAGATCGAGGATCTCCGGCGCGACGCACTGACCCGACTTCGCCGCAAGCCGCATCGCCGTTCCGCGCCCGTCCCGCATGTAGACGGCGCCGACGTCGTAGGGCGTATGCCTGTTGAACGCGTCGAAGATCAGCGTCCCATGCGATGAGAGCGCTGCCCGCTCGAGCTGCTGCAGGTCATTCAGCAACTCCGCGAAGTGGTGAGCGAGGGGAGACATGAGGAGGGTGAAAGGATAGCAGTTGCTGACGCGGTCGCGGGGTGGCGCGGTCTCGCGGTTGCGCGGTGTTCACTCCGAGACCGCGTAGCCGCGAGACCGCGCTACCTCATAACCCCAGCTCCTTCATGGCCGCCTCTTCGCTGTCGAAGATCCTGGCGTAGTTGGCCAGTCCCATGATCTGGAAGGTTTTGTGGATGACCGGCGTGAGGCAGCAGAAGGCAATGGTTCCGCCCTTGTCGATCATCTTCTCGATGATCTCGATGAGGATGCTGATGCCTATGGAGTTGACGATTTTCGTTTCGCGCAGGTTGAGCAGGAGCGTGCGCACATCGGCATCCATCAACTCGTAGGCACGGTTGGCGATCTCTTCGCCGCCGACGTTGTTGATGTAGCCCTTCGTGTAGAGCACCGCACCGTTCGGCTTGCGGTCGACCGCGACTTTCAGTTCCTCAGTCATGATTCTTTCTTCTCGTATTTGACCATATGGATGGTGGTTCCGCCGCCCGACGACGTCGAGATGCTTACCTCGTCCATATGCGCCTCGATCAGTTGCAATCCTCGGCCGCGTTTGTGTGAGACACCGGCGGCGGGCCGGCGGGACCGGGCCTCCTCCGGATCGAATCCGCGACCATGATCAGTGATCCAGACATCGATTCGGCTGCCGTCGCCCTTGGAAGTGCCTACGAATCTTAAATAGATGCGGTTGTCGGCGCAACCGGAATGCTCCCGAGCGTTGATGCATGCCTCGATGATCGCATGAGTCATCTCATCGATCTTCTCGGAGCTCATTCCGAGCTCGCGGGCGAGATTTCCGGCCGCACGGGCGGCTGCGATCTCGATATCCGCGACCATCGGAAGAGTCAGCTCCATCTGCCGCTCGGCGGTCGTCGTCATTTCGGAGGGGTCCTGAACGACGTGCTCAAAAGCCGAGAAGCAGTGCCACCGCGGACTTGATCCAGTCGGGGATGCCACCCATCTGGTCGATGGCAAGCAGAGCGAACGTATTGATCGCCAGCAGCATGGGTAGCGCGTACTGGACGGAAACGGCGGTGGTGCGGGTTTCGGCGATGCTTTTCATGGTGTTCCCCCTCATGTGTCGGGATCACCCAAGAGCAACGCCACTGCCACGCCTTGTTTTTCTGCTGCACTCTCTCTAAGCCTCTGATCTCGCTAAGTTTACACGGAAACACGTCGAAATGTGACGAAGTGCGCAAGTGTAGCGAAACGCTACACATACGAGGTTTCAAATATTTTCATCATCATAAGTAACTGCAATCAAGATGTTTATCAATGAACGTCCCAAGAGTCCACAGTTGGGGCTAATTGGGACATCGCTTCGCGCATCCGGTAGAGCGTCTTGCGGTCCACGCCGAGGATCTTGGCAGCTTTGGACATGTTGCCTTTGGTGTAGGTCAGGACGCGGGTGACGTAACGGCGCTCCAGTTCGTTGAGGGATGGGAAGTCGGTCAGCATCTCTACGCCGCCCGCTCCGGAGGCTGATTCGGGAAGGGCCAGGTCGCCGGGATCGATCACCGGATCGGTGGTCAGGGCCAGCGAGCCCTCCACCAGATTCTCGAGCTCGCGAACGTTGCCGGGGAAGGGATAGCGCATCAGTTTCTGCAGCGCCTCCTGCGTGATGCGCACGTCGCTGAGCCCTTCCCGCTTGCCGTATTTGTCGAGGAAGAAGCGGACCAGCTTGGGGATGTCCTCCTTCCGGTCACGAAGCGGCGGAAGGACGATCTCGACGACCTTGAGGCGATAGTAGAGATCCTGCCGGAACTCGGTCTTTTCGATCATCTGCTCGAGATCGCGGTGCGTCGCGGCGAGGATACGGACATCGATGGGGATACGGCGGCGGCCGCCGAGCTTCTCGACCTCGCGCTCCTGCAACACCCGCAGAAGCTTGGCCTGCAGCGCCAGCGGAATGTCGCCGACCTCGTCGAGAAAGATCGTCCCGCCTTTGGCCAGCTCGAACTTGCCCGGCCGCGCGTCGACGCCGGTGGCGACACCCCTCTCGATTCCGAAAAGCTCGGACTCCAGGAGCGTCTCCGGGAGTGCCGCGCAGTTGATGGCCACGAACGGGCCGTCTTTACGCGGCGAGTTGCCGTGGATCAGTCGGGCCACCATCTCTTTGCCCGTTCCCGACTCGCCGCGAATGAGCACGCTTGCCTGCGAGTCGGCCACACGGGCCACGAGGTCGATGACCCGCTGCATCTTCGGTGAGTCGCCGATCATGAGCCGGTCGTTGTAGTCGCGCAGCATCCTCTGTTTCAGGTTTCGGTTCTCGTCCTCGAGGGTCTCGCGCAGCACGGAGAGCTTGTAGAAGTTGCGGGCGTTGTCGATGGCCGCGCCACCGATGGCCGCCAGCGAGACCAGGAAGCGAAGGTCGTCCTCGACAAAGCTGCCGCTCTTCGCGCCGCGCTCTTCTTTGCCGCCGACGCCGATGATGCCGATGATCGTCTCGCCGGAAATCATCGGCGCCAGAAGAAGATCGCTCCCGGCCCCGCCGAGAAACTTTGAGACCGTCACCGACATCGGCTCACGCGAGGCCAGTACCTGCTTGATCGGCGGCTCGCCCAGGATGGCGTTGGCCGGCGCCGGGATCTCGACGCCGAATGTGAAGATCTGCTGGACGTTGAGTTTCTCGTCGAGCGAAAAGACGAAGCCCACCATGGCATCGAGCACGGCGATGGCGCGGTGCATGAGCTCCTCGATCAACTCCCCTTCCGGCCGCAGCGTGTTCAGCGCACGGCCGACGTCGTAGAGCGCCTCGAGTTGGAGGAGCTTGCGGCGAAGCTCGAAGTTGGATTGTTGAGGCATCTTGGTGGTTGATTGGTTGCTCGATTGCTGAGTTGCTCGGTTGCTGAGTTGCTCGGTTGCTGAGTTGCGGGATCTTCAGCAACTTAGCAACCCAGCAACCTTGCAACCCCTGTCAATCCCTCCCCACCGCCTTCCTGCACTCCCCGAGAAGGAAATCGCAGTTCCAACTGGCATAGAACGCCGGATCCATCGCGTAGATCCGTACGAACAAGGGGGCCGCTTCGTCGAAGCGGCCACGTTTCATTTCCGTCCGAGCCAGAAAATAGATGGCTCGGATGGCCAGCGGATCGACTTCATTCTTCTCCACGATGCTCCGGAACCCCGCCTCGGCCTCGGCAAACGAACGCCGCTGGTACGCACAGAGCGCCTTCGCGTAATCGTCGGTCCCGCCGCAGGTGGTGGGCGGTTTGCCTTCCACCGAGACGGCGAGCGCGAGGAAGAGAACGAGCAGCCAGCGGTACATCGTGATCAGTTTAGCCTGCATTTCTCACACTCTCACTTAGATCGTCGGCACCCTGTACCTCGTCGAGAGCCTTCTCACCCAGCGCTTTTCAGCTGGGGGAGAAGGTGCCGAAGGCGGATGAGGGGGCGTTTCACGCGTACGTCATTCGCGCGCCTTCGAGCGCTCTCGGACCAGCGTCGGTAAATCGCGCATATCTTGTAAAGCGCCCCCCTCATCCGCCGTCGGCACCTTCTCCCCCCGCAAGAAACCGCGGTGGGAGAAGGGCTCTCGACGAAGGGAGTGGCAAGGCTCTCGAGGGAACAATTCAAGTGAGCGTGTGAGAAATGCTGCGTTAGACGGTTGCGCTCGGAGACGCGGAGACTTCCACTCCGCGCCTCCGCGTCTCCGCGTGAACCCGTCTCCCTTTCGAAATACACTCCGTCGATGAATCTAGGCATCATCGGCAGCGGCCGGGCGGCCTGGGCCTTCGCCTCCACTTGGCGTCGGATAGGCTGGCCGATCGCAGGGATCGCCACGCGCGGCGTGGAGTGGGACATCGCGCCTCGCAAGACCATCGACGATCTGGCCGCCACCTCCGACATCCTCCTCGCCGCCGTCAGCGATCGGGCCATCGAAGAAGTCGTTGCCGCGATCCCGGAGACGAAGGCGATCATCGTCCATCCGAGCGGCGCGCTGCCTGCGCTCCGAGGCGGCTTCTCGCTTCATCCGCTCAAGTCACTCCCACCAGTTGGTGACCCCTCCGATCTGGCCGGCACACTGCTCGTCTTCGAAGGGCGGCATCGGGAGGTCGCCGAGCGGATTGCGGCCGCCGCCGGCGCCCGATTCGCTGCAATCGCACCGGAGGCCAAGACCCGCTACCACGCCGCCGCGGTGTTCGGCTCGAACTACGTGGCGGCCCTGCTCGACGTCGCCGAGGAGCTGATCGGGATCGACGAAGTCCGCGAAGACCTCGCCGCGCTGGCGCGCTCCGCCATCGACAACTGGCTGGCGCACACGGACGGGAAACGCTTCACCGGTCCCGCGGCCCGCGGCGATGCAGCCGTCATCGAACAGCACCTCGCTGACTTGCATGACCGGCCGGAACTTGAAGAGATCTACAGACTTCTGGCCGCGCGCATTGTTGCGACTGCAAAGTAGCGGGTGCTACCATCGACCCTCTTTCGATCGGAGCGCGGGTGGAATGGTCTTCTTTAATTACGCGACGATGCAGATGGCCGCGAAGATCGTTTACTACGGTCCGGGCCTCTGTGGAAAGACGACCAATCTGCATCACATCTACGCCAAAACCTCGCCGCAGAGCCGCGGCGAGATGGTGAGCCTGGAGACGGAAACCGACCGCACGCTCTTCTTCGATCTGCTGCCCATCGACGTCGGAGTCATCGGCGGATTCAAGACCCGTCTTCAGCTCTACACCATCCCCGGCCAGGTCTTCTACAACACCACGCGCAAGCTCGTCCTCAAAGGCGTCGATGGCATCGTCTTCGTGGCCGACTCCCAGAAAGCGATGCTCGACGCGAATCTGGAGAGCTTCAAGAACCTGGGCGAAAACCTCCGCGAGATCGGCCTGTCGATCGACGAGATCCCGCTCATCCTGCAGCTCAACAAGCGCGACCTGCCCAACATCGCACCCGTCGACGACGTTCTCGACACCGTCGATCCCGAGCGCAAGTACGACTGGGTCGAGGCGGTGGCATCGCGCGGCGACGGCGTCTTCGAGACTCTGAAGGTGATCTCGAAGCTGACGCTGCGAACACTGCGCCGCCGCATGACCGGCGAAGAGCCGGCGAAAGCGACTCCGCGGCGTCCTTCCCCCGACGCCTCATTCCGCGTCCGGGAAGAGATCGCCACCCCGCCTCCTCCGCCCGACGCCAGGCTGTCCACCGCTCCCATCGCCGCATACAACCCGCAGCCCGTCCAGGAGATCATCGAGCCTTTCGACGAGATCTCCACCGACGACGAGATCGAGATTCCGCCGATGCCGGACATCGCGGAACCGCCGATCGTCCATCCTGAGCCTCCGCCGGAGATCGCCGAGCCGGAACCTGTTCCGGAACCGGCCGCCGCCGCGCCGGAGCCGGAGATCGACTTCAGTCAGACGGAGAAGCAGGTCAAAGGGGAGCCCGACGTCAAACACGTCAAGGTTCGCTCCTCCATCGACATCATGGCCGAGTTGGAATCGCTCCGGAAACGGGCCACGCAATCGGCACCCAAACCGGCCACGAAAAAGGAAACGTCACCTCTCGACGCCCTCCGCCATCCTCCCAAACCGAAGCGCGACGTCCACCGCACCGTAACCCTGCCCATGGCCCCCGGGGCGCTGTCGAAGTCGAAGAAGTTGCGCGTTACGGTATCCTTTGAGAACGACAGCGGGGTCGTTCAGAGACAGGAGCAGTCGCTCGACCTCGGCGAAACGAGTGATATTCAGTCGCTCTCGGTCAATCTGAAGTTCGAAGATCTTTAGGAGTCTGCGCGGCAGAACGATGAAACAAAGTTGTTTTGCCGAGCCTTGGGCAACCAACGCAGCCGGCCGTGCCGGTAGGGTGGGAAGGGGATTGTGATGATGCTGAGGCGAGCCGTCGTGCTGCTGGTCGCCGTCTACGCCGTTGCCTGTGCGACGTCGGCCCCCCCGCCGAAACCGGTTGTGGCCACCCCGGCCGCTCCTGTCCATCAAACACCCTCGGCGGCAAAACTCCAGGCCGACGATTACCGGCGCGCGCTCGAGGCGGCCTACTCCGAGATCGTCGCCCGCGAAGGAAAGGCGGTGATCGAATCGAAGGTCGACGTCGAAGCCGCGGCATCGATCCCCATCCCCGATCACCGCACCATCCGAGGCGCTCTGCAGTACTTCACCACCGACCTCAAACCGAGCATCCAGGAGTCCCTCATCCGGTCGGCAAAATACAAGAAGCTGATCGACAAGGCACTCGACGACTACAAACTCCCCCGCGGCCTGGCCTATCTGCCGGTGATCGAGAGCGCGTACATTCCGACGGTCACTTCCCGCGCCGGTGCCTACGGCATCTGGCAGTTCATGCCGGAGACGGCCCGCGAGTACGGCCTGCGCGTCGACTGGTGGGTCGACGAGCGCGCCGACGCCGAGCGATCGACGCGTGCCGCCGCCGCCTACCTCAAAGATCTCTATCGCCAGTTCAACGACTGGCCGCTCGCTCTGGCCGCCTACAACGCCGGTCCCGGCCGCATCCGGCGGGCCATGAACGCGACGGGCGGAACGACGTTCTGGGACCTCCTGGAAAATGAAGCGGTACCGAAAGAGACGCGCGGCTACGTGCCTACGTTCTTCGCCACGCTGACGATCGCCAGCGATCCGGTCACCTACGGTTTCCGCCTCGGCCAGCCTCTCGAGCTCGATCTCAAACCGGTCGAAGTCGAAGGTCCGCTGTCGCTGCGATACCTGGCCTCGGTGGGAAACGTCGACGAAGCGGTGCTGCGCGAGCTCAATCCATCTCTTCGCCAGGGCATCGTCCCGCCCGGCAAAACCACCTTGCGCGTTCCGTCCAAAGTCGCCGATGCCGTCATCGCCCGCGCCGCGACACTGAAGAATGAAGATGCCAACGTCGCCGTCTGTTCGTACACGCTCCGCGAGGGAGAGTCGCTCAAACGCCTGGCCCGATCCCTCGGCACCGACATCGACACGCTCGTGGCGATGAACAACCTCCGTTCCCCCTCGGCCATCGGCGAAGGCGATTCGATCTACCTCCCCGTCCGCGCCCGCGAGCTCGGGGCACTCCTTTCACACAGCGACGCCTACTACGCCGTGAAAAAAGGCGACACCTACTACTCGATCGCCAAAAGCCACAACCTGACCGTCAACGAGCTCCTCGAGCTCAACGAGATCGACTCCGACCACATGTTGCATCCCGGCGAGCGGCTGCGGGTGACGGCGCCGAGGACGGTCGTTGCGGGCGGGATGTAACAGGTCAGAAGGCAGAAAGCAGAAGGCAGAAGTAGACTCGCCCTGTGCGTCGGGCTTCTGCCTTCTGCTTTCTGCTTTCTGCCTTTGTCGCCACCAGCGCCTGCGCAGTTGCAGCTCCTCTGAAACATCCGGTCGTCGTGTGGACCGACGAGGCGCACGCGCAGCCCTACTTCGTCGAGGATTCGGCGATTGATTTGCTCCCGCCAGCCGCGCGTGAGGAGATCACAAGCGCTCTTGTCACCGCCAGAAAACAGGAAGAAGAGTTTGCAAACACCGCCCGCGCGAACGGGTTGAACGTCTCGCGCTGCGGCCCCGAGACCGTTGGCGACTCCCTCACGTCCGCCAACGCGGTCGATGTTCTTCGAAGCTTACCGATCGTAGCGAGCGGCAGAATCGTCGATGTCGTCACTGGATGGAACGTCCCCAGGCATCGCGTCTCCTCCCTGGTTTTCGTCCGTGTTGAGGAAGTCTGGAAAGGCGGCGGCGTCGCCGCGGACGATATTCTGATCGTGGAGTTGCCCTTCGGTACGTTCCATCATCGCGGCGCCACATGGTGCACCGAGATGACTGGCAGCGATCGCATGATCCCTGGCCGGCCAATCCTGATCTCCGGCCGTCTCGAACCAAAGCGAACACCACTCACCCTGCTAGGCACCGCATGGCCGATCGAAAACGATCATGCCCTGCCACCCCACGCCTCTCCGATAGCGCTCCACACCTTGCGCAATTCCATCAGGTAGAAAGAGGAAAACTCATGCGCTTTCTCGAGCGCGCTCCCTGCACTACTAACCCTTGATTTCTGCAGTCGACGCGGAGATTTCTCCCCGCCCGTTGTGTTGTCCGAACAGCCGGCAGGGGCAACGTTTGCGCGCGGAGGCGCGATGCCACAACTCAGCCCCGCGCTCGGCGTAGCGCGAGCGCGGGGAATCGGTGATGATTGGAAGTGCGGCCGCGGAGGCGGCTCCGCACAGCAATGTTGTCTGTGGGCGCCACACGTGCGGCGCCTCCGCACAGCAATGTTGTCCGTGGGCACCACACGTGCGGCGCCTCCGCACAGCAATGTTGTCTGTCGGCGTCACACGTGCCGCGCCTCCGCACAGCAATGTTGTCCGTCGGCGCCACACGTGCGGTGGCTCGGCACAGCAATGTTGTCCGTGGGCGCCACACGTGCGGCGGCTCCGCACAGCAATGTTGTCTGTCGGCGCCACACGTGCGGCGCCTCCGCACAGCAATGTTGTCCGTGGGCGCCACACGTGCGGCGGCTCCGCACAGCAATGTTGTCCGTGGGCGCCACACGTGCGGCGGCTCCGCACAGCAATGTTGTCCGTGGGCGCCACACGTGCGGCGACTCCGCACAGCGATGTTGTCCGTGGGCGCCACACGTGCGGCGACTCCGCACAGCAATGTTGTCCGTGGGCGCCACACGTGCAGCGGCTCCGCACAGCAATGTTGTCCGTGGGCGCGCCACACGTGCGGCGGCTCCGCACAGCAATGTTGTCTGTCGGCGCCACACGTGCGGCGCCTCCGCACAGCAATGTTGTCTGTGGGCGCCACACGTGCGGCGGCTCCGCACAGCATGTTGTCCGTGGACGCCACACGTGCGGCGGCTCCGCACAGCAATGTTGTCCGTGGGCGCCACACGTGCGGCGGCTCCGCACAGCAATGTTGTCCGTGGGCGCCACACGTGCGGCGGCTCCGAGCCGCAACGTTGTCCGCGGGCGCCGTATGTGCGCGCAATCGTCCAGGAACGCTACACTTCGGCGTCTCCGCACATTTCTCCCTGACTTTTCGTCAACCAGCCTATCGCTCGGTTCCTCAAGTGCATCGTAGGGGCGAATCTGGTCAGCCACGAACAGCTCGCGTTCATCGCGACCCAGGCGTACTCGTTCGGGTCGCAGCTCGCGCGGAACCCGGTCAATGCCGACCTGCTGCCCCAGGTGGAGGAGATCAAGCGCCTGAAGATTCTCACGCGCCGCAAGAAGGCGGCGCAGATTCCTCAGGCGCCGTCTCCGGCACCGGCGCCCGCCGCCGGATAACGAATAACTATCGTGTCGCGTCGCGCAAGCGCCGAAATCGCCGCGCGGTAAGATCCCTTCCGTCAGTGGTTTAGCTGGAGTAAGAAAACGAAGGGCTGACCCTATTACTCTCTCGGAACCGAAAGCAACAAGTCCTTCAGCCGCGGACGTGTGGCCTCTTCCAGTTGACGCCAGTGATCGACGCGTACGAGAACAGCCATCTCCTCTCCGCGCCGAGTCACAATCTGCGGGCCTCTCGTGAGGCTCGCATCGAGCAATTCACCATGGACTCAGAGTTAGCCGGCGAACCGCCAGGTCATCCCCAATCCACCGGCGCCGAGTCTCGCGGATGAAGTTTATGTCGTTCGCCTTCGTGAAGGATATCGATTCGTTCAAAGTTACCGAGCGGCGGAGGACCAGAAATTGCGACCGCGTTGTAGTTCGGAGAGTACTTGTAGATTAGCAAACACTCGGCAAGTCGAACATCGACCGCCCATCCTTTGAAGTTATCGACTGCGGTATGCCTGTTCGGATCGTAGACGCGGCCGAGATACACGCTAATATCTTCTTCGTACGCGAGCCAGCGCTCATGTTGCCGAAATCGCCTCGAAAACGTCTGTTCCGTTGCTTGGCCTATGTAAAGCAAAGTGTCGGACCCGCAGAGTATATGTTTCCCGTAGATTTGGTAGAGGCCGTAGTCCTCACCGTCGTATTCGGGCGAGCGGCCACCATCGGTGAAACCTGAGATGACACTTTCCCGAGTAAATGGTCCGCTCCAGATTACCATCAACTGCAGAGTCGACTTAACTACGGGTGATTCGTCGCGCGTACCTGTGTCTGAGCGCGGCTGCACGGCGTCGCTGGCGTCGGCCATCCGCTGCTTGCGATTGATTAACACGGTCTCCAGGAGCGGCGCACCCATAGTCCAAAACTTGTGATCGTCACAATATATCGTTTTGTACGGTTGCGCGGCGTAGTACTCGATGCGACCGTGTTCGCGGATATACCGAACGGCAGCATCGAACGCGTCATCGGAGTGCTCGTCACGAAGCGTGTATTCGTGCGGATTCGTCGGCATGGTACGCGCGACTCGCCAAGGGCCGCGAACAACGAACTGGGTGAAGTCCGCCTCGCTCCAGCCGCTCGGCTGGTCAGGATCGAAGCAGATGACGTCGTCAACAGACATTTGTTCGTGCCCGGCCTCGTCCTACGTCCAGCTAACGGCCCACGGTTCAGCCGCGTGGCCCCGCACGCGAAGAGTATCAGACTTGGGAGCCAGCAGGTTGCGGGGCCACGTCGGCTGGAACCGAAAGTTAGCCCGCGGGCAAGACGGGAGAGGGGTCCCATTCGCTTTCGCGCTGGATCGCGCAGTTTCGCGACACTACTGATTGAGGGTAACTTCCACTCGATCACCGGCAACGAGGATGATTGATGCATTCGCAAGGGCCTGACTTGTTATGTCCGCTTCTGCGAATTGATGGATCAACGGGCACGGCACGTATGCCTGAATCGCATCGACACCGTCGATACCGTATTTATTGGTGACGAAATCCCTGTAAGTTGCTTGCGCCGCGGCTTTGATGCCGTCGAGCCCTTCGGGGCAGCCTCCTGCCGCTTTGTCAAAACTCTTTATGACGCCAAGCACATCCGCCATGCGCTGCGACACGCGTTTGGTCTGGTTCATCTGAAGAGTGTTGTACACATACTCGCCGGCACCCAGGTGGATCACCAGGTAACGCTTGCCCTTGTATTCCTCTACAGCAGGAGGCGTCTTGCTGAATGTGCGAACGGCGCTCAGAACCCTATTCTGACGCTCGACAGGCGTAGATGAAAGCGGACCGGCGAAGATCTTGACGGCGATTGCGGCGTTCGCTGCAGTCATATGAGCGGCGATTTCGGCGGTGTTAGTGGCGGCGATCATGAGACGGGGCACCAGCGTAGCCGCAGTCGTTTCGTTCGCGAACCGCAGCTTAATCACGGTCTTGTCGCCGCCGAACTCTAGTTCGTATTGACCAGTCTTGCGGTCGGTGCCCATCTTTTGCAGCGTCAGCGCCTGGTCGTTCAGAAACCCTTTTGACAGCCAGTCCGACGCGCCGTTCACGGTAATCGCGTCGGCGGTTCCGTCGATCGTGGCGCTGTAGGTTACCGTTCCGTTCCAAAGACTGGAGCCCCCAAACTGCAACGCTGCTGACGGCACGCGGATGACGTATCGCTGGCCGCGAGCTAGTTCCGCGTTGATAGAAACGGATAGGCCGACAAGCAGGAGAACTACACAGGCGAAGCGAATTGGCTTCATGGCTTCCCTCGGACATGAATTTAGACGAGAGATCATAGCATTCACTTTCATCGGTGCTCGAGGCGTTGGCAGTCAGGTCGAAGTTCGCGGTGCGCTTTGGCGCCGAATGTGGCGGGGACGGGGGTCCGGAAGGTCTCATCGAGAATTACGTCGGGCTAACGGCCTACGCTTCAGCCGCGTAGACCGCACGCGAGATCGTAGCACCTACGCTGAGCGCGCGGCGGTCTACGTCGGCTGCAAGCGTGAGTTAGACGCCACGCCGCCGCTACTTCTCCCGGGCTTTCCGCTGCGCGAAGATTTCTTCGAGCACCGCCAGATTCATGTGATCCCATTTTCCGGGCCGCTTCAACTTCACGCGAATGACACGATCTATGAGGCGAAGCGACAGCCGGCCGGGATACCAGACTTCGACGTTCGGGACGACGACTAGCCGTTCGAAGTTTCCTCGGCCAACATGATTCGGTACAAGCGCGTTCAAAGCCGGGGCTCCGAGCAGGATGAATGCATTAACTCGCGTGGCCGTGAATGGATCGAGGAAGTAGTACCGGTCAAGTGCGTCATCGATAACCTCCCTCGTCGCGGTGCGCAGGTCAACCAAGCACACGCCTGCAATTGACCGACCGTAGCTACTCGGAGACTGTGTCGTGCTCCAAGGGAAGCGGCCATCTGAGTTCGGCACGATGGCTCCGGACCGTTGGATTCCGTGGAGACCGGTCCCCGTTGTGACGTGAAAGACCTGCCCCAAGAGATGGGGCAACACCACATCGCGCAACTCGCCCGTGTTGCTGGCTAGATTCTCAACTCGCACGATTTCAGAGGCGTCTAACTATGATTTCAGCGACATCCTCCCAGTCGCTGTTTCCACGCCGACGTCGCGTAATCTCCTACATGATACGCGGAAGGGGGCGGGTAACGTGCTCAAAACACCCTGGTTAGTCCTTCGGCGAGCTGAGTGCGGGAGAATGGGCGACTCCGTTCGTCGTCTAATCTCCCGGAGCATCGAGTGGGCTCCGCACTGCGTTTGCGCCCAGTCCAAGGACGTGGGTGTAGATCATGGTCGTCTTGACGTCGGACTGGCCAAGGAGATCCCAGGGCAACCCACTTTTCCCGCATCCGTCACATCTTCCTACAGCCACGGCCGCATGTCAGCATTATGCAGGCGGAGGGGCTCCTCGGGTGGACGCGGAGACAGATGTCCGAGGCTATTGCCTCTGGTGAAGTCGAGCTGTGGACGACGCCGCTGGGGAAGTGGTTTCCGCGGGCGGAGATGATGGCCAAGGCGCTGGAGATCTGGCCGATGCACGTCATCGAAGAGGCGCTCGGGGACGATGCGGATGGCATCCTGCCGCAGGCGATCCGGAGCGCGGAGCTGCGCGTGCGGCTGCCGCGGCATCACATCGACATGCTGCACTATCGGGCAGACCAGCAGGAGACCACCGTCAGCGGCGTGCTGGAACGAGAGTTGGAACGGCATCGCCAGCGCGCACATCGAGGAGCTGTCGGCCGCGCTGCCGGGGTTCGCCGAGGCGATGGCGTGGCCGGTGGGTTGATCAAAAAGGTTTATCCGCAGATGACGCAGATGAACGCAGATGGGGGACGGTTTTATCTGCGTACATATGCGTCATCTGCGGATAAGCCTTCCCGGCAATGGCGTGACATTCGCGGTAGCCCGGCGGCGAGACCAGCGCTCAGACGGCGCGGGCGCGCGGGCGAGACGCCCGCGGTCCCAGGGAGTCAGCGCGGCCGATGCAGGTGGAGGACGGTTTTATCTGCGTACATATGCGTCAGCTGCGGATCGTCCTCTGGCAGAGTCGCTACACGGCTACTGTCTCGACAAACGAATGAGGGGGAGGCACAGGCTCTCCATTTTCGCGCAGGCTCTCGACATGGAATTCGATTGCCTCGCGAATCAACTCCATCGCTTCCTCCCGTGTTTCGCCGATGGCCACGCAGCCGGGCAGATCGGGTACGTACGCGCCGAAGGAGGTTTCGCCTTCCTCGAGAATCACAACGTATTCCATCATGGTCACCTACGGTTTCCTGAGGCCAGCCTGCTTCAGAATACTACTCAGTGTTCCAGGGGGGATGTCGATACTTGCCTTACCCGCAACGGTCACAGTACCTGGTTTCGAACCGTGGCGAAACTGACGATGACTGCCGCGCGTGCGAACGAGACTCCAGCCATCGTTTTCGAGAATCGCAACTACTTCGCGAACTTTCACGTCAGCCAAAGGTACTCGGCAGGCCCCGATGTGTCCATGGGGCGCTGCTCGAGAGCGCCGCAGTGCCGCGCAGTTCTACAATCTGAACATGCGGCTTTCTGCCTTCTGCCTTCTGCTTTCTGCCTTTGCCTCCACCGGTCTCGCCCGCGTCGATCACTTCGACGTCACCTCCCGCACCGACTATCTCGGTGGCAAATCATTCGGCCTCGCCGGTGCGTACGAGCGGATTCAGGGGCGGGCGTACTTCGTCGTCGATCCGCCGAATGCGCACGACCGCGTCATCGTCGATCTCGATAAAGCGCCGCGGAACGCGAAGGGTGAGGTCGCGTTCTCCGCGGACGTCGACCTGCTCGTGCCGAAGAAGGGCGGCAACGGAACACTCTTCATCGACGTTCCCAACCGCGGCGGACGTTTCTTCATCCGCGACCAGAACGTCGACGAGTACTACCTGCGGCAAGGCTATACGCTCGCCGAGGTGGGATGGCAGTTCGACGTGCGGCCGGATCCGAAACTGTTGCGGCTCTATGCACCGGTCGCGCACGGAATCACGGGACGCGTCCGCGCGGACTTCGTCGTTGTCGAGAAGACGCTCGACCATCCTCTCGGCCATGTGATCACCGGCACGATCGGCGGCACGGGCTACCCGGTTGCCGACATCAACGCAGGCGATGCCGTCCTCACCGAGCGTGACGCACCGCTCGCCCAACGGAAAACGATCGCCCGGAAGAGCTGGCGCTTCAGCGACGACCACACCATCCACTTCGATGACGGCTTCGTCCCCGGGCGGATCTACGAGGTCATCTACACCGCCAAGGATCCCGCGGTCGTCGGCTGCGGTCTGGCCGCGGTGCGCGACTTCGCCGCGTACGCGAAACATGATCCGCAGGCGATCGTGCACGCGGCGCGCGCATATGGGATGGGCATCTCTCAAACCGGGCGTTTTCTGAGACACCTCGTCTGGCAGGGCTTCAACGCGGACGAAGAAGGGCGCCAGGTGTTCGACGCAATCCTGGTCTACGTCGCCGGCGCCGGACGCGGATCGTTCAATCATCGCTTCGCCCAGCCGTCGCGCGACGCACAGCCGCTCTCGCCGCTGTTCTATCCGACGGACGTCTTCCCCTTCACCGACAATCCCGAGACCGATCCGCGCACCGGCGTCACGGCGGGCCTGCTCGACCGTGCCCGCGCCGAGCATGTCGTACCGAAGATTTTCTACGTCAACACCGCATACGAATACTGGTCACGGGGCTGCTCGCTCATCCACACCACTCCCGACGGCAAGTCCGACGCGGAGATCCCGGCCAACGTGCGTATCTACTTCGTGGCCAGCGTGGCGCATATCGGAGGATCGTATCCGCCAGCACGCAACGAGGAGCGCTCGATTCTGGGGCAGCAATCCGACAACCCGATGCGCATCGAACAGTTGCGGCACGGCTTCGCCGCCGCGCTCGACGCCTGGGCTCGCGACGGGATCGCCCCTCCGGACAGCCGCTACCCGCGCATCGCCCTCGGCACGCTCGTGCCGGTCAGCGGTCTGGCGTTGAAGAGCATTCACGGCGTCAATCTCCCCCGTTTCAACTACGAGGTCTACCGCACCGACCTCGGCGACGACTGGAGCCGCGGCATCACCACCGAGCCGCCGCGCGTCGACGGCGTTTACCCGACGCTCGTTCCGCAGATCAACAGCGACGGCATCGACATCGCCGGCGTTCACCTGCCGGAGGTCGCCGTCCCGCTGGCCACCTACACCGGCTGGAACCTTCGCGATCCGAAGATCGGCTTCCCCGACTCGCGCGCCAGCTTCGTCGGCTCCTACATCCCCTGGCCGAAAGAGGAGATCATCGAGCGCTACCACAATCGCGACGAGTACCTCGGCTGCTTCACCATCGCCGCGCTCGATCGCATCCACGACCGCTTTCTCGTCGCGGATGATCTCCCGCTCATCCTTGGCCGCGTCAATGCGGAGTGGGAGGATGCGAATCGGTAGGGGTGGTTGTCGGTTCTCGGTTTGTCGGTTCTCGGGGGTCGGACCGGGATCAAGGCAATGTTGAATGTTGAATGTTGAATGTTCAGTGTTGAATGTTGAATGATCTGACAGGATCGGCAACATTCAACATTCAACATTGACCATTCAACATTCAACATTTGACTTTCTCCCGTCCAACTCACCCCTCGACCCCGACTCTAGACAACGGACAGTCACCCGGCGCGATCCATGCACGCCCCTTTTTCCTATGGCAAGAGGATTCGAAAGCAAGGCAGTTGAGTCCAACCGGCAGGATGCCGAGGACGCGCGCGCGTCGCGAGGCCGCGGCGAGCGCATTGACATCCACGAGATCGAGCGCCGTCAGAAACGCGAAGGTCTCGAGCTCTCGCGGCGGCGTATCGTCCACGAGCTCGAGTCGGCCACCAACGAACGCCGCCGCGAATCGCTCCGCGCCGCGCTGGCGCATCTGGACAGCGAACTGGCGAAGTCGCGGTAGCGCGGTAGCGCGGTTACGCGGTCTCGGAGTCTCGCGGTCTCGTGGAAACGCACAATCCCCAGCAACCCAGCAACCTAGCAACTCAGCAACCGCGAGACCGCGCAACCCCGAGACCCCGCAACCGCGCCTTGAAATGCCACGCCCCCGCTGGTAGTTTCGCCCCCCACCATGGCAGAGAGCAGTGACTACAAAAAAACGCTGAACCTTCCGCAGACCTCGTTCTCGATGAAAGGCAACCTGCCGCAGAACGAGCCGAAACGGCTCGAGCAGTGGCGCCTCATCGACCTGTACAAGCTCATTCGCGAGAAGTCGGAAGGGCGGCCGAAGTCGGTCCTGCACGACGGACCACCGTACGCAAACGGCCACATTCACATGGGTCACGCCCTCAACAAGATCCTCAAAGACATCGTCGTCAAGTCGAAGACGATGATGGGATTCGACTCCCCCTACGTGCCGGGCTGGGACTGCCACGGCCTGCCGATCGAGCACGCCGTCGACAAGGAGATCGGCAGCTCGAAGCGGAAGGAGATGTCGCCGGCCGACTTCCGTCGCGCCTGCCGCGAATTCGCCGGGAAGTTCGTCTCGATCCAGCGACAGGACTTCATCCGCCTCGGCGTGTTCGGCGACTGGTTCCATCCGTACATGACGATGTCCTACCAGTACGAGTCGGACATCGCCTACGCCCTCGGCCGTTTTTTTCGGACCGGCATGGTCTACAAAGGACTCAAGCCGGTGCATTGGTGCACGTACGACCAGTCGGCATTGGCGGAAGCAGAAGTTGAGTATGCCGATCACACCTCGCCGTCGGTCTATGTGCGCTTCCGCCTCACCGACGAATCGGTGCTTAGTCTCGGCCTGCCGATCGAAAAGCCGTGCTACGCGGTCATCTGGACGACGACGCCGTGGACGTTGCCGGCAAACCTCGCCATCGCCGTCAAACCCGACTTCGACTACGACGTCGTCGAACACGACGACGAGAACTTCATCATCGCCTCGGAGTTGTTGAGCACCGTCGCCCCGAAGTTCGGATGGAGCGACTACCACATCAGCAAGGTTTTCAAGGGCTCGATGTTCGAGCACCTCCGTTACCGCCACGCCTTTCTGCCGCGCGAAGGGGTCTTCGTCCTCGGCGACTACGTGACGCTCGAGGCGGGCACAGGTCTCGTCCACACCGCCCCCGGTCACGGCGCCGACGACTTCTACACCGGTCAGCGTTACGGCCTGGAAACCTACACGCCCGTGAATCACCGCGGCGAGTTCACCGCCGACGTCCCGCTGTGGGCGGGTCTGCACGTGTTCAAAGCGAATCCGCTGATCGTCGAGCTGCTTCGCGAGCGGGGCGCCCTGCTGCTCACCGAGACGATCACGCACTCCTATCCGCATTGCTGGCGATGCAAGCACCCGGTCATCTTCCGCGCCACCGAGCAGTGGTTCATCTCCATGGACGATCACGACCTCCGTGGCCGCGCCCTCGAAGAGATCCACAAAGTGAAGTGGTTCCCGGCCTGGGGTGAGGATCGCATGGCCGGCATGGTCGAGAACCGCCCCGACTGGTGCATCTCGCGCCAGCGGACGTGGGGCGTTCCGATCACCGTGTTGTATTGCGAGCAGTGCGGCGAGCCGGTCACATCGCCCGAGCTCTTCGCGCGGGTGAAAGAGCTCTTCCTGGCCGAAGGAGCCGATTCCTGGTACGACCGCCCGGCGACCGACTTCCTCCCCACGGGCCACGCCTGCGCGAAATGCGGCGCCAGCGCCTGGCGCAAGGAGCTGGACATCCTCGACGTCTGGTTCGACTCCGGTTGCTCGCACATCGCCGTGCTGAAGGAGCGTCCGGAGCTGACATGGCCGTCCGACGTCTACATCGAAGGGCACGACCAGCACCGGGGCTGGTTCCAGTCGTCGCTCCTCGTCGGTACCGGAATCGAGGGCGGAGCGCCATATAGACAAGTCATCACCTGCGGCTTTCTCATCAACGAACAGGGCGACAAGATGTCGAAGTCGCGCGGCAACGCGCTGTCGCCGCAGGAAGTCCTCAAGCAGCACGGCGCCGACGTCATCCGGCTGTGGGTGGCCATGATCGACTACCAGACCGACATGTCCATCGGCCCGCAGATCATGGGCCGCAGCGCGGAGTCGTATAAAAAACTCCGCAACACCGCGCGCTATCTGCTGTCGAACCTCAGCGGCTTCGAACCGGAACGCGATGCCGTGCCGCACGATCAGCTCCTCGACGTCGACAAATGGGTGTTGTCGCGCGCCGCCGAAGTCTTCGATCGTTGTCTCAGGGCCTATGCTGAGTACGAGTTTCACGTCGTTTATCACCGCGTGCTCGATCTCTGCACGGTCGTGCTGTCATCGCTCTACCTCGACATCTCCAAGGACACGCTCTACTGCGACGCGCCGGCCTCGCCGAGCCGCCGCTCCGCACAGACAGCGATGTACGAGATCCTCCGCGGCTTGGTCGGCTTCCTGGCGCCGATCCTCAGTTTCACCGCCGAGGAGATCTACGAGGCCATGCCGGGAACGAAGGTGCAGTCGGTTCATCTGACGGACTTCCCCGCCATCACCGCGCCCGCGACCGACACGGCGGCATGGGAGCGGATCTTCCGCGTTCGCGAAGCGGTCTCGAAAGTGCTCGAGACCGCGCGCGCGGCGGGGACGATCGGACAGTCGCTGGAAGCCGACGTACAACTTCACGGAGTCACGCGCGAAACGATCACCGCCGGTCTCGATGTCGATCTGGCCAGATTGTTCATCGTGTCGCATGTCGACTTTGTGCCCGAGACAGCCGGCGAAACGGTCGATGTCGAGGGCGTCGGTCCGATCGGCATCACCATGTCACCGGCACGCGGGAAGAAATGCGGACGCTGCTGGCAGTATCGCGAGGAAGTGACCGACGACGGCGGACTCTGCGCGCGATGCGACGATGTGGTCGCCAATCTAGAGGTTCCCGAAGCGCCGACGGCGTAAGTCTGCTCGGGAGAACGCCGCGTCAGCGGCAACAAGAAGGTAGCCAGGGGTGCGAGCGTTTTTTGCGAGCACCCCTGGTAACGAGTATGTCATGGTTTGGTGCCGCGTCAGCGGCACTGGAGTAATCGGGGACTCCATCCAGTGCCGCTGACGCGGCACGATTTTCAGACGCATCGGGTTCCAGGGGTGCTCGCAAAAAGCGCTCGCACCCCTGGCTACCTTCCTGAGCCGCTATCGCGGCGTCGTAGTGTCCGATCTCCATTGACGAAAAACACTTCGAACACTGTTGGGATTACTCAGACCCCGAGACCGCGAAACCCCGTAACCGCGCAACCGCGATACGCTTCCCCAATGCGTTACGCCGACCTCCACACCCACACCTACCACTCCGACGGGACGCGGTCGCCCGCCGAGGTGATCGACGTGGCGCTGGCGAACGCGATTGAGATCGTCGCCATCAGCGATCACGACAACCTCGCCGCCTACTTCGAGATCAAGGCTTACGCGGACGAGCGTGGCGTCACGCTCGTCCCGGCGGCCGAGCTGTCGTGCGCGTACGAGGGGGTCGACGTTCACATCCTGGCGTACGCGTTTGATCCGCACGACGAGCGGATCGAGACGCGGCTGCGGGTCTTTCGCGACGCCCGCCAGACCCGCGGACGGCGCATCGTCGAGCGGCTGCGGGCGATCGGTTACAACATCACCTCCGAGCGCGTCGAGCAGCTCGCCGCCGGCGGCGCGGTGGGACGTCCTCACGTGGCGCGCGCGCTGGTGGAAGGGGGATATGTCGACTCGGTTTCCGATGCCTTCGACAAGCTCCTCCGGCCAGGCAAGCCTGGATATGTCGAGAAGGATCGCTTCGCCATCGATGAGGCGGTGAATCTGATGCATGCCACCGGCGGCGTGACCTCGATCGCCCATCCCACGCTGTATCCCGATCATGCCCGCATCGTCCCGCAACTACTCGACGCAGGGATCGACGGCATCGAAGTGCTCCATCCCGACGTCGATGACTCGGCGCGCGAGATGTACAGCCAGATCGCCCGCTTCCGCGGCAAGATGCTGACCGGCGGTTCGGACGATCACGGCACGGTGAAGACGACGAAGACGCTCGGGACGATCAAAGTGCCGGAGGCGTGGATCGGCCCGATCCTCGAGCGGCTGCCGTGATTACGCGACTGTCCGAAGTCTGGCCCGCCGTCGCGCGCATCGCGCACGCGGAGGGGGTGGCACGGATCGGCGCGAGCTGTCTCGATGACACGCACGCGAGCCTGTTCGACGAATGGATCGAGCGCGGCCACCACGCCACGATGCGTTATCTGGAGAGGAGCGTGAGCGTGCGTCGCGATCCGGCAGTACGCTTCCAATGGGCGAAGTCGGCGATCGTGATTCTCGTCCCCTATTCATCGACGCGGCCCGACGCGCCCGCCGGTGCGCTCTCGAACTACCTGGCCCGCTACGCCCTCGGCGACGACTACCACGAGGTGCTCGATGGCATCCTTCGCAAACTGGAAGATGAGGTCGCGCAGCATGGGAAAACGTGGCGCTACGTCGACACAGGTCCGCTCTCCGACCGTTCGCTTGCCACGCAAGCGGGACTCGGATGGATTGCCAAGAACGCCATGCTGATCAACGAGGAAATCGGCTCGTACACGTTCATCGGCACGCTGCTGACGTCGCTGGAGAATGACATCGGACCGGATCCTGTCGCCGACCGCTGCGGTACCTGCACCCGCTGTCTCGACGCCTGTCCCACCGACGCCATCCTCTCCGACCGCACCGTCGCCTCGGAGGTCTGCATCAGCTACGCGACCATCGAGCATCGCGGCCCGCTGCCGGATATCACCCTGGCCGGCAACGCTTTCGGCTGCGACATCTGCCAGGAAGTCTGCCCGTGGAACAGCGCCCCCGCCACCACTCACCCATCATTCGCACCGCGCGGCGAATACCGCGCCACTCCCGTCACCGATCTGCTGCGCTACCAGCAGTCCGATTTCTCGACACTGTTCCGCAAGAGCGCGGTGAAACGAGCCAGGCTAGCCGGCATGCAACGGAACGTGGCGGCGTTGACAGAGGAGGAAAGCCGAGGGAAAGTGTGCGGATGACAAAGGATGTGACGGTTGCGGAGTTGGAGGAGCACCTTTCGGAACGACTTGCAGACGTACGAGGCGGTACGACATTGCAGGTTGTAGACGCAGGTAAAACGATCGCGCGAATCGAACCTGTTGCAGTTCCCAGCGATGAGCCATTCCGCCGACCGCGGTTGAAGTGGGATGGCGCTGAGCTAATCGCAATTGATCGCGGCAACATCCGCGAACCTCTCACCTTTCCCGATCCGTCTCTCGGGCGTTTGGGCGACTGGACTCCGCCTTCACTTCACCTCGACTGGGATCCGGTTGAAGAACTCATGGCAGAGCGGAATCGATATCGTTGATCGTTTATCTCGACACTTCGGTAATCCTCCGCATCGTGCTGAAAGAGCCGAACCAGCTCGGCAGCTGGAACGAGATCAGCCACGGTGTTACGAGTGAACTCAGTACCGCTGAGTGTCACCGCGTTTTGTATCGCTTGCATGCTTCTGGTCGGCTGAGCGACAGCGCGTTTCAGCTCGCACTTAACTATTCAGACCAGATTCTGCTCAGGCTAACGATCGTAAACGTCACGGCGGAACTCATCCAAACGGCCGCAGGTCCGCTGCCCGGCGCACTCGGGACACTCGACGCACTTCATCTGGTGTCCGCAATGAATTTCAGAGAACGCCTGGCCGATGATGAGCCGCCTCTTTTCTTTGGAACTCACGACCGAGCGCTTGCCGTCGCCGCGCGGTTATCGAAGTTCAACGTCCTCGGCGTCGCCTAAGGCAACTGAAACGTCCGCCCGATGATCGACGGGTCGATCGACCGGTCCAGGTACTCCCACACTGCCAGCGCGTCGGGGTGGTTGGCGATGGCGGGGGCGGTGGTGCGGGTGGAGGGGTCGGCGATCATCAGGCGCGCGCGGCGATACCAGTGCATGGCCTCATCGGGATTCAGGCGCAGCTCCTCGCGGACACATTGGATGAGCAGGTACTGCTCCGTCGGAATGCCTGACGTCTCCGCCGCCGGATACGACGGCGCCAGTTGACGGGCCCGGGCCCGGATCACTTTCAGCTTCAGACCCAGCGAAATCGTATCGAGCGATGCCCGGCCGATCTCGCAGAGATGTCCGATGGCCAGGCGCAGCAGCTCCGGCTTCTCATCGACGAACAGACCGGTGCGGTACGTCGAGGGATCGACCGACTTCATCGAGGACCAGGCCACCGAGGCCTTGACGGCCACGGATATTGCCGCGCCGGGAACCGAGAACGTCAGCAGGCCGCTTGCTGAAGGCGCGAGCGCTCCCAGCGTCTCGATCCTCGCTCCGCGCGCCGAGAGATTCTCGATTCTCGCGGGCACGGCGTTCCACATCCCATCCAGTGACGGCGCCAGGTCGAAGCGATCGGTCGACCGCAGCTCCTCGATGCGCGTGGTCCGTTTCATGGCCTGAAGATGTGCGAGCAGCTCGTCGATCAAACCGGCGTCCGCGTACGTCCGCACGCCGGAGACGAAGCGGCCCGGCGACGACGGATCGGTCTTGGTCCAGACCACCACTGCTTCGAGATGCACGGGCGCCGTACGGCCATCGATGGCCATCTGCAGGACGCCCTTCTGCCCCATCTCCAGCGGATGGGCGTGACGAAAGCGCGCCCCCTTCACCGAAATGTCGCAGACGAGCGCGGCCCCGGCGCCAAACCTGCCGGTCAGCGGCGGCTCGATGAGAAACCGTTCGGCGGTACGCAGGTTTCGCAGGGCAGCTTCGTACATGAGAACGGTGAACGTATAGCACGCCCGCGACCCCTCTTGTGAGCCTGATCACGCATAATGCGCGGCCATGCCTCGCTACGACGTCATCACCTTCGACTGCTACGGAACGCTCATCGATTGGGAGTCCGGAATCGCCCGCGCCTTCCTCGATGCCGCCGAGCCAGATGGGATGACGTTCACGCGCCAGGACATCCTCCGCGCCTACGCCGACGTCGAGCACCGCGTCCAGGCGGAGGGGTATCACACCTACCGCGAGGTTCTGCGCGATACCGCCGTGCGCGTCGCCAAAGCCCTCGCCTGGCCGATCACGCCCGAACGGGCCGGCTTTCTCGCCGGCACTCTTCCATCGTGGCAACCATTCCCCGACACGAATCCTGCACTCGAACGCCTCGTCGCCGCCGGGTGCCGGTTGGGCCTCCTGTCGAACATCGACGACGACCTGCTAGCGGAGACGCGCAAACACTTCACCGTCGACTTCGACATCGTCGTCACCGCGCAGCAGGTACGTTCCTACAAGCCGGGCCGCGCGCACTTTCTGACCGCGCGGGAGCTGATCGGCCCATCGCGATGGCTGCACGCGGCCGAGAGCAACTTTCACGACATCGTCCCGACGAATACGCTCGGCATCGACAACGCCTGGATCAATCGCCAGCGGCAACCCGAGTTGCCCGGCGGAACGCCGAAATTCAAGTTCGACGATCTCACCGGGCTGGCAGACGCGATCGTGTAGAAACGGGGTTGCGCGGTCTCGGGGTTGCGCGGTCTCGCGGTCTCGTCGCTTCGCCGAGACTTGCGTAAGCGCCTCAGAACTGGAGACTCCGTCCGCCCGAGGCCTTCAGCTCCGGATCGGCAAACGATCGATCTGGTCTCGCGGCACCCCCACCCCGAGACCGCGCAACCGCGAAACCCCGAAACCGCGTTCTCAGAACCCGAAGCTCAGTCCCGTCGAAATGCTGAATGCCGCATTCCCCCCGAGAATGGAATTTCTGCCGTCGCCGATGGTCTGCTTCGCGTCGAAGCGCAGTCCGAGTTTTGGACGAAACTGATAGGTGACGCCTCCGGAGACCTCGGGATGGACCGAGCGCGATGTGGACCGATAGCTGTTGAGCGGGGCAATGTTGCTGACCGAGTCGGTCACGTACCGCAGTCCCCCGCCGAGATAGGGCTTCCAGCGGCTATTGGTAAAGAAGCGGTAGGAGACGTTTGCGTCGATCGGTCGAAGCCACTTCGAGTACGAGGCAAAGACCTGCTGTCCCGACGTGCTGACCGTCGTAAAGCTGTCCCGGAACCCCTCGGTCGTTACCGTCAATTCAGCGGAGATGTGATCGCTGAATCGGTGAGCGAACGCCGCTCCGACACCGGTGCCGGGGCTCGTGCGGCTGGCGACCGTGTGCGTCACCGACAGGTCCGAAACAAAGACGGAGATGGTATTGGAAGGGGTTGGCTGTTGGGCGAACGCCGAAGTGATGACGAACAACAGCGACGCGGCGATGACGAGCGATCTTCTCATGACGTACCTCCAGTCGGTTGGTCTATACACCCTTCGACGGCGGAAGCACGGCCAGGTTACAGCCCGTCACAATCAGCGGTGACGGTTCACATCCGTTCCACGATCATCGCCGCCGCCTCGCCGCCGCCGATGCAGATGGCGGCCATGCCGCGCTTCAGGTTCTGCGTCTCCAATGCGTGCAGCAGCGTGACCAGAATGCGCGCGCCGCTGGAACCGATCGGGTGTCCCAACGCCACAGCACCGCCGTAGACGTTCATCTTCTCGTGCGGGATATTGGCGTCCTTCATCGCCGCCATCGCCACCACCGCGAAGGCCTCGTTGATCTCGAACAGATCGATGTCGGCGACCGTCATGCCGGCGCGCTTCAATGCCATCTCGATCGCTTTGGCCGGCGCCGTCGTGAACCACTCCGGCTCCTGAGCCGCGGTGGCCTGGGCGATGATGCGCGCGAACGGTTTGCGGCCGTTCTTCTCCGCCCAATCCGCCGAGGCCACCACCAGCGCGGCCGCACCATCGTTGATCTTCGACGCGTTCGCCGCGGTCACCGTCCCGCCCTCTCTCTGAAAGGCCGGCTTCAACGATCCCATCTTGTCGAGCGGCGCCGCGAACGGCTCCTCATCGTCGACGATCATCTGCGACCCCTTCTTGCCGGGGACTTCGACGACCGCGATCTCTTTCTTGAACTTGCCGCTGCGCACCGCGTCCTGGGCGCGGCGGTACGACTCGCGCGAGAACTCGTCCTGCTCCTCGCGCGTGAAGTGATACTTCGCCGCGCAGAGCTCCGCGCAGTTGCCCATGTGTTTGTCACCGTACGGGTCCCAGAGACCGTCGTGGATCATGATGTCGACCAGCTTGCCGTTGCCCATCCGGTAGCCGTTGCGCGCCTGCGGCAGCGCGTACGGCGCGTTCGACATCGACTCCATGCCGCCGGCGACGGCGACAGCGTACTCATTACAACGAATGTCGTTGGCCGCGTACATCACCGCCTTCAGCCCCGAACCGCACACCTTGTTCACCGTCACCGCCCCCGCGCTGACCGGGATACCGGCTCCGATGCCCGCCTGCCGCGCCGGCGCCTGGCCGACGCCCGCCTGCAGCACGTTGCCCATGATCACCTGCTCGATCTGCTCGGCCGAAACGCCTGAGTTTTCGAGCGCGCATTTGATGGCGATGGCGCCGAGCTTCGGCGCCGCGATGGAGGAGAGTGTTCCCTGAAACGACCCGATCGGCGTCCGTGCGCCGCCGAGGATGACGATGTCTTTCATGAGGCTCCTTGTTGATCCCTGCTAGCGGTCAGGCCAGCGTGTTTTTCGGTTGTCGGTTGTCGGTTATCAGTTGTCGATTGATCAGTGACATCGTGACACCGGTTTTGGTCAACCGACACCCTTGATCGACTAATCCCTGTTTTCTGATCACGGCAAACCGGGAACCGAGAAACCGAGAACCGACAACCCGCTTATCGACAGCCCGACTCACCGATACAACCCCTTGATATGATCCCACCGCCCGACAGGAGTTATTCATGACCATTTCCGCCATCACGGACCGGCGCGTCCACATCCAGCCCGGCGATGTCCACAACGTGCTCTCACGGCACATGCTCGCCGACGGCTATGAAGTGGTCATGGATCTTGCCAAATCGAGAGGCTCGTGGCTCTTCGACGCCCGGCGCGGCCGCGCCGTCCTCGATTTCTTCACCAACTTCGCCTCCTGCCCCATCGGCTACAACCATCCGCGCCTCGACAACCCCGAGTTCCGCGACCGTATCGCCACCGCGGCCATCAACAAGCCCGCCAACTCCGACATCTACACAACCTACATGGCCGAGTTCGTCGAGACCTTCGCCCGCCTGGCCGTCCCTTCCTCCCTGAATCAGCACATGTTCTTCATCGAAGGCGGCGCCCTCGGCATCGAGAACGCGGTGAAGGCGTCGATGGACTGGAAGATCCGCAAGAACCTTCGCAAGGGCCTCGGCACCGAGCGCGGCACGCAGATCATGCATCTGCGCGAAGCCTTCCACGGCCGCACCGGTTACACCCTCTCGTTGACCAACACCGCCGACCCGCGGAAGACGCAGTACTTCCCGAAATTCGACTGGCCGCGCATCGACAATCCGAAGCTGCGCTTTCCATTTGACGATGATGTCGCCCAGCGCGAGCAGGCCGCCATCGATCAGGCCAAACAGTTCCTCGCCGATCGCAAGGACGACGTCGCCGCGTTCATCATGGAGCCGATCCAGGGCGAAGGGGGCGACAACCACTTCCGCCCCGAGTTCTTCCGCGCAATGCGCCAGCTCTGCGACGAAAACGAGATGTTGCTTATATTTGATGAAGTCCAGTCCGGCGTCGGGATAACCGGAAAGATGTGGGCTTATCAGCACTACGGCGTCGAGCCGGACATGATCTGCTTCGGCAAGAAGACCCAGGTCTGCGGCTTCGCGGCCGGCCAGCGGCTCTTCGACATCGACGACAACGTCTTCGCCGTCAGCTCGCGCATCAACTCCACCTGGGGCGGCAACCTGACCGACATGGTCCGCTCGCAGCGCTACTTCGAAGTGATCGACGAAGAGGGGCTGGTCGACAACGCCGCCACCGTCGGCGCCTACTTCCTCAGCGAGCTGCAGCGCTTCGGCGATGAGTTCCCCAACCTCGTCTCCAACGTCCGCGGCCGCGGCCTGATGACCGCCTTCGATCTGCCGAGCGGCGACGTCCGCGACGCCGCGCTCAAGGCCTTCATGGCCAACGACGTGATGGCGCTCTCCTCCGGCCATCGTTCGGCGCGCTTCCGTCCACCGCTGAATCTCTCGATGGACGAAGCCGCCGAGGGGATCAAACGGATGGAGAAGGCGCTGCAGGAGCTGGCGTGATGCTGGGTAGATTCACTGTCATCCTGAAAAAAGCCGCTGTCACCGGGCAATTTGTCATCCTGAGCCTGCCGCAGCCGCTGAGCGAGCGTAGCGAGCGAAAAGCGGCGGAGGACGGCGAAGGATCTCCAGTGGCAGCGCCTGGGGCAGGAGCGAAATTGTGGTTCTTGTGAGGAAGATCAACGACAAACACCATCTGAGCTTCCGCCCCAGCCCTCGCATCTGGAGATCCTTCGCCGTCCTGCGCGCCGCACTTCGCTCGCCCCGCTCGCTCAGCGGCTCCGGCAGGCTCAGGATGACAATTTGTTCGGTTGTGGAATCGAAATTCTTCACAACCTCTCAGCATGACAGGGTGTCGTTTCTACACCGTAGAACCAAACGATGAACCGGGAACGACTCACACGTAGCGACTGGCTCCTCATCGCCGCGTGCGTGGCCGTCGCGGCGGTCTCGATCTTCGTCGTCATCAACTGGTTCGGCGCCGCCTTCCCCGAGGCTTCGATCGAGTTTCGTTACGACCGCGCTTCGTCACAGCAGATCGCCGATCGCGTGCTCGCCTCGCAGCACATCGATACCCGAGGGATGAAGCACAGCACCACCTTCGACTCCGACGACGAGGCCCGCATCTTCCTCGAACGTTCCCTCGGACTGAAGGCCACGAACGAGATCCTGAAACGCGACGTCCGCCTCTGGTCGTGGTCACACCGCTGGTTCAAACCTCTGCAGGAAGAGGAGATCAATGTCGGCGTCGCCCCGACCGGCGAAGTGACCGGCTTCAGCGATCGCATTCCCGAGGACCGCGCCATCAACTCGCCGGATATTGCCACTGCGAAGCGCATCGCTGAAGGCTTCCTCACCAGCATCCAAGCCCTCAACGATCTCCAGCTCGTCGCGCAGAGCGAACGGCGGCTCCCCCATCGCATGCAGCGCATCTTCACCTGGGACGCGCACACCCTCCATCCCGCCGGCGCGCCGTACCGCACCATCGTCACCGTCGACGGCGACCGCGTCAGCAGCTTCAGTCGGCGGATCAAGGTCCCCGAGGAGTGGGAGCGGTCGTATCGCGAGATGCGGTCCAAGAACCTCCTGGCCGGCAACGTCGACGTCGTCTTCCTGATCATCACCATGGTCTGCATCGTGGCCGTCTTCGTGATCCGGCTGCTTCGCGGCGATCTCCAACTCCGACTGCTCCTCGGCATCGGTATCGGAGCGGTCGTCCTCGTCACCGGCACGGCGCTCAATTCGTTCCCGAGCGCGCTGGCGGGCTACAACACGACTGACTCGTATCCAGCGTTCCTGGCCAAGTTCGCCTTTGGCTCCGTCATCCAGGGCATCGGCGTGGCGATGATGCTCGTGGTCGTCTGCGGCGCCGGCGAGGTGCTGTTCCGCGAGCGGTTGCCGGGCAAGCTTTCGGTGGCCCGCATCTGGAACCGCCGCGCGCTGACGTCGAAGCGCGTCTTTCTCGCCTTCGTCCTCGGCTACACGCTGGTGGCCTTCTTCCTCGGCTACCAGGTCGCGTTCTATCTCATCGCCGACAAGTTCGGCGCCTGGGCGCCGGCCGAGGTGCCGTACGACGACATGCTCAACACCGCGTTTCCGTGGATCGCGGTGCTCTTCGCCGGCTTCTTCCCCGCGCTCAGCGAAGAGTTCATGTCGCGCGCGTTTTCGATCCCCTTCTTCGAGAAAGTGCTCCGCTCGCGCGTGGCCGCCATCATCGCCGCCGGCTTCATCTGGGGATTCGGCCACGCCACCTATCCGAATCAGCCTTTCTATATCCGCGGCATCGAAGTCGGCTGCGCCGGCGTGCTGATCGGATTCCTGATGATGCGCTTCGGCATCCTGCCGCTGCTCATCTGGCACTACACGGTCGACGCGCTTTACACGGCCATGCTGCTGCTGCGCTCCGGCAACCGCTACTACGTCATCTCCGGCGGACTGGCCAGCCTCGTCTTCGCCATCCCCATGCTGCTCTCGATCGCGTTCTATCTCCGCAACAAGGGCTTCGTCCCCGATGCGGATCTCTCCAACGACTCACTGCCGATCCGTCCTGTTCCCATACCGAAGGAAGAGCCGCACCGGCCGGCGTGGACCTTCCCGCCGATGTCAGTCACGCCCGGCAAGCTGCTCGCCTGCATCGTGCTCGTCGCGCTTGCGATCGGAGCGGCCTTCCTGAAGACCCCGTCGCTCGATGACGCGGTCGACTACCGCATCACGAAGGAAGAGGCCAAGCGAATCGCGGCGGCCGTGAAGCCGCCGGCCGCCAACGCCATGCGCACGATCGCCGCACCGGTGGAAGGCTTCCGCTCCTGGGACCGCGACTCGCCGCGCGAAGACGGCGGCACACCGGGCGGCTTCGACGGCCTCGCCGTCGCCTACATCCTCCGCCACGGCATGACGGTGCCCTCGCTCGTCGGCGTGATGCAGAACAAGATCCCAACGGCGACCTGGATGATCCGCTCCTTCGCGCCGCAGGTGAAGGACGAGTACTTCATCGAGGTCGACCCGCGCCGTTCGCGCGTGGCCGGCTATCACAAGTATCAGGACGAGGGCCGCGCAGGTCCGCGGCTGGAACAGCCGCAGGCGCTGGCCCTCGCACAGTCCGCGTTCGCGCGTTACGGCGCGGATGCCGCGGCGTTCGATCTGAAAGAAGCACTCAACTTCCAGCAACCGAACCGTCGCGACTGGCTTTTCCATTTTCAGGAACGGACGCCGCTCGCCGCCGACGCCTGGCGGCGCATCAGCGTGCGCGTCGACGGTGCCGAGGTCACGCAATTCACCACGACCGTCAAAGTGCCGGACAGCGTCTACCGCGAGCCCACCACCCTGCTCAACATCATCGTCACCATCCTGCGCGCCCTCGGCGCGCTGGCGATCCTCTCGCTGATCGTGGCCGGCTTCGTCATCGCCATGCGCCGGCAGCGCTTCCCCTGGCAGCGCGCGCTGCGCTGGACGCTGGCGCTGGCCATCATCCCTCTGTTCGGCATGGCTCAGCGCTGGGAGCTGAAGCTCTTCGAATACAACACCTCGATCACCTGGCAAACCTTCATCAGTAATCAAACCATCAACATCATTCGCTTCGTCGGCCTGCATCTCGGCACGATCTTCCTGGCCGTCGCCGCCATCGCCGCGGCATATCCGCAGGCCTTCCAACTGGCCCGCCGCGAGTCGCGCGCCCGCCTCGGCCGGTCGGCGGTCGTCGCCACGCTGACTACCATCAGCATCGCGCTCCTCTTCCGGGTCGCCGAACAGCTCCTCACACTGCGATTCCCAACGCTCGCCTCGCAGTTCGGCCTGAAGGCGCCGGAAGCTGTCGCGCTTCCCCTCCCCGCACTCTCCGGCATCTTCTCGACGATCCTCCTCACGCTCATCATCAGCGCCGTCTTCGGCCTATTCCTCGTGGCCCTGCGCAGCTTCGTCTCGAAGCCCTGGCTTCCGGCGGTCGCCGGATTGGTGATGGTCTTCCTCACCATGCTCGATGGATCCGCCAACCTGCAGCAAACGCCCCTGATGCTCGCCTCCGCCGTGGTGACCACGCTCCTCGCCTTCGTCATCGTCCGCTACATCCTCGGCACGAACCTCCTCGCCTACCCCTTGACGATCGCGGTCTTCATCCTCCTCGGCAACGCCGCGGAACTGCTGCAGAACCACCGCGCCGATTTGATGATGAACGGCATCGTCGAGGTGGTGGTGGCGGTGGCGTTGCTGATCTGGGCGGCGGCACCAAACCTCGAAGTCCATGCTGTCGGCTCTGAGCGAAGCGACGTGGAGCCGTCAGCATCTCAGGTCAGCCCGCGCAGCTCTCTCGGTTGACGCACCTCGCAATACCCGGAACCCCCGCGGCCGCAGGATCGATGAACAACGGTTGCGCGCGGAGGCGCGCAGTACAATTCAGCCCCGCGCTCGGCGTAGCGCGAGCGCGGGGATCGATGGGATTATGCGGAAGTGCGGCCGCGAAGGCGGCCGCCATAGGAGCGGGCGCATCGCGCTACTGTGCGAATTAAGCGGCGTTGAACGATGAACGAAGAGCCTGTCACGATCGCTGTTGTCCTCGATCCGAATTTCGGTGGGCGACTATCGGAGCTTGCCGCTCAGGGCCCTGTCTGGATCACAAACAGTCCGATCAATCGAGCAGCGGTCGAGCATCACTGGAAGAGTGCGCCGAGTTGCGGGCACGCCGTGACCTACTGGAGCGAACCTCGAAGTGGCGAAAGCGAGCAGGAGTGGCTCGGTATCCTCGACACTCTCGAACTTCACCACTCCGAACCGTGGGCCGGGCCTGGCATCGCGGGCATTCAGGTAATCGGAGCGCCACTCACAAAGGCGGCTGAATCTGCGCTTCACGAGTTTGCGTACACGGTCGCGTCGTCTGAGCCCAACTCGTTTCGTGCGGTCCGGACCTTACCCGGTCAACCTTCGCCCCGTTGACCTGGATCACGGTACTCGGCGAATCCGCTTCCGACCCTCCATCGTAGAAAAGTCGTGCTCAACGACTACCACTTCATCACCCGCTGGCACGTCCGCGGAACCGTCAACGAAGTGCTCGACATCCTCGGCGACCCCGAGGACCTCCCCCGCTGGTGGCCTTCGGTCTATATCGAGGTGAAAAAACGCGGTGACGTCGTCGAGTTGTTTACGAAGGGCTGGCTCCCCTACACCCTCCGCTGGAGCTTCCGCGTCGCCGAAACCCGCCCCGACGGCTTCGCCATCGAAGCCCTCGGCGACTTCGTCGGCCACGGCAACTGGCTCCTGAGCCAGACCGGCGACGACGTCGACATCGTCTACGACTGGCGCATCACCGCCGAGAAACCGCTCCTCCGCCTCTTCTCGCCGATCCTGAAGCCAATCTTCGGCGCCAACCACCGCTGGGCCATGGCCCGCGGCGAGGAGAGTCTGAAGATCGAGCTGGCGCGGCGGCATGGGGAACCACATGGGGAACCGCCGAAGGCGACGTTTCGGTAGGAAAGGACGAACTTCCCTCGGAAGCATCGCTGCGATACGCTCGCGGGGATGAGGCCCCGTGTCTACCTTGAGACAAGCGTGATCAGCTATCTTGTTGGCTGGCTGAATCAGCGAAGCATCTTAGTCGCGCACAATCAAGAGTTTACGCGCGAATGGTGGTCGGCTCGCCGTCACGAATATGAACTGTTCTCCTCCGCCGTTGCCGTGCAAGAAGCGAGGAAGGGAGAGGCGCCGCTGGCCCAAGAGCGGCTTGGCTTCCTGGCGGAAACCACGCTGCTGGACATCACAGAGTCTGCAACCGCGTTGGCTCTGGACCTTCTCCGTCACACTCGCCTTCCGGCCAAGGCCGACGTCGATGCTTTGCACGTCGCTGTTGCCACGGTTCATGGAATGGACTATTTGCTTAGCTGGAATTGTAAGCACATCGTGAACGGCAACATGCTCCCGCAGGTGTATGCCGTCTGCCGTGCCTCAGGTTATGAACCACCGTTGATCTGCACACCGTCTGAACTCCTGGAGCCATGACATGCTCGAAGATCCTATCGTTGAAGAACTGCACAAGATTCGGGAAGAGATGTTGGAGGAGTACGGCGGGCTCGAAGGGCTGGTGAAGCATCTTCGTGAAGTTCAGGCAGAGATGCCGGAGCGCGTCGTCAAACGCGATCCCAAGCCTCCCGTTCAAACGAAACGGAAGATTTCTTGAGCGATTGGCAGGAGCTGCGCGGCCTTCACCCGCTTTCGATCGTAGAATTACCGTGTGGGACGTCACGTTTTTATTTCATACGTTCGTGAAGATTCGGAGCCCGTCGATCGTCTCGTCGACGAGTTGCGCCAACACGGCATAGAAGTGTGGCTCGACCGAGATAGCATTGCACCGGGCGAACGGTGGCGAGAAGTAATCGTGAAAGCCATCCGTGCCGGCGACCTGTTCATCGCCTGCTTTTCTCGCGATTACCTCGAGCGCGATCGAACGTACATGAACGACGAACTCACGCTCGCTATCGACGAGCTTCGAATGCGTTCTACTGATCGATCTTGGTTCATTCCGGTTTCACTCGATGGTGTCGGAATTCCTCGGAGGGCCATTAGCGGTAGCGAAACTCTTCACGATCTGCAGTCGGTTAATCTTTGCGAAAACTGGTTGGCTGGCGTCACGCAGATCGTCGCAGTGGCACACGCCAAGGCCTCCCCAACCGTCGAGCCACGGGGTACTTTGACATCGCGTCGAAGCGAAACGATCACTGAGCGAGCGCTGCGGATCGACCATCTCCGGATTGCGACCGAGCGTTCAAGGAACTTCCTCTGGTCGTCTGCCGGTGTTAACTCAGCGCGCGAGGAAGTTGAGAATCTTCACGCTACTCTAGTCACGCGTGCAAACGAACTCTCTGTTTTGACTTTTTCTCTAAATATTGAAGCTGAAATTTCCTTCCCAAGCTGCGTAGTGCGTCTTCGAGACAGAACCATCATGGCGTACTGGCATCAAGATGTCCCGAACGAAGTCGAAAGCGCTCGCCTCTACATCTTGGAATACGGTTTCCGCTATCATTTTTCGCTTCCCAGTCGGGTAAAGGAGTTCAACACGCGGGCCGAATTTCAATTTGTCGCCATGGACATTGGAAACGGCTGGTCCTCGGGTCGCGAGGTGGTTACTTCAAACGATGTCGTTGATACTTGCTTCGACATGCTTCTCGCCGGTATTGACGAGAAACCCTAGTTCGCGCAGCTTTTTCGGGACAGACGGGATTCTCGGTGTGCCCTAACTCTCGCCGCAACGACGATACCCGGAAGCCGAGCGTCTCTGGCACCGAAAGCCAGGTGGCGGGGCCAGATTCTTGTTACCTCAGCGGGACCGGAATCAGGATTCAGAAGTCGCGAAGCAGCTCCGCGGACCGAACTTTGAGCGCCATGGCGATCTGGAGAATGATCGTCAGCGTTGGGATATTGTCGCCACGTTCGATGAAACCGACGTAGGTCGCGCTCACTCCGGCGCGTTCCGCGAGTTGGTCCTGGGTGAGGCCTCGCTCCTCTCGTAACGCGCGGACGACGGCGCCGAACTTTTCTGCTTCCGGACGCCGATCTTTTCGGTGAGTCACCCTTGCATCTTAACCATAGTGAGCCTACATTGTCGCTTAACTATGGTGAAGTGACGAGAACGCAGCGGCACTCGGAGGAGGCGAATGTGATCAGCAGGAAGAAGACATCGGTAGCCGCAGGACGACCGTTCGGCATACCCGACTATCGTCGCCCGAGCAGGCGAGGCGGACGCGGCGGAAAGCGTGAGCTTGTCGTCGCGGCGATGTATCGCGGAGACGGTGAGCATCGGCGCGGCCGGAAGTTCGTCCCGTACATTCGCATGTCCGGAGTGTGGCTGCAGCAACTCGGCTTCCGGCGCGGAGATCGAATCGAGATCACCGCCGAGAACGAACGGATCGTGCTCACCGTCGTTCGCGACGACGGTTGACCCGACCTTCGCTCGCGTACCCGAACCAATTCTCAACTCCGCGTCTCCGCGCCTCCGCGTCATGCTTTCCGGTGGAGCATCGCGCTGACTGAGCCCAGCCGCCTACGCCGGCGGTCTCTTCCGCGCCTCCGCCACCTCGTGGATCATCGCTCCCGCATCCGCGCCGAGGACCTCGCATACCTCCATGATCAGGGAGAGACTGGGAACGTTCAGGCCTGCCTCGACCACGCCGAGGTACTGGGCGTTAAGGCCCGCGCGCTGGGCGAGCTTGCGGATCGTCCAACCGCGGGCTTGCCGCTCGCGCCGGAGAATCTCGCCGAAGAGCACGGCATCAGGATCGATCTGTCGAGGAAGCGTCATTCCTTCATGATAAAACCAGGGTCAGAGCCCGAGAAGCATTTCTTTTTCTGGTGTAGGGCCATGGCAATACGCCGAAGCATTTTTACCCCTCTCGAAAGGACCGTCGGCCTTGGAGAATCGGTCCATGGATGTCGTTTTCAGGCGATGTCTGATGACGTGATAATCCCGCGGCTTCCTCGATAACCAAATTTTGTTCTTCGATATCGCCATGGCAATACGCCAGATTGTTTTCCTTCCTCCGAGAGGCCGCGACTCAGTGAAAAGAGATCCTTGGATGTTTTTTTCAGCCAATGCCCTGGCGATGTGATGACGTCATGGCCCATCGGGAAAGCAATTCTGATCCGCGATATTGCCATGGCGATATCGCGGAATGATTTTCGTTTTCGATGATGGCGACCGGAAATCGGTGGTAGTGCCATGGCCGTACTTTCGCGGACAACGTGCCTTGGCAGGAGTGCCGTTGCGCTTTCCGACAGCAGTTTTTCCCTCACGGATATTGCCATGGCCCTCTCCGTCAAAACCGGAACGATCTCGAAGAGGAGCGCGGTCTTCCGACATAGATTCATGGAGGTAACCGGGAGGGCAGTGAATACAGCCCGAGTGACGATTGGCGTTCGACTGCCTTCATCTGCTCTTCTTCGACGGCCAGATGTACGTCCTGAACGCATACGCCCATGGCATCGCCACGATCGGCAGGATGACCCATACGAATGCATACGTCATCTCTTCGGCCGGCGAACCGGCCAGCCGATTGGTTGACCAGAGCGGGTAGGCCACGACGACGAGCCAGATGATCTTGTAGAAGATCTCGAACATCACGATCGGCAGCCATCGGAGGGGATTGATCAACCCGAAGATCGACAGTACCGAGTACGCGGCCCACATGCATACCGCGGCCGCTCGCACCGGGTCCCATGGTCCGTGATGCTTGAAGATGCCTGACCACGAGTCGCTGGCGACGAACAGGACCACCAGCAGAAAGAGCAGCCGCAAGAGGTAGATGTTGATCGGACGGACGCCTTCGTAACGTTCGTGGTCCGGGCTGAAAATGGACTTGATGCTGGGCATGGTGGCGCGCCCTCCTTACTTGACCTATGTTCCCGCGGAAGAAGGACGAGGTCTACTCGGAAAGAGCGAAACCGCAGCTCGGGACGCCAACGAGGAGATGCGATAATTCTCAACTCCGCGTCTCCGCGCCTCCGCGTGACACGGTTCTTCCGACTGAAGGAGGCTTGGATGGACCTGGCCGCGGACGGGAACGACGCAGACTCCTCGCTGACGAGATTTCACGCGGAGGCGCGGAGACGCGGAGGAGGCACGCTGTTGACGATCGAGGAACTCTCTGCTGAATCAATGAGTTACCGGGCGGCCTGCGACCTTCCCCGGCTGCCGCAAGCGTATCAAATCCGGACACTTTGAATACGACTTGGTTTGATTTTCAAACGTCCGCGAGTGACCTTGAAGGTGAAACAGTTCGATATCGAAGGCGTCCGCGAGTGACCTTGCATATCGAACCGTTCGACATGAATGCGGCAGAAAGTGACCTTGCAGGTCGACCCCGTTCGACATGAATGCGGCAGAAGGTGACCTTGCAGGTCGATCCCGTTCGACATCAATGCGGCCGCGAGTGACCTTGCATATCGAACCCGTTCGACATGAATGCGGTCGAAAGTGACCTTGCATATCGAACCCGTTCGACATCAATGCGGTCGAAAGTGACCTTGCAGGTCGATCCCGTTTGACATCAACGCGACCGAAAGTGACCTTGCATGTCGAACCCGTTTGACATGAATGCGGCCGCGGGCGACCTTGTATATCAAAATCGTTTCATGCGGATGCGGACGGGATGACCTCGCATCTCGAAGGCTTCGCGGGAGACCAATGTGGCACAGACACTCTTGTCTGTGCCGGGTTTCGCCACGACCCGAGATCGCAAGCCCTCAACGGCTGCGGCTGCGGCCGGGGCACAGACAAGAGTGTCTGTGCCATGCCACATTGGTCCTGGCTTGCGGCGGGCGGACCGGAGCTCGGAACGACAGGGTTGCGAAGTCATCCTCCTGACAAAGAATCACGCATAGACGCGGAGACACGGAAACACGGAGGAGGGAGAAAAACGAGGCTCGAAATAATTCTCAACTCCGCGTCTCCGCGTGAACACGTTCCCCTGTGCGCCCCATCACAACTGTTCGTGACACTCTTCCTCCGGGCGGCGCTCGTCCCGCTGCTACCTTCAGGATGACCGGGGGAACTTTCGGTGTTGGAGCGACTTGTGAAACTAGGAATCGAAGACTTCGAGTACGCCCATCTGTATGACAACAAACGCCTGCAGGAGCTGGCGATGGCGTTTGACCGGTTCTTGGAACGCAGCGATGGGGCTCTGTTTCAGCGGTTTGAGTCGTATCGCGTGGGGATGCAGAGCGGGATCGCCGGCGGGGGGCTGAGCAAGCCGGAAGAGTCGGCGCTGCTCATCGCCGTCAGCAGGCCATTGGGCAAGTTTCTGGAGCAGCTCTTCCAGACCGATGCCACAGCCGTATCCGCACGCACGCTACGCGATGCCGAGGTGGCGCGGTTCAAGAAAGAGTTCGTCGCCAAGAGAGTTGCCAAGGTTCAGGACGTTCCGGCGGACGCCGCCAGCGCCGCCGTCGACATCCTCGTGCATGCCATCGCCGGAGGGCAGGAGCGCGATCTCGAGTACGCCCTCGCCATCACCGCCAACCGGCTGCTCGACTTCGAACGGGAGTATCCGCGCAGCGCGAAGACGCCCGCGCCATCACCGCAGACGCGCGCGGCGCTCGGGCAGTTGCGCGACGAGTTGCGGGCATCGGGCGCCTTCGACGATGCCATCGTCAAACGCGAGTACGTCGAGTCGAACGAAGCCATCGCACGCGAGGCGTCGGCCGTTCATGCGCTCGGCGATCTCCTCGTCGACTGGCTGGCCGCGCAGTGGAAGAGCGGACGCTTCGACGGCTGGACCTCGTTCCGGCTTCCGAAGCCGATCAACTACGACCATCTCGTCGAAACAGAGAAGGTCGACGAAAACAGCGTCGTCGGGCCGCATGATGAATACCGCCGCCGCGACGGGTTCAAGCTCACCGATCCGCGCATGACCCCGCGCGAGATCACCGACGAGGCCAACTACTGCATCTACTGCCACGAGCGGAAGAAAGACTCCTGTTCCACCGGACTGGTTGAGAAAGACGACAAGGTCAAGATCAATCCCCTCGGCGTGCCGCTGGCGGGCTGCCCGCTCGACGAGCGCATCGGGGAGATGAACGCGCTGCGCAAAGACGGCGACTCCGTCGCCGCGCTGGCCATGGTGATGATCGACAATCCCATGTGCCCCGGCACCGGCCACCGTATCTGCAACGACTGCATGAAGTCGTGCATCTTCCAGAAGCAGGACCCGGTCAACATCCCGCAGATCGAGACCGGCGCGCTGACCGACGTCCTCTGGTTGCCTTGGGGCTTCGAGATCTATTCGCTGCTGACCCGCTGGAACCCGCTGCACGTCCGCCGTCCGATGGCCCTCCCGTACAACGGCAAGAACGTCCTCGTGGTCGGCCTCGGCCCCGCCGGCTACACGCTGGCGCATTACCTGGCCAACGAAGGCTTCGGCGTCGTAGCAATCGACGCGCTCAAGATTGAACCGATCGATGACAAATGGCTACGCGAGCCGATCCGCGACGCGCGTGCGACGTTGTGGGAAGAGCTCGACGAGCGCATCCTGGCCGGCTTCGGCGGCGTCTCCGAATACGGCATCACCGTCCGCTGGGACAAGAACTTCCTCAAAGTCATCCGCATTGCTTTAGAGCGAAAGGCCAACATCCGCGTCTACGGCGGTGTGCGTTTCGGCGGCACGCTGACGATCGAGGACGCCTTCGACAAGCTCGGCTTCGATCACATCGCCATCGCCGCCGGAGCCGGTACGCCGACCATCGTGCGGATGAAGAACAACCTCATCCGCGGCATCCGCAAGGCCAGCGATTTCCTGATGGCTCTGCAGCTCACCGGCGCCGGGAAAGCGTCGGCCATGGCCAACCTGCAGGTACGCCTCCCGGCCATCGTCATCGGCGGCGGCCTTACGGCGATCGATACGGCGACGGAGCTCTTCGCCTACTACCCGCTGCAGGTACAAAAGATACTCGACCGTTACGAAACGCTCTGCGATGAGTTCGGCGAGTCGGTCGTCCGCGGCGGTTACGACGGAGAAGAACAGGTCATCCTTGACGAGTTCCTCGCTCATGGCCGGGCCATCCGCGCCGAGCGTCTGCGCGCGGCCGAAGCGGGAGAGAAACCGAACTTCATCCCGCTGGTCCGTGAATGGGGAGGCGTCACCATCGCCTATCGCAAGCTGATCAGCGACGCGCCGGCGTACCGCCTCAATCACGAAGAGGTGATCAAGGCCTTCGAGGAAGGGATCGCCTATGCCGAGGGACTCTCGCCGGTGGAAGCGATCGGCGATGAGTTCGGGCATGTGAAGTCGCTCATCTTCGAGAAGCAGGTCGTCGAAGACGGACGCTGGAAGGATTCGGGGAACGTCATCGAGCTGGCCGCGCGCAGCGTCATGGTGGCGGCGGGAACGAGCCCGAACGTGATCTACGAGAAAGAGCATCCGGGCACGTTCAAGCTCGATAAGTACGGGCAGTTCTTCCAGAGCTACGCGCTTTCGAACGTCGATGCCGCGCCGGAGCTGATCGAGGTCGACGCCAACCGCGAGCGCGGCTTCTTCACCTCGTATCAGCATCCGTCGTCGCGCGAGAAGGTGATCTCGTTCTATGGCGACAACCATCCCCGCTACGCCGGCAACGTCGTCAAGGCCATGGCTTCGGCGAAGGATGGCTATCCGTTCGTGACCGAGCTCTTCGCTCGCGAGCTGATGCAGCTCGAGCGCTCCGCCGAGGCGCAGGAAAAGCGGGAAGCCCAATGGGACGGATTGCTGCGCACGCTCGACGACGGTCTCCTCCCGGTCGTGCATGAGGTGAACCGGCTCACGCCGACGATCATCGAAGTGGTGGTCCGGGCGCCGTTCGCGTCGCAGCACTTCGAGCCGGGCCAGTTCTTCCGGCTGCAGAACTTCGAAGCACACGCGCCGGTGGTCGACGGAACCAGCCTGACGATGGAAGGGATCGCCCTGACCGGCGCCTGGACCGACCCGGAGCGCGGCCTGCTGTCGCTCATCGTCCTCGAGCTCGGCGGTTCATCGCGCCTCTGCGCCCAGCTCAAGGTCGGCGAGCCGGTGGTGGTCATGGGGCCGACCGGCGCGCCCACCGAGATCCCCCGCAACGAGAAGGTCCTTCTCGCCGGCGGCGGCCTCGGCAACGCCGTGCTCTTCTCCATCGCCCGTGCCTTCAAGCTCAACGGCTGCAAGGTGGTCTACTTCGCCGGCTATAAGAAGAAGGATGACGTCTTCAAGCGCGATGAGATCGAAGCGGGCACCGATCAGGTGATCTGGTCGGTCGACGCCGGCGATCCGATCGCGCCGCGCCGTCCGCAGGACCGCGGCTTCACCGGCAACATCGTGCAGTCGATGCTGGCCTACGCCCAGAACGCGCCGGAGTTCGACCTGCGCAAGGTGAACCGCCTCATCGCCATCGGCTCCGACGGCATGATGCGCGCCGTCAAAGACGCGCGCCACGGCGTGTTGTCTCAATATCTGAACGCTCAGCACGTCGGCATTGGATCGATCAACTCGCCCATGCAGTGCATGATGAAACAGGTCTGCGCCCAGTGCCTCCAGCGCCACGTCGACCCGATCACCGGCAAGGAGTCGTTCGTCTTCTCCTGCTTCAACCAGGACCAGCTCCTCGACGAGGTCGACTTCACCAATCTGCGCGCGCGACTCCGCCAGAATACGGTGGTGGAGAAGATGACGAATCTGTGGCTGACAAGGCTGCTGGCGAAGAGCCAAGTGCTGGCGTCCGAGGTACCATTGAGGGCGTCATGAAGTGCGAAGAACTGGAGCTGACTCCCGAAGAACTCGCTGAGGTCAATGCCGGCATTGAAGAAGCCGAACGCGGCGAAGGGATGGATGGTTTCGAGTTCCTCAAACAGCTCCGCGATGGAACATGGCGCGACGAATCGTCAGAAACTAAGCCTGACTAGGTTGGAGAGGTCATGACCGAACACGCGATCGAGATTGAAAACACCTTTGAGCTCTCACCGGAGGAAGAGGCTGATTTGGAAGCGGCAATTGCCGAAGCGGACGCCGGCTTACTAGTCCCTCTAGAGGACGTACTTCGGAGAATGCGCGAAACGAGTGAAGCGAAGCATTGAACTCACCCGACTCGCAGAGCGGCAGTTTTTCGCCGCTCGGGCCTGGTGGCGTCGCAATCGCGATAAAGCACCGGGCGCTTTCGACGAAGACATGGCATCCGCACTTCTCCACCTATCGGAGAATCTGAGCATCAGCACGGTCTATTCTCACGCCAGTCGTCCGAATGTCCGACGCTACCTGATTGAGCGCATTCGCTACCACATCTACTTCCGGGTTATCGAGGACAAGATTCAGGTACTGCGGATCTGGCATGCGTCCCGCCGTCCACCTCGCGGCCTGTGAAGACCAGACTTGATCGGACTGAGATCAGCCGTGGAGAGGGCACGCTAGCCGGCGGGACGCCAGCGCTCCTTCTTCTTCGCCTGTGACACAATCTCCCCATGCCCACCCTCCCTGCGGACACGATGGAGGTCATGCTCCGGCTCTTTGTCGCGGCGCTGGTCGGCGGGTGCATCGGTCTTGATCGCGAAATACGGCAGAAGCCGGCAGGGATGCGTACACACGCGCTGGTCTCGCTGGGAGCGGCGCGGATCGT
>Ga0210402_10000426_pt1 | contig 47276 bp, 37 predicted proteins | sample IncBWC7MmetaG_FD_161055 | JGI IMG/M metagenome (GOLD analysis project Ga0210402, IMG submission 161055) | Forest soil microbial communities from Barre Woods Harvard Forest LTER site, Petersham, Massachusetts, United States - Inc-BW-C-7-M | ecosystem: Environmental > Terrestrial > Soil >... | reverse complement strand
GTCACTTCGATTCAGTGCTGTGCAAATTCCGGGGCAATGAGTCGAAAGACCATAGAGCTCCGCAAGAGCCCTAAGGCGTGTCATGTCATGGCGTTTTTGGCGAGATATCTTAACCCTTCCGGCTGTCACTAGGACGGCGACTGTCCAAATTGTCGAGGGTCGAAAACCTAATTTGGACAAGCTTGGGGCTCGCCCCGCCCTCTTGGGTTACTTTTTCCGTCGTAGGGGCGGCTTTACGCCGCCTTCATTCTTCTCTCTTGTCCTTGTAGCGGACGCATTCCGCTTCCCTGACGAAGGAAGGGAAGCAGGCGCTTTGCTGCTCCCCGTATCACGCACGTCAACCGGCCTCCGCTCGAATCCCCCCCCAATCCCCAGCCGAATCGATTCTCCCTCCTGCCGCATCAAAATAAACATTCTGTCCGCGCGCACTCGAGGCGCCTGCGCGCGCCGCGCACTGCGCCCGGAAATCTTGCTGTCCACGCGGCACGTTGGCCAAAGTAAGAACTTGCCGCCAGACACAAAGGCTGGCTCCCTTGAAACTCTTCGAGGTAGACGAAAGCGTGTCCGCAGCTCAACAACCCGGATTCGAGCAATCCCTCCCCGCTCGTCTCGAAGCTCTCTTCCGTGTCTCCCAGGCCATCAGCGTCCATCGCAACCCAAAAGAACTCTTCCGCGTCCTCGCCAGGGAACTCCGCCAGGTAGTCGCTTTCGATTTCGTCGCCATTTTTCTCTACGACGCTGATAAAAATAAAGTCCGCACCGCTCTCCTTGAAACCGTCGAAGGCCCCGAATTCATCATCCCCGAAGATTTTCCCGCTGAAGAAACCATCACCTGGTGGATCTACAAGCACCAGCAACCCGTCGTCATTTCTTCCCGCGAGACCGAATCCCGCTTCCCGCGCATGATGAGGCTGTACAAACAGTCCGATTTGGAATCCGCGTGCGTCCTTCCCCTGACCACCGCTTATCGCCGTCTCGGCAGCCTCGGCTTCGGCGCCCGCCGCACAAATACCTATTCTCCCGACGAAGTCCGCTACCTCTCCCTCGTCGCCGATCAGGTTGCTCTCGCCGTCGACAACGCTCTGCGCGACGACGAACAGCGCACCAGCGAACTCTTTCTCGAGGAAGGCCAAAAGCTCAGCCATACCGGCAGTTGGGTCTGGAACCTTGCCAACGGCGAAATCAAGTGGTCGCGCGAGCATTTCCTTATCCTCGGCGCCCATCCGGGGAAAGATAAGCCCTGCACGCCGCTCTTCTGGAGCAGAGTTCACCCCGACGATCGCGACTGGCTTGAAAAGCACGTCAACCTGGCGGTCCGCGAAAAGTGCCAATTCGAGCACGAATTCCGTCTCGTTCTCCCCGACGGCACCCTCAAATATGTCTCCGGCATCGGCCGCCCCGTCATCGACGACGCCGGCAAGCTGACTGCCTTCACCGGCACCACCATGGACATCACCCAGCGCAAGCGCGCCGAGGAAGAACTCCGTAAGCAGAAAGCGCATTTCGAAAAACTCTTCGAACTCGCTCCCGAAGCCATCGTCCTTCGCGATATCGACAATCGCATCCTGCGCGTTAATCGCGAATTCACCAATCTCTACGGCTTCACTCCCGAGGAAGCCCTCGGCCGCAACATCAGCGACCTGATCGTTCCCGAAGGCCACGGCGAAGCCTCTGAAAAGCTTCGCGAAGCCCTCAGCCGCGGCGAGCGCGTCAACGCCGAACTCACGCGCAAACGCAAAGACGGCTCCCGCCTCAACGTCTCCTTCGTCGCCGCTCCCGTTCAGGTCGAAGGAAATACTCCTGAAATCTTCGGCATCTATCGCGACATCACCGAGCGCAAACGTGCCGAGGAAGCTCTCCGTCGCAGTGAAGCTTACCTTTCCGAAGGCCAGCGCCTCAGCCACACCGGCAGTTGGGCCCGCTGCATCACCTCTGGCGAAGTCTACTTCAGCCAGGAAAGCTACCGCATCTTCGGCTTCGAACCCGACAGCAAGGTCACCCTGGAAGCGATTCTCGGTCGCGTTCATCCCGATGAGCGCCCCGCCGTTCAGGAAACGATTCAAAGGTCCATCGCCGATTCCGGCGATTTCGAATTGAACTACCGCATCATTCTGGACGACGGTTCCATTCGCCACCTTCACGTCCTCGGCCATCCCGTCCGCAAACCAGACGGCTCCGTCGCCGAATTCATCGGCACCCACGTGGACGTGACCGAGCAGCACCTCTCGCGCAAAGCCCTCGAAGACGCTCTCGTCGAAATCAACACTCTCAAAGAACAACTCCTCCAGGAGAACGTCGCCCTTCGCCAGGAAATCGACGAAACCTCCATGTTCGACGAGATCATCGGCAAAAGCGCCGCGCTCCAGAAAGTTTTGAAAGAACTCGAAACCGTTGGTCCCACCGATTCCACCGTTCTCATTCACGGCGAAACCGGCACCGGCAAGGAACTTATCGCCCGCGCTATTCACAATCTCAGCTCTCGCCACGACAACGCCTTTGTCAAAGTGAATTGCGCCGCCATCCCCACCGGTCTGCTCGAAAGCGAACTCTTCGGCCACGAACGCGGCGCCTTCACCGGCGCCATCGCCCAGCGCATCGGCCGTTTCGAACTCGCTCATCACGGCACCGTTTTCCTCGATGAAATCGGCGAAACCCCCCTCGAACTCCAGCCAAAACTCCTCCGCGTTCTGCAGGAGCGAGAATTCGAACGCCTAGGCAGTTCCCGCACGCTCAAAACCGACGCGCGCCTCATCGCCGCCACCAACCGCGATCTCTCCGAACTCGTCGCCGAACACAAATTCCGTTCCGACCTCTATTACCGCCTCAATGTTTTTCCCATCCGCGTCCCCGCGCTCCGCGAGCGCCCCGAAGACGTTCCTCTCCTCGTCCGCCACTTCGCCGAAATCTTCAGTCGCCGCATGGGCAAGCTCATCCTATCCATCCCCGCCGACACCATGAGCGCCCTCATGAGCTACGACTGGCCCGGCAACGTCCGCGAACTCCAAAACGTCATCGAACGCGCCGTCATCCTTTCCTCGAGTGGTGTCCTCTGCGTCTCTCCCGCCGAATTGAAAGCAACGTCCACGGGCATCCCATCAAATTCCGAAGCCGCTCCCGCCGCCGCTCGCCCCAGGCGAGTGCGCTCAACCCTGCCTCCTCTCACCCGCGAACAAATTGAACAAGCCCTGCAAGACTCCGGCGGCCGCGTCGGCGGCAGCGACGGCGCCGCAGCCCGGCTCGGCCTGAAACGCACCACCCTCATCGCTCAAATGAAGCGCTTCGGCATGACCGCCGCAAGTGTCAGCGCCCAGACGAATGACACTGTCAAATCCCTATGACACCGTGACACGCCCCAACTGTCACTTCTCTGTCCTCGACTAAAACTCATTCCCCTCAATCACTTCCGCGTTTCTCTTCCACCTTCCTCGTTTGGCCCGTCCCTTGCATTTCTCTACAGCGAATCATGCAGTGCTCGACCCACAGTAGTTCCGTCGGCGTTTTTCATTCGTCTTGAAATGGTTTCCGGCAGCAAGGGCCACTAACGAAATTTCAAACAGGTGGAAGGAAGGAAGATCCAAATGTTTAAGAGATTAGCTGAACTCGCTTTCGTCGCTGTCGCCGGCATGGTCTCTGTCGCTCCGGCCCTCGCGCAGGATTCCGTCTCCCAGATTGATTCCGAACACTCCACGGCGCGCCTCTATCTTGCCTCGTCAAAAAACCCAAACGACAGCGTCAATGTCGGCGTGGGCAGGACGTTTGGCGGAGTAACGCTTAGCGATGCCAATTCCGCCACTCCCGATTTTGATTTCACCATTTACCCAGCGGATAAAAAGCTTTCGCTTTCCGACTCCGAAGGTGTCCGCGGTGTCGAAAGGTCTCGCTACACCGTCATCAGCTTCAAGTCCCGCAGGGCCGTCTCGCTTGGAGGCGATGCCTATCGAGTCTCCGGCGATCTCACAGTGACTGACGTCCAGCCCGTTTCCTCCTACGATCCGTCGGAAGCTTTCTCCGGGGCGACCTACGGCCCTTCGATCACCCGCTCCCAGAATCACGAAGTGACGATTGACTTCCACCGCGTCAGTCCATCGCGCGCGTCCGCCAATGCGGAATGGACTGCCTCCACGACCATCTCCGGCGAAGACTTTCCCGAGCTCTTGAGTGACGTTTCCTCAACCAATTGGCCTGTCTTTGTTGCTGACCAGCGTTGCGCTCCGGCCACGCATGTGGGAGAGGATTTTTCTGGCCCCATCTGCACCGGTGAACGTGTGGACACTGATATCCGCATGTATCGGCACTGCGAAATGCCGGCATTGGTCGGTGAGGACTTCGCGGGCGAGGTTTGCACAGCGGTAGGTTCGCCCTTAACCACCGCCGATCCGCAAAAGAATCTTTCGGCATCGCGTCATCACAAGAAGGCGGAACCCACCCGGCTTGTCAGCAACGAAGTTCAGATCCAACTGGATCTATTCACCACCGGCTCTCGTTCCACATTTTCCGTAGCCTCTGGCCAGTAATTACGCGGAACCCAGGAGACCTCCAGTGCTCAGGACCATGATCACGGACACGCCGTTCGAACAGAAATGGGTCTTGCAGGGACGCCTTTGCGGCGTGTGGGCGCTGGACCTGCAGGAAAAATGGCTTTCCACCAGGAGCGCGCGCGAAGGCCGCAAGTGCGCCGTCGATCTTAAAGACGTGATTTTCGTCGACCGCAAAGGCGAGTGCGTGCTCCTGCAGATGGCCTCGGAAGGAGCGGTTCTCCGCGCCAGCCGGGCTTATATGAAACACGTTTTGGACTCGTTAAAGGAACAGCAGCGGCAAATCGCGAAGGAGACGCAAGAATGCCAGTCCAAGCCAAAATCGGAACATCGCCCGCAGCTCTAGAAAACGTACTGAATCTCGGCCCGTCGAACGTGAACGACGAAACCCTCGTCGCCGAAGTCGTCCGCGGTAACAGCGCGGCGTTCGAAACTCTTTTCCGGCGCTACCAGCAAAAAATGTTGCACGTCGCGCTCAGCCGACTGCAAAACGCGGAAGACGCCGAAGACGCCGTCCAGCAAACCTTCCAGCAGGCCTTCGTCCACCTGAAAAGTTTCCAGGGCCAGTCGCGCTTCTCCACCTGGCTCACCCGTATCGCCATCAATGAAGCTCTGATGCTGCTTCGCAAGCGCCGCCCCGGCCACCTTTCGATCGAAGGCCATCAGTCGCTCGACGAGGAAAATTTCGCGCTCGAAATCCGCGACAAGGCAATTACCCCGGAAGAGCAATACGGTCAAAAAGAATTGAACAACGTTTTGTCCGGCGCCATCAACGAACTCCGGCCCATCCTGAAAACCGTCGTAAAACTCTCCGAAATCGGCGAACTCTCCACCACAAAAACCGCTGAAACTCTCGGCGTGCGAGTCGGCACCGTCAAAGCCAGAACCTTTCGCGCCCGCCGCTTGCTGCGCGACAAGCTCGCCAAGCGTCTCGGTGCAAGGCATGGCAAGGTCTCCGGCGCACTCTTTTCCAATTCGCAGGCCTCCCGCAACAGCGCCTATCAGGCCGTTTTTTCCGCCAGCGCCGCCGGTTAGCTCGCCGTTCGGCTAGACCGGCACGGCCGTCGCGGCATTTGCAGCCAGCCCAGCCGCAGCTTACGAGGAGATTTTGTCATGTGGATCGTTCGCGTCGCTCTCGATCGACCTTACACCTTCATCGTTCTAGCTCTGCTCATCCTCCTGTTGAGCCCCGTCGTGCTCATGCGCACGCCCACGGACATCTTCCCCAACATCGATATTCCCGTCATCGCCGTGGCCTGGCAGTACACCGGCCTCAACCCCGAAGAACTCGAAGGCCGCATCACCACCGTCTACGAGCGCGTTCTCACCACTACCGTCGATAACATCGAGCACATCGAATCCACCACCGTAAACGGCCAGGCCATAGTCAAAATCTTTCTTCAGCCCAATTCCAGTCTGGAAAACGCCAACGCCCAGGTCACCGCCGTCTCACAAACCATTCTTCGCCAATTACCGCCGGGCGCGCTTCCTCCGCTCATCATCAATTACAGCGCCTCCAGCGTCCCTATCTTGCAGCTCGGCCTCTCCGGCAAAGGCCTCTCCGAGCAGCAGCTCAACGACCTCGGCCAGAATTTCCTCCGCCCGCAACTCGTCACTGTTCCCGGCGCCGTTATTCCGTTTCCGTACGGCGGAAAACAGCGCCAGATTATGATCGATCTTAATCCCAACCTCCTCCAGGCCAAAGGTCTCTCTCCGCAAGACGTTCTCCTCGCCGTCCAACAACAAAACGTCATTCTCCCCTCCGGCACCGCAAAAATCGGCGAATTCGAATACGACGTCCGCGTCAACTCCAGCTTGCGCACAGTTCCCGAATTCGACGACATTCCCATCCGCGTCGTCGGCAATTCCACCATCTACTTGCGCGACGTCGCCAACGTTCGCGACGGCTTCGCTCCTCAAACCAACATCGCCCGCCAGGACGGCAATCGCGGCGTTCTCCTCAGCATCCTCAAAGCCGGCAACGCCTCGACTCTCGATGTAGTCAAAGGCGTCCGGGGTCTCCTTCCACGCGTCGCCCAAACTCTTCCGCCCGAATTAAAAATCCGCCCACTAGCGGATCAGTCGGTCTTCGTGCGCGCCGCCGTCAGTGGCGTCATCCGCGAAGCCATCATCGCCGCCTGCCTCACCGGCATCATGATCCTCATTTTCCTGGGGAGTTGGCGCAGCACGCTGATCATCGCCGTCTCTATCCCTCTCTCGATCCTCAGCTCCGTCATCGTCCTCAGCATGCTCCACGAAACCATCAACATCATGACCCTCGGCGGCCTCGCTCTCGCCGTCGGCATCCTCGTCGACGACGCCACCGTCACCATCGAAAACATCGAGCGCTATTTCGAGGAAGGCCACTCCAAGCGCGAAGCCATTCTCGACGGCGCCGCCCAGATCGCCGTCCCTGCGCTCGTCTCCACGCTCTGCATCTGCATCGTCTTCATGCCCATGTTCCTTCTGAGCGGTGTAGCTCGCTACCTCTTTGTTCCCCTGGCCGAAGCCGTAGTTTTCGCCATGCTTGCCTCCTACATTCTTTCTCGCACGTTGGTTCCCACTCTCGCGATGTATCTCCTGAAAGAACACGAAGACGCCGCAAAGTCTTCCAACAATCTCTTCGTCAAGTTCCAGCGCGCTTTCGAACGCGCCTTCACCAAAACCCGCGATTCCTATCAGTCTTTGCTCGAGCGCCTCGTCGCCCACCGCCGCCTCTTCATCCCGGCCTTCCTCCTCGCATGCCTCTGCGTCTTCCTTCTCGTCCCGTGGCTAGGCCAGGATTTTTTCCCCAGCACTGACAGCGGCCAGTTCATTCTCCATCTCCGCGCAAAATCCGGCACCCGCATCGAAGAAACCGCCAAGCTCAGCGACCAAGTCGAAACCGCTATCCGCCGCGACATTCCCGAGCGCGAACTCGACTCCATCGCCGACAACATCGGCCTCCCCTACAGCAGCATCAACTACATGCACAGCACTTCCGGCCTGATCGGTGCCGGCGACGCCGACATCCTCGTCTCCCTAAACGAAAAGCATCACCCCACCGCCAACTACATGCGCGAACTCCGCGAACAACTCCCCGCTCAATTTCCCGGCGCTACTTTTTATTTCCTTCCCGCCGACATCACCACCCAGATCCTGAACTTCGGCCTCCCCGCGCCCGTCGACATCCAGGTCGAAGGCGCGGACACGGAAGGGAATCGCCGTGTCGCTAACCAGATTCTCGCCGAGCTCCGCCAGGTCCCCGGCATCGCCGACCCACGCATCCAGCAACCGTTCGACTACCCGCAATACGACATCGCCATCGACCGCACCAAAGCCACGCAAGCCGGCTTCTCCGAACGTGACGTCGCCAACAGCATGCTCAACTCGCTCAGCGGCAGCTTCCAGATCACGCCCATGTTTTTCCTGAACTATCAGAACGGCACCAGCTACAACCTCGTCGCGCAAACTCCCCAATACTCCGTCCAGTCCTTGCAGGACTTGCAAAATATTCCCATCACCGCACCCGGCGCCACTCGCCCCGCCATCCTCGTCGACGTCGCCTCCATTCGTCGCACCAGCGAAATGGAAGCCATCAATCACTACAACATTCGCCGCATCCTCGATATCTACGCCAACGTTCAGGACCGCGACCTCGGCGCCGTCGGCCGCGACATCAATCGTATCGTCGCCGCCAACACCTCCACGCTACCTCGCGGAAGTTTCATTCGTGTCCGCGGCCAGCTCGAAACCATGCGCACCTCCTACACCGGTCTGCTCACCGGCCTAGTTTTCTCCGTCATCCTCGTCTACCTGCTCATCGTCGTGAATTTCCAGTCTTGGCTCGATCCCTTCATCATCATCACCGCGCTCCCCGCCGCTCTCGCCGGCATCGTGCTCTTTCTGTTTCTCACCCACACCACGCTCAGCGTCCCTGCTCTCATGGGCGCCATCATGTGCATGGGCGTAGCCACCGCCAACAGTATTCTCGTCGTCGCCTTCGCGAAAGAACACCTCCTTCATCACGGCGATCCCGTCGCTGCCGCCACTGAAGCCGGCTTCACCCGCTTCCGCCCCGTCCTCATGACTGCTCTCGCCATGATCATCGGCATGATTCCCATGGCCCTCGGTCTCGGCGATGGAGGCGAACAAAACGCCCCCTTGGGCCGCGCCGTAATTGGAGGCCTCCTCTTCGCCACGCTGGCTACGTTGATTTTCGTTCCCGCGGTTTTCAGTCTCTTGCATTCCAGGCGCGACCCGGGCGCGGCACTTCCGGAAGAAACTGCGCAAGAAGAAGTACACGCATAAAGGCTCATGGGGAGGTTTGAATACAAATGAACGCTGAATCAAACAATCGCGAGACCACAACAGCCGTTGAAACATCTGAAATAGAATCCCCCAACCCTGGAGCGGTGGCCGCGGCCCAGCCCGCCATCGCTCCGCCGCTTCCTTCTCCGCGCATCTCCTGGTGGATGCCAGTCACCGCCATCGCCGTCATCGCGCTGGTAATTTTCTTCGGCATCCGCTCCCGTGTGAACGCTGAAGCCAACGTAGCTCGCGCCACCCGCGAAGCCGCCGTTCCCATCGTCAACGTTGTCCATCCCGTCGCCGATGCTCCGTCCCAGGAAATCGCCCTCCCGGGCAACACCGTCGCCTTCATCGACGCACCCATCTACGCCCGTACCAACGGTTACCTCAAGCGCTGGTATTTCGACATCGGCTCGCCCTTAAAAAAAGGCCAGCTCCTGGCCGAAATTGAAACGCCCGAAGTCGACCAGCAACTCCAGCAAGCCCGCGCCGACCTCGAAACCGCCCAGGCTAACTACAACATCGCGAAGATCACCGCCTCGCGCTGGGAATTCCTCGTCAGCACTGGCTCCGTCTCTCAACAGGAAACCGATCAGGCCAAGAGCGACCTCACCGCCAAAAAAGCCGCCGCCGATTCCAGCGCCTCCAACGTTCGCCGACTCGAAGAACTCCAATCCTTCGAAAAAATCTACGCTCCCTTCGACGGTATCCTCACCGCTCGCAACACCGACGTCGGCCAGCTCATCGACGCCGGCGCCAGCTCCCCCCGCGAACTCTTCCATCTCGCGTCCATCAACAAACTCCGCGTCTATGTCGCCATTCCCGAAGTCTATTCCCGCGCCGCCCGCAACGGCGCCACTGCCACGCTTACCCTCGACGAATTTCCCGGCGAAATCTTCAAAGGCACCCTCGTCCGCAACGCCAACGCCTTCGACGCCGCCAATCGCACCCTCCTCACCGAAGTCGACGTGGAGAATCCGAAAGGCCGCCTCCGCCCCGGCGCCTACGTTTTCGTCCACTTCAAACTTCCCGAGTCCGTTCGGTCCGTCACTGTCCCCGCCAACACGCTGCTCTTCCGCAAAGAAGGCCTCCAGGTCGGCGTAGTCCGCGCCGGCAAAATTGAACTCGTCCCTGTCAAAATTGGCCGCGACTACGGCAACTCCGTGGAAATTCTTTCCGGCCTCTCCGGCGCCGATTCCGTCGTCCTCAGCCCGCCCGATTCTCTGATCAGCGGCACGCCCGTAAAAATCGCCGACCAGCACGCAGGAGACTAACCCATGAAATCCCTGTGCCCATTTCTCGCCATTCCGCTAGCTGTGATTCTCACCGGCTGCGAAGTCGGCCCCAAATACGTGCGCGCCACAACGCCGACCTCGACGAATTTTAAGGAACAACCACCCGACAACTTCAAAGAAGCCGGCCAATGGAAAACCTCCCAGCCCGCCGATCAAACTCTCCGCGGCAAGTGGTGGGAAATCTTCGGCGATCCGCAACTCAACGCTCTCGAAGACCAGCTAACTGTCTCGAACCAGAATCTCAAAGTAGCCGAAACCCGCCTACGCGAAGCCCGCGCCGCTGTCCGTTTCAATCGCGCCGCGCAATTCCCGACCATCTCCACCGGTCCCAGCATCGACTCTCTCCACGCCTCCGGAAATCGCCCCTACATCCACACCACCAGCAACACTGGCGATTTCGTCCTCCCCATCGATTTTTCCTACGAAGTCGATCTCTGGGGCCGCGTCCGCCGTAGCGTCGCCGCCGCACGCGAAGAAGCCCAAGCCACCACCGCCGACTACTCCACCGCCAGCCTTAGCCTCCACGCCGAACTAGCCATCGACTATTTCGAACTCCGCAGCGCCGATGCCCAGAAAAAACTCCTCGACGACACTGTCAAGGCCTACACCGACGCCCTCCAACTCACACTCAATCGATTCCAAGGCGGCGTATCTCCCAAATCCGACCTAGCCCAAGCCCAAACCCAGCTGGACACCACGCGCGTTCAAGATACCGACGTCACCGTCGCCCGCGCCCAATACGAGCACGCCATCGCCATTCTGATCGGCGAACCTCCCGCCGAACTAACCATACCTCCCGCCCCGCTCGATCTTCAGCCGCCGGTAATTCCCGGTGCACTCCCCTCCGAACTCCTCGAGCGCCGCCCAGACATCGCCGCCGCCGAACGCCGCATGGCCGAAGCCAATCAACAAATCGGCATAGCCCGCGCCGCCTATTTCCCAACACTCTCGCTGAACGGCTCCGCAGGTTTCGAAGGAACCTCTCTTCTCAACTGGTTCAACTGGCCCAGCCGTTTCTGGGCCGTAGGTCCGCAAATGCTACAAACTCTCTATGACGGCGGCCGCCGCCGCGCCAATTCCGACACCGCCCTGGCAAATTACGATGGTACCGTAGCAACCTATCGCCAAACTTCGCTAACCGCATTTCAAGAAGTAGAAGACAACCTGGCCGCCCTCCGCATCCTGAGCGACGAAGACCAACAACAAACCCAAGCCACCACCTCCGCCCAGGAATCCCTCCAGCTCTTCACCAACCGCTACAAAGGCGGGGTAGACACCTACCTCCAGGTAATCAACGCCCAAACCGTGGCCCTCCAAAACGAACGCAACAACGTAGACATCCAACGCCGCCGCATGGACGCCAGCGTCCTCCTAATCAAAGCCCTGGGCGGCGGCTGGTCCACAGCGCAGCTACCGAAGGAAGCCAGCATCCGCAACTAGCATTGGCCGCGATCCTTTGTCGGGGAGGGGCTCACCCCTCCCTCTTTCATTTGCCTTTTCCGACTCTGTCATCCCGACCGGAGCGGCCGGTTTTTTCTCCCGCGCCGCATTTCGGCGCGCCTGCCGCGAAGTGGAGGGACCGCGGCAAAGCTCTAACCTCCACCTGGGCCGTTGTGACTCTCGCCCTTTTGCTTTACGGCCAACCCGTCATAAACTGTCCTCATCACCCACACTCAAGCGCAACCACCATGCCCACAAATCCCACACCCACCACCGCTCCCGAAACCTACCCAAAATTCTCTCCCACCGATCTGCAAACCTACAAATCCCAAGGCTACTTAATCCAACCTCACCTCTTCTCCCCCGACGAAATCGAAATCCTAAAACGCGAAGCGGAACGCAACCTGACCGGCGCCAACATCCTCAATAAAGCCGATCGCTCCGGCAACCCCGTAAACCTCGCCATGTGGGACCGCCCGCAAGACGACATCTACGGCATGTTCTCCCGCAACGAACGAGTTGTAAGAAATGTCGAAATGCTTCTCGGCGCCGAAGTCTATCTCTACAGCGCAAAAATGATCATGAAGAACGCCCGCGAAGGCGGCGCCTGGGAATGGCACCAGGATTACGGCTACTGGTACGACTACGGCTGTCTGGTCCCCACAATGCTCAGCTGCTTAATCGCGGTAGATCGCGCCACAAAAGAAAACGGCTGCCTGCAAGTCCTTTCCGGCTCTCACGTCATGGGCCGCGTCAATCACGACCGCATCAACGAACAAACCATGGCCAACCCCGAACACGTTGAAGCCGCCCGTGCCCGTTTCCCGCTCGTCTATCTCGAACTTGACCCCGGCGACTCCGTGTTCTTCGAATGCAATCTACTCCACCGCTCCGACGCTAACCGCTCCGACCATCGCCGCTGGAACTACATCGCTTCCTACAACGCGGTAGCCAACCAACCCTACAAACGAGTTCGCGACTACGGCAACTACGAGCCCCTAATCCAAGTCCCCCCAAACGCGATCCGCACCTTCGCCTGCCGCCACAACCTCATTTAGTCCGCCGTCCTGTGGCGGAGCCATTCTTGGCTGTGCTCTTTCCTTCTGTCCTCTGTGCGCTTACTCTGCGTCCGATGTGTTAAGTCTTTCTCTTCTCCCCACCTACAATTCCCGCAACATTCATGTTCTAATGCACGGCGTGCGCATAACCCCCCGCCGCGTAACCATAATCGGCAGCTACATCGTCGCCCTCGTCATGGACATGGACCGCCTCCCCGTCGAAGGCGAAACCGTGGTCGGCCGTGACTTCCACACCACCTTCGGTGGCAAAGGCTCCAACGCCGCCGTCGCTGCGGCCCGCCTCGGCGCTAAAACTTACTTCCTCGGCAAAGTGGGCAAAGACTCTTACGCCGCCGACTTCCTCACCATGCTCGACCGCGAAAACGTCCGCGAAAAAGTTCTCTACTCCCCAAATCTCCCCACCGGCGTCGGCATAATCCTCTTCAACTCCATCGGCACCAACCTCATCGCCATCGACCCCGGCGCAAACAACCAGCTCTCTCCCGCAGATCTCGAAGCCCACATCGAAACCATCCGCGAATCCTCCGTAATCGTCTCCCCGCTCGAAATTCCTCTCGACACCGCCCTTGCTGGTGCTCGCCTAGCCAAACAACACGGCGTAAAAGCCATCCTCAACCCCGCCCCAGCCTGCGATCTCCGCAAATCCGATCTCTCCTGCGTCTTCGCCCTAACTCCCAACGAAACCGAAGCCCGCACCTGCCTGGGCCTCCCCGCCGCCGATCCCGCCCCGGATGAGGAACTAGCCCCCGCCCTCCTCGCCCTCGGCCCCGAACACGTAATGCTAACCCGCGGCGCCCAAGGCGTCCTCTGGGCCTCCAAAACCGGCCTGAAAAAATTCCCCGCCCTAAAAGTAAATCCCATCGACACCGTTGGCGCAGGCGACGCCTTCAACGCCGGCCTCGCCGTAGGCCTCAGCGAAAACGAATCCGTCCCTCACTCCATCGCTCTCGGCATCACCGCCGCCTCGCTCTCTACCGAGAAACGTGAGACCTTGGCCTCCTATCCCTATCGACCGGAAGTAAACGAACGCCTCCCAGAGCTCCTGGCTGCGAAGCTTTGAAACTTCTTCAAATGGAGATTGTCCTCATGAGAAAAGAATCATGACCCTCGCACTCGGCCTAGCCGTCGTCCTCTTCGCCGGCATTCTCCAAGGCACCTTCATCCTCCCTATGAATCACACCCGCGACTGGAAATGGGAGCACAACTGGTTCCTCTTCTCCCTCCTCGGCATGTTCGTCCTCAACGCAATCATCGGCTTCGCCACAATCCCAGTCCTCTTCTCGATCTACGCCGCCACGCCGCAATCTACGCTCTTAATCCTCAGTGCCCTCGGCCTCGGCTGGGGCATCGGCGCCATTCTCTTCGGCCTCGGCATGGAGCGCCTCGGCATGTCTCTCGGCTACCCAATTATCATGGGCCTCATCGCCGTACTCGGAGGCCTAATCCCATTCGCACTCTTCCATCCCCACGATCTGCTCACGCGTCGCGGCTGCATCTACCTGCTCGGCACCATCCTCGCCATCATTGGCATCATCGTCTGCTCCAGCGCCGCCGCCCGCCGCGACCGCGAAAGTTCCACCTCCGTACCAATCGCACCAACCAACCTCCTGTCTGGAGTACTAATCGCCATCTCCGCCGGCATCCTCTCCAGCCTCCCTAACCTCGGAATCTCCCTAAGCGCAACGCTCACAAAAGCCGGCGCAACACTCGGCGTCTCTGCCGCAAGAGCAGGCAACGCAGTCTGGGTCCTCTTCTTCAGCATGGGTTTTTTGGCCAACGGCGCCTACTGCCTCTGGCGGATGCGACGCAAAGCCCAACTCGCCGCTCTCCTCCGCCACGCCACTCCGCGCAACATCGCCCTAATCCTCTCCATGGCCGCCATGTGGATCGGCAGCTTCTACATATACGGCATCGGCACCTCGCTCCTCGGCTCCACCGGCGCCATCCTCGCTTGGCCTCTCTTCATCTGCACCTCCATCCTAATCGGCAATTTCTGGGGCCTCCGCGCCGGCGAATGGACCTCCAGCACCCCAGCCGCCCGCCGCACATTACGCGCAGGCTTGGCCATCCTCCTTTGCTCCGTAATCGTAGTCGCGCTTGTAAATCTAGGGTAGGGAACTGCTGCGGCGAGATTACAGGTGGGCCAAAATCAAAGTGGTCCCGGAAGACCCAGTCGCACCACCTCTGCACACGCTTTCAGCCTGCCAATGACAGCCTGATGTGTTCGCATTGGTGACGTACGTCACATTCGGGCGTGATCGTGGTCACCGCCGCACCACTGTAACGCTCGTTCGACAATGACTCCGCTTTAACACTCTCTCGTTGGGCGATTGTCACATTTCTGGGCCCTTCATGGGAAAAGGTGGGGACCAGTAGCGTGCAGCCCGAGGCGGTCAGATCGCCCCCGCGAGACACGCGGAATGGTGCAGGGGGAGGGAAGTGGACCGAAGTTCTGCCAATCCATTTTGGATGGTTGGCTGCTGCGTAACTGCCAACTCGGAGAAGCGAGGAAGGATCTTCGTCCGGGGCCTTCGCTATGCTCTTCGAATGAAAATATCAGCAGGAAGTTTGAATCGTGAACTTAATTTGCGAACCTGCTCGAGTGTGAGCTTCCGTTGTCCAGCGAGAAACATCGAGACGGCGCTTTCTGATCCGAATTCCGGCGTTAAATCCCGTTGCGTAATGCCTTGCTGTTCGATGAGAAACCGCACGACGGAAACTGCATCCGCTTCTGGAATTGCGTAGTGCGCTTGCTCGTAGCGTTCCACGAGTAAGGTCAGAAGCTCGATTGCTTCCACTTCTGCGGAAGACGGGTCCTCCAGAGCTGTCAATTGGAAGAGGGCGTTTGTATACACTTCCAGTTCTTTGTCATTGTGTATGACGTGGGGAGCACCCTTCGCAATCATTTTTGCCGGGTCTGCGAGAACTGTATTCATTTCGCACCAAATCTCCGATCCCATTTTCGGGGATCGTTGCATTCTTTGTCTGTCAGGAAAGACCGAATGTAGACGTGTCCTTCCGTCCGTTGCTCATCTGTTGTTTTTGCATAGTGAATGACCCTTATGAGCCTGTACCGGTTCCGCCGGATGTTGAACACCACGTATCCGTGGATGTGGTCGGCGTCGCGAAACATGAGCCGAACTTCCGCAAAATTGTGCCATCGGACGAATTCCGCAGGTGGTTCAAGCATGGGGTAATCGCCCAGGTGTTTCATCACCACAACATCGAAATCGGACTTGATTTACGCTCACCAGCACCATCGATAGAGATCTCCGTTGATCGCGCGGAGTGGCACGTTCAAGCCTCGAGCCCATTCGCTCGGATCGTGGCCAGCCAGGGAATAAGAACGAGCTGTAAGCTGCTTCCCGTGACCTGCCCGCCATACGTCGTTCGGCGTCGGCGATGAACCTACGGTCAGGGTCACTGTGGAAGAGTTGCTTCCAGAGCCCGTAGAAAACTAAACGGCGGGCGCCTAACTGTTGCCTTTCAAGCGCCCGTCGTCAACCGTGAACTCTCGACAGCCGTTGATCCCCGAACAGCACGCCGGCCGCATTAATCAAATACTGTTCATCGCTAAGCATCTCCACCAATTCGTCGGGGAATGGGGCGACTTCGCTCTGCAGATACGTGGCCAGTTCGCGATAGATTTCCCGCCGAGCGTAAGGCGCTAGTTCGTTGCGACGGCGCAGGGCATCTTGAATCAGACTTGCCAGTTCCGGCGTTGCCGCTCGGCGGAGATGCATCGCGATTGTGGGATAATCCATGAAGGAGTTGTACTTCTGCCGCATCCAGAATTCCTCCCCCGGCGCAGTCAGCGGCGTTTGGCGTATAACAAGTGTCCCCGCCACGCGGTCGCCGAAGCGTTGCATCAGGGAACTGCTCAGTGCGGATATTCCTCCCACCAGATAGGCGAACGGCAGCGCATCAAACACACGCATCAGATTCCGCACCCACGCCTGTTCGAGCCGTAGCGGAAGCCCGGCCTGATCAATGACGCGCAGATGGAACAGGCGTTTTCCGATCGTCTGCCCGTTCCAAAAGCCTTCCAGCAATGCGCCATAGGCAAAGCCGATCGCGAATTCTCCGAGCGTGATCACCATGACTCCAAATCCCGGCGCTTTCGCGAAAATCCAATAAACCAGCAGCCCAACTCCGTTCACTGTCCCCAGCACGATAGCGATATCGAGCAGCATGGCATAAAGCCGGGACGCTGGACCCGCCAGGGGCAATCGAAAGAGCACACCTTCCGGCGTGGCAATGGTCAGTTCGGCCGTTGTCGCCCAGCGGATTGGCTTAGAGTCTGTCATTTGTTCTCCGAAGGAACTCTGGTATGCGCTTCGGCATCAGCCTTTCTTCGCCCGATCAGCAGCAGATAGACCGTCAGAAGCGCAAGTTCCGCTCCGCCAACACCAACTTTGAACCCGTACGGCAGAACCGGTGCGTGATGCTGCGAAAAAAACGCTTCCATCATTCCAGCCCACACCAGCATCATCGCCATCCCGGCGATCAGCACGAGCCATTCGCGCATGGATTGACGCACATCGCGATCCTCGCGGCGGCGCAGCAGTACGCGCGCCAAGTAGAACCCCGCTTGCCCGGCGATTAGGATCGACGGAATCTCGAAGACGCCATGCGGCAACAGCCACGCCGTCATAAATAGCCCAAAGCCCTGCTGCGTGTAGCGAACCGCCACGGCCCCGAGCAGCACGCCATTCTCGAATAGCAGGAGTGCCGTTCCGATACCAAACGTTACGCCGAGCGCCGCCGCGAGCATCGCCACCTCGATATTGTGCCTGATCAGTTGCGCCGAGAATGCGGCTTCGACTTGCGCCGAGTGCAGATCCTGATTCTTCCCTTGCTCCTCTTCATGCACGCGTTGCCCCGGATCGCGTAGGTAATCGGCCGGAAGCAGCACGTCTACAGAGGCGGGATCGTAGCGCACCGCTAGCCCGCCCAGCGCGCAGCCCAACAGCGTAATCAGCACAGCCAGTGCGAAATAGCGCGACTGCCGGCGAAACGTTTCTGGGAACAAAGTGAAAATTCTCAGCCAGCGGCGCGGCTGCCAGATTTCGGAGCGCGTTGGCGGAACGTAGTGCAGCTCCGCATACGCTCGCGCCACCAACCGCTCGAGATATTGTCTTAGCTCGGGCGCCAACGCTCCGTGCGTGACGCGATTCAGATCCGCGGCCGCCTGCGCGTAAAGCTCCTGCAGTTGTTCGGTTTCTACCAGATTCAACCGGCGGTCCGGCCGGCCTTCTAGCGCGGCAAGGAGCGATTCGAGGCTGCTCCATCGTGGCCTCGCCTGCGCCTGAAATCGTTCGAGATCCAAAATCACAGCCGCTGCTCCCGCTTGCTTTCCAGATATCCTTCGACGGTCTTTCGCAGGAACATCTTCGCGGGAATATACCGGAGCCGCACGTTCAATTGGCGCAGCCGTCGCGCCAACGCGCCGAGGCGCTGGTTTTCTTTTTCACCCGCCAGCGCCGCATACACGTCCTGCTCCGTGTGCAGTTCCTCCCCTGGCGAAAATGCCGGCCGGGCGTGAGCCGGCAACACACTTGTTATCAAGAGGGCATGCGACGAGCCGACCAGGCCGACTCCGCGCCGCAGTGAGTCCGAAATCGAGCGCTCCGTCAAATCCGCCATCAACACCAGGTACGCGCGCCGCCGCAGTCGCACCCGAATTTCCCCGAACAGCGCTTCGTAATCAGCGGTCGTCGCCAGAGGCTCGATATTCAATAGACGATCACGAATTTGATGAAACTGCGCTTGACCGCTTCCCGCGCGCAACCAGGTCTTCGGCTCGTCCGCGTAGGTCACCAGTCCGAATTCATCGCCCAGTTCCAGCGCCACCGTCGCGCCCACCAACGCCGTTTCCACTGCGAGATCGAGCAGCCGTCGTGGCGCTCGCGCTCCCGGGGCATCGCTCTCAAAGGCTGTGCTTGGGTCGAGCGCAAGCGCGGACGCCCGCGATTGGTCCACTACGAAATATATTTCCTGCTTTTGCTCCCATTGGAACAGCCGCGTGACCGGAGTGCCTCGACGCGCCGTGGACTTCCACGCGATCTCCGAATACGTATCGCCAGCCTGATATTCGCGCAGCCGCTCGAAGTCGCGCCCGTGTCCGGTCCACGGGGTCTGTCGCGAGGCCACAAGCGTGCGGTAAACCGGGCTGCGCAGAATCTCCCGTCGTCCGGACCGCAAATCCGCCTCGATTCGCAACTTCTCCGGCGAATCGAACCATTGCCGCAATCGCCAGATTCCGAGGCGTGAACACCGCTCGATGCCAACGCGCGGCCCAGGCCACAGCCCGCGGCGAAGCAAAGCAATCTCGGGCGTCCATGGCCAGAGCTGGATATGCGCGGCGCTTGCTGTGGTTGATCCCTCTGTGGTCGGTTCCGGCTGCTCAAGCTTCAGCAGTTGAGGATCGCTTTTCACCTGAAAAGTGGTCTCGCTCTCCGGTATTGCGGCCATGATCGCTACGCGCACTTTGCTGCGCAGTCGGCGCCGGCCGGAACCCGTGAGCGCGAGTGGGACCGGGATGGTCTGCCCCTCGCGTCCACGAAGGCCCTTCTCCGGTGGTAACAGGATTGGCGCGCATTCTTCGCGGGAGAGCCACAGCGCGAGCGCGTCATAACACGCCAGCAGCGCCACAGTCGTGACGATCAGTTCGAACACGAACCATCCACGCGCGATCCATGGCGCAATACACGCCACAACAGCCGATAGCCCTGTCATCCAGACGAGCGATCCCGTTGGGCTGAATAATTTTCCTGCCGGCTGAAGCACGATGTGTTGAGCTGGCTTGCCCCGCGATTTCAGGTTGCTGCGTGGCGGCTCCGCCGTGGCTTGGACCTCGACACCGGTGGCCGCGCCCCGCGCTCCGGCGCCCGCTGGCTTCTTATCTCCAACCGTCATCATTTCGCCTGCTTCCGTCCTGTCGCCTGTTGCATGTTCCACGCGTGCTGCTTACCGCGGCACTTCGACTGCCTCCAGCACCGCTTTGATTACCTCGCGGATCTCGACGCCTTCCATCTCGAACTCCGGTCGTAGCAGTACGCGGTGCTCCAGCACGGGAGCAGCCAGCGTCTTTACGTCCTCGGGCAACACGAAATCGCGTTCATCGAGCGCTGCGAGCGCCCGCGATGCCGACAGTAGCGCAAGTGTCGCCCGCGGCCCGGCCCCAACCCAGATCGCCGCGTGCTGCCGGGTCTGCCGCGCCACGCCGACGATGTAACTGCTTATCGCATCGCTGACGCGCACTCGCGCTGTGGCCGCGCGCAGTGCTTCGAGTTCGCCCGGCTGCAAGACCGGCACGCGCAGTTCCTCCGCTAGTCGCCGTTCAGGCGTTTCGCCCCCTGCCACCAGCCTCGCCAGTTCGTTTTCGTCCTCCACCGCCGGGTACCCCATGCGGATTTTTACCAGAAAGCGATCCTTCTGCGCCTCTGGGAGCGGGTACGTGCCCTGATGTTCGATCGGGTTTTGTGTCGCAAAGACGACGAAGACAGGAGGCAGCTCGCAGGTCTCGCGATCGATCGTCACTTGCCGCTCTTGCATGGCTTCCAGCAGCGCCGATTGCGTTTTCGCGGGGGCGCGATTGATTTCGTCCGCCAGCAAGAAATTCGTGAAGATTGGACCGCGCACCAACCGGAATTCCTGTGTCCTCAGGTCGAAGATGCTTGTCCCGGTGATATCTGCGGGCATCAGATCCGGCGTGAACTGAATGCGGTGAAATTCGCCGGCCACCGCCCGCGCCAGGGCTTTCACCAGCAGCGTTTTCCCTACGCCTGGAACTCCTTCGACCAGCGCGTGTCCGCCGGCGAGTAGCGTCACCAGCGCGAGATCAATAGCTTCGTTTTGTCCAACAATCACGCGGCCAAGTGCTTCTCGAACACGCCGCGCCCCGCTCGTGATTATCGCGGACGCTGCGGGCGATTGCCTTTCCGCACTCGCAGATTGCGCCTGCCCGTCCGAACCAGCTACCGGTTCTTCGTTCATGCGATTCGTGCCTCCTCGGGAATGTTCTTCGGTGCGGCCGTGGAACTATCAGGCGCACTGCTGCCGGTATGAGCCAGGCCTTTTGCGGATGCGCGGCGCTCGGCGATCAACTCGCTCAGCCCCTTGTACCCCGCTAGAGCGGGCTGCGCAAGCGCGGCCCGCAGCCGCGGCCCGCATCCTGGATCTGCAGAAATGGCCTGCGCATCCTGAGGCGACCGGTGGCGGTATAGCTCCCAGCATTCCGCCGCTACCTGCTCGGCCGAAATGCTGCGTTGAAGAAGGTGGCGGGCGGCCACCCCGGCGCCCTCCCCATGACGCACTATCTGCGCATTCTGGTCTCGCCTCGGGCGTCGCACCAGATCGCCGCTCATGCTCCATAGCAGAGCCAGCAACGCCGCCCAGAAAAGCATCAGCGCCACCTGCAGCCGGTATCGCTGCACCAGCCAAAGTACGCCTTGTTCCTGATGCAGTCCGTGCAACGTCTCGTCTTCCCAAATCACCGGCCGTCCGCCCGTGAGAAACTCCAACAGCACGGGATTCGGATGTGTCTTGATCGTTTCGTTCAACAGAAACCATTCCTGGCTCGCGGCGATTAGTTCGCCATTTCCGGCTCTCCGCATCGCCATATAAACGTTCCCGGATGCGTCGGCCTTCGCCTCGGCATTCAGCGGTCCCGCATAGAGCGCGGTCCAGTGCTTATCTGTTTTGAGCCACGGGGCATTTGCGCCGAGATACATCATCTCGCTGCCCGCCGGCATTTCGTGGAGATCGGGAGAGATCCAGGTTGGGCCGGACTCCTTTGGAGTTTCGTTCCACTTGTTCTCGACTTCCCAACCTTGCGACTCCGACGTTAGCTTCCAAGCGGGTTGGATCAGCACGACGCGCCCGCCACGGGCAAGAAAATCTTCCAGCCGCCCGCTGAACTTACCCGCGTTCCGAGGTTTTCCTTTCCAGTTTTCCCAATCGGTATTGGGGTAGCCGCCGATAAAGAATGCTGTTGTACTCCCCGCGTTCAGGTCGGAGAGCGAGTCCTCGTCTTGGCTGCGCTTCACTTGGTACCCGGCGCGTGCATAGGAGTCGAACAACAGGCTGGTGCCATACGGGTCCTCGCGCAAACTGGAGCCCATATCGCTTGTCGTCGACTGATTCTGATGGGCCATGAGCAGCAGAATCGCGAATGCTGCCCCGAAGATCCCGGCAGCCAGTAGCGGGCCTCGCCAGTTGAGCACCATTCCTCCGTGTGACCCGCTGTCAGACATGGTTGAGCAACTCCCGCTGATCTTGGTGGTAGGCGGCGACCGCCTCTCGCGTCGGAACATGAGACCCATACCATACGCGATCGAACTGCCGCAGGCTGCCGCGCAATCTTTCAGGTATTTCGATGCGTCGCTCCAGCGCCGCTTGCGGACGCCGCCGCCACCGGCGCGTAAACTCATTCAGGTAATCGCGATTCGTGCTGTCGCGGCGAATGGTCAGCCATTCGCGCTGCGCTAGCCCGGCTAGCAGACCCAGGTACACCGAGCGCAACGCCAGCCGCAATTCGCCTTCCCGTTCCAGCCGGTCCGCCAGTGCGAACCATTCGTCCTCGGAACGTTCACTCGCTACCGCGCTATCGCCCAGACTGGGAAGCGGCGCTATTGCCATGGGAATGGAAAGCTGCTCTGCTGCCTCGCGCCGCCTCCGCAGCCAAAAGAGCACCACTCCCGCTCCGATCGTCAATATTGCAATCAGCGTTAGCCATAGTCGAACGTCCTTCAGCTTCCACCCGCCACCCTTTTCATTTCCGGGTCGGAGATTCAGTCCCCGCGGCCATAGTTTGCGAAGAAAATTCACCAACGCATTCCATGCGCGCTCACTCCGCTGCTGGATCTTATCCAGCAGCTTGTCAAACCAGGTAGGCGGGCTCGGGTGCTCAGCGTCATGCCAACGATAAATTGCCCGCCGCGATTCCTCATCCAGGGCGCGTTGCAACTTTTGAATCTGTGCCTCGCGCGGGGTGGGGGCGGCCGTCTCCGCGCTGCTTGAGGTCAGCGGCGCTCGCGCGGCCGCCATGGGATAAGTGCCTGCTAGCATCGCGGCCAAGACGACCAACGCGCCGGTCGTCACCCTGCCGCCCGCTGCGGCGGATGCGAGCATTTGTGCTTTCTTCTGGTTCTCCCGTGGCAGGCTCGCCAGTAAACCTCGCAGGTCGTCTCCTTCTCGCCTCGACTGCAAATGCTGAAAGACGACGACAAACGAACACTTGACGATGGGATCCAACGCCAACCAGGCGCCCCCAAACAACGAAAGCCAGAACGCGGAACTCTGGGATAGTGCGTACATCCCCATGGGTGTTGATAGTAGTGTGTTCACCCCAAATATCGAGTGCAGAAGCTGCGGAACAATCAACGCCACGATCAACCCGTTCAGCCACACGGCGCTCCACAGGGGGAGCATCATCAGGAAGAGAAGTAAGCCGCCTCCGAACCATTGACTCGAGAGCGCTACGCAGCCACCAAGGGTATGTCTTTTGGAGCCATCCTCCCGGGCCTCAAGACTGCCGAATTGGCACGCGCTATAACACCAAGTCGCGCCCGCGACGGTCGTGAGCCCCACCAACGCAGCAAAGCTCAGGACGATTTTCCACGTAAGCAAGCGTCCTATCGCCGCCAGTTGTGCGGACGCGCCCTCGGGTGCTGGTCTCCGCACGCCGAACGCGCGCTCCCGCACCCGCTGCATGTAGCTCGCCACGCTCCATGCACGCAGCAGATATGAGCCAGTGAGCAGCGCTGCCTCCGCCATCAGCGCGCCATCAGATAAGCGAATCTGCCCGTTGAGCACCCACATCACTATTAAACAAAAGACCAGAGGCGCGGCCCCGCTGTAGTACCGCCATGCTTCCCAAGCGAACGTTGACTTAAACAGGGCGAAACCGCGTTCGAGCGCTTCAAGCGCATTCAGACGGTTCCGGCGGCCGCGTGCGGACGCCTGGCGTCCACGCTGTGAATTGGCCCCTGTCAGCGCGGCTTCACTCATTGCTTTTCCCGGGCGCCCGGTCATCGACAGCGACGCCGAAGTTCAGATGCCCCTCCGGCGTATTCGTTCGCCAACGCAAAAGTGCGAAAAAGAGCGCCATCAGGGCGGCAAGAGCAGTAAGTCCCGCGACGACCTGCCGGAGGTGGCGTGTCAGCGAAAGTTTCGGTTCGGGCGGACGCGCCATCCGGCGCAGACACGGCGGGCAGGCGAGCTTTCCCTCTTCGTCCGTTACGCATTCTCGGCAGAAAGTTCCTCCGCAATGGGGGCACCGCGCCGCCGCTTCACGCAGAGGATGAAACAGGCAGCGAGCATGGCGCAAGCCCGTCGCCGCGGGTTTGTCGAAGGGCGTGGCTGGCGTGTCAGGAGCCATTCGTCTTGGTAGCATCCGCGACGGAAACAACCCCGGACGGCGCTTCGAAATTCGTTCGCACGGAGGGCTCTGCCGGTTGGGCGCTGGTGACAGGGGCGGTCAGCTGCGCGGCGCCTCCGCGCGCGGCGCGAACCGCCGCATCAATCTTGGCCAAGACCTTGCGTGCGCGGCGCGTTCGCGCCACCAGCGCCAGGTCAGCGCTTGCTCCTCTGGCGCAAATGCGCGCCGCCGCCGTCGGCCCCATTGCCAGTTCCGCCGCCACCCACGCGAGGCCCACTCCGCCGAGAATCGCGCCAGTGGTGGAATCCACCCACTTCCAAAACACAACACCTAGCCCCGCAAAAAGCACCGCCGCAAGCGCCATCCGCCACAACCATAAACGGTTGGGCCAGACCACTATCGAGTCCAGGTCCCGCAAATAAAACCGCCGGTACTCGACCGAGTACATCATGCGCTTCGCGGCCAGCAAGCAGTCCTCACTCAAGTACCACTTTGTTCCGCCGGACAGGCTGCCAACGCGCGAGATTTTGCGGAATGCACTTTTCAATCAGTGCCTCCCCGCTGTCGGGCGTAGCAAGAACGACATGGCAAGGAGTATCGGGAGCCAGAGGAGTCCCGCATACGCTGCCCAGAAACGCCACCCGTGCCGCGGAATCAAATACGAACGCGGCGCCTTCCGATACTTCACGTGCAAAAAAATCGCGGCCGGCAATGCGGCCACGATCACTGGCCAAAAGAGAATCCAGCCCCATCCGATCGTCACCGCAATGGAATCATAGAGCACGTCGCGGTGCCGCCATTCCGCGGTGGCGGCCCCACTACCGGAATTGGCGCGCCCGCGCTCGAAACACGTGGGGCAAACGTGCTCCGCTCCCAACTGCAAATCGCACAATGCGCATACGAAGCGACCGCACCGCTGACAGCACGCCTGAAACGCCTTGTCCGGATGAAAAAAGCATGTCGCCTGATCAGAAATCGCGGCCACCGTGCTGGTGTTCTGCTGGACCGAGCCCCAGACGCGGATCTGTAGCCGCTTCTCACAGTAGGGGCAGGTCTGCCATCTCGTCTTCGTCTCAACTGGTACTACGTCCCCTTTGCAACCGGGACAGATCACGGCCTCCACTGCAATGGGTGGGAGACCCCGGAGCGCGCCTGTGGGAGAAGCTTCCGCGTTGGCGGGAGTGAAAAGATTGATGTTGAAGTTCACGCCAAGCTCTGCTTGTAGACGACCCGTGTATCGCACACCCGATCATGCAGGGCCCGTTTCTCGCCATCCGTCCCCGCCATGATCCCGCTAATCAACATGAGGATGAAGTTTATATAAGGGATGCCGCTGGTAACAAAATTCCACATCACGAAGCGCCCAATGGTCACGCCCCATTCCAGGCTGCTGCCGTCCGAACGCACGACTTTTAGCCCGCAGGCCATCTTGCCTGGGGTTGCACCGCGGTACTTCAGAAACAGAACTTCATAGCAAATCAGCACAACGAAATAAATGAGAAAAAGAGTAACACCGAAGGCCGCGATCCCTGGGAGCGCCGCCGGGTTGGGCGCTGTGCCCTGCACCTTCATTAGATTTGGTATCAGCAAAGCGGCGAGGATTAGAAGGGGCACGCCCAGCACAAAGCCGTCAATCATGCGCGCGCCGAAACGGATCCAGAACCCGCCGTAATGCCAGCCGACTGCCGATGCCGCGCCGCCGCTCGCCATCACTCGACTGAGATATCCCGGCTTGCAACCGGCGCACACCCAGTTCCCGGCGATCTGCACTAAGTCAGAGTGCGCGAAAGTGCGTCCGCATTGCGAACACGCCAAAACCGTTTGCACTGGGGCCTGTTGACTCATTGGGTATTTTCCTCCCTAATGTTTGAAGTGGCACTCAGCGTAGCGCAAATGGTTCCCCGGGCCAAGTATCAGGAACGCCTAAGTTTCGCAAGTATAAATTCCCAGATTGACAAAATGCGCGAGTCACCTTGCTCGCAGGCAAGTTGCTTCAAACCACCCCGTTTGATACAGCTCTTTTCTGCGCGACAGAAGATCGAATAATCAAATAGATAGACTGTCGCTGACTGGCACCCTTTGATACTGCAAGGAAGGTGCTAAGGTAGACTTCCCAGAACCGGTCTCGACCGCTTCGCAGGACTGCATCCATGGACCGAGCGGGCGCGACCAACTTCCGATTGCGTCGCTGGGCTATTGTTCGGCTTCTGAAATACGGGGTGTTTCGCAAGGCCAGGTGCCAGGCGGAAGTGGGGGGTGGCGTCGTCAAACTGCCCAAGCTTAGGGGTTTCACCACAACTAAGAACGGCGAGCCGCATAGAGTTCTCTTCCGAGACATCGCCCTTCCCCTTCTCCTTTTGATCTGGACAAAGCCGGTTCTGCGGCTGTCAGTCGCGGATGGCCGGGGTCTGGGACGTTCTTGGACTGAGACTGGCGCAGTTCTCGAAGACACTACGCTTTCTGAGATCGGCTTTTTCGCACTGACGGAGTTTCTAATAGGGACAACTGTTTGCGGCAGCAAGAATGGCGGAGACAAAACGGAAAGGGCCAATTCCCGCTAGGTTCAACTCATTCCCATCACAAAGATTCGTCTACGGAAGGCGATGAGCACAGCGCTGCCTGCGAGGGCTAGAATCAGAGAGCTGGGCTCCGGAACGGACGTTGTGAACGTCACATCGTCTATCGTGAAGGAGCCGCCGGACGGGGCGCCCAGGATTTCAACGCTGGAGATCCCACCTGAAGAGCTGACTTGCATTAGCTTGTTGGGACTGCTCCCCGGAACACCTGAGAGGCCCTCGTTATTTGAAAAGAGGGAATTGGCCGAGTCGACCAAGGTGTTCGAGGAATTGAAAGCGTCGAGTGTAAGCGGCACCGAGTACGTGAAAAATGCGTCGAAACTGGACACTGCAGTGGAGAACGCTATGGTTATCGGTCCTCCGTTATCAATTGCAACGTTGACGCCGGATTTGGGCGGAAACTCGAATTCATTGAGTGAGACGCCGGAAGTTGCTATCGTCGCGTTCGAAAAGATGAGCCCCGCATACTGAGTCGTGATGGCTGTTCCGTCAGCAAAGCCTTCAAAGTTGACCGTAATCTGGTTTGAATAGAGCGGCGAAGCTAGAGTGCACAGAAAAAAGAAAAAGAGTGCCACTCGCACCGAAAGGCCCGACCCTCGGATGGATTGTGTGAATGATGCTTGAGAAGTAGGTCGTCGCATACAGGCGTAAACTCCCGAGCTGAGGGATCGCAGTGTCAGCAAGGCAATTGCGACATGCGGCACACTCCTACTTCACCGCAGTGCGAATGTCAAGCGTAAACTTGAATCGTCACGGGCTGGGCATGTACTAAGCAAGCTGCCACGCGAAGAGCGCATCCGCAGAGGCGGAGTGTACCGCACAGAGAGACCGGTGGATTATTGGGTGGACGGTTGAGCGCTAGTAATAAAATTATCCGATTCTAAAGATAAAAGCACTTGACAAAGCCAGCCCATTGCCGTAGCTTCCGGCCCTACCTTCGGCCCCGCTCGTTCTCGCTTAAGACCGACAATGCAGCACCCAGCTCATCGAATTGGTCCCCTAGCGGTCGCTATCTTGCTTCTAGTCACCGGTGCGACTCGGCTTAGCGCATCCGGCGGCATCGCGGCGACAACGATTAACCCTTCGGCGATACTGGTAAACGCTCCTACAGAGGTGAGCATCACCGCGACGATTACTGACGCGTCCTTGATTCCCGGTAGCGTCAACCTGCAGCGATTCGATCCAATTGGAAGGGTTTTCAGTGTCGTGAGCACGATGTACGACGACGGCACGCACGGCGATGCCGTTGCAAACGACGGCATTTTCACAATCCGTCTTTCTTTCAATGAGTCTTCTCCCTTTCCGGTGGTGCTGCGAGTTTCCGCGGCCTTCAAGGGTAGCCTAACACGGGCCTTTTCAAATCCGTTCAATCTGGGGGTCACGGGCTTGCCGGCCACGTCGATCTCCATCGCGTCTCCCCCGAATTTGTCCTTTGTGAACGCTAGCCCAGTAACTGTAAGTGGAACGGTGAGCGATGCAAATGCAGCGCTCAAAGTTAACGGCGTTGCGACCGTCGCAAGTGGGGGCAGATTTTCCGTTTCGGTGCCGTTATTGGAGGGTCCCAATACGATCACCGCTGTCACCACGAACTCGCAGGGAACCAGCAGCACGGCAAGCGTGCAAGTTACGCTGGACACGACTCCGCCCAAAGTCACGATCGATTCGCCATTCAATGGCTATATTACGGCTGACCCCACCATCACGGTCACGGGAAAAGTCAACGACATCGTAATCGGCACCGTGAATCCACAACAAGTTCGAGTCAGTGTGAATGGCGTTTCGGCGTTGGTCTCGAATCGGAGCTTCGAAGCGGCGAGCATCCCTTTGTCCGTCGGAAACAATACGATCGCGGCGAACGCCGTCGACCGTGCAGGTAATGCCGCCAGCTTTAGTATTGTTGTTACTCGCGTTCCACCAGGACAGCCGCGCATCACCATAGTGAGCGGCAACAATCAGACTGGTCCTGTCAGCACGGCTTTAGCTCAGCCGCTCGTTGTTCAGGTGCTTGATGGGGCAGGCGCTCCGATCCCCGCGCAAACCGTTGTTTTTGCCGTAACGCAAAACAACGGTCTTCTCAACGGGTCATCCGCTCCAAAAAGCATTCTGACTGACTCACTAGGAAAAGCCCAAGCGGTTTGGACGCTCGGTTCTCGCGCTGGCTCGGTAAATCTTGTCCAAGCGGGCGTCGCGGGGATTCCGGGGAACGCAATCTTTACGGCCGCAGGTGTTGGAGGAATGCCGGCGAAGATCGTGGTGGATGCCGGCGGACAGCAGACCGGGGCGACCGGCCAGCAGCTCCCCAATCCTCTTGCAGTGGTTGTTACCGATGCTGCCCACAACCGGCTTTCGAGTGTTCCTGTGACATTCCAGGTCAAGAAGGGCGGTGGAAACTTTGCGGGGCAGCAGAGTCTCACCATTAACACCGATAGCGACGGGCGGGCCCTCGCCACCCTGACCATGGGACCGAACGACGGCATCGCAAACAATCTGGTCGAAGCCAATTTTCTAGGGAACTCGGGGTTGCCAGCGGCTTTCAGCTTATCGGGTCGAACTCCCGGAGCGCCCGCCGCGACTGTGATCAAAGGAGTAGTCTTGGATAACAGCAACACTCCGGTGCCCGGTGCTACCGTCCGCGCGTACTTGGAAAATGTGCCGGCTCAGGTGAGTGCCGGTCTTCCCCCCAGCGCGACTGCGACGAGTGATGTGCACGGCCAGTTTTTCATTCAACCCGCGCCGGTCGGCTTCGTGAAACTCCTCGTCGACGGCAGCACGATAAAACGGCCGGGGAAGTGGCCGAACCTGGAATATGAACTTGTCACTGTCGCCGGGCAGATCAACACGCTTGGCATGCCCGTGTATTTGCTTCCCATAGATACGGTCCATCAACTTTGCGTTTCCGATACCGTGGGCGGCAGCTTGAATCTGCCGCAAGTTCCCGGGTTTGCGCTGACCGTGCAGCCAGGGGCCGCTACATTTCCGGGAGGCTCGAAGAGCGGCTGTATTTCCGTCACTCCCGTGCACCCAGACAAGATTCCGATGGTTCCCGGGTTTGGGCAGCAGCCAAAATTTATCGTCACGATTCAGCCGGCCGGCACAACGTTTAACCCTCCAGCGCAGATCGCTATCCCCAACAGCGATGGATTGAAGCCCGGTGAGATCACGGAAATGTATGGCTTTGACCACGACCTTGGGATGTTCGTCAGTATAGGCACGGGAACCGCCAGCGCCGACGGCACGCTCATAACCTCCGATCGTGGCGTTGGCGTTGTGAAAGCAGGGTGGTTCTGCGGAGGACCGCCAGCCGATGCTGGAGGTGCAGGAGACTGCCCTCAATGTAAAAAGTGCAACGGCACGGACTGTGTGGCCGATCCAGCTCAGGATGGAAACGCCTGTACTGTCACTGGCACCAAAGGCGTATGTTGTAATGGCAATTGCGTACCGGCTAAGGTAGATGTTCTGATCAACAACACGCAAACAAACTCAGACGACATTACAGCCTTGAAGCCACCTCAGACCATTCCTGTGTCTATTACCTTACATACGCAGGCGGCATGCCCATCAGTGCACGTCACACTATCTGCTTCTCCGGGTGGGCGTGTTTCCTTCAATCAGACTGGGTTCGATTTGACCGATGGTAGCACAGTCATTGCGACGGTCACACCACTAGCCGTAAGCGCTGCAGCCAATGACGTTACGATTACAGCGACTGTTAACGGAGTGCCCGTAGGGTCAGGTCATATGACGGTTGTTGATGTCCATTTCCCCAGTATCCGTAATACCGACACGCCCGCTGGTGTGCCGGATCGGATTCCCCCGACGGCAAACACCCCGATTCAGGTCATGTTGCAGCCCGATCTCACGGGGAGTGGTCAAATGGTTACACTGGCCAAGCTCAACAACAATGCGACGAACGGGGACTTCAATATCAATGGAGGAGCGACCCAAAACCTCACAGCTACAACAACAGTAAACCTGAGCGGGACGACGCAAACGGCGCCGACGGGCGGTGCCGGTGGTGGTAACGCCGGCAAACTCAATCTGGTAGCTCAAGTGAGAGGTCAGAACGCCGTGCAAAGCAACGGATTCAGTGCTGCAGCCATCCCAGTCGGGATTGTCGAGGCACTAGTCGGACCACTTACTACGCCAGGTCTTTTCGGTTTAATTGTAAGCGTGAGAGTAACGAGCGATAGTGGTCCGAATGGGGATTTGAGTCAATGCCAGTTCTCTGAGCAAATTCAGGTAATAAGCGAAACAGGATCATTGGTGGGATTAGGAGGAGGACTCAATTCCGGCTATTTAACATGCGTTGGAACATTCACCGACTCACACGGAACCTCGACAGCCTTTTTGACCGGGCCTGGAACACAATCTATTACGCAGACTCACATTTTTAAGGATGCGCGCTTAGGTGTGACGAATATTCCTATCGACCACTCTGGTTATTCGATTGCCAGAACCGTTTTCGAGAACCCGCCGGGAAGTGGGACCTTCCACTTAACCACTTCGAAGGTGGGAGCAGCAGTCACGGCCAACGGGTATGCCTCATCGGCGGGTACCCCTGCAGCTCCGATGACGGTGACACAGCCATGAGAATACGGCAGATGACACAGGCGTTACTATTGTTAGTCGCTCCAATTGTTTTCTCGTTAGGTTCTGATCCGATGCTTGCAAACGAGTGCTCAATATCGGCTTCGATTCAGCCGTCCCGTCCGACAGCCATAGAACGGGAACCGGTTGAGTTAGTCGTAACTTTCCAAAATTCAGGGCCCGTGCCCGTAAGAGTCGCAATGGCTTATCCTTCGCTCGGGGGGTACGGCAATCCCGGGTTATTGCTCAACTACGGAGGTCCACCCGCTTCAGCGAACGGAACCTCCAACACCATCGAATCAATCATTACAATCCCCGCGAACTCCTCTTGGACAGTCAAGGTCTACCTGCAACGCTATGCCCCTAATCCCAGAATCGGCAGTCAACGGGTCTTCTGGTCTCTGCAGACGCCGTGCGTTGCAGAGAATCTCCGCCAGGTTGATTTGATTGTGCAGCATGGTTCGTTCGTAATTGAAACTAGATCAGGCCGCCCCGAGGATTTGACGAATCTTGCGCGCACTTACGCGAGCGCTCTTGATTCCGAGGATTCTCGGAAGCGGCAAGAAGCTGTGGAAGCGCTAGTTGTTTTCCCCGATCCGGCTGTTATTCCATATCTTGAGCAATTGATGAAGTCAGGTTACACAGAGCAAGCGTTCGATGCTTTGAGAAAGTTTATCGGCACAGCGGCGGCGCGAAGTGTGGTACTGTCAGCCCTTCGTTCCGGGGATAGACCGACCGTTCGAGCTGCCCTTCAGACGCTCGTCGCATGGAGGATGCCACTGGATGTGGCCGCTCTGGACGAGATGGCTTCAACTGCCCCCGGCCCCGTACAAATCGAGTTCCTGAAATACATTCAATTGATTCAGGATCCCAATTACATGCCGATCGTGAATCGGCTCATATCCAGCGAGGACGAGTCGGTCTCGCAAGTCGCAAGACAGGTTGCCGCCGCCCTTGCGTCTCGTCAGAAGTGAAGCGAGGTAAGCAGGATTATGAGGTACTTAACTGGATGGCTTGCCCAGATTTCCCTGCTTGCGGTATTGTGCCTAGGGCTGTCTTCGTCGGCCAGGGCTCAGCTCAACGACTCCTGTACGGTTAGCGTGCTGAACCGGAACATCACTGCTCAGCCCGACGGTACCTGGGTAATTCCAAACATCCCCGCCGGCCAAGGCCGTGTGCGGGCCCGCGCAACGTGCGTCGAAAACGGTGTCACGCTGTTCGGGCAATCCGATCTTTTCCTGGTTCCCGCGAACGGCGCGGTGAACGTCAAGCCCATTCAATTCGGGGCGCTCTCGCCGATACCGGACTATCTCACGCTCACTCTCGCCACGGCCGGAATTGTCCAGGCTGGTTCCACCGTTCAGGTCACTACCCAAGCTACCTATCCCGGTGGCACGACTGCAAACGTTTCTGGGGCCAGCGCCGGCACGGATTATTCCAGCGGGAATCCGTTGGTGGCGACGGTCTCCACCAACGGCGTGGTTACCGCGGTGTCAAACGGAACTGCGCTTATCACCGCGTTTAATGAAGGAACCTCGGGATTTGTTGTGGTTAATGTAGGGGGACCGCCCACAGTGGTAATTACTTCACCGGTGAACGGCGCCACTGTTATCGAGGGTGTCTCGCTGCCTGTGCTGCTTCAGGTAACCGGTGGTCCAATTGAAGCCGTGTCGCTCCTGGCGAACGGCCAGACCGTGGCCACCACCAGTTCCAGCCCTTATCAGTTCAGCTATGCCGTTCCTATCGGCGGTGCCACAAGCATAATTCTCACTGCGACTGCGACTGACTTGTCGGGAACCATCGCAAGTTCCGCCCCTGTGACGATCTCCACTGAAGCAGACCCCCTGACCACTGTGGTTGGCTCGGTCGTGGATTCGTCCGGAACGCTTATTTCCGGCGCCAACGTCTCTTGCAAAGGCATAGCCGGCAGAACAAGCCCCAATGGGCGCTTCTCGATCTCCGGAGTACCTACCGCTCAGAATTCCGTTGTGTGTACAGCGACCTTCACAAATCTAGCGGGAGTGATGTCATCCGGCAGTTCATTGGCCGCTACCCCAATACGGGCGGGCACGACGGATGTGGGCCAGATTGTTCTTGGATCGCTGACGAGTAGCGGGATAGATTTTTGGATGCCTTTCCAGAACTTTCCCCAGGGAAGCGGTGCGCAACTTATGGTTTTGAGTGAAGCCACTGCCAATTTCACCCTGACCGCTCCAGGTTTTTCAACCCAGGGCACAGTCACACCCAACTCGCCGCAGATGATTGTTTTGCCCAATTCTCTGCAGATTACCAGCGAACAGACAACCGAAACAAAAGGTATCCACCTGGTGAGCGATGCCGCGATCACCGCAACATTCTTCTATTCGCAGGATGGCACCCACGACGCATACCTGGCGATTCCCACCTCCTCACTAGGGAAAGAGTATTTCGCGGCCTCCTACGTGGGAGGGCCCGCTGAATTTGTCATCGCTGCGGCGCTGGACAATACGAGCTTGGCCATCACTCCCACGTGCAACAGTGTTTCGGGCTCTCAGGCCGGCAGCCAGCTGAATGTAATCTTGAACCACGGTCAGACCTATCAATACAAGTGCGCCGGAGACGTCACCGGATCCCACATTGTAAGTACCCAGCCGGTGAGCGTGGTGGCAGGAAACGGTTGTACGTTCATTCCTGCCGGATCAACGACTTGCGACATCACCTCCGAAATGATGTTTCCCGTGGCGTCGCTTTATGGAACCGACTTCTATTCAGTAGCTTTTTTGGACACGGCGGTCAGAATTCTGGCTGCCCGCGACGGCACCTCCGTCACAGTCGATGATGGCGCTTCCACCACCACATATGCTCTGGCTAGCGGCCAGTTCAAAGAGATCCAAAACGGTGTTTTGGGACTCTCCGCATATCACATCACGAGCAATAATCCGATTACCGTAGTGCAGTTCGGAGGACAAATACTCGTACCGCAAGCACCGGCGGTGGGAGGGCCCAGTGCTCTCCAGGTTGTTCCAACCAATGCGTTTCGAAACGAATTCCGCTTGGCCGGTTCTCAGACCGTTGCCAATTTCGTGATCATCGTCGTGCCGAACGCCGCCGTGTCTAGCGTCAAGGTGAATGGGGCACCGATTGCGCAAGGAGCCAGTTTTATTCCCCTACCCGGCGGGCTGTATCAGTGGACATTCTATCCCGTGTTTACGGAATCGGTATTTACAGCAAACGCGCCGTTTGGCGTCTATTCAGCCGGTTTTGGTGTTTCGCCGTTTGGATCGTACGCTTTCCCTGTGGCGTTTTGAAATGGGCGAACTTATGAAGTTGAAGTATGTGGTCATAGGCCTCCCGTTTTTGGGCCTCGCATGGCTGGTTTCGGCAGATGACAAGCCGTCCAAATGGCAGAAGCAAATCGGTCGCGAAGTCAGCATAGCTGAGCACTTGCGCGATGATGATGAATTCAATACGCCGTTATTGGAGTTGATTTCCTACGGCAAGCGGCTGTTTTGCGCGAACTGGACCGAGCAGGAAGGCGGCGGACGACCCTTGGCGAAAGGGACGGGCAAGCCTCTCTCGAACCCCAGGAAACCTCTTACAGGAGTTCGAAGCTTCAATCGTGTCTCCGGGCCCGACGCAAATTCTTGCGCTGGCTGTCATAACGCTCCCTTTGGCATCCCCGGTGGCGGCGGCGATTTTGCGACCAACGTGTTCGTGCTAGGTCAGCGTTTCGATTTCCTCACGTTTGATCCGCAGGACCGCGTACCCACCGCCGGCACCCTGGACGAGCAGGGCGATCCGGTAACTCTGCAGAGCGTCGCGAATTTGAGGTCGACCCCTGGTCTTTTTGGTGCCGGCTATCTGGAGATGGCGGCTCGCCAGATAACAAACGATCTACAGAAAATTCGTGACAGCCTGAAGCCGGGTGAATCAAAGCCGCTTGTCTCGAAAGGCATATCTTTTGGCCGTATCGGTCGTCGGGCTGACGGACTTTGGGATACTTCGCAGGTGGATGGCTTGCCTCGCTCGAGTATCATTTCGAACGGCACTCAGGACCCGCCCAACCTCGTGATTCGCCCTTGGCATCAGGCGGGCAACGCCGCTTCTCTACGCGAATTTACGAACACCTCGTTTAATCAGCATCACGGCATTCAGTCGACCGAACGCTTCGGCGCAAACACAGATCCCGACGGTGATGGATTCTCGAATGAGTTGACACGGGCTGATGTGACTGCCGCGACAGTTTACCAGTCGGCTTTGCCGGTCCCCGGAAGGGTCATCCCCAATGATCCTGCTGTCGAGAATGCCGTCGTGCTTGGCGAGAAAGCTTTCGCAAGGATTGGTTGCGCGAACTGCCATGTACCTTCGCTCCCTTTGGATAAAGAAGGGTGGATATTTTCCGAACCCAGTCCCTATAACCCTCCGGGGAATCTCAGACTGGGTGAAACAAAGACGCTGCGCTTCGATCTCAATAACCCGGCTCTCCCTCAACCTCGTTTGGGCGTTTCCAAAGATGGACTCGTTTACGTGCCGGCCTTTACAGATTTCAAACTCCATGACATCTGCGATCCAAGCGACGAGGGGGAGCCCCTCGACATGAATGAGACAACCTGGTCTGCCAAATTCAAAGCAGGGAATCGCAGGTTCTTAACAAGGCGGCTCTGGGGTGTAGCGAACCAGCCGCCTTACTTTCACCACGGACTCTTCACGACCATGCGACAAGCCGTCTTGGCTCATGGTGGAGAGGCTGCTTCGGTTCGCGCGGCGTTCGTTGCGCTTACCGCCCAGGAGCAGGACGATCTCATCGAATTCCTTAAGACCCTTCAGGTGCTACCGCCTGGAACCAAAGATTTGATCGTAGACGAAAACTTTCACAAGAAAGAATGGTCCTCCACCGCCCTATGGTCAAACCCGAGACGTTGATCTGCTGGCATCGGAAGGTTTCAAGTTTTTTTGGAAATGGAAGCGGCGAGCTGCCCGGCCACGAATTCCTGAGAACGTCCGCAAACACATGGCTCAAATGACACAGTAGAAACCGGCCGCCCGACGGAGTGCTGGTAAGTACTGCCCGCATCATCAAGCAATTGAAGAGTCGTTATACCTTTGTATTGACAGGTACGCCTCTTGAAAACAAGCTCGAAGAGCTCTTTTCGGTCGTCGAGTTCGTGGACGGTCGCCGTCTGGGGCCGGCCTTCCGGTTTCTCAAGGAACACCGGATGGAGAGCGAAGAGGGGAAATTACTCGGTTATCGAGGCTTGGAGCAAATTCACCAACAACTCGAGGCGATCCTGCTCCGCCGGACTCGGAAAGAGGTGCTTCCCGAACTGCCGAAGCGGACCGATCAAATCTTCCGTGTCCGAATGACGCCCGAACAGGCAGGTCCCTATTGGGAACAGAGCGACATTCTCGCGAGGCTGATGCACAAATGGAAGCGACAGGGCTGGCTCTCCGAGATCGACCTGCGTCGCATCACTTGCTGTATCCAGAACATGCGCATGCTTTGTAACTCTACCTTCTTGTTTGACAAGGCGACGAATTTCTCTCCCAAGCTTGAGGAGTTCCGCGAGATTGTTCACGAGCTAGCGGTGGAAGAAAAGCGCAAGGTGGTTGTCTTCAGCGAGTACGAGCGAATGACGCACTTGGCCGGTCAGGAACTGATGAAGCTGAAAATTGGTTGGGTGTCCTTGCACGGCAACGTGCCTGCGCGAAAACGTGGCGAGCTAATCGCCCGGTTCGGAAAGGATCCCGACTGCAAGGTCTTCCTTTCGACCGATGCTGGCGGAGTCGGGTTGAACTTACAGGCGGCCTCGGCAGTCGTGAACTTTGAGCCCCCCTGGAATCCTGCCCGATTAGAGCAACGTGTCGGCCGTGTTCATCGCTTCGGCCAAACGCAGCCCGTACAAGTGATCCATCTGTTGACCGAGAACAGCATTGAGGAACGCGTTTGGGAAACTCTTAGGCTCAAAAGGGCGTTGTTCACGGGATTATTCGATGAGGCGAAGGACGACATCAGTTTTGAAAAGCTCGGCCGCAAGAGCATGATGCACGTGATCAAAGACGTCTTCAGCGACCAGCCTGGTAGGCCGAAACCCGTACTCACTCCGGAGCCGCCCCAACCAGTGGCCGTAATGGAAGCGAAGCGGAGCGGGAAAGCCGCGGCGAAAACCGCCGACCCCTGCGGAGGTCTGACAGGGACCGGGCCTCACCTTCCTGCGGATGGGACGATGCACGTTGCGCAGAGTCCAGCCCAAGATGGCGATGCACGGTCCGGCTTGTCCGTGCCGGACACTAGGCAGGCTGCTTCTAAGTTTCTAGAGGCAGGTCTGATCCTCTTGGAGTCGCTCTCATCCCCAAGCGGCGCGGATGGTTTTGGACCGATCGAGCGTAGCCTTTCCGCGTTGTTGCGGACGGACGCGCACACACGACGTCCGAGTCTTGAGATCCCTCTACCCGAGTCCATCACTGCCGAACGCCTCGCGCGGGTGATTGCCGGATTTCTGAGCAATTTGGCCAGACCGCATTGATCAGGAATGTGCCCAGTATCTAGTGCGACCTGACTGCAGTCACGAGCTTCCGAGATAACCGGTTGAGTATGGGAAAAGAAACGCGGGTGTTTTCTTTATGGTTGAGGTGGGCCGTCAACCAAGAATTGCTTCCAGCTGATGGCCAGCAAGCCGTGTCGGCTGGCTAGGGGCTCGTCGCCAGGCGCGGTGATGATCAGGGGCCGGAACTTCTTATTCCGCCTGCAGAACTCCAGAAGTCCTTTGAGATCGTAAAGCTCAAAGCCGCCTGTCTTTATTTCGACGGCCCAGTCTCCCCAACTCCCCTCGAACACTGCATCGACTTCCAGCGGTTCTTCACGCCAGTAAGTCACCCGCTGCCCTTGGTTGATCGCGAATGCAAGGCACGCATTTTCCAGCCAAAGACCGAACCTCGCAGGCTCACGCTCTTGATCCGGAGGTCCGTCGGGATGCATTGAGGATATGAGCGCATTGTTCAGTGACACAAGCTTGGGGGGGGCAGCCCGGCGACGGTGCGTTAACTGCGAAAATCTTTCCAGAGGCGCTACCAGATAGGCGTCTTGAAGCAGTGCGAGATAGTGAGCCACCGTTTCAAGGGCACCCTTGTCACGAAGTTGCCCCTGTAATTTTTGCAGGGAAACAATCTGCGCGGGGCATCCGGTTGCCGCTGCAAACACCTGTTTCAGCAGCCCGGGCCGTCGAACTGTACCTAACGCCAGAACATCGCGGCCGATAGCAGGCTCTATGATGGCGTCTTTGACATAGGCAGCCCATCGTTTAGGATCATTCCGCAGAGCCATCGCACCAGGATAGGATCCGAAGTGGACGACAAGCGAAGCCGCCTCATCTCGGGGAATCTGAAAGACATTCACAAGCGACGAAGCTGACCAGTGGCTGAGGGTCAACCGTTCGAAGCGCCCGGCCAGACTCTCGCGCGATCCCGTCGTTACCCGCAGTGCGGATGATCCCGTTGCGACAATGTGGACCGGAATAGTCCGTCGACGCAGGTGATCCCAATACCCTTTGAGTTGTTTTGCCCAACCATCCAAATAGTGAATCTCATCCAGCAGGAGAACCGTTGTCGCGCGGCGAGCGCGGGCTTCGGCCTCAGCCCAACGACGCTCCCAAAATCCGGGAAGCGCCGCGTCCGGTTCGTCCCCAGCAGCGTAGACTGCGGCATCACCAAACCGGGCGGCGATTTCAAGGAGCAGCGTGGTCTTGCCAACCTGCCGAGGCCCCGTGAGAAGCTGGATTCGGCCTGGTGCGGGTTCTTGGAGGCGTTTCAGGAGGAGTTCCCGACACGGAGCGTAGTCGCCGCTGGTGAAATCAGGCATACTCGAATAATTATCAAGCTATATCTGATGAATGTCAACAGACTGACGGCACCCTTTGTCCCCGACCTAGCAAGAGATCGCAGAATGGTTAGGTGAGGAAGTGGTTCCGTCGCCCGAGTCTTTCGCAAGATCATCGTCGGACGATGCGCTACGGAAACACCCAATTAGGTTTCATAAGGCGATCAGGCGTCTCAGTTTCCATCTAGTTTCCAATTGAGGCCGTCGCTCGGAAAGCTAAGTGCCGCCAATTCAATCGCCTTCAGAGGTTGATTAACTGGAGTCAACCAAGTTCCGTCATTTCTCATTTCCAGCTAATTGACCGACGCGGTGATAACATGCGTTTTAATGGCTGACGATTTCCAAGACAGAAACGCGGTGCGTACGCCTTGGTCTGCCTGTCCCAACTGTTCGGTGGACCTTGGAATAAAGCCGCTAGGAAGCAAGCCGCCGTGCAGAGAATGTCCGCACTGTAGAGCTCTTCTCTTGCCGGTCTGGTGGCAGCGGTGTATCTGGCTGGCAGTCAGCCTCTTCTTAACATTTGCTGTTCCTGCGGCTCTTGGCGGGGTTTGATGGGGCTGTTGTTGGCTGGGCTCATTTGTGAATGGCCCGCTATTATATATGGATATATTTTGGTCTTTAAGGTGATGCCCCCCAAATACGTGCGGAAGCCCGAAGTTGTGATGACACTCTTTCAACGCTAGGACACACTTGACTCCATTTGACTCCAATTGAACTGCGGAACGGGTGGTAACGCCTTTGTTTGGTTCATTCGGATTTGTTCGATTCCCACCGCCCCTACCAAACCAATTGATTCTTAAGAACTCAAATTTCCCCTTTCTAACAATTGGCCCTAATTCGCCAGCCTTGCCGAGCGATTTTGAACCGTGCTGCGCTGCTCATCACCGACGACATGACCGTAAATTCCCAGTGTGATTCGTTGCGTCAGAGTGCCGCAGTTGCCGTTGCACGACAGCCGGGGTTGCACCGTCCGCAAGCAGGGAGCTCGCCGCACCGCGCCTCATCGAATGGAATCCGCCGCGTGGAATCTTCAATGCATCCAACAGCGGATGCAGCTTTCAAATTGTCTGTTTTCCAATTTCTATTTTCTACTGCTTCACCGCCGCCATCGCCCCTGTAGCAATCGTAAACGGCGCGGACAACACCGTTGCCTCGCCATTCGGCGCTTTCGCACGCAGCGGATTCATCTCCATATTCGCCAGTGCGTCGGTCTCCGACGCAATCAGGAACAGAAATGTATTCCCCGCGCCTAGAAACGGCACCTGCATCGAAGTCTTTGCCGTTCCGAACCGCCCCATCGGAATATATTCCACCGTTCCGCCGTTCGTCAGCGTCCCAAGCTGATAAACCGTCACATAATAACCGTAGGGCTGCCCAACCGCCGGCGGACTCCACGACAGGCTTACGCTCGTCGTATTCAGCGCCGCCGCCTGGAAAATATTTGCGCCGTTGATCATCGGATTCTGCACCGGCCCCAATATTGGCGTAACCGGCCCCACGGGCACCGCTGTCGTCTGCCGGTTCACTAGGATAAACGTATCCGTAACCGTCGAATTCGGCCGCGGCAGGCTCACCTGCATCTCCTGGCAATATTGAAACAGCCGTTGCCACGCCGCCGGAAAGGGATCCCCATAGGACAGCGCTCCGTAGTCGACATCCGTCACGATCGGCGGCAAAGTAAATGTGGGCAGCGGGAAATTCGGCGGTATCGTGGCGCTTCCGCAAACGCCAAACGTGGACAACGTGATTAGCCCTTGTGGCGGCGGAGTTGGACGCAGCATCGTAAAGTCGGGTCCGTTCCCCACGGCGAAAAAGGGCGCCCCCAGCCGGTCAGTCAAAAACGGCTGGGCGTACAAGAAATAGTCGGTGGAATTTGGAGCCGAGACACCCGGCGCAATCCCGGTCCCCACGTTCGCCCACTGCGTCCCTTGAATACTCAACGGAACGCTAGCCGCGGGACTCGGGGCAAGCGTCGCCGTTATGTTGTTCGTAGATCCATCCGTCAGGGACAGTCCTGTAAGCGTCTGCGACGGCCCGAGCGTAATTCCGTTAAAGGATCCGCTGCTCGTCACCAGGTATTCCCCGATAAAAAGCGTGTCAATCTTCGACCAGTCGATGACGCTGTCGTCAGGGATCACTTCATTGACGCTCGTCGCCCCATTAGCCAGAAAAAAAGGAAGCGGCAGTTGAAACAAATTTGCGCTTTCCGATCGCACAGCGACGTAGTCCCCGGGCTGGGCCGGTTGCAACCCGCCGATCGAGTAGTTGAACGTCGTCGTCTGCGGCCCCTTTAGACCGGCGATCGGAGAACCCACAAAATCCAACCCAAAATCGAAGTCGCTCGTCGCTATCCAGTAATATCCTTCCGCAGCCACCTGCAGCCAAACGTACCCGGCAGGCACGTTCGGAATGCTGAAGCTTCCGTCCGGATTCGCTGCGCCGCCAAGCCGCACCAGCGACCCGTCCGTTTGCGGAACGAACACCGCGGGATACAAAGCCCCCAGCGGATAAATTCGCTGCGCATTTTTCGGTCCGGACGGTCCCCAATACGTAATCACATTCGTGATATTGATATTCCCGTTCGGCGAAACGCTCCACGTCTGTGTCGCGCTTCCGCCTGTCGCGGTCCTCGCTTTCACCGTGAACGCGTTCGCCACCCGCGACTCCTGGTGCGTCGGCGTCCACGTAAGGGTATTCCCGGAAAGCATTGCCCCCATCGGGCTGCTGCTCAACTCATATGTAATCGAACTCATGTCCGATGAAGTCGCCGTCACTTGATACGTGTACGTCATGCCTTCTTCGGCCGCCATTACAGGCGTGCTGGTAAATGTCGGCGTCGCCGGCATGGTCATGCCGCCGCCTCCGCCACTGCACCCAACCAAAATATTTGCGGTAATCACCAAAACAACAGGAAAGGACTTCCACGGAGAGCAGAACATGAGAGGACCTCTGGTTTCTCTGCGCGCCGATTAGCCTATCCTACACTTCCCCCAAAAAACAAGCTCCTGAGTTCGTTTAGACGGCAGTTGTCTTGCCATCCGCGCCGCGAAATTGGGCCCGACGCCGACTCCTGGTCTATTGTTGGAAACTCGGTGAACGGGAAAAACGAGGTGGTCAGCGAGATTTGACACCATTTGACACCAATTGGAATATGGGCAGTGGCGCTACGCCTTTGACAACTCAGGACTTCTGAAAGTGGATTTCAATTTCGATCCCCACCGCCCCTACCATAACTCCCGATGATTCTGTTGCCCTTACGCTGCTCAACCTACCGAATAAGGCCATAAGACGGGGTGTTCTGGTCCCAAGTTGGTCCCAACGGAGTGAATTGGTCCCAATGCGAGCGATCCGTCCGCTGACAAATATAAACTTTAGATTTGCCCGCTGCGAACTGCGAAGCGTGAGGATCCAGTGTTCAATGTCGAAGTGCACCCAAGCATCCTCAGCATTGTCCTGACTTAGGCCGTGGATCTCAATGCTGTGTTTCCGGAAGGCGCAGTAACAGCAATTGAGCGCAAGCTCGCCCAGGTCAGGCGTGGAGAAACCCCAACCGCAATCGGGGGTGCCACAGCGAATGACGATATTGGAGCCGGCCTTCACCCTCCGAGGATACCGGCCTCCGAAGCACGGGCAGGGGAATTTCTATTTCTGTCCTCAATTCCGGACAGCCGGGCAGCCCGGACTCAGGGAAGGCATAATCGCCGCCGGGCGCCATTCACCCGCCCTTCTCGCCGAGCTTGAGAAACGTGAACGGCGCCTCGAAGAGATCAGCGATGAGTTGCTCGCGACAGATGGCCGCGGGATCGCCGCCAGGCTCATGGAGGTTGAGGCTTTTGTGTTGAGTGAGCTGCAGAATATTCAGGGGCGACTCACCGGAGAGATTCCGAGGGCGAAGGCAGAACTGGCGAAGCACTGCACGGAAATTACACTCACTCCAGAAGTAGACACTTACAAGCTAAGCGGCGAGTGGGATTTGCTAGGGGATGTACGTTCGGATGGTGCCGGGGGACGGAATTGGACCGAACGCTTGCCGGTCACGTTCGTGTGGCTGGCCGTCGCATGAAGCCAGTTAGCTTCGATTGCTTCCCAAGCTTGGGACGTGGGTTCGATTCCCATCGCCCGCTCCATAAACCCTGTTGATGCAGTTGAGTTTACGGGCTTCCCAATACCAAAATTCCCTATAAAAACCCGTGTTTTGGACGCAGTTGGACGCGGATTCCGGCCGCGACGGGCATTTTGGACGCGGCGATTCGAGTGGTTGTGTCTTCACCGTTTTACATCGATCCTGATTCTCCGAGACGCAGAGTGGCAGGGGAACTGGGTTTATCGGGAGTTGGGCGGATACCCTCCGTTCACAACAGTAACGTCGTATTCACTCCTTTGGGAACTCGCCCGCACTTTCCCCTCCGAGCATCCCCTGGTCGTCGGTTGCGCCCGGGATGTGCTCCGATGGCCTGTACTCAGGTTCGCGCTTGATCCAGACGCGCTTGGACCGCGTCACTGGCACGGCAGTCAAGAGCACATAATCTTGACCCTCTAAACTGAATGTGATTTGGCTAACATCCACGCGGCCCTCAACAGCATCCTTGAACGGAGCGGCCGACATGAGGTACCTGCCCTCCCCCGGCCAATAGATCGCTACACCGGCATTTGGACTCACGCCACTGGAGGAAGCACCGGCGAAATTGAATACGACTTCTTTGCCTCGAAGGAGCACGGGCGCCACAATCCGAAATTGATTTGCTTGCGGGTCTACGGTGTCGCCAGTTCCAAAAAACGCCGGAGGTTTGTGGTCCATGAACTCGCCGGTCAATTCGATTTGCCCCAATCCCGCGACTACAACTTCCTGCTTGGCGCCGGGTTCGATCCAGACGCTCTCCTCGGCGACGTCCTTCAACCTATCGGCGGAAGAATAGGGGGCCGTGAAAATCGGCGGCGGGTTTTCATATCTCGTCTTTACGCCTAATTCCACTCGCTCGCCTTCCCTGCGAACGAATCGGACGTTCACCGAAAGAAGACCAGCATGAGGTAGGTGGCCGTAATGGCCGCAACCATCGCTGTCAGGTCGTCCGTCAGTGGCCAAGGCGCAGTGGAATGTTGTGCCATCGGGCAGGAGCTTCGACGTCAACCACAGCACTGGCCCCGGTTCGCCGGGCCGCGCCCGCACCAAAACCAGGCCGCCGGAGAGTAGAGAGATGGCCCCCAGCATCAAGGCAAAAGCAAACTTCGGGATCGGCATCGTCTCTCTTCCCTTGTTCCACCAACTCAAGCGTATCCTCTCTTGCTCCTCCCACCGGCCCGTTTTCAGGTCATCAGTGGGCTCCTCCAATCTCGCCACTCGCCGCAACTCCGCGCCTATAGCTGAGTAAGCATTCAGTCGCACTCGGCACGGCTCACACTCACCGAGGTGCTCTGCAGCCTCTCGCGGTATCCTCTCCCCGTCGTACAGAGCAGAAACAAACTCCGCCGCATCCTCACATTTCATTGGCCCTCCTTCTTGGCTCCCTGTGTTGCGTGCCACACCTTCCGCAACTCCTCCCGCGCGGCGTGCAGCCGCGACCTCACTGTTCCCAGAGGTATTTCCAGAATCTCAGCCAATTCGGCATAAGACTGTCCCTCAATTTCCCGTAACCAAATCAACGTCCGTTGCTCTTCAACCAGCCGACCGAATGCGTCGCCAACAAGCAAGCTCGTTTCCGTGTTAGACGCGGCGATTTCGCCCGCCGCAGCCGGACACCATTGATCCTGCTTGCGCCACCATTCCGCGGCGCGTCTTCTCCCGGCTCCGAAGAGATACGCACGCAGTGTTCCCCGCTCGGGAGCGAACCCATTCGGGCGTCGCCAAATCTGTGCAAACGTTTCTTGCATCACGTCTTCCGCGGCTTGAGGATTCCCCAGGATCTGTCTCAGAAATGCCTGCAATCTCGGTCCGTGCTCGCGGTAAAACGCGTCAAATGCCCGAGCATCGCCCCGGCAGATCCGCTCCCATGTTTTGCGGTCGTCAGCCAATTTCCGTCTCCACTTTGTTATTCGGGCTTGCGGGCCAAAAAGTTCATTCTCAGCCCACTTTTCCTCCAAACTCGACACTGCCATAACTCAGACACCCGCGATTTACCTAAAGACTCGATCCGTCGGGTTCAGCCTTAGCCACACTCCTCTTAGTCGTCAAGCAACCAAAGTCTACCCGTGTCGAGGGAGCAGACATAGTTATGAAATCAAGCGGCTCGAAGGGCTCCGGACTGCTGCCTCGCAGGTCCTTCCCCTTGTTCGTCGACCACGTCCGAAGGCTGGGACACAACTTCTTGGTACAGACTCGGTGGACGGTTGGGTTATGAGGGCAATCTCGGTGCCGACACGGACCAAGAGAACCCGACGAAACCCTCGAGAATCCAGCAAATTTCCGAAGTTGGGTTGGACCGTTTTGGTTGCTGTCGGTCCGAGTTTTGAGGCATAGAAAAGGCATAGGCCTTCTGTCAGGCACCGAAGATCGAGGGGTACTTCTCGTTAACGAACGCGACGACTCCTGAACGCCGAGCGAACTTATCCCACGCAAACTGGTCTAGTGCTCCAAGGGCGATGCCCACTACGGGTGCTACGATGCCGGTCACGGTCGTCACCAGGAAACGCAACGCTTTGCCTGCCCCAGTCTGGGCTGCCAATCCTAATTTGGCATTCAGGCTCGCAACTCGTTCATGAAGCTCTGTGTCGCTGAGACTGTCGACACCAGTCAGCCATCCCCTAAATTCCACTGCTTCAGGTTCGCGGCGGATTTTCAGAAGTTTTTCTACAAGTCTTGCTGTTGGCTGCGATGGCTGATTGCAGGCTGGCTTCGAGGCTCCACTGGAAGACGTGCAGAAATATGAACACCACGAAGACGACGAAGGCAAACGCTGCCACCGGCTCAAAGGCGTTAATCTGGGCGGCTGAGAGAGACATCGAGGAGTTTTGAATCATTCGCAGTGTCGCGAACACTTCGTTTGTGCAACAGACTCCGAACAACAAAAGAAGTAAAGCATGGAACTGGCGCAAGGTTGCAATTCCTCGATTCATTGCAGCTAGACGTCGCCCCATATCGCCCGCGTCGGCCGCTGCCATCCGCTTCAGCAGTTCGCGGAGCCGAAAGGTGGCGCGAGCAAGGCAATATGTCGAGTAACCGGTGGCCGTGGTCAGCAGAAGAAGATATACCTTGGCGGTAATCGTAAGAACGACCCATAATGAGCGCAAATCCCATGGCACAGTAAGAATAAACATGGCTCTATTCTTGAGACACCGACGCACGCCATATCGTGCCCGGCATGCAAAGATTCTCCTAAGTCCGGCCTAGTGGCCTGTACCAACTGATTGTGTACTGAGATGGCGCGATGGATCGGCATAGCGACAGCGTTATCGCGTCTATCGTGGCGGAGGAAAGTCTATAAATAGCTGTTACATGCCACTAGTACTTGATTTGTCCGATTAGCACGACTAATCGGGACGTTGCAAGAAGCGCCTGCATGTCTGACAATCCAATTCTGAATGTTTGCAGGTTCCGAAAGTAACAGATGCTGAGAATCACTTTGGACAATCCACAGAGCGGCTGGGCCTTCGCACGCCTGACCGACGGCGACAAAGAGTTGGTCCTCACGGGCTCACATGTTCCCACGAACGCCATTAGCGACCTCGTTGAAGCTGTAGAGAGACTGCAAACCGCAACGTCAGCAGATTGCTGTTGGTCTCAAGAGCCCGGCGAGTTGCATTGGAAGCTTCGTCGCAGAGGCAGCGAATTGGAGTTGGAAATTCTGAAGTTCGACGATGGGATTCCAGGGCAGCATTGGCGGGAATCCGAGTGTATTTTCAAAGCGACTGGCAAATGGATCACGTTCGCTCGACAATTGCTGAGTTCTCTCGAATTGATAAGGGTTAACCTAGGCTTTGATGGCTACCAGCGCGAGTGGAGAGAACCATTTCCGGCAAAAGAACAGGAGAGACTGCGCGCCGCCATCAAGGAATGCGCGAAAACTTCTTCAGCCCCTGATTAACGCTAGTGATTAATCGGATGCGTGTTTCCGCGAACGGTCGAAATTCGGCACGGTGCTCTGCGCGCGTTCGATTAATCCGTTTGAAGGTGCGCGCTGGCGGTTGCGGCGGATGGGCTAGTGGCTGCACCCGATATAACGGCTATGGGAATTCAATCTTTTTTCGTTTGCAGCCTATTGATTTTGCTCGACTTAGGAAAATCAGAGGAAAACGAAAATCGCAG
>Ga0210402_10000425_pt1 | contig 47425 bp, 39 predicted proteins | sample IncBWC7MmetaG_FD_161055 | JGI IMG/M metagenome (GOLD analysis project Ga0210402, IMG submission 161055) | Forest soil microbial communities from Barre Woods Harvard Forest LTER site, Petersham, Massachusetts, United States - Inc-BW-C-7-M | ecosystem: Environmental > Terrestrial > Soil >... | reverse complement strand
TTACGTCAAAAAGCGCTAATTTGGGCATTTGCGAATCTCCCCGGATGCGAATCTCCCCCTACCTCACTGATTCAATGGGAAATATAATTGCCGTGCGAAGTCTCTGTGGTCGGCCGGGGTCGGCCGGGTCGGCATCCCAAACGGCCTCAGCGCGGCGCTGGCTGGCTCCATCGGCAGGCAGCTTGGCGCGGACATCATCGGGCATATCGGCCCAGATTTGGCGGATTCTGGCAGAAAGAGGCTTCTTGGTACCAGCCGACGCGAGTGCTTTCTTAAGTAGCTGGCGGGCATACTGCTCCGCCGTAAGCCCGTGGGCACGGGCCGCCGCTTCGAGCTCCACCTCAATCTCCGGTCGGATATCAAGTGTGATCGTCATGGCGATCAAGACCTCTCTAATTCAGGATACGCCACCTCAGGACGAATCGCTGGTTTGGCAGGAACAACCCGGTGCATTATTTCCTGAGCGCTTGCTTGCGATCCTTGGATTACAGACTGGAGGAGCGATCGTGGGACTGGGTTCCTTGGCTTGAATACTTGGGGGAGGCATCGTAGGACTGGGTTCCTTGGATTAAGAAACTGGGGGGACGGATCGAATCCGTCCCCCCCAGGGCTTAGAAGGTGAGGCGAAGCTCGAGTTGAATGCTGCGCATTGCTGCCGCGCCCGTTGCGGCGCCGAAGCCTGCGTTCTTCGGCAACTGGCGTCCCGAGGCGGTGCTCCCGTCAGCGTTGAACTCACTGTTCTGCAGCCCCATGGCCGCCGGGGTGTTGAAGGTAGCCGTCGAGCTCCTGGCGTTGAGCTGCACCGCGTTCAGGGCGTTGAAGATATCCGCTCGGAACTCGAACCGCCGGGACTCCTGGAACTTCCAGAAGCGGAACCGCCGCAAGACCGACGTGTCCACGTTATCGGTTGGACAGCCGCGCATGTTCAGGCGGGGCGACTCCATGCCCACGCTGCCGTATGTCGGGCCTTTTACAACCGAAACATTGAATTGTGAGAGGGGATTGCTGGAACATCCACTGCCGGGGTTGCCGCTCAGAACCACCGCGCCGCCGAAGTCCGGAGAACCGGTGATGTTCACGTTCGATCCCTGGGAATTGTAGCTGGCGCCGAGGGTGTACGCCGTTCCAGAGGCGTAAGTCCAAATCCCGGCAAGCTGCCAGTCCTTGGTCAACTGATGAATGACACCGCCCATGTTGCGGAAGCCCGCGGGTTCCCACACCGAGTTGAACTTCAGGAAATGGGGCCGGCGGTCGAGGGTGTTATTGAGAGCTTCGTATGCCGCCTGATTCGACCATAGCGAAATGCTGCCATCGGAATTGTGCACATAGTGCAGGAGAAGCCCGGTGTTGCCCTTCAATGAGATGCCGTACGTGTAGGCCGCAGCAAACGAAAAGCCGTGAGCAAACCGCCGGTTCACGCTCACCTGCAGCGAATGATACGTGTCATGGAAGTAAAACGTATTCTGTCCGATTGTGCCCAGACCGACATACGGCCGCAGCAGGTTCGTGCTGTATGCCGAGGCCCCCGGATATGCCGCCGGACCGAGCGTCGCATCCTGATACTGCGGCAGATACGCTGTGCCGAGGGGAACCTGGTTCCAGTTTTGTGTGTCGCCTCCCTGCAACGCCCCGAAGCGGTTATAACCGTGGTTGCCCACATACGACACGTCTGCGGTCATATTAAAGGGCAGCGATTTCTGCACACCGACGTTCCACTGCAGCGATGAGGGAACCTTCGCATTGTACTGGAAGGTGACCAGCGCCGGGACCGGGAGCGGGCTCAATCCGCCCTGGCCCAGCGTCGCCAGCGTGCCGTTGAACAGGTCGGAATCCGTCGCAGCCGGCGGATTGCCCGGAATCGAGAACACCGTATTGCCGTCCGGCCGGTCGTAGAAGAGGCCGAAGCCGCCCCGAACCACCAGGTTGCCTTGACCGGTCACGTCGTACGCCATGCCGAACCGCGGCGCGAACACCAGCTTAGGCCACACGTAATCGGTGTTCGCGATGCCCTGACCCGCCGCTATGATCCCGTTCAGCGGACTGCCGGTGCCCGGAATGGGAGTCCCGATCAGCGCTTGCGTGTTCGCCGCGCCGGCCGCGGTGACGATCGTGCCGGTACGAGGATCCATCGCGTTCCGCGTGTTGCCGGAACACACCGTTGTGCCGTTGCTGCACCCGGGCACGTAGAGAACGGGGGCCTGAGAAGCCTGCCATTTGTCGGGGAAGAAGTTCGACATCGTGTTGTTTACGTCATACTGCGGCCCCTGATGCACGAAACGGATTCCGTAGTCCACCGTCAGGCGGTTGGTCAGCTTCCAGTTATCCTGGACAAAGCCTTCGATCTGGTTGTAGACCATGTCGCCTTCGATGAATTTCGAAGCCTGCAGGTACTCCGTGAAGACTCCGAGCGCCGCGTTCGAGTAACCGAAGCCGCTGTCGAGCGTATTCGTCGTGCTGTTGCCAAAATTCACGTACCCTTGGAAGCTCAGGTTCGCGATGCCGCCCGCGCCCGTGTTCTGCGCCTTGTAACTGTGGTTGAAGTAGCCCCCTGCCTTAAAGGTATGCCGCCCCACGATCTTGGTCAGGCTGCCCGCGACATCTTGCGTGTGGTTAACGTTCAACCAGCCGGGGAACTGCAGGTTCGGAGGCGCGGCTCCGATCAGGCTGCCCCAACCGAAGATCGGCGGAAGGTTGACGGATGTGCCGTCCCAAAACACCGGCTTCTCCTTTTGCAGGACCTGGTTATCGTAATAAGCCGGGTTCACGACACCGGCCTGTGGATACAATTCAGGGAAACCGGGCAGAGATTTCAGACGGTTCGACGCCGGGTCCGTATCGAGGCCCCCATTATTGCCGCCCGCCAACTGGTTCTTAATGCTTCCATAGGTCACTTCCACTACCGTCGTGGGTGTGATCGTCCAGTCAAATGTGGCGCCGTAGTTGGTGATCGTTGGATACGGCACGTAGGCGTCGTTGAAGCCGGGGATGGACCCAATCTGGGTTACCGGGCGCTGAATCTGCCCGGAGTACTTACCCGACACGCGAATATTCGGCGTGAACTGATAATCCAGGCGGACGGCAGGCTGCTGCGTCAGTTGATTATAGGTGGCCGGGTTCAGTTGATAGTTGTAATTCGCCCCCGGCGCCTGTGTCACATTCGGGAGCGGGTATTGGTTGAGAACCGCAATGCCTGGAGCATACAGGCGGTTCTGCGGGATGATATTCCCGGGGAAGGGCGTGCCGGTTGTGCTGTCAACGATCGCCGCGATCAGGTTGCCGTTCTGGTCGCGGCTCTGCGAGAAATCGCCCTGCCGCTCAGCCTGGGTCGGCAGACGCAGCCGAACGACGTTGCCGCTGTTGGCGAGAATCGACTGGGGCCTGAACTCATGCGCATAGAAAAAGAAGAACTTGTTGCGTCCGTTGTACACTTTCGGGATGACCACCGGCCCGCCGATCGTGTAACCGTACGTGTTCAGAGTCGAGAACACGGGAATGTCGCCGTTCTTCTGCGTTGTCCACGCCCGCGAGTTCCATGCCGTGTTCGTGAAAATTCCATACCCTGCCCCGTGGAGCTCATTCGAGCCGCTCTTCGTCACGGCCGTAATCTGCATTCCACTCGACCGGCCGTATTCCGCCTGATAGCCCTGGGTAAGGACTTTGACTTCACCGATCGACTCGATATTCAAAGACAACATCTGGCCGTTGTTGCCCGTATCCATGGCCGAGATGCCGTCCATCATAATGTTGTCCTGGCTCTGTCCGCCGAGCCGCGCGCTGCTGCCGCTGCCGGTTAGAGAGCCATCGACGCCGGGGGTAAAAGCCACGGCGGCCGCGAAGTTTCCGTGGGTTATGGGCAGGCTTTCGATCTGCTTGGTTTCGATCGCATACGACCTCTCGCCGCTCTGCGACTGCACTAACGCCACTTCGGCGGTGACAGTGATAGTCTCAACCGTCGAGCCCAGTTCGAGCGTCAGCGTCGGCACGCCGACGCGATCGCCGCCCGTCACCAGGATGCCCGCACGCCGAAGGGTTTTGAACGACGGCGCGGTGATTTCGATTGTGTACGTGTCGGCGGTGACGTCCGCGAACACGTAATCTCCTTCGTTGTTGGTGACGACCGCGGCGCTTCTCGTGCCGCGTGCCTCACTTACCAGCACCACCCTGGCGTTGGGAACTATGGAACTGGTTGCATCGATGACGCGTCCCGTAACGGTACCGGTCGTGACCTGTGCCATTGCCGAACTTGATAGCAGGGCGAAGCCGATGACGAATCCGGCGGAAATGCTACAAATCTTTCGCTTCATTGTTCCCCTCTCCTTTGCTACGTGGGCAGTCCCCCCTCCACGCTCGTGCCGATTTCGGCCTTAGCGAGCAAATCGGACCAAATGGGACCGGTTGGAGCCTATGGTAGGGCTAGTATATATCGAACCGTAACTTTGTCAACTAGCAGATGGTCGAATTTTTCCATCGAAGACTTCAGCGGACAGCCTGGGCGGTTCCAACGAACAATCGGCGGAGGCATCTTCCACCCCGATCAGTTCCGCCAGAGCTATTTTTTCCAGGACACCTGGAAGACCGCACCGTCCTTAACCCTAACGCTCGGTCTAGGCCGCTCGTAAGATGTTCTTGAAAATCGAGGTGATCCGTAGTGATAGCGCCCGTATGGTCGGGTACTCGGAATTTGGCTCACCGCTTTGCAGATCACTCCCGGCTTGCAGCCCAGCTTTCCGTATCGGCTCATGCACCGCGCCGCTGGCTGTGAAACCGGCTTCTCGTACACTGGCTCGCTACGACGAACAGGACCGAGATCAGATCGTTTTGAATCCGCGGCCCGAAAGGAGGCGGGGTTGTGGCTGTTTCGCATTCTTAATACTGATACTCGGGCCGCAGCACTATCCGTCCCTGCACTTCCACAGTCGGGCAACACACAATCCCTCTTGCCGGAAGCCAGCCGGCGGGCTGGAACAACTGGGACTGCTATGGCACCTCAGTGACCGGGCCACAGGTCAAAGCCAACACCTACTACATGTCCAAGAACCTGCTCTCCCACGGCTGGCAATGCATCGTCGTGCAGAACGGATAATAGGCGGATGGATCCGCCCGTCGATCCCATCGCATAGGACACTCCCGAAGACCGGCAGTTTCTCGGCGGTGAACTCCAGGTCGAACTCCACAGTACGGAACTCAGGAGGGAGTTGTCGCTCCCCAATCTGGTTTCACTCAGACTCTCTCGATCCTGGGCCTGGGGTGGATCGGAACTGCCGGGAAGCTGGGCGCGTCTAACCTGGTTTTCTGGATGGCGGCAATCGCTCTCTTCTATATCCCATCCGCCACCGTTCTCATTTCACCTGAGTTAATGAAATGCCGTTGGAGACGGCCTCTATCAGTGGGCCAAGCTGCGCTTCAACGAATACGCCTGGAGACGAGTGGGACCCTCACTCTTCGATCGGCAGCTACTCCGGCCAGGCCGTCGGCAAACTGGTAGCGTCAGACGGAAAATGGTCAACGGATGCACCCAATAGGCGTCGCGGCCTTAAAGTTGCGATTCCTTTATCGAATGGGATATTGTGAATCACTGATGTTGCCGCGAGGGTTTGGAACGAGCCGACACCCACATAAACACCCACATAACTTTTGTCCGAATTTGCCAAATTCAAGCCTATCCGAGGGTATTCCAGCTTGGTCACGAGTAGCCGTGCAGCAGTCTAACCGATCTGATTGCAACGAGTTGAAGGGCACGCGTGAGCGCCGGAGACCACCACTGACAGGTGGGAGAGGCATCCTCATAACCCAAAGGTCGAAGGTTCAAATCCTTCCCCCGCAACCAAAACTCCTTCCTAATCAATAATTTCCGAGCAAGTCCCCCAGAACCAAAAATGAGCTTGCTACCAAACTCGTGGTAGCAAGCAGTGATTTCGATCGACGTCTCCGCCATGTTCGCATCGTCGAAGGGCTTTGCGCCAGGGCACAATTCTCGCCCGCTGATCGTTGACAACCCTGATTTCATTGGCGTTCTGACGTTGCCGCTAGCGGCGAGATCGCCGTTCATGCCTTATTGAGCGCCACACGAATCTGGCGAGCACGGCAGAAGCCTTTGGGTCCAAAACCCAACGAGCGATCAGATTTGAGGTGATCAACAAAGGGGTTGGTTCCGCAACCAACAGGCTGGCACGGCCCGTTTTGAAAGCCTTGGCGGAAGTGCTGACAGGTGCTTTGAACGGGGGGGCACCGTTATGACTGAGAACGGTTCAGAATCTCTTCAATTCGAACCTCCAGAGCAGGAGAACGTTCGCCTCCGTGAGGAGAATGCTCGCCTCCGGCGGCTTCTGGCGGTTCACAGCATTCCGATTCCGCAACTTGCGCCAGAGAATCCACCTCCAGCCAAAGCCGTCGAAATTGCACAACCGGTCGACAGAGAGGAGCGCGCCCGACGGAGAATCGCGCTATTTCGCAGCCTGTTTCGCGGGAGAGAAGATGTCTACGCACGGCGATGGGACAACGATGACGGCCGGCACGGATATGTGCCTGCGGCATTGAAGGACTGGAAGGCTATCAACGAGAGCCGTCCGGAGGATCGGAAGAAAGTCGGCCAGAAGACAAGGAAGTTCCTCCCGTTGACCGACGCCGTCATTGAGAGCCACCTCCTGGGGAAGGATACGGTTGGCGTGTACGCACTGCTGCCCGACGAAACGTGATGGTTTCTGGCGGCAGACTTCGACGCCAAGATCTCGGGAACTCGTGTCACAGCATGGCCCGCACGTCAGTGATATCGGTTTAATCCGTCCCGTGTAGGTCACGGAGGAGGTCAAGAAAGCGGCTCCCGTTACCACGCCACGAGCTGATATGCCGAGCGGGCCTTGTGCAGTTATCCACTCCGCCGTTTCCCCCGCTGCTTCAGCAGTCTCTCAGTCGACGGTCGGCTGTCAACTGCCGTGGGTGGCGCTTGCAGACGCCCACATGCCGTCCCCGGCGTGGCGGCCGCTGGGCTAATGCGATTAGTCTGAACTCCGAGGATGCTTGTTTGATCGGACACACATACCTGGAGGACATTTTCGGCCGTGCGCTGCCGGTTGATGGACTCCGCTTCGCCAGGCATGCGCTCCGCTGTGACCATCGGCAGGCTTCTTGGGAGTCGGAGGTCGCGGAGGATCAGTAGGCCAGGCGGTAAAGCGTGAAGTATTTCCCAGAACCGCTGCTTGAGCGCCCGGATTCTGAACACACCTCCGGCCAAAATGGAGACAGATGGAAGTGGAAACAGCCCCAACGTAGGGAATTGCGTGGTGCCCTGGTGTCGCAGGCGCGAACCGAGGTGTCGCGGATCGGAGCCGGAGCGCACGCCGGACAGAGTTGGTTCAATTATTGGTGCTGCGGAGGCGGATCGGGAGTGCCACCAGAACACCACAACTGACGCCCATGCCGTTTGGCGATTACGTCCCCAAGTTCAACGGCGCGACCGGGCGAGAAATGCTGGCCTGCCTCCATGAGGACTCCGAGAACGAACATCGAAATGCCTACCACGAGCCCCCTGCGCCGATCCCTGAATCCGATCACCGGCAGGAGCAAGAGCGCCAAGTAGGCCCAGAAGTGCATTACCTTGTCGTTGATTCGCAGGCGGCTGACGGCCACCATGACGGGAGAGGCGGCGGGGGACAGGGAGCCGACGACGACGCAGCAGATGAGCACGGCCCAGAGGATCAGGATGAGGGTGTTGCGATTCATCTGATTCGGCCCGCCGATACCGGAACCAACGAAACCGCGTCGATCCATGCTTCGCCGGTGATCTTGTTATCGAACTTGAGGGACGCATGCCGCACCACCTGCGCGGTGACGAGATTGGTTCCCTGGGGACAAGAAATGTCTTCTCCACCCGCGTCCAGTCGTGCGTTCCTGTAAGTTGCTCGGTGGTGAAGTCCAGGCGGTGAGGCGATTCCGCATCGAACAGATGGAACTGAAGACCTTGGTCCGTAGTCAGATCCAAGATCTGGACTTCGGCCTGGAAGCGGTACACGCCCGGCTTCACCCAGGCCCACTGCTCGACATGGTGGTAGTCCACGTTGCCAGTCCCCTGAAAACGAATACGCAACCACATCTTGTCGCAAATGGTTTCTACGCCATCTACGGGTGTCAAACGCCAGTCCAACCGCGATCCGGCATCTCCGGTGCGGGTTCCGGCCTGGTCTGCCCAAAGGGTCACGGCTGCTTCATACCTGTGTTGGCGCAGCAAAAAGTCAACGTACTCCGCTGTAAGCTCGCCGGATTTGGCGAAAAGCCAGGCCGCCTGTGCGCTGGCGACATCACCCGCCGCAAGCAGGTGCCGGAAATACGCCGATAAGTCGCGGCGATTGTCCGCAATGTGCGGCAGGAATCTGACCGCATCCTTGTCCAGGTGGTCCACATCGCTGAAGATGACTCCATCGTAGTCGCTGACGAGCCTTAACACCGGAGTTGTGCAGGCGAGCGCCGCCGGAATATCGTCAACCTGCAAGTAGAAATTGATGGAGCGCATCCAAATCGGCGGGATGTTGGGCGCGAACTGGACGGCTCGACGGAAACAGGCTCTGGCCTGCTCCGTTTTTCCGGCCTGCAACCGTTCCTCGCCCAAATCGCACCAGCGGTATGGGGAAGCCGAATCGGCGCGAAGCGTCTGGGCAACGGACTCCACGGGCGAGTGTCCGAAAAGTGTCAAGGCCGCGAAGCCGGCCAGGACCGCCGCCAAAACGAACTCAAAACGATTCGCGGCATGCGCGGCTCCGATTGCCGGCTGCGTCGCGAACAATTTCGCCCGCTGGCGGATTCGGCGATTCCTTGGTGTAACCGACGGCCCGCAGCGTGCGCGATTCAACAGCGCTCGATCGTAAAAGATCAAGCACAAACACCGGTGTGTCCGGCGCGGCCTTGTTCAACTCGTCCAGCGTCGGCATGCGCCGCTCGGCGAATTGAAACTCAGACCAGCCGCCCACCACCCGGACTCATTGTCCGGATGGGGTTCTCCGAGCCTGGTCTCGCAACATTCGCAAACCGTCCGCGAGCGACGGCACGCCATCCCAGCGAAGTTCGAGATTGTAGTTGAGCCCACCGGAATCAGGTGAGTATGCGAGTCGCTCAGGCCTGGAATGGCAGTCCGTTTGTTTAGATTGATGAGCTGGGTTTGATCGCCGCGCCACGCCATCATCTCGCGAGCGGTTCCGGCAGCGAGAAACTTGCCGTCACGAATGGCAACAGCCTCGACCATCGACCGTTGTTCGTTCTGCGTAGCGATTTTGCCGTTGTAGGCAATGACATCTGCGGTCTGGTGGCTCATGATTTTACTCGTCCGCTAGAAGTCCTGCTTTGTGGGCCGGATCACGATCTCGTTGACGTCCACCTCGGCTGGTTGCTCGATGGCGTAAGCGATCGCACGAGCGACTGAGTCGGCCGGAACCGCTATTTTGTAGAACTCGCGCAAATTCTTTCTGGTGTCTTCCTCCGAACTGCCTTCAGGAAGCTCGGTAGCAACCGCACCAGGCGAGATTATGGTGCATCGAATGTTGTCGGCCTTGTGCTCCATGCGCAGGCCCTCGGTTATAGCGCGGACAGCGAATTTGGTTGCGCTGTATACGGTCCCGCCGGGGGCCCAGACCTTGAAGCCCCCGACAGAAGACATGTTGATGATGTGGCCCTGTTTTTGCTTTTGCATGATCGGCAGCACCGCGGCCACCCCGAACAGGAGGCCCTTGATGTTTACATCGATCATGCGGTCCCATTCTTCGACCTTGAGCGCGGCCATAGGCGCGATCGGCATGATCCCGGCATCGTTAACTATCACGTCGATTCGGCCGTGCTCATGGATTGCTCCCTGGACTAAAGCTTCCACCTCACTGCGCTTTGTGACATCGGCCTGAAAACCGAGAGCGGCGCCCCCCTTGGCGGTGATGTCCTTGACGAGCGCGTCGATGCGATCCGTTCGCCTCGCTCCGAGCACGACCTTCGCACCGCTTCCGGCGAGAAGGCGCGCAGTGCTTTCACCGATGCCGCTACTGGCTCCGGTAATCACAACCACCTTGTCCGCAATATTTGGCGTTCTCATTCTTTCTTTCTCCTGCGAATTCGGATACGCTGTGTATTGACTACTAGTGGGCTACTGCAGGTTGCGGGACTTCATACTCCGGAAAGACGGTGGGAGGCGCGCCGTGCACCATGGTGTAGGCGTATTCCACGCCAATGCCGTACGCACCGAGGTGAATCTTCACCACGTCCATGACGGCGTCGTAAGTGTCGCGCTGCGCCCAGTCGCGCTGCCACTCGAGCATCGTGGAAAGAGCGGTGACGGGCTTTGCGCCGGCCTGGATAACCCGGCGCATCGCGTTGTCGTGCGCCAACTGGCTGACGTCTCCGCAGCAATCCTCGGCGACATAAATCTCGTAGCCATCGTGGATCATTTGAACGGTCGGCAGAGCGATACAGGTCTCGGTCCACAAACCGGTGAGGATGACCTTCTTTTTGCCGGTTTTCTCGATCGCCGCGACGAAGTTCTTGTCGTCCCACGAATTCATCGAGGAACGCTCGATCGGGTTCTGTTCCGGAAAGACTGCCTTGAGTTGCGGCCACATGTTCCCGCTGAAGCTCTTTGTCTCTACCGTAGTCAACACAACCGGCACTTCGAAGATGCGCGTTGCCTTAGCAAGGGCGACGGTGTTATTGATGATTGACTGCCGGTCGAAGTTCGAGGTTCCGAACAGCATTTGGGGTTGATGGTCGATGAACGCCACGACACAGTTATCCGGTGTCAGGAGTCCTTTTTCGCTTCGCTTCGAGCGGCCGTTATTTTGAGACACAAATGTTCTTTCCTTTCCTTTCTAAAGTGACTCTTCAAGCTGTCAATTAAGCTGTCGTGCGTTTCGTGTGACTGGCCGCGTGGTGTCCTTGCGGCATGTTCCATCGAATAGGAGCATCGCATCGGACGTTTTGTTGGCTGCGACAGCCAAGGATGTCGCAGCCATTTGTCGACGTTGCCGCTGAGCCTTCGTCCACGCGCGGTTTCTCATTGCTCCCGACACTTTCAAGTTGTTGTTGCTCTCTTTGCTCGCGAGCCAGCCGACTCTCGTCGCGAATCCGTGGCCGCACCCTCCCTGGGTTGTCGCTTCGCGACGTCGATCGGAATGGCGACGCACACTTCTGTCCCTGCACCTGTCGTGCTCCAGATACCGAATCGCGCTGAGATATGTTTTGCGCGCTCACGCATTCCGCGAAGACCCCAGTGCGAATCGCACTCTCTTTGAGCGGCTTCGGGATTGATTCCACAGCCATTGTCACGAACGAACACGCGCAAAAGGTCGCGCAGGTATTGAATTTCAACGTCGATCTTTGTGGCTTGGGAATGACGTAATGCGTTCATCGCCGCTTCCCGGCCGATCAAAAAGAGTTGCTGCTGGATTGCCAAGATCAGTGTCCACGGCTTTCCCTGGACGAAGACGCGAAGCCGCAGACCCCGCCCAGTCGAAACTTCGCCTAATAGGTTCGAGAAGGCGTGCTCGAGACTCGCGGGCGCAGTTGAAGCCGTGTGAATCCCCTGTATTGCCGCGCGGCCTTCATCAATCGCCTGATTCACTAGACGCAGAGCGCTCCTGAGCGCGGGCTTAGAAGGATAATCCGCAGGCGTCTGTTCCACCGCGTGGTGGAGCAGCATGGATGCGCCGAGAAAAACCTGGAACAATGTGTCGTGCAATTCGTGCGCGATGCGCGCACGCTCTCTGAAGCGTTCCTCCCGACGGATATCATCTTCGAGGTTCGCTTGTCCTTGGCCGGTCACGTCAGCCCGCGCTCGCTGTACCCGTCCGCCTTGCCACATGAATCGAAACCTCTAAAGCTGAATGATCCCGCGACGCGCGGCGATTGTGACCGACTGCGTGCGATCGTTGGCTCCTAACTTACCCACGATGTGCTTGAGATGCGCCTTGACGGTTTCCTCCGCAATGAACAGTTTCGCGGCGATATCCCGATTCCGATGGCCCGCTGCGACTTCCTGCAAGACTTCCACTTCGCGTTGGCTCAGAACTTCGTCGCCAACATGCTCGGCGAGCCCGGAGGCAATCTCCGCCGGAACGCACTTCTTGCCGGCGTGGACCTGCCGGATCATGTCAAGCATTTGTTGGGGGCGCATGCTCTTCAGTAAGTATCCACGAGCCCCCGCCTTCAGTGCCCGCTGCACATGCATATCGCCCTCGAAGGTCGTAAGCACGATGACGCGCGCATCGGGAAACTCCGACCGGATAGCGATCATCAGGTCGAGACCGCTGAGATCCGGGAAACGGAGGTCCATCAGGGTAATGTCGGGTCTCAGGGCGCGAAAGGCTTCAATCCCCTCCCTGCCGTTCGAGGCAGTCCCAGCTAGCGACATGTCGGCCTGGTAGTTGATGATGGTGCCGACACCCTCCCGGAACACCGGGTGGTCGTCGACGCTCAAGACTCGGATGCAATTGGCGTTCGTCATATCTCGCTCCTGCCTTCCCAGGGACCGCGATAATGGGGTGTCCGTTTCGCGACGTCAACCGGAACGGCGACGCGCACTTCTGTCCCCGCACTGGTCCTGCTCCCTATACCGAATCGCGCCCTGATATTTTTCGCCCGCTCACGCATTCCTCGAAGACCCCGGTGCGAATCGCTCTCGTTTTGAACGGCTTCGGGATTGATTCCGCAGCTGTTGTCACGAACGAAGCTCATCAGCCCGCATTCCTGTCTCTGAGTTTGAACCTGATTGCCTCTTGATGCGAACCCCCACACGTTGGAATTTCGGCTGGCTCTTTAGTCGGAGCGACTGAGTACCTGGAGATGTATTGGAACGTAACCCTTTCGGGGGAGAGGAACGGTCTAGCGCTCGAAAGGTCGATGTGCTTCCTGCCGTATCGCCGCGCATCGATTGACCAGGCGCCCGGCCCGATCATCGCCAACGCTGCCGCCAAGATGGCCTGCGCGATAGTAACCCATGGATCACTTGAATGCGAGGAAAACCGCGAGACTGCGATCCACACTTTAGCAGCAGCCGCTAGCACCCCAGCGAGCGGGGTGAACACGCCCACCAACAGAAGTATCGCGGCCGCGATGCCGATGATTTGCAGGGCGACGGTCAATGGCGGCGGTCCTTCACGGATGCCGCTGATTCCGAAATCGATCAGCGCTGCACCTGTGAGCAAACGCAACAGAAGAAGACCCGCACCCGGCCATCCGTCGGCAAATGTCGAAAATAGTCGCTGCACAATATCCCATTTAGAGAATAGAAAACTTACGAAGGAATCGACAGGTCTGAAACTCGGAAAGCGCGATCCCCTTTTCAGGGGATCAAAGCTCGATGATTCCGCGTTTTAGCGCGGTGGTGACGGCGTGAGTCCGGTCGTTAGCGTAAAGCTTTGACAGGATATTTGTGACGTGGCTTTTCACGGTTTCCTCGGCAATGCAAAGTTTGCCTCCGATCTCTTTGTTCGCATTGCCGGCTGCGATTAATCGCAGCACCTCGATCTCGCGTGAAGACAGGTCGTCCTCCGCAGTATGTTCAGCTAGTGCGATCGCTATCTCAGGCGGAATTCGCTTTTGCCCCGAGTGAACGGCGCGGATGACCTCCGGCAGATCTCTATTTACCTGACCCTTTAGCAGGTAGCCGCGTGCGCCGGCTTTCAGCGCTCGATGCACTTGCACATCACCCGGGTAGGTTGTGAGTACAATGATTCGCGCGTTAGGAAACTCGCTCCGAATTGCAATTATGCACTCGATGCCGCTCATTTCCGGCATTTGCAGGTCCATTAGCGTGACGTCCGGCCGGTGCTTTTTGAACTCCGCAATCGCATCCTGTCCGTTGGACGCCTCGGCTACGAACTTCATGTCGGGTTCGGCGTTGAGCAGTGCGGCGATTCCCTTGCGTAGCAGCGCATGGTCATCAACTGCCAGGATTCGAATTTCCCTTACATCACTCGCCATGAGACCTCGGCTTTTTGCGGAGGAGTCCGAATACGCGGGCTTCGGGGGACTTTGCGTAAGCGACCGATGCCGGTACGGTCACCTGAACCTCCGTGCCCGCCCCCACCTCGCTCCAAAAATCCAGTTGAGCGCCCGCCAGCTTGGCGCGTTCGCGGACTCCAGGCAAGCCCCAATGACCGGCCCGCGCGCCTTCGTTGAGTACCTTTGGGTCAATTCCGATCCCGTCATCGCGGAACCGGAGGCGGAGTTCCTGCGCGTCGTACCGAATCTCCACTTCAATCTTTTTAGCGCACGCATGGCGGAAAGCGTTCCGCAGAATCTCCCGGCCAATCCGATAGAGCTCGTCCTGAAGAACTGTCTTTATGTCTCGCGGCGGTCCTTCGACGGTCACGCGGAAAGCGGGGCTGCCGCCGTTCGAAACAGCAACTCCCGAAAGTTCCTGCCCGGCAGCCCCAAGCAAATGAGCCAGGTCGCTCGGAGCCGCTGAGCCTGAGCGCAGGTCTAGAATGGCATCCCGGCCCTCCGCAATGGCCGCCTCGGCGCTGTGAATCGCGTCGTCCAGAGTCTGTATTGCGTTGTCGGGGCGTCTTGGAAAGAGGTTCCGGGCAGCTTGAACCTCGAATAGCGAGCCCTGGAAGCTCTGCAGCAGCGTGTCGTGCAAGTCCCGTGCGATGCGCGTGCGCTCCGCAACGCGTTCCTCCGTTCGTATGTTGAACTGTGCCGATAAATGGCTTAACCGCAATCGATACAACAGCCCCAAAGTCCCACACAGAGCAGAGACAAAGCATGCGAGAAACCAGTATGTCTGCCAGAAAGGGGGCAAGATCTTAAGCTCCAGGACCACGTCGGGGGACCACGGACCTCTGCTGGTAGCCGCTTCAAGTCTAAAGGTGTGATTTCCGGCGGGGAGTGTTGTATAGCTCGCCAGTCGTTCGTCACTTCTCACCTCGCGCCAACCTTTATCTATACCGTCGAGCCTATATCTGTAGCGATTGGTCTCAGGGTTGACGTAACTGAGCGCCGAAAATTCGATGGACAAGATGTTCTCCGAATGCGAAAGGTGTACGGCGCTCGACAGGTTGATCGCCGTCTTCAAGGGTGAATGAGGGCCTGGAAGGACCGAAGAACCGAAAAGGCGAAAGTCGGTCAGGACGGGTTGAGGTACATAAGGGCTCTCAACCACATGGGTGGGCACAAACGCGGTGGCGCCGCTGGATCCGGCAAAGAACATCTCACCCCGTGAACTCTTGTAACACGCTCCCGTGCCGGTAAGATCCGGACCGGGAAGGCCATCCGCAACCGTGTAGTTAGCGAACTGCTCTGATTTCAGGTCGAAACTGGAAATGCCGTTGTTGGTACTCATCCAGAGAGTGCCACGACTATCCTCTAGGATGCAGCTTACGACCGTGCCAGACATGCCATTCCGCTGATCGTAACTCTTGAACCTGTGGGTTTCCGGATCGAACCTGTCAAGGCCGTTCTGAGTCCCGGCCCAAAGAGTCCCAGTTTGATCAAGGAATACCGCGTTGACGTGATTGTCACTAATGCTGGATGGATCTTCCGGATTATGAGTGTACACAACAAACGTCTTGGTCGTCGGATCAAACCGATGAAGGCCGAGGTTACCACCCAACCACAGCCCGCCGTCAGGTACTTGTGCTATGGAATAGTAATTAAGGCCGCGGCTTTCGGGAGCCGGTGTATATTTCGTAAAACGGTTACTCGATGAGTCGAATTGACACAAACCATCCCACGTCGCCGCCCACAATACCCCTTTACGATCAACCAGCATGTGATAGATCACGCCGCTGCATAATGTTGCCGGATCGTCTGGGTCATGACGATAGCCTCTCCGTTCTCCCGTTTTCGTGTTGTATCGGAGCAGACCGGGGTATGCGTTTCCGAACCACAGCACGTCTGGTTCGTCCGGAATGATCGAGTAGACGTCTGAATTATCGACACCTTTGAATGGCAAAATCTGCGTAGTCGTGCGGTCGATGTGGTACAACCGCCGGTTGGCACCCAGCCAGACTTCGTCCCGTCCGTCTTCGTATATCGCGGTGACCAGTCCCGAAAACTCATTGCGGCTCGAATGCGTCAAACGGAAGAGGTTTTCAAACGGCAGGGGTCTGCTTGGAAAGTAGTTCGGCTCCTCTTGATGAAGGCCCGTCCAGATGTTTCCCTCGCGGTCTTCGAACAACGCTATCACCCGATTGTCGCCAATTGTCGCCGGGTCGTCAGGGTCGTGACGGTAGCTGACAAAGCAACGATTCTGGCGATCAAACTTCATCAAGCCCGCATTGGCAGTTCCGAACCACATGGTTCCATTGCTGTCCTCGAGCATGGAATAGGCTTGATTTGCCTCCGGTGGTCCACCTGTCCATGCGTAATCAAAGCGCGTCAGCCGATTTGTTTCACGGTCGAGTGTCGCTATATACCCGAGAGAACCGTAGATGACCCAAAATACGCCAAATCGGTCCTCGTGGAACCACAGTCCGACGCCCGATTCACCCACTTGGACATGGCGCTTCACCTTGCCGGTTTGTCTATCGAATTCGTCCAGAGTTCTCGATGTAGCTACCCAGAAGTTTCCATGTCGGTCTTCACCACTGGTTTTGATTTCGTTGCTCGCGAGCGTGGAGGGGTCGGCTCGGTCATGAATATAATTCTTCAACTCGCCGCTGTTTGGATCCAGGCGAAACAAACCGTTGCGTGTTGACACCCAAAGCTGGTCGCTCAAGTCCTCGCTAATGTGGTTAACGACGCTCGATAATCGATTTGTAGCCGATTGGTCGAGGCGGTAATGCGTAAAGCTCTCGGTGTCCGGGTTAAAGCGGTCGACGAAACCTTCGGTTCCCACCCACAGGTTGCCCGAATGATCCTTGAATAACGCGTACACGTACACACCGCTGAGACTTTTGGGGTCACTGGCCTCGTGTTTGAATAGCTTGAACTTGTAGCCGTCGTACCGGTTGAGCCCATTCCAGGTGCCAAACCACATAAAGCCTTGTGTGTCCTGAACAATTGACTCAACTCTAACGCGAGATAGATTCTGAGGGTTGTGCAGCTTTCGGAAGCGGATGTCCCGGCCTTCGAGTATTGGGATCCGATCGATATACGGACGGGAATCCGGAGCTTGTTGGGCGTTACCGCGATCGGGTACACCGAAAGGGGTGACCAAAAGACCGATCCAAACGAACCAGAAGAACCGATTTTCCGTTACGCCGCACGGCATCATAAGAACTTAAATCGTAAAGGCTTAATATGATGCCAAGGTAATAAACCGTTCAGGTCGGCGACTGCCCGGGGAATTACGACCGTAGAGATTGCCTGAAACATGGTGGACGTCAGGAGCGTTAGCAGGACGCTCGTCAAGGCGACAATCGCGCTCGGGTTCCTTTTTTCCGGACGTATCGGCGGCGCCTTTGAAAGCACCGCGGCTCCACCAATGCGGCTATGAAGAATTGACAATCGCTCTTCCTCCGTGCTCCTTGCAGCATTAGGCAGGCAGACTGTTTAGTTGCTTCGACTTTGACTCCTGAACAAACGAGAATAGTGATTAACAGACGACGCGGTCGGCACTCCGAGGGCAAGTGTCGGACCACATCTCAAGTGAATGAAAATAAAGAATGAGTTGGATTGGACCGCTGGCGGCTCGGTACGTTAATTCCGTCAATTCCGTCAATTCCGTCAATTCAGTAATTTCACCAAACTTCCGCTGATCGAAGATTAGCCAGCCGGGAACTTGAATTGCAACTTGTTGATTTTTAGGGCCTTTATTCTCGTCGCAAGTGTGGTCGAGGGAATTCGAAGCTTAGCGGCTGCTCCCGATGGTCCGGAAACTCGGCCTCTACTTTCAGCGAGCGCTGCCTCGATGATTTCCCGCTCGCTTCGCTCCTCAACATTCGAAGCCGGCAACCCTACAGCCCGCGATACTGGCCGAGAAGTCCCTTTCGAAAGCCACAACTCATCAACCGAAAAAACATCACCGGTGCTCAGAATCACAGACCTCTCAATTACGTTCTGCAACTCACGGATATTGCCCGGCCAGTCGTAGGATTGCAACAGGTCCAGAGTTTTCTTGTCCATCGACCGGATATTCTTGCCCGCCCGGGAAGCGTAGCGCTGCACGAAATACTCGACAAGCATCAGAACGTCCTCTTTCCGATGGCGCAAGGGCGGCACTTCGATGGGAAACACATTCAGTCGATAGAATAGGTCCTGTCGGAAGGTCCCGTTCTCAACGGCTTCGGTCAAGTCGCGATTCGTAGCCGCGATTACGCGAACGTCAGTGTGAATGGGTTGCCCTCCCCCCACTCGCTCGAATTCCCGTTCCTGCAGTACCCTCAATAACGCCGCCTGTGTGTCGGGCAGAAGGTCGCCCACTTCGTCCAGGAAAATCGTTCCGCCCTCAGCCATTTCGAACCGGCCCAGGCGCCGCTGCACGGCTCCCGTGAAGGCCCCCTTCTCATGGCCGAATAGCTCGGAGGAAATCAGCGTGGGAGCAAGCGCGGCACAGTTCACACTGACGAAGAGAGAACCAGACCTCCGGGATCGTTTGTGAACGGCGCGGGCGATGAGTTCCTTGCCTGTGCCGGTTTCCCCGGTAATCAGAACCGTCGAGTCGGTAGGGGCGACTTTGGCGATTCGGGAAAGGACGGCCTTTAGAGATGTCGACGTGCCGACAATCTCCTCGAACATCGAAGCCTTGCCGATTTCCTCGCGAAGCGCAACGTTTTCGCGCTGAAGTTTCTCCTCGGCCCGCTTGCGGTCTTCAATATTCGTAGCCGCAACATACCAACGCTTGATCTGTCCCTTGTCGTCGCGCACCGCGTTGTAGCGAGCGAGAAACCAACGATAGCTTCCATCACGTCTGCGCACCCGCAACTCCAACTCGTAAGCCGTGCCACCCGAGCGAATGCTATCGGAATGGCAGCGCATTGCCCGTTCCCGATCCTCAGGATGAAGGCGCAGGCCGGGGTCAAAGAACCCTCCGGGCGTTTGCCTCCACTCCTCAAGACTGAGGCCGTAGTGATCGAGCGCAGCGCGGTTGGCATAAAGACGTTCGCCAGCGGGTCCAACTACGACAACGGATTGAGGTGCGAAATCCAGGATCTGACGGAGCTCTGCTTCCTGTTCCCGGATAGCTTCTTCCGCAACCTTACGTTCCGTGATATCGATGGTCGCGCCGACAATCTCTTCGTTGCCCGCCTCGTCCCTGACGGAGTGCGCAAGATCACGAATATGCTTTATCGAACCATCCGGCATCAGCAACCGATGCTCCCAGTCGAACTTATGTCCGCCCTGCCCTGCACGCCTGAGAACGTCTGCGAGACGGCCCACATCGTCAGGATGAGATCGCCGCAGTATCAAGTCGGGCGTGGCTTCCGTTCCGGGAGGGTACCCGTAAATCCGAGCGGCTTCATCCGACCAGAATATCCGCTTCGTACTTACTTCCATTCCGACACTGCCGGTTCGACTCAGTCGCTGCGCATCTGCCAAATGCGCCTTGCTCCGCCGAAGTTCGATTTCGGTCAGCTTCCGGGCAGTGACATCCATCACCGCACCTACGAACTCGAAACCGCCTGGATCATCTTTCACCACATGAGCTACGACGTGGACGTGCCTGATCGAATTGTCGGGCAATAACAGTCGATACTCCACATCGCAATCCTTCCTCTCGCTGATTGCATGATCGATTCGTTCCTGAACCAATGCCTTGTCTTCTGGGTGAACCCGGCGAACGATTGCATCCACTGCTGGTCTTGTCGTTCGGTCGTACTCGAAGATTCGAAAGGTCTCATCTGACCAGAACATCTCTCCGGAAGCGGGTTTGCAACCGAAGCTGCCAGTGTGACTGAGATGCTGCGCCTCAGAAAGGTAGGCTTCGCTCCGCCGCACAGCTTCCTCGGCGCGCCTGCGGTCCTCGACATCGATACTCGATACAAACCACTTAGCAACTTTTCCGTGCTCGTTGCGCAGGGGCACCGCGCGGTGCAGCAGCCGGCGATATTCCCCATCACCCCGCCGCGATCGGGCTTCAACCTCGAGCGGTTCTCCGGTAGCCAATGACGAATGCCATTTGTTCACCACGTCTTTAAGGTCTTCGGGGTGAATTACGCTGGTCCAACCCCAACCGCTGATCTCCTCTAAAGGGAGATTCAGGTATTCCAGCCATCGCCGATTGAAGAAATCGGCAGAGCCGTCGGGCAGACAGCTGCATATCATCACTGGAGTACTGTCAGTAATTAGCCTAAGTTGATCTTCGCGATTCTCAACGTCGCAATAAAGCCGCGCATTCTCGAGCGAGATTGCGGCTTGCGACGCGAGCACCTTCAATACCGTGACGCGGCCAGCCGTGAAAACGTGCGGCGTCAGATTGTTTTCAAGGTAGAGAATACCGATGATTCTCGTCTGATTGATCAGCGGTAAGCAGAGAATGGAACGGGCGCGACGCTGAACGATATACGGATCGCCGGAGAACGGATTCTGAGAAGTAGCATCCTCGAGAAGCACGGTCTCTCCTGTGCGCATTACATACCGAACGAGTGACTCAGGCAGCGCGGCGCCAGTGTGCGTGCCATCTGGCAGCTTCACGCTTACATCCTCTCCACTAGTTGCCGCCACCGCCTGTGTGTGCAATTCGTCACCTTGCGGAACAATCAATAGACCGCGCTCGGCGCCTGCGTGCTCGATGGCCGCGCGCATCAGTCTGTCGATCAGCTTTTCCATAGCCATCTCGCCCGAGACGACTTGCGAGACTTTGATCACGGTGGCCAGATCCAGGTGTTCGACATGTGCAGCTACGATGCTAGTGGAACCAGTGACCGGCTTTTCCTGCCTGAGCTGCGGGTACTGCCGATCGAGTTGGCGCACTTTACCGTCGGCTCCCCACCGCAGGTAGCCGTGCCGAGCATTTCCAAGGTAGAGATGTGAAATCTCCTCGAAGCCGCGCTCCGAATAGAAACGGGCAGCCAGTTCGTAGGCGAGCGCTTCGTTGTGGAGGAAGCCGTTTGCCCGGGCCGAGCGGATCGCCCGTTCGTAGAGGCGCATCGCCTCGGCATCGCCGCCCTCGATGCGCGCGAGCTCGGCCCCGACCAGCGCGGCGCGATCTTCGAAGTTTTCGGGGCAGTTTCCGGCCCACTCCTGGAGCTGGCGATGGTGGGCGGCCAGTGCCTCGTGGTCCTGGGTACGATCCGCGGTGGATGCCGCATCGCAGTGCGCAGCTCGTGCCAGCGCGGCGTAGAATTGATAGTCCGCCTGCTCAAGGACTGCGGGCGTCATCCGCCAAAGTCGGTGTGCGTTCGCGGCCGCGGTGACGGCGGAAACATAATCACCCGCAAAGAATCGCGCCTGCAGCTTTCGGAGGCAGTGCACGAAGGCGATGAGCGATAGGCTTGGGTCTTCGGCCAGCTGTTGCTCGAAAAGGCCCTCGTCAAACTCGGTATCGTTGAAAGAGCCGAACTCCGAAGTGAGGCCGCGAAGGGTCCGGACGAGCCTGAGCTGCACGCCCATCAGGTCGATGACAACTCCGAACCGGAATCGGCGCGCGAAATCGAGCCCAGCCTCGGCCTCGCGCTGCACATCTGCAAGCGGTTCCCCGGTCGCGAGGAGACAGGGGATCAGGGCGGGATAGCTGAAGCCCGCGAAGGCGATGTCGCCAACCCTGTTGGCCGCGTCGAAGGCGCGCCGCACCAGGCCGAGGCCGGTACGGGCGGGCTGCGTCCAGTGAGAGATGATCGCGAACAGTAAGTAGACGCGTGCCTCGAAGCGACGCAGCCCGCGGTGCTCAACTAGGTCCAGGCCGAGCTTCCCGAAGCGGAACCCGACCCGGTAATTCCCGAAGCGAATGCCGATGAGCGTTCCGAGCCAGACGTACGCGAAGCACGATCCGTCGCTGTTGCCATCCTCCAGGCTGAGATTCGCCATCCGACAGACGACGAGGAAGATCAGATCGTCGTAGTTATGCGCGGCTGGCGCCAGGGCCGCGGTTAGGACGTCCATGGTCGCGCGCCCCTCGTGGCTGGTCATCAGCGGCAGTTCGACGAGTTCCTCTATCCTCCGATTCCCGATCTGGCGCCAGAGGCGCTCGTATTCCTGCTGGACCTCCTCCTTCGTCGGGTGCGGAGACCACCGGACACCGGTATGCCGCAGGTAGTCCAGACATGCCGCGACAGCGCGATCACTGCGGCCGAGCGTTGTGAACAATTCTGCCTGCAGCGTCGCGACGGTGGCTAAGTCGACGAGTGGCAGCACCCGGCTGGACAGCCCCGACAGCCGTTCCTCTGCTGCGGCCAGATCACCGGTCAGGAACTCGCACTCGGCGCGGTGAATCTCGAACGCGAAGGTGAGTGCGCTGTATCGCTCCCAGCTGTCCTCCGGAAGCAGCCTTCGACCGGCAATGAGGTAGGTTAAAGCCGAGGCGTAGGCGGTAGCATCCTTGGCGTGCTTCCCTGCTGTCAGGTTGAGCTCCGCCAGTTCCTCGCGTTCGTCCGGCGAGCTGATCAGCGCGACACCGCGGTTGAGCTGATTGACGATCTCGAAGATGACCTCCTCGCGCTGATCCTTTGGCGTGTGCGCCGCGAGCAGTCTCCCGATTCGCAGATGCGCGCCGGCGCGCGACGGTTCCGGAATGAGCGAGTAAACAGCTTCCTGGACGCGGTCGTGCACGAACCTGTAGGCGCCGTCCAGGCGCTCGATCAGCTCGAGGCGAACCGCCTCCCACAGGTTCCCGTGGAGCTGTTCCTCCGATGTTCCGAGCGCGAGCGTCGCGATGTCGCCGCGGTTGCCGAGGCATGCGAGTTGCTGCAGCGCCTCCAGCGTCCCCGCCGGCAGGCGGTTCAGCTTACCTACCATCAGGTCCGCGACATTGGCCGCGTACCCCTTCGCACGGATGCGCGCGAGGTCCCATGACCAGCGACACGCTGGATGGTCGAACGCGAGCAGCCCCTCGTCGACCAGGGCGGAGAGGAACTGGACCACAAAGAACGGGTTGCCTGCGGTTTTCTCGTATATCAGGTGCGCCAGCGGGGCGGCGCGCGCCGGCTCGCAGTGAAGCGCATCCACAATGAGTTGACCCACATGCTCACGGGCGAGGGGCGCTAGCTTCACCTCCTGTACGGGCGCGCCCGCGTTCCGGATCGCCTCGAGCTTTCGCATCAGCGGATGGACGGGAGTGACCTCGTTGTCGCGGTAGGCGCCGAGCAGGATGAGGTGCTGCAGATCCGACCGGGTCAACACATCCTCGAGCAGATCGAGCGTCGCGGCGTCGAGCCATTGCAGGTCATCGAGGAAGAGCGCCAGCGGGTGCTCCGGCCGCGCGAAGACGCCGATGAACCGCCGGAACACGAGCTGGAAGCGTCGCTGCTCCTCCTGCGGTGGGAGTTCGGGCGCCGGTGGCTGCTCGCCGATGATGAGCTCGAGGTTTGGAACGAGGTTCACAATCAGATGTCCGTTGGGATCCAGAGCCTCACGAAGCGCATCTCGCCAGCGGGATAGTTCCGCTTCGCTCTTGCCCAGAAGCGCTTGGATCAACTGCTGAAAGGCCTGGGCGAGCGTGGCGTAGGGGATGTCGCGCTTGTATTCGTCGAATTTACCCGATGCGAAAAGGCCGCGCGACGGAACCAGCCATTTATGAAGCTCATTGACGAGGGAGGTCTTGCCGATACCGGAGTACCCGGAAACAAGAACCAGTTCAGGCTTGGCTCCTGCGACAACCCGATCGAAGGCAGCGAGCAAGGTGTCGATTTCAGACTCTCGCCCATATAGTTTCTCTTGAATCAGCAGCCGGTCTGGCGTGTCGTGTTCCCCGAGTGGGAAGTCGTCGATACGATTATGCGTTTCCCATTCGTGAAGGCCGCGCTGAAGATCGCTCCCGGCGCCCGCCGCTGTTTGATAACGGTCCTCAGCCGTCTTAGCGAGCAACTTCATGATGATCGCCGAAACCGCGCGCGGCAGATCCTTCAGCCTCTCGCATGGGGGTGTCGGTTGCCTTGCGATGTGGCAGTGCACCAGTTCCATCGGATCGGATGCCATGAACGGAAGGGTCCCGGTCACCATTTCATAGAGTGTCACTCCGAGAGCATAGAGATCGCTCCGCGAATCGATCGAGCGATTCATTCGGCCCGTTTGTTCGGGGGCCATGTAGGGGAGTGTTCCGGCGATGAACTCGGGGGGATCGAGCGCCTGGCGCTCACGCGGAAGGCGCGAAGCGATACCAAAGCCCGTGAGCCGAGCCTGACTCGTCGCGGGATCAACGAGAATATTTGGAGGCTTTACGTCCTTGTGGATCAGCCCCTTCTCGTGCAACCCGCTGAGGGCGGTTGCGATACCGACAGCGAAGCGCAGGAAGCGGGTCAGTTCCATCGGACCTGGAAGGAATCGATCGAGAGTCTCACCGCCAGGATCTTCGAGCACGAGCGTCATCTGCCCAGACTGGTCGGAAAGGGCGAGGGGCCTAACGGCCCAGGATGAGTCAAGTTCATCCCTCAACGAGTATTCGTGCTCGATCTTTTTTATGCTCCCCAACGCTGGCTGCATCGACGCAGGAGCCAGCAGGAGAACGGATGGTGAACCGGGCTGGTCCGAGTGCTCGCCCCGATACAGTACGAACTCCTCATCTCTGCGGAGAGCTTCGAGGACGTATTGTGAGACCTCCACGACGATTCTCCTCCAATTGAGGCGCTTCGTCGGTCGACGGGTTTTAGCGGAGCGGCCTCGATGTTTGCAAAGGTCCAGTCTACCGCTTACACGGCGACCCGCAGGGGCAGGCAGTGCGGGCACTGATGAACAACGCCGGCGTGGGGGCCAACGCACCGGTCGAGGTCTTCGCGCTCGACCGGTGGCTCTCCCTTGCGCCGAATCCGCCAGCCCCGCGTAGCCATCCCGATCCAAACGCTCTCGCCACCGCCTCATCGTCCGGTCGCTGACGCCGATGATCTCCGCCGCCGCCCACCAGGTGATCTTCTTGGCCATCGCCTTCAACAGTACGTCTTGAACTTTCATCATCCGCTCCATCTCGGAGGCTGAGTACTGCTGAGTTCGTCCACTCCCCAGCATCACCCCTCCCCCGGCCATGCGGACAACTCACGTGTGAACTCGACCGGACAACTCACATACTAGCGGCAGACGCACTACCCCGCGGTTGCCGCCACGCCCCGCTTGCGCTATCCTGGAGACTCAATCACTCTGTAAGGATTAGATTTAGCAAAGATGGCCAATACTTATTCCGCGCTCAAGCGGGTGCGTCAGACGGAACGGCGCACGGAAATCAATCGAAAGAACAAGACCCGCCTTCGTCACCAGATTCGCGCCATGCGCAAGATTCTGGCCGGCAAAGATCCCAAAGCGGCGGCCGAACTGCTGCCCAAGACATTTTCGCTGATCGACCGGTCCGCCAAGATCGGGATCATCAAAATGAACACCGCGGCGCGCTACAAGAGCAAGCTGCATTTACGGGTGAAGGCTCTCTCGGCTTAGCGAAGACCGCTTAACCCAAGCGCCTAACCCGAGCGCTTAACCCAGGACAGACGGCGGGGACGCCGGTCCTACTGAACCAACCGGGTGATGAACTGCTCCATAACGATGCGGTCGTCCGGCCGCGTGTCACGCATGCCTTTATCCGCTTGGTAGATCAGCGACACGGCGCGCTCCAATTGAGGTTTACTGAACCTGGTCACGGTCTGGTAAACCTGCTCCGCCCGCGACCCCCACATCTGCACGCCCATCCGCTGGAAGTGCGATTGGATCTGTTGTGAGCTCTTAAGGCCCGCCTCGCGCGCCACCAACGCCATGCGGAATTGCGTGGAAAGGAAGGCCAGGGCCAGTGGCAGATACGCGCCTTCCCGCGTGAGCGTATCCAGCACCCCGAGAGCGCGAACCCGGTCGCGCCGGCCCAGGGCGTTCACTAGCGCGAAGATCGTAGTGGCGCGAGCGTCGGGCACCAGCGCCGGGATATCGTCCACTTCGATGACACGGTCTCCCGCATACAGTGCCAGTTTTTCGATCTCCACCGCGATGCGCGCGATATCGGCGCCCAAAGCCTCCACCAGCAAATCCAGCGCGTCGGGCGCCAGCCGGCAGCCGGCCTTTCGAGCCAGCGACTCGGTCTCCGCCCTCGCCTCCTGCACCGAATACTTCTGCAGCTCCACCACATCGCGGATGCCAGCGTAGAACTTGCGGACGCGCTCCTGCTTGCGCTTGTCCTCGCCTTCGAAATCGAAGCGGATAGCTTCGAACACCAGGGCGACGCCGGGCGTGGGGTCCTTCAGGTAAGCGCCCAACACCGCCGCGCCGCCCGAAGCCACCGGTTCGCCGTCGCCGTCGCTATCGCCATCTGGGCCCGACGTCTTGCCCTTCGGCAGCGCCGCCTCCGCACTGGTCACCCAGATGATGCGCTCGGCCGCGAACAGAGAGAGTGCCCGCGCGTCGTCCACCACCTCGGCCAGGCTGCGCTCGGCAAGGTCGTGCTGCGTGACAGCAGTTTCGAGGACCGTGGCCACCAATGCCGCCTTGATGCGACGCCGCTCGTAGGCTTCCGTGCCAAGCAGCAAAGTGGCCGCCGGTGTAGCGCCACGTTTGATTTGGGCGAGAAACTGGCCCGGGTTCATCGGAAGGCCTCCATTTAGAATGCCTCCAGGATCGCGCTCACGATACTTCGCGAGGCATCGCGGCTAATTCTTTGCATGGCAGGCCCGCTTTCGTCGAAGTAGGCCTTCGGGTCGATCGAGATTTCGTACCGTTCGCGAAATTCGTAGCCCGGACGGTTGAAGATCACCGCTCCAGTGGCGCGGTTGGTCAGGGTCACCTTCACCGACGCGATCACCTGCACGGTGGTGGCGCGTCCCGAAACCGGGTCGAAGATGGTCGGGTAGTAAGAGAAGTTGGTGAGCGTGCCGATGAGCACGGCGTCGGCCTGATTCGCGTCCGCCACAATCGTGTATTTGGTACGGGAAATGAACTCGTGCCCGATATCGGCCGGCAGGGTCCGGGCCAGTTGATAGTACACCGAGAGGTTGTTGAACGGCATGACCGCGATGGTCTTGACGGTCTTCGGCATCAGGTCGCCATGGCCCGATACGTGGTATCCGCAGCCGGCGCCCAACGCCAGCGCCAGAGCCAATGCGGCCAGACGTGTCGATGCGAGACGCGTCATACCAGTTCCCGCGCCACCGCCACTCCGTTTTCGGCGGTCAGGCGGAGATTGTCGGCCACCAGCCAGAACCAACAGGCTTCGGCGTCGTTGCGGTCCGGGCTGATGGCGCCGACGGCTATCCCGCTCTGGCCCGCCTGGCTGATGTTGCTTGGCGGGTCGAACTCGGCGCCGCGCACTTCGATCGCGCCCATCGCCAGACCGCTCTCCAGCGCCTCCACGCCCGGGTTGACGTCAAACTCCACCCAGGCCGAGAAGCTATAGCCGTGAAATACCGGCGCCTGCACCAGGCGGAGGGACGGCATGGGCGCGCCTTCGCCTTCGCCCGGCAGGGCGAGCAGCGTCGCCAGGTGACGCTCAATGCGCAACTCGGTTTCTTCCAGCGGCGCGGGCGCTTCCTCGCCATACTTCGCCAGCAGGTTGAAGCTGGCTTGGGCGTCGAATACGGCCTTGGGCATTGTCTTGAACGATAGCAGGCTGACCGTTTGCTGCTGCAGTTCTTCCACGCCGACCGTGCCGTGCTCGCTGGCCGGGGCGAAGATCTGGATCACCGAACGCTTCACGGTGTCATTAGCGTGAAGCCGCCGCAGGAACAGCGCCAGCGCAATCGCCGCGGGGTGAGCAATCACGTGCACGGCCGCATCGCCCAAGTCTTCGTCCGGTTCGGACTCTACTGAGGGCGCGCGCAGCCGGGCATCGGGACGCTCTTCCGCCGTGTAAGTGAGATCGATCACCGGAGTGCCCTCCGGCGCCAGTTCCACTGCCTTCCGATTGGCGGCAGCCGACCCGGCCAGCATCACAGCCCGCGCGCCGGAGAGGTTCAGGGCCGTGAGTTCGATGACCACCGCCGGCTCATCGCCCACGCGCGTCAGGGCGCCTGCCTTTTCGTCATCGGCGGCGATCAGGCGCAGGTCGATTCGCACGTCGAGGCGACCGCCAAGTGCGGGGCCTGAGGTGGCCACGATGTCGCGGACTTCGCGCGCCAGCAGCGATTCGCTGCCGACCAGAACAACGGTTCGCCTGCTTGCCAGATTTTCGTTAGCCAACGTGGTGCTCCAGTGCCGGCGGAGGCGGCAGGCGTTTGAAGCGCCGCCGGATGATTCCGCCGATGCGGATCGCGATGCCGCTGCCTACATAAGCTGTCGACAGCGCCAGCAGCATGATCTGCGAGTAGTTCCAGAAGCCATAGATCAACGCCCCCAGCAGAATCAGCAGCAGAGGCTTGTAAGGCTGATGGAGGTTGATCCCCTTGAAGCTGTAGTAACGCCACGTGCTGACCATCAGAAATCCCAGCAGCAGCAGGAGGCAGAGCCAGGCCACGGAGAGCGGCCAAGTATCGATCGGCTCCGCGTCGGAAGCGTAAACCACGGCCCCGACCATGGCCGCGGCCGCGGGAATGGGGAGCCCCACGAAGTATTTGCGGTCGGGCCGGCCGGGATTCTTGGGGACCGGGTTCTTCTGAATATTGAAGCGCGCCAGCCGGCAGGCGCCGCAAAGCAGGAAAAGAAACGCAATGAAGGTCCCGGCGTTGAAGAGGTGCCCCATCGCCTTGGGTCCCAGCGAAAGCTTGTCCACAAACTGCACGCCCCAGGTAAATGCCAGGAAGGCCGGGGCGATGCCGAAGCTGATCACATCGGCCAGCGAATCCATTTCCCTGCCGAAATCGCTGGTGGTGTTCGTCATGCGGGCAATGCGGCCATCCAGACCGTCCAGGAATACGGCGGCCCCGATGGCCGCGGCCGCCACCGCGAAATGCGCCGATGCGCCGGCGGCTCCGGAAGCCTGCAGCATGGCGCCCTTGAAACATCGCAGCATGGAGAGAAAGCCCAGGAATATGTTGCCCGCCGTGAACAGCGTGGGCAGCGCGTAGGCGGCCTTGCGGGGCCGGTGGGTGGGAGAGCGCGGGTCTACCAGGCGGTCTTTAAGCGACATTGGGTTGATCCTGACCCGGTTGACCCTGACCGGCTTGACCCTGACCGCGGCGGCGGGCGACGATACTGGACCCCCCGGCGACGCGCATCCCCGGGCTGACCGTGATTTCCCATTCCGGTCCCAGCAGCACGTCGCACCGCGAGCCGAACTTGATGAGGCCGATGCGCTCGCCCATGGCGACGCGGTCGCCGCGCCTGCGGTCGAACACGATGCGCCGCGCGATCAGCCCTGCGATCTGCTTGAAGACCACGGTGGTGCCGTCGCCCTGCACGGTAACCACATTCTGCTCGTTCTGCACCGAACACTCTTCCTTGCTGGCCACGTGGAATGCGCCCTTCTGATACTGGACCTTGGCGATGATGCCGCCGATGGGAGTGCGGTTCACGTGGACGTCGAAAACGCTCAGGAAGATACTGATCCGGTTCTGGGTGGGGCTTTCGGCCTTCACCGCCACCACCTTGCCATCGGCCGGCGAGACCGCCACCGGGCCGGACGGAATCTGACGTTCCGGGTCGCGGAAGAAGTACAGGCAGAAGAGGGCCAGGACCCAGAGCGGAATGGCGGCCCATGGCGCGGCCAGCCACCAGACGATGGCGCCAGCGGCAACCAGGGCGGCGGCGTAGTAGATACCGGTGATGACGATCACTGAACCACTATTTTCCCATAGCTGGGCGGCACGCGCCTCCCATAGCTGCGCGGCACGCGCCTCCCGGCAGCCTATTGGCAACCGTTTAGGCCCTTGGTGAGACAAATCGAGGAGGTTGGGGGCGGCGGTATGGGGAGCCCCTTCGCGGTCATCAGCTTGACTAATAGCTTCTCGGCCTCGGGGTGCGGGATTGCCGACTGCACTCCCACCCGAACCAAGCCTCGCGACCAGTCCAGCGGTATCCACTTCTTGCCCAACAACGCTCCGTTGACGCTGTCGCGGCTGCCTCCGTCCGGCGCGTCCAGTCTGGCGCCGTGGTCCACCAGAAGCTGAATCACTTCGGTCCTGCCCTTGTGCGCCGCGCCGTGCAGCGCCGTGCGCCCGTCCTCATCGGCCATGTTCGGGTCGATGCCCAGATCGAGACACATTTTCACGGCTTCCAGGGTCTCGGCTTCCGACCATTCGAACGTCACGCCCTCGGTCCAGCCGATTCCCGACGCCACGGAAAGCGGCGTGACGTTGTGGGCGGTGAAGATCCTGGGGTCCGCGCCGCGCGCCAGCAGCAGCTTCATCAAGGTGACATCGCCCGACTGGGCGGCCCGCAGGAAGGGCGTCGAGCCGTCCTCGTACAGCCACTGCATGGTGAAGTTGGTCCGCGTCTCGGTGCTGTCCCCGGTGCATTTCGCGGGTGTAGATGCCGATCCGCAAATCCGTGCGTTCGGGTTCGCACCCTTATCCAGAAGCAGTTTGATGAAGTCCAGGTGGTCCATGTCCGGCGTCCGCACCGGATAGTCCCCGGACTCGATGTTTCGATTGTCGGTTGCCAGGTACAGAGGCGTCCAGCCGCCGTTGTTGGCGATATTGGGCTTGGCGCCGTGGTCCATCAGGTCCGCAGCCAGCTTGTAATGCCGGTTCTGCGTGGCGGTCAGAAGCGGGGTCCAGCCGTAGAGCGTCCGCTGATTCACGTCGGCTCCCGCTTCCAGCAAAGTCCGCGCGCACGCCAGGCAGTCTTGCCGGGCGGCAAGAACCAGCGGTGTCAAGCCGCCGCCATCCTTGGGCGCCGGGCGGAACATGAAAGCGGGCGGGCCGCCTTCGCCAGCCGGGGCGGCATCACCGGCGCCGGCTGCCCGCCCACCGCGCGCCCCACGTCCTGGGCCGGTCGCATCCGTAGCCGGCGCGCCGCCGCGGGCCCGGGCCTGACCGATCGCGCCGAAACTGGAGTTGAGCCGTTGCGCCACGGTGTCGGCCAGGTTGTTGCGGGCATTCCGCGAGTCGGGGTTGGTGGCGGCGCTAACATCCGCTCCGTGACTGATCAACAGCTTGACCGCCTCGCTATGTCCCTGATCCACGGCCCACATTAGGGCAGTGGTGCCGCGCAGTTTTTCCTTGGCGTTGACGTCGGCCCGGCGATCGAGCAGTACTTGGATGGCGTCCACGTTTCCAGTGCGCGAAGCCAGCATGAGGGGAGTCTCTCCCTGCGGGCCGCGCTCATTGGCGTCCGCCCCGGCCTTGAGCAGTTTTTCGATCATGGCCGGGCTCCCGTAAATTCCAGCAAGGTAGAGCGGCGTGGCGCCTTCCCGGTTGGGGGTCTTGACGTTGGCGCCGGCGGCGATCAGCAGGTCGGCCATCGCCAGGTCGTTCCGGTACGCGGCCCATTGCATCGCCGTGGCTCCATCGGCCTGCGGGGCATTCACGTCGGCCTTCTGAGTGAGCAGGGATCGCACGGCCGGCAGGTCGCCCTTCCTGGCGGCGTCTGCCACCGGACTGGCCAACGGACCAGTTGCCGCGCCGGAAGTGGCCAGGTATAGACCCAATGCCGCCGCGCAAGCAATCAGCACTAATCGAAGATGCATCTTCCAACTCCCTCGCCAAACCGCTCCCTCACGGTCGCGGCTCTGAATGCAGACTTAGCCGCGGCTCTGAATGCAGACTTACACCAGACCGGTCAGCCTGCCGGTGCTGTCGCCAATGCTGTCCTGGTGGATGCCATACAGGTCCAGAATGCTCAACAGAAGATTGCTGGAGGTAACCGTCTTCGAAGCGTATGCCAGGTGACGGTCGCCCTTGATCTGTCCGGAGGCCCCACCGATCAACAGGTGGGGCACATCGTAGTGCAAATGCTGATTGGAATCGCCCATGTTGCTGCCATAGAGGATCAGCGAATGGTCCAGCAGAGTGCCGTCGCCGTCGGGAGTCTTGCGTAGCTTGGCGACGAAGTAAGCCAGGCACTTGACGTGATATTGATTCACTTTGGCGTAACGCGCGATGGTGTCGGGATTCTCCGCGTGATGCGATAAGCCGTGGAAGCCGCCATTGACGCCGCTTTCGGGGTAAGAGCGGGCCGTCAGGTCGCGCGCATACAGCAGCGTGGCAACCCGCGTGATGTCCGCCTGGAAGGCCAGCGTCTGCAGATCGAAATGCAGCTTCACATGCTCGTCGAACGATTCCGGCACGCCGGCCGGAATCACCACGCCCTCCGTCGAAACCGCCCCCACCGCTTTCTTGGCGATATCCAGGCGCCGCTCCAGTTCGCGTATGTCCGTCTCATACTCATCGAGCCGCGAGCGGTCGCCGGCGCCCAGGCCCTTCTTGAAGCGCTCCAGGCTGTGCGTCACCGAATCCAGAATGCTGCGATTTTGCTCGCGGCGCGCGGCCCGCTCGGCGGCGGTTCCGCCGGCGCCGAACAGACGTTCGAAGGCCACCTGCGGGTCCAGTTCCATGGGCAGAGGCTGGGTGGGCGTGGCCCACGAAATAGTGTTGGAGTAGGTGCAGCTATAGCCTTCGCCGCAGTTGCTTGAGTTGGCGCCGGGGTCCTCCAACGCCAGTTGCAGCGAGGGCAGCAGCGAATCCTGACCGATCTTTTGCGCGATCGTCTGGTCGATGGTGGTGCCGTCGAAGATGTCCGAGCCGGTAGTCTTTTTGGGCTTGTCGCCGCACAGAAAGGCCGCCGCCACCCAGTGGTCCGCGCCGCTCTGGCCCGGAGGAGGTTCGGCCGACTTGGACCACAATCCGCTGAGCACCACGGTTTGCTCCCGGAACGGTTCCAGCGGCTTCAAAATCATGGGATATTCGAAGCGCTTGCTGCCCGGTTGGGCTTTCGGCTCGCCAGGCCCGCCGGCCTCGGGCACCCACCAGCCGGGCGCCGCTCCGTGCGGAACGAAGATACCCGTGAAGCGCGTCTTCGGGTTCGCCGCCGTTTTGGCCAAGGGCGTTTGCGCGGGTATCATTGAATCCAGCAGAGGCAGCGCCAAAGCCGCCCCGGCCCCCCGCAGCACCGTGCGCCGGGATATGTGCTTCCTGGTTATGAACATGATTCGCTTCTCCTTGCCGCCTCTACCGGCCTTTGGCCCGCCGGCTACTTCTGATTCATCTGGAATGCGTCGCTTTTGATCACTCCCAGCACCAACGAGGAAAACCTGTAATTGTTGCGTTCGGCTCCATGGACAATCGAGCGCACCAGCGGCATATCGTAATATTCAGTGCCGCGGCCGAGTCCGTAAATCAGCAGCTTCTCAGTGATCACCCGGACAAACTGCGGCGCATAGCGCAGCAGCGCCTCCCGCATATCCTTCACCCCATCCAGCCGGGAGCCATCCACCAGCACTCCCTTGGTATCCACCAGGCTCTCGCCGTCCATGGTACGCCAGTGCCCGACCGCGTCGAAGTTCTCCATCGAGAAGCCAATCGGGTCCATGATCTTGTGACAACTGGCGCACGGCTCGTTCTTGCGGTGCATCTCCATCTGCTGGCGCATCGATGGCTGGCCCGCCCCATGCACGTTCGCGGTTGCTTTCAAATCCTTCTCTACACCGGGTGGCGGGTCGGGAGGGCTGACGCCCAGGAAGATCTGCATGATCGTCTTGCCGCGCCCAACTGGCGATGTCCGCTGGGGCTGCGACGAGATCGTCAGCAGACTGGCCTGGCCCAACAATCCGCGGCGGGCATCCAATTCCAACGGCAATTCCGGCGGCAGCGGCACGCGCCGGAAGTTGCTGCCATAAACCTGCGGGATGCCATAGTGCTTGGCCAGCCGCTCGTTCACAAACGTGTAGTCGGCATTCAAAAGATCGAGCGTACTGCGGTCTTCATGCACAATGCTGCCGAAAAACAGCTCGGTTTCCTTGCGCATCGCCAGACGCAGATTGTCGTCGAAATCGGGATACAGCAATGGAGTCGGAGCCCATAGCTGCAAGGCCCGCAGGTTAAGCCACTGCCCGGTAAAATTCGTCACCAGCGAATCCGACCGCGGGTCCGCCAGCATCCGTTTGACCTCGCGCTCCAACTCGGCAGGGTCATGCAGTTTGTTGCGGCTGGCCAGGCCGATCAACTCGTCGTCGGGAATGCTGCTCCACAGAAAGAACGACATCCGGGAAGCCAATTCCAGGTCGCTGATGCGCCAGGTTTTGCCGGCCGCCAGATTGGCCGGCTCAGCTTCCTTGCGGAAAACAAATTCCGGGTCGGCCAGGATGCGCTGCAACGCCCTTTCGATGCCCGTATCGAAATTGCCGCCGTGATTCGCGCCGTCATTTTCGGCGCCATTCCCGGCGACGCGCCCCTGCTGGTAGAATCCCATCAGCATCTCGGTGTCATCGTTGGTCACGGGCCGGCGGAATGCGCGTCGCGCCAGCGTGGTGACGATTTCCTTCGCGCAATCTGCCTCATGCCTGGACAGATCGGCCCCGCCGGCGGGATGGCACTGGAATATCATATGGCGGCTGGGTGAATCCGTTCGCATCACACCCAGGAGGGCGCCGGTGGGCTGCAGCGGTCCGAGAATCTCCAGCTTGCCTACGTGAGGATAAAACTTGAAGCCGGGCAGACCGCCGGTTTCGATGGTGCTGCGCAGGAAGTGCTGGTTCAGGTCGTTTCCCGGCGCCAGTTGGGTAGCCAGAAACGTGATGCCGACGGTGTGCAAGCCGGCCTTCACCGGAAAGTGGACGTCGGCGGTGCCGCCATGCACGGCGCTGCCGCGCGCCAGGTCCTTGTCCCAGTCATACACGTGGACTTGGGCGCCATCCACCAGAAGCTCCAGTTTTTCGCCGGTGATTTCGCCGAAGGACTGGTTATTGTCCATGAGTCCCTTGTTGATGGGGAAGACCTTGAAAATGTAATCGCCATCGGCGGGGAATTCATGCCGCGCCACCAGGCCCCCGCGCGTCCCGAACGGCAGACCTTCGATGTAATAGTCCTGCGACGTATCCGAGGGCACGCGATACGTGGAGAGCGAGGGCTCCGTCACATCGCCGACCGCCAGACGGCTGATTTTCGCGGCGGCGGTGGCGTACCCTTCGAGCAAGGCCGGGGAGAGAGACAAGGCGCCGGCGATGTTGTCGAACCCGCGGGTGGAATCGTCCACGGGCAGGAACTTCGCAGGATCCACTTCAAGCGCGAGCAGGTCGCGAATCGCGTTGCCGTATTCTGTACGGTTGAGGCGGTGCAAGCCAGGCGCGGGCAGATGGGCCACCGCGCGCCGGTCAAGCTCGGTTTCAAGCCATGCGATAACGGCCTCGTACTTCGCCGCGTCGGGCCTGGGCAAACCCGAAGGAGGCATCATGCCGGCACGCAGCTTGCGCACTACGCGTTCCCAGACCTCCGCTTCTTTTTCGACATGGGCGGCGTCGAGGTTGTCCAGCGTCATCCGCCGTGCCGGCTCCAGGCCCGCCGCCTTGGCCTTTTGGTTGTGACAGACGACACAGTATTGATCGAGAAGCGCCCGCTCCGCCGCGGCCGATGGTATCGCCGCCGGGGCGCCGGCTGTCTGCCCGTAGATCACTGCGACGATCGGCAGCATTGCCGCAACACAGACCACCGGAAGTCGCATTCTCATCGTTCCTCTACTCCAGCCGCACGTGGCCGGGCACACTCCTCGCTTCGGCGGCCGAGGGGGGCCCTTCGGTTCGTTAGTATATCATGGCTGGCTCAATTGTGATATGGCAGATATGGGGTGCTGAGCGGTGCAGGGCGATCCGTCTACCGAGGTTCAGTCTCGCTCCAGATCAGTAAATCGGTGGCTCAATTCAGCGGGACCGACTCCGAGGATTGGATCGACCAATGCGCGGGCCAACGATCTGGACCGAATTGATTCGAGTCACCACTATTCGGGTCCTCGATCACGTCATTGATCTGCAGAACAACGCCCTTGAAATTAGCGAATCGGGCGCGATTCGGGCAACAGAAATGCGGTCTAATGGTTTGCTAGGTGGTTCACGCATGGCTACGCCTCCGCAATATGACTCAGACCGGGCCGACGGATCGAAGATAGACCGCGCTTCTGGGCAACAACCATCGTTTGCGTCACCGTTGCGAACGACTCTAAATACGGTTCCGGCATACCCGTGGTACGCGGTGCCGTCCGGCACCCTCACGTTCGCGAATGAGAAACGCTTAGAGTCGGGGCAACGTGTAACAGAACTGGGGCTGCCGGCCAAGCGGCCTTCCGAATACGAAACTCTCGAGGAGAATACCGCTGGTTCCTCAGCCGCCTCGAACTCTCCGAGCAAGCGATGGGACGTTGCTGTATTGGATCGGGATAAACCTCGACAGTTTGCCTTCCGCGCCGTTCGGACCGCCACCGTATCTCCGCGATTGGCGCGTTGAGGAAGGGGAGACACTCGCAGGCTGACACTTGCGAATTCTATGCTGTTCAGAAAGGCTTGTAATCGGACGCAATGGCGCAGGGCGACAGCCCACAATGTCTCTGCTTCCTCCGCGGGCGAACCTATTGGCGAACCTGGGGGCGAACCTGGCGATTTCCGGCAAGCTACAACCAATGCAGAAATCCATACCAGTTTTGGTGTTCCTCCGTGCTTCTCTCCGCGTCTTCGCGGCTCTGCGGTGAAGCGGTGCGGTCTGCGCCGGAGCCTCGCTGGAATGCTCCGCACCCTCCTGCTGGCCGCTCTTTGGGTGCCGCTGGCGTGTGGCCAAATCTTCCCAACCGTCCCGGAAGTCGTTCAGGTAGATGCGCTCGTCACGGGCGCGCAAGGCCTTCCGGTTGCCGATCTCACCGCCGCCGATTTCGAAGTCTGGCGCAACTTCGAAGTCGGCAAGCAGGAGCCGCTCCAGATCCTATCCGCCGCCTACGTGCGGAACCCACGCACGGTTCTGCTGGTGGTGGACGATCTCGGGCTCTCGCTCGATGCCATCAACTCCGTACGCGCCGCGCTGGGCAAGTTCGTCGATGAACAAATGCGGCCCGGGGACCGGGCAGCCATCGTCCGCACGGGCGTGGGAAGCGGCGCCGTGCAAACCTTCACCGGCGCCAAAGACTTGCTGCACGCGGCCATCGATCAGGTGAAATGCCATCCCGCCCGCATCGCCGGCAACGTGGTTGCGGGAAGCCTGATTGCGTTCAGCGCGGGATCGCGGGCGGCGATACGCTTCGCGGTGGAGGGTCTGCGCCAACTGCCGGGGCGGAAGGCTGTAGTGGTGTTATCCAGCAACCTGGCGATGTTCCGCAACGCCCTGGAATCGGCAGCCCGCCTGGTCGATTCGGCCAACCAGGCAGCCGCCGTGCTCTACGGTTTGGACCCGGACATCGACCCGGACACAGACACAAATGCGGCCGCCCGCTCGATGGTCGCGGTTTCGTTCGCCGTCCTGGCCGAGCAGACCGGCGGCGCGGTGATCGCGCCAGACACGGGGCTGACCGGCGCCCTGGATCGCGTGCTCCGGGAACAGGACGGCTACTACCTGATCGACTACCACCCCAAAGCGTCTCTCACTCCCCTTGCCGGAACGATAACGGTGCGAGTCAAGCGCCAGGGCCTGCTGGTGCGATCCCGGACCGGCCGAATTGTGATCCCCGGAAACACGAGTGAAACCATCCGGATGGATACCATCCAAATGGCACCCCGCCAGCAAATGCTCCAGGCCGTGGCGGACCCCTTCTCCTCACCCGGCATTCGCGTCCGGCTGACCGGCATTTTTGTTAATTCCGCGGAGCCGGGCTCCCCGGGTGCAGCCCTGTCTTACCAGGTTGCAGCCTTGTCTTACATCGACGCGCGCGACCTTGGCTTCATACACTACCTGAACGGGGTTCACCGGTACGGTCTGGACGTGCTGATCCTGGTGTGCTCCGAAGATGGGCAAATCGTGCAGGAAAACAGCCGCGGTTTCTCCATGGACATGTCCGATGGCGACTATCGCCGGGCGCTGACCCACGGGCTGGTATTTGCGCTGAGCGTGCCCCTGCCGCTGCCCGGCCCGTTTCAAATCCGCGCCATCGTGGGTGACGGGATCACCGGTAAGGTCGGTTTCGCCAGCCAGTTTCTGGAAGTTCCCGACGCCGACGGCAAGCAGTTTTCGCTTTCGAGTATCTTGCTGATGGGAGAAAAATCGACTAACCCGATCGCGCGGCCGCCAGGAATCCAACTGGACGTGACCAATGAAAATCCCGCGATCCGGATTTTCAAACCTGGCCAGAGCATCGTCTACCGTTACGCCGTGCTGAACGCGCTGGCGGGCCCGGACAAAAAGCCCGCTCTCGAAGCGCAGACCCGCCTGTTCCGCAACGGCCGGGCGGTTTTCGAGGCCCAACCCCTGCTGCTGGCCGTCCCCACTGGTGAGGACCCAAAGCGCCTCGCCGTCGCCGGCAAAATTACGCTATCTTCCTCCATGGAGCCCGGCGATTACGTCCTCTACGTGACTGTGGCCGACAAATTGGCTCCAGACCAACCGCGGAGAGTGGCGCAGGCAGGCGATTTCCGCATCGAACCGTAGGCGGCAGCGGTCACCCGTGCTCACTAGCGCACCACCAGCACCGTACCCTCATGCGGCCGCAAAGCCACTTCCATGGCACCCTGCTGCCGGCCGTAGTCGTGCCCGCTCCACAAGTCCGTCACATCCCCCGCGCGGGGCAGCTTGAACGATAGCTTGTCAGGCCCGTCCGACCAGTTGAACAGGCACACCAGCGCCCGGTCCTTCATGCGCACCATGCCGACCTGCAAGCGCTGGTCTTCAAACTCGGCGGCCACGCCCGTGGGTGGCAAAAGCTTCTTCAGCATCTCCAAGCGGGCGGGCGGCAGCGTGTTGAGATCGTCGCCGGAAAGCACCAGCCCGCCGGAAGCCATCACGGCCGTGGCATGAAACCGGTATTCGGTTTCGGGCATGTCGCCGCTCAGCGTGACGGCGTCGGGATCGTTCCACCAAAGCCGTCCATTTTGCCAGTTGCGGTTCAAGTTCTGGCGCGCCACTTTCTGGAAAGTGTCCCAGGTCCGCTTGATATCGCCCGAACTGCGCGAGCCGTGGATCAAGCCGAACGACGCCCAGATGGGGTGATTGCATCCCAGAATGAAACCGTCGCCGGCGCCCCGCAGCACGGCCTCCATGCCACGGCGATAAGCTTCGATGCGGGTGGCCTTGGGGTCGTGAAGGATGCCGCCGTGCATGGCGCCCCAGAAGTTGGCGTCGAGCTTAAAGTAGGTCACGCCCCACTGCTGGCGCATCGTGCGGAACAGGGATTCCAGGTGTTTCCGCACTTCGGGATTGGTGCCATCCAGCGCGTACCACGGCCCGCGGCGCCAGCCCTGGAAGGTGACCTTATCGGCCGGCAGCGGCTTGCCGTCCGGGCCTTTCATGAACCAGCCGGGGTGCTGCCGGAAGACATGCGAGCCAGCTTCGGCGATGAATGGCGCCACCCAGATGGCCGGTTCGAAACCCTGCTTTCGGATGGCTTGCAACACGCCTTGCACGTCGCCGCCGAAGGCGTTGCCGGTTTCCAGCCAGTCGCCCATGGCCGGCTGGTACCCGTCGTCAAGCTGCACATACTTGAGCTGCGGCGCGTCGTGTGCAATCGCGCCCAAGTTGTCCATCACGTTCCTGGCGGTGACGCGCGCGCCGAAACAATACCAGGAACACCAGCCGGCGGGTGGCGTTTTGAACTGCAGCGGAGGGTGATTCCGGTCAATGCGATCCGCCAGTTTCGCCAGCAGCGCGGCACGGTTCGGGCCCGTCGTGTACAAGAACTCTTCGAGGTCCCACCACTCGCCTGGGCCGAGCGCGAGCCCTTCGGTATCCAGCACCACCTCAATGGACTTCGGCCCCAGATAGAAGCGCCCGCTGAAGCGCTGGCAGCTTGTGAAGCCGAGCAGCATGGTGAGGCCGCCCTCCGGCAGCGTGAGCGTGATCATCCCGGTGACGGCCTTGGCATCGGCGGGCTGCGGGATCTTGTAATGCTTGAGTTCATCGTAAGCGAGGTCGATAGGTTGGCCCAGCGTGCCGGCGGTTTGGGAGAGCATCTGGAAGCTCTCGCCATAGAACGCCGTGGCGTCAGGCAGGTTGTGAGCGATGCGAAAGAGCGCGACTTCCTTGACATGCACGGGCGTCTTGCCGGTGTTGGTGAGGCGGGGCCGATACAGATCTCCGTCGCGTTGCCCGCCGAGCTTTAGAGCGGAGCCGGGCTCGACTGTCCGGATCTCCGGCCTGGCGGACCAGACGTCAAGCTGGGCGGCGGAAACGGCGAGCGCGCTGGCGAGGAAGAGGGCGGTGGAGCGGAGCATGCAGATACTTTAACGCTGTTTACAAGTGCGGCCCACCATCGGTAGCGCTCGCTGGCGCCGTGCAAGAATAACCGAAGTGAGGGCGGAACGATGGCACCATCGCTGGTGAGACCGGAGCGCGATGCATACGGCCAGGAAATCTGGAATTGCCATCAGGGAAATTCGAACTATGAAATCGTCGAGCGAGAGGACGGGCTCATCGATATCGGTAGCGCAGTGCCGTATTTTCAAACGTTCGACAACTGGCCGGCACACGAACGGGAAGCGATCCAGTATGCCCATGGCAGTGTCCTGGATATCGGTTGCGGTGCCGGAAGGGTGGCGATGTTCTTGCAGCGGAAAGGGCACAAGGTGCTGGCCATAGACAACTCACCTTTGGCGGTCAAAGTAGCCAGGCTTTGCGGTGTGAAGGCTGCCCGGGTGCTCTCGATACGGGACATCCAAACCCTGAGAGGACCGTTTGACAGCATCGTGCTCTATGGAGACAATTTCGGACTTTTCGGCGGCATGACGCGGGCGCGCCGCTTGCTGCGAGTGATGCACCGAATCACGTCGCCCGACGCAACCATCGTCGCGGCGGCAGCGGATCCCTACAGAACCAACGACCCCGTTCACCTGGCTTATCAACAACGAAGCCGAGAGCGCGGACGCATGGGTGGGCAACTCCGCCTGCGCATCCGATACCGCCAGTTTCGGGGAGACTGGTTCGATTACCTGTTTGCGTCCGCCGCCGAGGTCCGTAGCATCGTGGTGAAAACCGGCTGGACGGTCAGTGCGATTGTGGAATCGCGAGGGCCGGAGTACGTGGCAATCCTGCGAAAGAGTTGACCGAAGCCCGCTTCGCGGCAAGGGGGCAAGCTCAAGCCGCCCCACACTGTAGACTTGATAATGAGGAGAGACTCCGCTGTGCGCCGCCTAACTGATATTGGTCTGGATGCCATTGCTGGCTTTCGGCCAGCAGCGTCATTTGAGGAACTTGCCGCCAGCCAAGGAGCGCGCCCTGTAACGGATTTCGATTCCCTGCTTGGGCATCCTTCGTCCGAAGATGAATCGGCCGAGGAGTTCTCCTCGATGCTGCGCGAATGGCGCCGCGAAGGCTCAAACCCACCACTCCGGCGATGAATGCGGCGATCTGGTCGCCCAGTGCGACACGGACGTCGTGTCGATACTGTTCAAAGGCGATTCCCGTGCGCAGCGGTACCGAGCCACATCAGCGGTCGTCTTCTGGGCATCTCCTTCATGACCCTGGCAGAGCTGGAGCGGTGGCAGCTTGAGCGTAATTGGGGCCACATTCGTAGAGCGGAACTGACGCAGTACCTGACGAAGTACACGGTTCTCCCTGCCAGCCGTGAACTGTGTGCCAAATGGGCGGAGGTCACATGGGAAGCCCGCCGGAAGGGCCGCCCCATTCAGACGGCCGATGCCTGGATCGCCGCCGGCGCATTCCACTATCAGGTTCCCCTCATCACGAACAACACCGCCGGCTACGCCACGATCGATAAGCTTGATGTGCGCACGTGCACGGATTAATCCCCATCGCCGCCGCCGTACTGACCAAGCCCGCATAGTAGAATCGAGTGATGCGCCGCATCCAAGCTGTTCTCCTGATCGCGGCCGCCATTCCGGCATGGGCCGCGCAGCCGGTGCGCGCGCGCCACGGCATGGTGGTCTCGCGGGAACGTCACGCCACCCAGGCCGGGCTGAAGGTCTTGGAATCCGGCGGCAACGCCGTGGATGCCGCGGTGGTGGTAGGGCTCGCCCTGGCGGTCACCCACCCCTACGCCGGTAATATCGGCGGCGGCGGATTCATGCTGCTGCGCCTGGCCGATGGACGCACCACCTTCATCGACTTTCGCGAACGCGCCCCGCAGGCTGCATCACGCAACATGTATCTGGATGCCGCAGGCAAGGTCACCGAAGACAGCACGGTAGGCTACCGCGCCTCCGGCATTCCCGGCACCGTGCGCGGCCTTGAGTACGCTTCGAAAAAATACGGCAGGAAAGCGTGGGCCGAACTGGTGCACCCGGCCGTGGAACTGGCCGCCAAAGGCTTCCCGGTCTCCTACGCGCTGGCGCAATCGCTGCGCAACACCAAGGGGCTTAGCCGGTTTCCGGAATCCGCCCGAATCTTCCAGAAAGACGGCAAGTTCTGGGAAGCCGGCGACACCTTCGTCCAGCCCGACCTGGCGCGCACGCTGGAGCGCATTGAAAAGCTCGGCGCCAAAGATTTCTACGAAGGCGAGACCGCCCGCCTGCTGGCCAAAGACATGGCTGCCCACGGCGGCCTCATCACCGAAGCCGACCTCAAGGGCTACACCGTGAAGGAGCGCAAGCCGCTCAACGGCGCGTACCACGGTTATTCCATCGTCACCGCGCCGCCGCCCAGCTCCGGCGGTGTGGGCATTCTCCAGATGCTGGGGATGTTGGAGGGCACCGGCTACGAAAAGGCCGGCGCCGGCTCGGCTACCGTGGTCCACTACATGACCGAAGCCATGCGGCGCTACTTCGCCGACCGGTCCGAGCACCTGGGAGATTCCGATTTCGTCAAGGTCCCGCTTACCTCGCTGCTCGACCCCAAATACATCGCCAAACAGCGGGCATCCATCGATCCCGAGCGCGCCACCCCCAGCAGCCAGATCAAAGCCGCGGTTTTTGACGGTCACGAATCGGTGGAAACCACCCACTACACGATTGCCGATTCCGAAGGTAACATCGCCGCCGTCACTTACACGCTCAATGGCGGCTTTGGCAGTAAGGTGACGGCGACCGGCCTCGGATTTCTGCTGAACAACGAGATGGACGATTTCGCGCCCAAGCCCGGCGAAGCCAACATGTACGGACTGGTGCAGGGCGAAGCCAACGCCATCCAGCCCGGCAAGACGCCGCTGTCTTCCATGACTCCGACCATCGTGCTGAAGGACGGCCAGCCGGTTCTGGCGCTGGGTTCCCCGGGCGGCCCGACTATCATCAATACGGTGCTGGAAGTGATCGTCAACGTGCTCGATTTCAACATGAACGTGCAGGACGCGGTGAACTGGCCGCGCTTCCACCACCAGTGGATGCCCGACGTACTGAGCGTGGAACCCGGCTACTCGCCGGACACGGTGGCGCTTCTCGAAAAGCGCGGCTACACCGTGAAGCGCGCGGGCCCGGATGGGCGCGTCATCTCGCAGGGCGATGCCGCTGCCATCCGGTTCAGCAACGGCTGGCTGGAGGGCGCGCCCGATCCCCGCACCGAAGGCACCGCCGAAGGACACTAACCTTACGATGAACCACGCATTGTCCACCCACTTTTTCGTCAATCATCGCCTGACTGTGGCGCTGCTCAGCAAGATCCAGCAGGCCGGGATCCTCGCCGTGGAAATCTTCTGCGCGCGCCAGCACCTGGACTATCGCGACAAGGCGCAAATTGCCGAAATGGGCCACTGGTTTCGCGATTCGGAAATCAAGCTCCACTCGCTGCACTCCCCCATGTACAACGACGAAATCTGGGGCCGCTCCGGCCCGCACGCGGTGATCACCATCACCGAGTTGGTGAAGGGGCGCCGTCTGGAAATGGTGGACGAAATCAAGCGCGCGCTGGAGATCGCCGAAGTGATTCCGTTCCGTTACCTCATCCAGCACATAGGCGTCGGCGGCGAGGAATTCGACATGCGCAAAGTCGACGCCGCGTTCGCCGCGCTGGAAGAGCTGAAGCTCTTCGCCAGCCAGCGCGGCGTGCAGATTCTGCTGGAAAACATCCCCAACCAGCTTTCCAGCGCCGAGCGCCTGCTGCTGTTCGAAGAGCTCACGCACATCGGACTGAACTACGCCTTCGATACCGGCCATGCCCACATGGGCGAAGGCGTGGCGGCGGCTTTCAACCTGTTGAAGGACAAGATTCGCTCCACCCACGTCCACGATAACGACGGTAAGGCCGACAGCCACCTGATCCCGTTCGTCTCCGAAGGCGGCACCGTGAATTGGCAGGAGGCCATGCAGCTTCTGCGCAGCCGCGAGGCCAACTACCCGCTTCTCCTGGAATTGAAGGAGAAGCCCGATATCGCCCATCCGTTCGAAGCCGTGGAACAGGCATTCGCGGGCTTGGAACGGCAGCAATCGGAACCCCGATGATTCGGCCGGCCCAATGATTCAACCAGCCCTATGATTCAACCCGACAGTTACATTCGCAGCTTGTTGAAGCGCTCCCCCGGTGAGACGGTGCTGGCGCAGGGTTGGGTCAAGACCCGGCGCGACGGCAAGAATGTCCACTTCATCCAGCTCAACGACGGTTCGTCGCCGGTGGATCTGCAGGTAGTGCTGGATGCCGGCGTGGTCCCGGACGATGTAGTCGCCAGCATCTCGACCGGCGCTTGCCTGAGCGTGGAGGGCGAACTGGTCGCGTCCCCGGGCAAGGGACAGGCGGTGGAATTGAAGGCCCGCTCGTTGACGGTCCACGGCGCCGCCAATCCCGCCGAATATCCGCTGCAGAAGAAGAAGCACACGCTCGAAACCCTGCGCGAGATCGGCCACTTGCGCGCGCGCTCCAACACGTTCGGCGCGGTCTTCCGTGTCCGCAACGCCCTGGTCTGCGCCATCCACAAGTTTTTTCAGGACCGCGGCTTTCTCTACGTGCATACTCCGGTGATCTCCACCTCGGATGCCGAAGGCGCCGGTTCCATGTTCCAGGTGACGACGCTCGATCTCGACGGCCTGGGCAAGAGCGGCAAGCCGGCGGATTTCGAGCACGACTTTTTCAAGCGCCGCGCTTTCCTCACCGTCAGCGGCCAACTGGAAGCCGAGATCTTCGCCCACGCCTTCGCCAACGTCTACACGTTCGGCCCCACCTTCCGCGCCGAGAACTCCAACACGCCGCGTCACCTGGCCGAGTTCTACATGATCGAGCCCGAGATGGCCTTCTGCGACCTGCAGGACAACCAGGACCTGGCCGAGGCGTTCCTGAAGAGCCAGGTGGAGCAGGTCATCGCCGCCTGCGGTGCGGACCTGGACTTCCTGGCCAAGTGGTACGACCCGGAATTGCGCCAGACGCTGGACGCTCTGCTGAATGCCAGCTTTGAGCGCATCACCTACACCGAAGCCATCGCGCTGCTGGAGAAATCGGGCCGCACCTGGGAATTCCCGGTCCACTGGGGCGTCGATATGCAGAGCGAGCACGAGCGCTACCTCACCGAGGAGTTGATCAAGAAGCCCGTGATCGTGACCGGCTATCCGCGCGAGATCAAGGCGTTTTACATGCGCGGCAATGACGACGGCCAGACCGTCGCCGCCATGGACGTGCTGGTGCCGCGCATCGGCGAGATCATCGGCGGCAGCCAGCGCGAGGAGCGCCACGACGTGCTGCTGGAAAAGATCCGCGCCATGGCCGCCCACGGCATGCGCGAGGAAAACTACTGGTGGTACCTGGATCTGCGGCGGTTTGGAGGCGTGAAGCACGCCGGCTTCGGCATGGGCTTCGAGCGCATGATGATGTATTTGACCGGCATGAAGAATATTCGGGATGTAATCCCGTTCCCCAGAACGCCGGGGAATGCGGAGTTCTAGTTTCCAGCCTGACTCCGCGCTGTGAGCGGTGGCTTTTGAAACTGCCGAACTACCATCCCATCAAGTGCGCGAGAAGGGTCTTGCCGGCGTGACGGCGAGACAGAAGTTGGAGCATTCCGAGTGCGTCTTGGTACGCGCGATGAGCCTCTTCAGTATTGATGCGATACTCGGCCATCAGAGCTTGAAGATTTCTTTCGGGCAACCCGACCTCTGTCCAATTGACCCCGTTCAGCGAGCACTTCCAGTTGAGGCTGTCGACCCAAGGATACAAGGACGTCAGCATCCTGCGATCGAAGCTAGCGTTATGCGCAACAATACCGTCGGCGCGGGTCAGCAGATTCCTCACCCTATCCTCGTCGAGGGACTTACCCTGCAGAAAACTCGGAGTGAGGCCCGAGGCTCTGGCGGCGAATTCTGGTGCAGTCACGCGCACGACGCCGGTTCGACACCATCGCAAACAGGCGGCAGCGACGTCCGAGTTCTTCTCCTGGCCGTCCCGCCAGGACCTGCCAGAACTCGGCTCTGAGCACAACTTCCACGATTCAGCTAATCTTAGAGTATGACGACCATCGTCAAGGACAAAGCGGAAGTCATGGTGCCGCGCAGCATCCGGCGGCAGGCCGGCATCAAGGCTGGGGACCGGTTGGAGTTCAAGGCGTCTTCCCGGACTATCACGATCACGGCGACAGAGCCGGCCTACAAGCCCACTAAGGCCGAAGCCGCTGCCATCCGCAAGGGCGAGGCCGAGATTGCCCGCGGCGAGTTTGTCACCCTGGACGATCTTCTCCATGACCTGGACAATCGTCGTCGCAAAGGCGGCGCAAAAACAACTCAAAGGAATTCCCGCTAGAGATCTGGACAAGATCACGACCGGGATACGTGCCATGGCCGCCAATCCGTTCCATGGTGACATCGTGAAGCTCGAAGGGGGTGAAAACGGCTACCGGCGTCGAGTCGGCAGTTTTCGCGTCTTCTTCCGGGTTGACCGGGCGAGCCGAATAGTGCAGATCAGCGCGATTCTCCGCCGAACTTCAACAACCTATTAGGCCGCGTTCAGCCGCTGGCCGCAACTGGCGTAAGAGGAAAGGTACCGCGAATGTACGACTCGCTAACGGTTTGGGTGCGGACGGCCGAAGGGCACTGGTATGAGGCTCACGGCGTCGGCCGTAAAGGTGCGAGAATTAAACGGTTCTTGGAATGACTGATTGACAACTTTGGCGAATGACAGGATCCGAGCGAGATTCGTATTGTGCGTCCGCAACCAGGGTGCGGATGATCTTGAGCCTCGGAAGGTCTATCAATTGCTGCCCGACCGCGCGGCGTTGCGAGATGGCTACCGGCGGGTGATCGACGATTCGGGCGAAGATTACCTCTATCCGGCGGACTACTTCGAGCCTGTCATCACCCATCCACGTCCACAGTGGAGGATCTTATCGTGTGATACTGATATGGCCGTCGAATGCACGGCTCCATGCTTATAACTGGAGTAGGTTGTAGTTTGGGTAGGGGCATCGCTTCTTGTGTCCTACTGTCTCGCTTTACAAACGTTTAATAGGGGTTTAATGTTCAAGGTTTTAGGAGTGGTAGCACTAGCCCTTGTTGTCCCGCCTCTGGTTCTCTCGGCTCAACAATGGTACGTAAGCAGGTTGGGACTGTCGTCCGATAACGAGAAAATCGCGGTCAGGTCCGCCGGCACCGTCGTTGCGTTAGCAA
>Ga0210402_10000424_pt1 | contig 47524 bp, 41 predicted proteins | sample IncBWC7MmetaG_FD_161055 | JGI IMG/M metagenome (GOLD analysis project Ga0210402, IMG submission 161055) | Forest soil microbial communities from Barre Woods Harvard Forest LTER site, Petersham, Massachusetts, United States - Inc-BW-C-7-M | ecosystem: Environmental > Terrestrial > Soil >... | reverse complement strand
CGGCTGGTTGCGGTGAACAAGAGCTTTGCCGCGCTCGACCGTCAGGAGGCGGGCGCCTGGGGCGGCTTCGGCAATCCGGGCAACCTCTCCGATGCGCCGTTCGTCTCGCCGATCGTCAACTTTTACATGACCTGCCCGATCAGCCGCGCGTCGAAGACGATGGCCGAGTGCATGGCCTCCCGCGCCCAGCTGATGGCGGCGGAGTAGCCGATGTCCGCCGACCTGATCCATTTCTTCACGGTGAACTGGTTGGGCCAGTTCATCGTCATTCTCGCCGAGTGCCTGCTGGTCACGGTGCCGCTGCTCGTGGCCGTGGCCTACATGACCTATGTCGACCGCAAGGTCTGGGCCTCGATCCAGCTCCGCCGCGGCCCCAACGTGGTCGGGCCGTTCGGGCTGCTGCAACCCTTCGCCGACGGCCTGAAGCTGGTGCTGAAGGAGACGATCGTCCCCTCGAGCGCCAACGCGATACTGTTCATCCTGGCGCCCATGATCACCTTCATGACGGCGCTGATCGCCTGGGCGGTCGTGCCGTTCGGCGACGGCATGGTGATCGCCGACATCAATGTCGGCATCCTCTATCTCTTCGCCATCTCCTCGCTCGGCGTCTATGGCGTCATCATCGCCGGCTGGGCGTCGAACTCCAAATACGCCTTCCTGGGCGCGCTGCGCTCGGCGGCGCAGATGGTGTCCTACGAGGTCTCGATCGGTTTCGTGTTCATCACGGTCCTGCTCTGCGTCGGCTCGCTCAATCTCACCCAGGTGGTGATCGCCCAGTCCGGCTGGTTCTTCAACTGGTTCTGGCTGCCGCTGCTGCCGATGTTCGTGATCTTCTTCGTCTCAGCGCTGGCCGAGACCAACCGCACGCCGTTCGACCTGCCGATGTCGGAAGCCGAGCTCGTGCAGGGCTTCCAGACCGAATATTCCTCGATGCCCTTCGCCCTGTTCTTCCTCGGCGAATACGCCAACATGATCCTGCTCTCGGCGATGGGTGCGGTGCTGTTCCTGGGCGGCTGGATGTCTCCGGTGCCGTACCCACCCTTCACCTGGGTGCCGGGCCTCGTGTGGTTCTGCGCCAAGATCGCGTTCCTGCTGTTCGTCTTCAGCTGGACCAAGGGAACGCTGCCTCGCTATCGCTACGACCAGCTCATGCGGCTGGGCTGGAAGGTGTTCCTGCCCGTGTCGCTGGGATGGGTCGTCGTCACCGCCGCCGTGCTGCAGTTCGGCGGCTGGGTTCCGAAGCTGTTTTAGGGAGATCGCACCATGGCCTCTCTCGACCGCACCGCGCGCGCCTTCCTGCTCTCCGAGCTGGTGACGGGCTTCGCGCTCACGCTCAAGTACATGTTCAAGCCCAAGGTGACGGTGAACTATCCCTACGAGAAGGGACCGCTCAGCCCGCGTTTTCGCGGCGAGCACGCGCTGCGCCGCTATCCCAACGGCGAGGAACGCTGCATCGCCTGCAAGCTCTGCGAGGCGATCTGCCCGGCGCAGGCCATCACCATCGAGGCCGAGCCGCGCGACGACGGCAGCCGGCGCACGACGCGCTACGACATCGACATGACGAAATGCATCTATTGCGGCTTCTGCCAGGAAGCCTGCCCGGTGGACGCCATCGTCGAGGGACCGAACTTCGAATTCTCGACCGAGACCCGCGAGGAGCTGATGTACAACAAGGAAAAGCTGCTCGCCAACGGCGACCAGTGGGAATCGGTGATCGCGGCCAACCTACAGTCCGACGCGGCGTATCGCTGAGCCGGGACGGGTAGGGGAAGATCATGCTGCTGCAGGCTCTGGCCTTTTACGTTTTTGCGTTCGTCGTCATGGCGTCAGCCGCCATGGTCGTGGTGTCGCGCAATCCGGTCTATTCGGTGCTGTTCCTGATCCTGGCGTTCTTCAACGCTGCGGCGCTGTTCCTGCTGATCGGCGCCGAGTTCATCGCCATGATCCTGATCATCGTCTATGTCGGCGCGGTGGCCGTGCTGTTCCTGTTCGTCGTCATGATGCTCGACATCAACCTCGCCAAGCTGCGCGAGGGCTTCCTGAAATACCTGCCGGTCGGCGCCATGATCGGTTTCGTGCTGTTCCTCGAGATCCTGTTCGGGTTGGGCGTGCTGGGCGGCAATTCGACGTCGTTGGCGGGCATCGGCAAGGCCATGCCGCAGGTGATCGCGGTCGACAATACGCGCGCCATCGGCCGCGTCCTCTACACCCAGTATTTCTACCTCTTCCAGGTGGCGGGCCTGGTGCTCCTGGTCGCCATGATCGGCGCCATCGTGCTGACCTTGCGCCGCCGGCCCGGCCTGCGCCGCCAGCGCATCAGCGAGCAGCTCTATCGGCCCAAGGACGAAGCCGTCACGGTGGTCAAGGTGCCGACGCGGGGAGGCGTTTGATGACCATCGGCCTCGGCCACTATCTCTTTGTCGCGGCAGTGCTGTTCACGCTGGGCATCCTGGGCATTTTCCTCAACCGCAAGAACGTCATCGTCATCCTGATGTGCGTCGAGCTGATGCTGCTCGCGGTGAACATCAATCTCGTGGCCTTCTCGGTCTTCCAGGGCAATGTCGTGGGCCAAATCTTCGCCATGCTGGTGCTGACCGTGGCGGCTGCCGAGGCGGCGATCGGCCTCGCCATCCTGGTGGTCTATTTCCGCAACCGCGGAACGATCGAGGTCGAAGACATCAACGCGATGAAGGGCTAGGGGCGCGCACTCATGGATCTCGCCATCAAGCTCATCGTCCTGCTGCCGCTGCTCGCGGCGGCGATCGCCGGCCTGTTCTGCCGCATCATCGGCGACCGGCCGGCGCAGATCGTCACCTGCGCGGCGCTGCTGATCGCCGCGGCATTGTCGATCTTCGTCTTCGTGCGCATCGGCTTCGGGCCGGAAAACGCCAAGCTGATCGTCGTCAGGCTTTTCACCTGGATGGACTCCGGAACGTTGAACGTCGATTGGTCGCTCCGCGTCGACACCCTGACCGCGGTCATGCTGATCGTCGTCACCGGCGTGTCGTCGATGGTGCACATCTATTCGATCGGCTACATGGTCGACGACCCCGGTATCCCGCGCTTCATGTCGTATCTGAGCCTGTTCACCTTCTTCATGCTGATGCTGGTGACGTCGGACAACCTCGTCCAGCTGTTCTTCGGCTGGGAGGGCGTGGGTCTCGCCTCGTACCTGCTGATCGGCTTCTGGTACGACAGGCCGTCGGCCAATGCCGCCGCCATCAAGGCCTTCATCGTCACGCGGGTCGGCGATTTCGGCTTCGCGCTCGGCATTTTCGCCGTCTGGATGCTGAGCGGCGCGATCAACTACGCCGACATCTTCGCCAAGGGCCCCGAGATGGCCCAGATGCGCCTCCATTTCCTCGGCATGGACTTGCCGGCGCTGGAGACGGCCTGCGTGCTGCTGTTCGTCGGCGCCATGGGCAAGTCGGCCCAGCTCGGGTTGCACACCTGGCTGCCCGACGCCATGGAAGGCCCGACGCCGGTCTCCGCCCTGATCCATGCCGCCACCATGGTGACGGCCGGCGTGTTCATGGTCTGCCGCCTCTCGCCGCTGTTCGAGCTGGCGCCGATCGCCTCGGCAGTCGTCACCCTCGTGGGCGCCTCGACGGCCTTCTTCGCCGCCACGATCGGCCTCACCCAGTTCGACATCAAGCGGGTCGTCGCCTATTCGACCTGCAGCCAGCTCGGCTACATGTTCTTCGCCGCCGGCGTCGGCTCCTACTCGGCGGCGATGTTCCACCTCACGACCCACGCCTTCTTCAAGGCGCTGCTGTTCCTGGGCTCGGGCTCGGTCATCACCGCGCTGCACCACGAGCAGGACATGCGCAAGATGGGCGGCGTCAAGGAGAAGACGCCACAGACCTTCTGGCTGATGTGGGTCGGCACCTTGGCGTTGTCGGGCATCGGCGTGCCCTTCCTGCTTGGCAACGGCATCGGCTTCGCGGGATTCTATTCCAAGGACATGATGGAGGAGTCGGCGTACGGGGTGCACACCACGGTGGGCCTCATCGCCTTCTGGCTGGGCGTCGTGGCCGCCTTCATGACCGCTTTCTATTCGACCCGCCTGATGTTCATGACCTTCTACGGCAAGTATCGCGGCGATCATCATACCTGGGAGCATGCCCACGAATCGCCTGCGGTCATCCTGATTCCGCTCTACGTGCTGGGAGCCGGCGCGCTGCTGTCGGGCTACATCGCCTTCGACTGGTACGTCGGTCACGACTGGCTGGCCTTCTGGGGCACCCAGTCGATCGCCGTGAAGTCCACCGGAGAGGTGCTGCACCACGCGCACGAGGTGCCGGTGTGGGTGACCCTGGCGCCGCTGGTCTTTGCCCTGTCGGGCATTGGGCTGAGCTACCTGTACTACATCGTCAATCCGGCGCTGCCGGCGCTCACCGCGCGGCGCTTTCCGGCCATCTACGCGCTGTTCTACAACAAGTGGTACTTCGACGAGATCTATGATGCCGTCTTCGTGAGGCCGGCGCTCGCGATCGGACGCTTCCTCTGGAAGAAGGGCGATGGCGCGGTGATCGATGGTCTCGGCCCCGACAACCTCGCCGCCCGCGCCCAGGAGATGGCGGGCGTGCTGATGCGCTTCCAGAGCGGCTACCTCTATCACTATGCGTTCGTGATGCTGGTCGGCGTGGCCGGTCTCGTCACCTACTTCATGATGACGGCGGCGGGGTAGGGCCGATGTCGAGTTGGCCGATCCTTTCGCTCATCACGTTCCTGCCCTTGGTGGGGGTGTTCTTCTGCCTGGTCGTGAACGGCCCGAAGGAGGCCGTCGACCGCAACTGCAGGAGCGCCGCGCTGCTCACGTCGGTGGTGACGTTCCTGATCTCGCTGCTGCTGTGGGCGCGCTTCGACGCCACCAAGGCGGGCTTCCAGTTCGAGGAGAAGCTCGACTGGGTGCCGGCCCTCAACATCGGCTACCACATGGGCATCGACGGCATCTCGCTGTTCTTCGTCCTGCTGGCGACCCTGCTGACGCCGATCTGCATCCTGTCGGCCTGGGACGCGGTTCGTGTCCGCGTCAAGGAGTACATGATCGCCTTCCTGGTGCTCGAGACCTTCATGGTCGGCATGTTCAGCGCGCTCGATCTCGCGCTGTTCTATGTCTTCTTCGAAGGCGTGCTGATCCCGATGTTCCTGATCATCGGCGTCTGGGGCGGCGAGAGGCGCGTCTACGCCGCCTTCAAGTTCTTCCTCTACACCCTGCTCGGCTCGGTGCTGATGCTGCTGGCCATCATCGCCATCTACTGGCAGCTCGGCACATCGGACATCCCGACGGCCATGGAGAAGCTCAGCCTGCCGTTCACCTGGCAGTGCTGGCTGTTCCTGGCCTTTTTCGCCTCGTTCGCCGTCAAGATGCCGATGTGGCCCGTCCATACCTGGCTGCCGGACGCCCATGTCGAGGCGCCGACCGCGGGCTCGGTCATGCTGGCCGGCGTGCTGCTGAAGATGGGCGGCTACGGCTTCCTGCGGCTGTCGATCCCGCTCCTGCCGGAGGCCACGCAGTACTTCGCGCCCATGATCTTCGGCCTGTCGGTCGTGGCCGTCATCTACACCTCGCTGGTGGCGCTGGTGCAGGAGGACATGAAGAAGCTGATCGCCTATTCGTCGGTCGCCCATATGGGCCTCGTCACGATCGGCGCCTTCATCCTCAACATGCAGTCGGTCCAGGGCTCGATGTTCCAGATGCTGAGCCACGGCATCGTCTCGGCCGCGCTCTTCCTCTGTGTCGGCGTGCTCTACGACCGCATGCACACCCACGAGATCGCGGTCTTTGGCGGCCTCGTCCACCGCATGCCGCGTTACGCCTTCGTCTTCATGTTCTTCACCCTGGCGAGCATTGGCCTGCCGGGCCTGTCGGGCTTCGTCGGCGAGTTCCTGGTCCTGCTCGGCACCTTCAAGGTCAATACCTGGGTGGCGTTCCTGGCGGCCACCGGCATGTTCCTGGGGGCGGCCTATGCGCTCTGGCTCTATCGCAAGATCATCTTCGGCGAGCTCACCAAGGAGTCGCTGAAGGCCATCCTCGACATGAACCGCCGCGAGGTCGTGGTCTTCCTGCCGCTGGTGTTGCTGGCGCTGTGGATGGGCATCTACCCCAATTCCTTCCTCGATCCGATGGCGCCCACCATCGACAAGCTGGTCGGCGACTACCAGGCGGCCATCAAGCTCGCCCACACCGCCTCGTTGGCGCCATGAGCGGCCGGGAACCCTGAACATGATGCTCGGTATCGAATCCTGGACGCTGGCCCGGCCGGAGCTCTTCCTCGCGGCCGTCACGGCCCTTTTGCTGGTCTACGGCGTGGTCCGCGGCGAGGTGGCGACTCCGTTCGTGTCGACCGCGACCGCGCTTGCCCTGCTGGTGACGGCGGTGCTGCTGTTCGTGCCGTATCGCGAGGGCACGGCCTTCGCCTCGCTGTTCATCGTCGATCGCCTCACCACCACCATGAAAGCGCTGGTCCTGGTCGGATCGGCCATCGCCATCCTGATGTCGCGCGCCTATTTCGAGCGCATCAAGGCCTGGCGTTTCGAGTATCCGCTGCTGGTCGCGCTGGCGACGCTCGGCATGATGCTGATGATCTCGGCCAACGACCTGATGGCGCTCTATGTCGGCCTCGAGCTGCAGTCGCTGGCGCTTTATGTCATTGCCGCCTTCCATCGCGACAGCGTCCGCTCGACCGAAGCCGGCGTGAAGTATTTCGTCCTGGGCTCGGTCGCCTCCGGCATGCTGCTGTTCGGCGCCTCGCTGATCTACGGCTTCTGCGGCGGCACGGCCTTCGTGCAGATTTCGCGGGCGCTGATCGAAGGCCGGGGCGGCGAGCTCGGCGTCGTCATCGGCCTGGTGTTCGTGGTGGCGGGGCTCGCCTTCAAGGTCTCGGCGGTGCCGTTCCACATGTGGACGCCCGACGTCTACGAGGGCGCGCCGACGCCGGTGACCGCCTTGTTCGCCGTCGCCGCCAAGATCGCCGCGATGTCGCTGATGATCTCGGTCCTGATGGGACCGTTCAAGCCGCTGTTCGCGCAGTGGCAGCAGATCGTGGTCGTGGCCTCGGTGCTGTCGATGGGGCTCGGCGCCTTCGCCGCGCTCCGCCAGCAGAACTTCAAGCGCCTGATGGCCTATTCCTCGATCGGCAATGTCGGCTACATCCTGCTCGGCCTGGCGAGCGGCACCGAGAAGGGCATCCAGTCGGTCGTCTTCTACCTCGCGATCTACCTCGTCATGACGATGGGCGTCTTCGCCGTCATCCTGATGATGAAGCGCCGCAATGTCATGGTCGAGAACATCGCCGACCTGGCCGGTCTGGCGCGCAGCGAACCGACGATGGCTCTGGCCCTGCTGGTCTTCATGTTCTCGCAGGCCGGCATCCCGCCGCTCGCGGGCTTCTGGGGCAAGCTCTACATCTTCATCGCCGCCGTCGAGGCCGGGCTTTATGTCCCGGCCGTGCTGGGCGTGCTGGCCTCGGTCGTGGCGTCCTACTACTACCTGCGCATCGTCAAGGTGATGTATTTCGACGAGCCGGCGGAGGCGCTCGACCGGCCGGCCTTCAGCGTCAACCGCGCCGTGGCTTTCGCCGCGGCCATTCTGGTGGCGGCGTTCTCCCTGGCGCCGCAACCGCTCAGCCTGGTGGCCGCCGCGGCGGCGAAGGGTCTGTTCCCGTGAGCCTGGCACCCGTCCTGCCGGACGGGTGGACGCTGGTCGCGTTGGACAGCGTCGGCAGCACCAATGACGAAGCGGCCCGGCTGGCCGACGCCGGCGCGCCCGAGGGCACCGTCGTGTGGTCGCGCGAGCAAACCGGCGGCAGAGGCCGCCGCGGCCGCCATTGGGCGTCGCCGGTCGGCAACCTCTATACCTCCACGATCCTGCGGCCCGACTGCGCCGCGCCACGCGCCGCCGAGTTGGGTTTCGCCGCCGCCCTTGCCGTTGCCGACATCGTGCCGGCAGGCCGCGAGGTGCGCGTGAAGTGGCCCAACGACGTGCTGGTCGACGGCGGCAAGATCGCCGGCATCCTGCTCGAGAGCGCGGTCGGCCAGAGCGGACAGGTGCAGCATGTCGTGGCCGGTATCGGCGTGAATGTCGGCTTCGCGCCCCAGCTGCCGGAGATGCGCTATCCCGGCTCGGCCCTCAGCGGCTCGGTCGAAACGGCCCTGGAGAAGCTCGCGGCCGCCCTGGCGGCGCGGCTCGCCGAATGGCGTCGCGAAGGCTTCGCGACCGTGCGCGCGGCGTGGCTCGCCAAGGCCGGGCCGCTCGGCGCTGAAGTCGACGTCAAGCTGGGCGAGGGACTGGTGCGCGGCCGCTTCGCCGGCCTCGACCGCGAAGGCGCCCTGCTGCTGGAGACGGCGTCCGGGCCGCGCAGGATCGTTTCGGGTGAATTGCTCGGCCGGGCGGCCTAGAGGAGGACGGCGATGTTGCTCGCCATCAATGTCAACAACACCAACGTCAAGTTCGGCGTCATCGACGGCGATCGCATCGTCGGCGAATGGCGCCAGCATACTTCCGCCATGCGCACGGCCGACGAGCACGCTGTCTGGCTGTTCCAGCTCATGAAAATGGAGGGCATCGATCCCAAAGCCGTTACCGACGCGATCGTCGGCAGCGTCGTTCCCCAGGCCACCTTCAACATTCGCCGCCTGTGCACGCGATATTTCGACTGCGAGCCGTTGGTGCTCGGCGAGCCGAACGTCGTCTATGGCATCAAGGTCAAGGGCCAAGGCGCCGGTGCGGATCGCATCTGCAACACCGTCGGCGCCAGCATCCTGTTTCCCAGGACGCCGGTTGTCGTGGTCGATTTCGGCACCGCCACCACGTTCGACGTAGTCGACGAAGAGGGCAGCTACTGCGGCGGCGCGATTGCCCCCGGCATCAACCTCAGCATCGAGGCACTGGTCAATGCGACGGCGCAGCTGCCGCGCATCGTGGTCGAGAAGCCCAGGCAGGTGATCGGCACCAATACCGTGGCCTGCATGCATAGCGGCGTGTTTTGGGGATATGTCGGCCTCATCGAGGGCATCGTCGCCCGCATCAAGGCCGAATTTGGCAAGCCGATGAAGGTGATCTCGACCGGCGGTCTTGCGCCGGTGTTTGACGGATCCACCTCGGTGATCGAGCAGATCGTGCCCGACATCACCGCGCGCGGCCTGATCGAGATTTTCAAACGCAGCAAGGCATGACCGTCCCGTCGGACGACGAGCTCCTGTTCCTCGCCCTGGGCGGGGCCGGCGAGATCGGCATGAACCTCAATCTGTACGGCCACGCCGGCAAATGGCTGATGGTCGATCTCGGCATCGGCTTCGCCGACGATTCGATGCCCGGCATCGAGGTGGTGATGCCGGACCCCACCTTCATCGAGGAGCGGCGCCACGATCTGGTCGGCATCGTGCTGACCCACGCCCATGAGGACCACCTGGGCGCCGTCGCCGATCTCTGGCCGCGGCTCGAGGCGCCGGTCTACGCCACGCCGTTTGCCGCCTCGGTGCTGCGGCGCAAGCTCATCGAGGCCGGCCTGGTCGATACGGTGCCGGTCACCGAGATCCCGCTCGGCGGCAAGTTCGGCCTGGCGCCGTTCGAGCTCGAGCTGATCACCATGACGCATTCGATCCTCGAACCGAATGCGCTGGCGATCCGCACCAGGCTCGGCACGGTGTTCCATACCGGCGACTGGAAGATCGACCCCGAGCCTCTGCTGGGCGAGGTGACCGACGAGGCGATGCTGCGGCGTATCGGCGATGAAGGCGCGCTCGCCATGGTATGCGACAGCACCAACGTCTTCGTCGAGGGCGAGGCGGGCTCCGAGGCCACCGTGCGGGCCAATCTCGAGAAGCTGGTGAAAGTGAGCAGGGGCCGGGTCGCCGTCACCTGCTTCGCCTCGAACTTGGCGCGGGTCGAGAGCGCGGCGCTGGCGGCGGTGGCGGCGGGACGAGATCCCGTGCTGTCGGGACGGGCGCTGCTGCGCATGGTCGAGGCCGCCCAGGAATGCGGCTACCTGCTCGACTTCCCGCCCTGCATTCCCGAGCAGCAGGCGGGCTACCTGCCGCGCGACAAGGTGCTGTTCATCTGCACCGGCAGCCAGGGCGAACCGCGCGCCTCGATGGCCAAGCTCGCCAACGGCGAGCATCGCGACCTCGTGCTGGAGGCGGGCGATACGGCGATCTTTTCCTCGCGTGTCATCCCCGGCAACGAGCGTTCGGTGGGGCGGCTGCAGAACGCGCTCACGGCGCGCGGCGTCGAGGTGATCACCGACCAGGAGGCCGATATCCATGTCTCGGGTCATCCGGCGCGCGACGAGCTGGTCCGGGTCTATCAATGGATACGGCCCAGGATCGCTCTGCCGGTGCATGGCGAGGTCCGCCACATGGTCGAGCACGCCGCATTGGCCCGTGCCTGTCAGGTGCCGGAGACGATCGTGGCGCCCAACGGCACCCTGGTCCGGCTCGCGCCCGGGCCGGCCGAGATCATCGGCCACGTGCCGGCAGGCCGGCTGGCACGCGACGGCGACGGCGTGGTGCCGGTCGACGGTGCGTCGCTGCGCGAGCGGCGCAAGCTTCTGTGGAACGGCGCGGCCGCGGCCAGCCTGGTCATCGACAGGAGCGGCAGGGCCGTGGCGGCGCCGAAAGTGTCCCTGCGCGGCATCGACGACGCGGATGGCGCGCTGACGGGGGCCATCGTCTCCGGTCTCAAGGAGATGCTGGCCGACCTCAGCGCCTCCGAGCGTGGCGACGACGGGCGGATCGAGGAGGCGGCCCGCCAGGCGGTGCGGCGCGTCGTGCGCGCGCACCTCGGCAAGAAGCCGTTGACGGACGTGCACATCGTCCGCATCTAGGCAGCAGGCCCGCTGGAGAGCTCGATGATCGGACGCCTCAATCATATCGCCATCGCCGTGCCCGACCTCGCCAAGGCGTCGGAACTCTATCGCACCGTGATGGGCGCCAAGGTGAGCGCGCCCAAGGCGCAGCCGGCCCACGGCGTCACCGTGGTGTTCGTCGAGCTGCCCAACACCAAGATCGAGCTGCTTCATCCGCTCGGCGAGAAGTCGCCCATCGCCAACTTCCTCGCCCGCAACGCCGACGGCGGCATCCACCACGTCTGCTACGAGGTCGAGGACATCTATGCCGCCCGCGACAAGCTCAAGGCTGAGGGCGCGCGCGTGCTGGGCGACGGCGAACCCAAGATCGGCGCGCACGACAAGCCGGTGCTGTTCCTGCACCCCAAGGACTTCATCGGCACGCTGATCGAACTCGAGCAGGTCTAGGGGCAAGCGCCATGAGCTGGGCTACCGGCCTCATGGTCTACCTGGTGATCTGGTGGACCGTGCTGTTCGCGGTCCTGCCGCTGGGCGTCCGCAAGCTCAAGGACCCGCGCCAGGGCGAGGAGCGGGGCGCACCCGAGCGACCCGACCTCGTCCGCAAGGCGATCATCACGTCGATCGTCGCGGCGGTGCTCTGGATCGCCTTCTATTTCCTCCATCAGTCCGACATTTTCAGCTTCCGCCAGATGGTCGAATAGTCCGACAATGAGGGCCGGGCGCACGGCGCTTGGTCTGAAATGTGCATGGTGCCCGCTCGTTCTGCGATGACTGTCGCAAGAAAGGGACGCCGTCCGGGTCATGGGCATCGAAGTCAAGCTCGCGTTCGACCTGCTGGCCTTCATCTCGGTCATGGTGCTGATCGTGCTGGGCCTCGGCATCATCGCCAGCATGATGGGCATCTTCAATTTCGCCCACGGCGAGTTCGTCCTGCTCGGCGCCTACACGGTCTACATATTCGAAAGCAGTGGACTGTCCGCCTGGGCCGGTATCCTGGCCGCCCCGATCGTGCTGGCGATCGTGGGGCTGGTGCTCGAGCGCCTGATTATCCGGCGTTTCTACGCCGTGCCCATCATCGCCATGCTGGGCACCTACGCCATCGGGCTCGTCATCCGCGAGATCGTGCGCGGTCTGCTGGGCGGCCATTACAAGTCGATCTCCGAACCGCTGCCCGGCGTGTTCACGCTGTTCGGCGTCGACTTTTCGGCGTGGCGTGCCGTGATCGTGCTCACCACGATCTGCATCATCGCCGCCACCTGGCTGTTCCTGTCGCGCACGTCGGTCGGCTTGCAGGTCCGCGGCTCGCTCGAGAACCCCAACCTGGCGCGCGCCTGCGGGATTTCGACGAGCAGGCTTTACGCCATGACCTTCGCTTTCGGTGCGGCGCTGGCGGGCCTCGCCGGTGCGCTGATCGTGCCGCTCTACCAGCTTTCGGCCGACATCGGCACGCGCTTCCTGGTGCAGGCGTTCCTGTCGGTCATGCTGGGCGGCGTCGGCACGTTCGAGGGACCGGTGCTGGGCGCCGCCGCCGTCGGCGGCATGGCGGCGGGCCTGCCCTGGCTGGTCATTCCGGTGCTCGCCGATCCGCTGGTGTTCGTGATTGCGTTGCTGATCGTGAAGTTCCGTCCACAGGGGTTCATTACGCAGGGGAGGCTTTGATCATGACTGACAAACCGTATCGCGCCGATGCACCACGCAATCCCGGCCGCCGTCGGCTCTTGGGCGCAAGCGCGTTGGGCGCTGCGGGCTGGATCGCCGGCGGCGGCGGCTGGCTGCTCCGGCCGGAAAGGGCCTATGCCGCCGATCCGATCAAGATGGGCATCGCCACCGACATCACGGGCGCCATCGCCCCGTCGGGCAACGCCAACTGGCAGGTAGCGCAGTTCACGGTCGAGCAGATCAACAAGGCGGGCGGCATCGGTGGCCGCCAGATCGAGCTCTATCTCGAAGACACCGCCTCCGATCCCAAGATCGCCGTCGGCAACGTGCGCAAGCTCATTCAGGAGCGCAAGGTCAACGTCGTGCTGGGCGGCATCACGTCGGCGATGCGCCAGGCCATCAAGGATCCGATCGTCAATCGCGGGCGCACGCTCTACATCTATCCGCAGCTCTATGAAGGGCAGGAGTGCACCAAGTTCCTGTACTGCACCGGTCCGACGCCGGCGCAACAGTGCGACAAGCTGATCCCCTATCTCATCAAGACGCTGGGCAAGAAGCGCTTCGCCATGCCGTCGGCCAACTACGTCTGGCCACAGCTCCTGAACAAGTACGCCCGCAAGGTCATCGAGGCCAACGGCGGCGAGGTCGTGTTCGAGGAGTACTACCCGCTCGACCAGGCCGAGTATTCGGCGACCATCGGCAAGATCCGCGACGGCAAGGTCGATTGCGTGTTCAACACCGTGATCCCGCCCGGCCTGCAGCCGTTCGTGAAGCAGCTCTACGAATCGGGCTTCCAGAAGAACGGCGGCGTGCTCTCCTGCGTCTACTACGACGAGAACCTGCTGAACTATCATCCGGCGCAGGAGATGGAGGGCCTCTATAGCTGCCTCGACTATTTCCAGTCGATCAACGATCCGTTCAGCAAGCAGCTGCAGGCCGATTACATGAAGAAATTTCCCGACACCAAATACCTGTTCACCGCGGGCTCGGCGGCGACCGGCATGTATCGCGGCATCAAGTTCTACGAGGCCGCTGCCAAGAAGACGAACGGCGATCTTTCGCGTGAGGCGGTGGGAGCGGCCATGGACAACGCCAAGATCGACCAGGGTCCGGGCGGCGGCGCCGAGATGGTGCCGGGCAAGATGCACTGCAAGATGAACATGTACATCGCTCAGTGCAAAGTCGACGCCGGCAAGACCCGCTACGACGTCATCGAGAGCGACAAGATGGTCGATCCCAAGGAATGCTGACCGACGCCGGCCCTGGACTGGGCGCGGCGCCGGCGCGTACGCGTATTGCGCGGCAGGCGGGACGCTCGCAGGCGTTCCGCCGCGTCTTGCCCTTTGTCGAGGCGGCGGCGCTGGTCGTGGCGCTCGCGGTGCCGATCGTCCTGAGCGAGCGCACCGATCTCGTGACGCTTGCGACCAACGTGTTGATCCTGTCGCTGCTCGCCATCAGCTTCGACCTGTGCTGGGGCCTGTCGGGCATCATGAGTTTCGGCCAGGCCTTGTTCTTCGGCGTGGCGGGCTATGCCATCGCCCTGGTCGGCCGCGACCTCGAATTCAGCCAGCTCTGGGGAACGCTGCCGCTTGCCATGCTGGTGGGCCTTCTGTTGGCCGGCCTGTTCGCGGCCTTCCTGTTGCTCGGTCGCAAGCCGCCGACCAGCATCTTTGTGGCACTGGGCACGCTCACCGGCTCATACGCGGCCGAGCGGCTGGTATCGGGCTGGCAGTATGTCGGCGCCGGTAACGGCCTGTCCTCGGTCAAGCTGCTGCAGTTCGGCAGTTACGAGTTCGTCGAAGGCGCCGCCTTCTATTTCCTGGCGCTGGCACTGTTGCTGCTGGTTTATGCGGGCGCGCGCTTTCTCAAGCGGTCGCAACTCGGCCTGGTGCTGGCGGGCATGCGGCAGAACGAGGAGCGGCTGGCCTTCTTCGGTTATCGCGTGCAGCTCTTCAAGGCGCTGGTCTTTTCGCTCGCCGGCATGGTGGCCGGGCTGGGCGGCGCGCTCTACAGCTATCATCAGGGCTTCATCGGGCCGGGCAACATGGGGCCGGGCCTCTCGACCACCGCGGTGCTCTACTGCCTGCTGGGAGGCTCGGGCACCCTGATCGGCCCGGTCATCGGAACGGTCACGGTGGAGGTGCTGTCCTACGTGCTGTCGGACATCGACGCCATCAAGCAGTTCTGGCCGGTCATCCTGGGGCTGGTGCTGCTGACCGTCGTGATGTTCCAGCCCAAGGGGATTCTGGGCATGCTGGTGTCCGACCGCGAACGCATCGGCTCCTACGGCCGGCGCCGGGGCGGCAGGTAACTTGCCATGGCGCTTTTGCAGATCCGTGGCGTCTGCAAGACGTTTCGCACGCTGCGGGCGCTCGACGGCGTCGACATCGACGTCGAGGCCGGCACCTTCCACGGCCTGATCGGCCCCAACGGATCGGGCAAGAGCACGCTTTTGAAGGCGATCGCCGGGGCTCATTTCGCCGATACCGGCACCATCGTGTTCGACGGCCACGACATAACGCGGGTCACGCCCTACGAACGGGCCCGCGCCGGCCTCAGCCTGAAATTCCAGATCACCGCCGTGCTGTCCGAGCTCTCGGTCTACGACAACGTCCTGCTGGCGACGCAATCGAGCGAGAGCCTGACCCGGCTGCTGCTGTCGTCGTCGCGCCGCGCGCTCGACGGCGAGGTGAGCGGCCTGCTCGAGCGCTTCCGCCTGATCGACCGCGCCGACGACCTGGCGGGCGAGCTGAGCCATGGTGAGCAGCAATGGCTGGAGATCGCCATGGCGCTGGCGCTGAAGCCCAAGCTGCTGCTGCTCGACGAGCCCACCGGCGGCATGAGCCCGGAGGAGCGCCATGTCACCGGCAAGCTCCTGGAGCCGATCAAGGCGCACTGCACCCTGATCATCGTCGAGCACGACCTGCATTTCATCCGCGACATCTGCGATCAGTTGACCGTGCTCGACCAGGGCAAGGTGCTGGACCAGGGCGACGTCGAAGCCATCCAGCGCTCGACCAAGGTCCAACAGGTGTTCACGACCCGTGTCTGACGCCGCACTCCTGCAGGTCGACGGGCTGAACGCCGGCTACGGGCGCAGCCAGGCCCTGTTCGGCGTTTCGATCAAGGCGCCTGCACGAGGCGCGATCGCCGTGCTCGGGCGCAACGGCGCCGGCAAATCGACCCTGCTGAAGACCGTGTTCGGCGAATTGCCGACGATGTCGGGCACCATCCGCTTCGACGGCACGGCGGTCGAGGGCGAGCCGGCCGAGCGGCGCGTGCGGCGCGGCGTCGGCTATGTTCCGCAGGAGCATGCCATCTTCGCCAAGCTCACGGTTCGCGAGAACTTGGCTCTGGGCTGCGTGCGCCAACCCGATCGCTCGGGCATGGACTACGTGCTCGATTTCTTTCCCAAGCTGGCGCAGCGTCTCGCCCAGACCGCCGGCACGCTGTCGGGCGGCGAGCGCAAGATGCTGGCGATCGGCCGCGCCGTGCTGGGCCGGCCGAAGCTCCTGATGCTCGACGAGCCGACCGAAGGTGTATGGGTGGGCGTAATCGAGGAGATCGCCGATCGGCTAAAACAGCTCTCGCGCGAGATGGCGGTGATCCTGGTCGAGCAGCATATAGAGCTGGCGCTCGAAGTCGCCCAGCACGCTTATGTGATGGACCGTGGCCACATCGCCCTCGAAGGGCCTGCCGCATCGGTCAGGAGCGATCCGCGGCTCATGCATCATCTGGCGCCGTAAGGCGGCGATTGAAAACAAGAGGAGGAGATAATGGCCGTACAAGTTCCAACCGAAGAGCAACTGCGCCAGGTGGCGGCCGATGTCGGCCTGGCGCTGACGGACGCCGACGTAAAATCGTTCATCGACCTCATGCGGCCCTCCGTGGCCGCCTACAACGTGGTCGATGCCATGCCCGACAACCTGCCGCGGGTGAAATATCCGCGCACGCCGGGCTATCGGCCGACGGGCGAGGAGAACAAGCACAATGCCTGGTACGTGAAGACCAAGGTCGAAGGCGCCAGCCGCGGCAAGCTCAAGGGCAAGACGGTGGTGCTGAAGGACAACATCATGCTGGCTGGCGTGCCGATGATGAACGGTGCGGCGACTCTCGAGGGCTACGTGCCCGACATCGATGCCACGGTCGTGCAGCGCATCCTCGATGCCGGCGGCACGATCGTCGGCAAGGCGCATTGCGAGAACTTCTGTCTCTCGGGCGGCAGCCATACCAACGCGACCGGGCCGGTGCACAACCCTTACAAGATGGGCTACTCGGCCGGCGGTTCCTCGTCGGGCAGCGCCGTGCTGGTGGCGCTGGGCGAGGTCGACATGGCGCTGGGCGGCGACCAGGGCGGATCGATCCGCATGCCGGCGTCGTTCAGCGGCATCTGTGGCATGAAGCCGACGCACGGGCTGGTTCCCTATACCGGCATCATGCCGATCGAAATCTATGTCGATCACACCGGGCCGATGACCGCCAATGTCGCCGACAATGCGCTGCTTCTGGAGGTGCTGGCCGGTCCCGACGGCTACGATTCGCGTCAGATCAACGTCAAGACGCACCCCTATACCAAGGCGCTGCAGGGCGACATCAAGGGCATGAAGATCGGCCTGCTGCGCGAAGGCTTCGCCCAGCCCAATGCCGAGGCCGACGTCAACGCCAAGGTCAGGGCGGCGGCCAAGAAGTTCGAGGCGCTGGGCGCCACGGTAGGCGAGGTCTCGATCCCCCTGCACCTCGCCGCCGGCGCGCTGTGGATGCCGATCGGCACGGAGGGCCTCACCCAGACCATGATGTGGGGTGACGGCTACGGCGTCAGCCGCCCCGACCTCTATGTCACCAGCCTGATGGACTTCCATCGCAACTGGCGCAACCGCGCCAACGAGATGTCGGAGACCACCAAGCTCTTCACCATGCTGGGGACATACATCCGGCGCTACTACGGCAGCCGTTACTACGGCAAGGCGATGAACCAGACGCGTCTTCTGACGGCCGCCTATGACGAGGCGCTGGGCGAGTACGACCTGCTGATGATGCCGACCACAGCGATCAAGGCGACGGAGCTGCCGCCGCCCGATGCGTCGCGCGAGCTTTATGTCGAGCGGGCGCTGAACATGATCGCCAACACCGCTCCGTTTGACATCAGCCATCACCCGGCCATGGCCGTGCCCTGCGGAATGTCGGACGGCCTGCCGGTGTCGCTGATGCTGGTCGGCAAGCACTTCGACGAGCCGACAATTTACAAGGCGGCCTTCGCGTTCGAGCAGGCAGGTGACTGGAAGAAGATGTAAGGGCCGGCCGATGATTAATCCAATATCTTAGGATTGTCCAGTAAGATATTGAATGAAAAGGAAACGGCGGACCTAAGTCCGCCGTTCCTCTCAACCCCGAAACTCGTCTCTGGGCGGCTTGCGCCGCTCTCCTCCCTAAACTCGGGCCTGCGCCCAAGGCGTAGGCTGTTTAGCGGGAAGCCTGCGCCTTGCCAAGACCTTTTCTTTCGATCACCGGGACCCTACAGAACAATTGTTAGGGTGCGGGGTCGTTCGACTACAGACAAATGTCCGCGCTCGATTTGTGATCATTGAATGTACACGTACTTGATTACGAACAGCACAGCGAGAATTCCGACAGCCGGATGAATTTCGCGATAGCGGCCTGTCACCAACTTGATCGCGGCATACGAAATAAATCCGAAGGCAATTCCCTCGGCGATCGAGAAGGTGAACGGCATGGTGAGCGCGGTGACGACGGCCGGCGCCGCTTCGGTGAGATCGTCCCACGCCACTTCGGTGAGGCTGCGCGTCATCAGGCAAGCGACATAGAGGAGCGCCGGCGCCGTGGCGTAGGCGGGGATCGAGCCCGCCAGCGGCGCCACGAAGAGCGCGAGGAGGAAGAGCAGGCCCACGGTCGCTGCCGTGAGGCCGGTGCGGCCGCCGGAGTTGATGCCCGACGCACTCTCGATGTAGCTGGTCGTGGTCGAGGTGCCGACCGCCGCGCCGATCATGGCGGCGGCGCTGTCCGAAATCAGCGCCCGGTTCAGGCGGGGAACCGTGCCGTCGGGCCGCATGAAGCCGCCGCGATGGGCGAGGGCGATCAACGTGCCGGTATTGTCGAACAGATCGACGAACAGGAAGGCGAACACCACGGTCGCCAGCCCGACCTTGAACGCGCCGGCGAGGTCCATCTGCAGGAATACCGGAGCGATCGACGGCGGCACGTCGAAGACGCCGCCGAACTTCTGCTGGCCGGCCGCGATGGCGACCACCGTCACGGCGAGGATGCCGATGATGACTCCGCCCAGGACGCGGCGATATTCGAGGGCGACGATCAGGACAAACCCCAGCGTCGCCATCACGACCGGGAAGCTCGTGAGCTTGCCGTGCGTCACCAGGGTCGCCTCGTTGCCGACGACGATGCCGGCATTCTTGAGCGCGATCAGGGCGAGGAACAGGCCGATGCCGGCGGCGATCGCCATCTTGAGTGACTTGGGGATCGCGTTGACGATCCATTCGCGGATCGGCAGCACGCTGATGATGAAGAAGAGGACGCCCGAGATGAACACGCAGCCCAGCGCCACCTGCCAGCTGTAGCCCATCTTTCCCACCACCGTGTAGGCGAAATAGGCGTTCAGCCCCATGCCCGGCGCCAGGGCGATCGGGTAGTTGGCGAGGAAGGCCATCAGGAAGCAGCCGATGGCGGCGGCCACGCAGGTCGCCACGAACACCGCGCCGAACGGCATCTTGGCGTCACCCAGGATCGCCGGGTTGACGAAGATGATGTAGGCCATGGTCAGGAAGGTTGTGATCCCGGCCACGGTCTCGGTCCTGACGCTGGTCTTGTTTTCGCTGAGCTTGAAGGTCCGCTCGAGCATTTGCTTTCTCCCCCGATTGTCGCGTCGAGTGTGCGGGCATTGCCCTGTGCAAAACCAGCCGGCGCGAGCTCTGTTTGCCTTTGCAGGCCGCGTTTCATACAGTCCGCGGCCACCCCGGACGCCCCGAGCAAGGATCCAGCCAGAATGCGGATGAGCCAGTACTTTCTGCCCACCCTGAAGGAGAATCCGGCAGAGGCGCAGATCGTATCGCACCGGCTGATGCTGCGCGCCGGCCTCGTCCGCCAGACCAGCGCCGGCATCTATGCCTGGCTGCCGCTGGGCTTTCGCGTGCTGAAGAACATCGAGCGCATCGTACGCGAGGAGCAGGACGCCACCGGCGCCCAGGAAGTGCTGATGCCGACCATCCAATCGGCCGAGCTGTGGCGCGAGAGCGGCCGCTACGACGCCTACGGTCCGGAAATGCTGCGCATCAAGGATCGTCACGACCGCGAGATGCTCTTCGGGCCGACCAACGAGGAAATGATCACCGTGCTCTTCCGCGAAGGCGCGAAGAGCTATCGCGACCTGCCCAAGAACCTCTACCACATCCAGTGGAAGTTCCGCGACGAGGTGCGGCCGCGCTTCGGCGTCATGCGCGGGCGCGAGTTCCTGATGAAGGACAACTACTCCTTCGACGTCGACAAGAAGGGCGCCACGCATTCCTACAACAAGATGTTCGTGGCCTACCTGCGCACCTTTGCCCGCATGGGGCTGAAGGCGATCCCGATGCGCGCCGACACCGGCCCGATCGGCGGCGACCTGAGCCACGAGTTCATCGTCCTCGCCGACACCGGCGAGAGCGCCGTGTTCTGCCACAAGGGCCTGGTCGACAAGGACATCCTCAGCCGCAAGATCGACTACGACTCCGACCTGCAGCCGATCGTGAACGAATGGACGTCGCTCTATGCCGCGACCGACGAGATGCACGACAAGGCGGCCTTCGAGAAGATCCCCGAAGGCGAGCGGCTGGCCGCCCGCGGCATCGAGGTCGGCCATATCTTCTACTTCGGCACCAAGTATTCCGAACCGATGAAAGCCGTCGTGGCCGGACCCGGCGGCGAGCAGATCACGGTCGAGATGGGCTCCTACGGCATCGGCGTGTCGCGCCTGGTCGGCGGCATCATCGAGGCGAGCCATGACGAGTCCGGCATCGTCTGGCCGGAGTCGGTGGCGCCGTTCAGGGTGGCCATCGTCAACCTGAAGCCGGACGACGGCGTCGTGTCCGGGACCTGCCAGAAGCTCTATGACGGCCTCGCCGCCCAGGGCATCGAGGCGCTGCACGACGACCGCGACCTCAGGCCCGGCGCCAAGTTCGCCGACATGGACCTGATCGGCACGCCCTGGCAGGTGATCGTCGGACCGAAGGGCGTGGCGGCGGGCAAGGCCGAGCTCAAGAATCGCAAGACCGGCAAGCGCGAGGAAGTGCCGTTCGATCGGGTCGCTGCGCGGTTCGGCTGAGGCGGGACACGGGCTCATTCATGGCTTTCGCCGCGGTCGAGCGCCTCATCGCCTTTCGCTACCTGCGCGCCCGCCGCGAGGAGGGCTTCATCTCGGTGATCGCCGGCTTCTCGCTGGTCGGCATTACCCTGGGTGTCGGCACGCTGATCGTGGTGATGTCCGTGATGAACGGCTTTCGCGTCGAGATGCTGCGCCAGATGTCGAGCATCAGCGGCCAGTTCGGCATCCAGGGCAGCCAGAACGGCCTCGACGCAACGGCGGACCTGCTGGCGCGCGTGCGGGCCGTGCCCGGCGTCACGACCGCGACGCCCGCGGTCGAGGGCCAGGTCATGGCCGTGGCCGGCGATCGCGTCCGCGGCGTGGTCTTGCGCGGCATGCAGCCCGACGACTTCCGGGCGCGCACGCCGCTCGCCGCCTCGATCGAGGGGCCGCCGGGGGTGCGCGAGCGCTATCGGGCCTTGTGTCGCGGCGACGACGAGAAGCCCATCGACTGGGGCAGCCTCAAAGGCTTCGGCAACGATTTCTCCGTCGTGATCGGCCGGCGGCTGGCCGATCTGCTGGGCGTGAAGGTGGGCGACCGTCTGCAGCTCGTCTCGCCGGTCTCCATCGCCACGCCGCTCGGCATCATGCCACGCTCCGCGGCGGCGCGGGTGGCGGCGATCTTCTGCGCCGGCATGTACGATTACGACGCCAACTTCGTCTATGCGCCGCTGGTCGACGCGCAGCGCCTGCTCGATCTCGGCGGCAGGGTGACGGGCATCGAGGTCTTCGTGGGCGACGACGCATCGCTTGGCGCCACGCGCCGGCGGCTCTCCCAGGTCGTCGGCTCGCAGGGATGGGTGTTCGATTGGCAGCAGGCCAATGTTGGCTTCTTCTCCGCCATCCAGGCCCAGACCAACGTGATGTTCCTGGTGCTGACCATGATCGTGCTGGTGGCGGCCTTCAACATCGTCTCCAGCCTCGTCATGCTGGTTCGCACCAAGACCGCCGACATCGCCATCCTGCGCACCATGGGGGCAAGCCGTGGCGCCGTCCTGCGGGTCTTCCTGCTCGACGGGCTGGCGATCGGCGGGGTCGGGACGATCCTGGGCGTCGTGCTGGGGCTGGCCTTCGCGCGCAACATCGAGGCGATCCGCCAGTGGCTGCAGAGCACCTTCGATATCGTCCTGTTCGACGAAACGCTTTATCTGCTGGCCGAGCTGCCCTCGCGCATCGAATGGACGGAAGTCGCGGTGATCGCCGGCATGGCGCTGGTCTTCGCACTGCTCGCCTCGCTCTATCCGGCGGCGCGGGCGGCACGGCTCGATCCGGTCGAAGGGTTGCGCCGTGAGTGAAGCCGCGCCCGCCGTCGAACGCTGGCTGGCCTGGCGTTACCTGGCGACCCGCCAGCGCGAGGGCTTCGTCTCCGTCATCGCCATCTTCTCCCTGATCGGCGTGGCGTTGGGCGTGGCGACGCTGATCGTGGTGCTGTCGGTCATGGGTGGCTTCCGCCAGCAGCTGCTCGGCCGCATCATCGGCATGAACGGCCATATCGTGATCACCGCCCGCGACGGCATGGTGCAGGCGACGCCCGAGCTGTTGGCCAAGCTCAAGGACTTCCCGGGGGTCCAGGCCGTCCACCTGACGCTTGAACGTCAGGCGCTGGTCGCCGCCAACGGCCAGACGCGCGGCGCGTTGTTGCGCGGCGTGCGCCCCGAAGACCTGATGTCGCGCGAGATCGTCACCAGGAACGTCGTCCACGGCGATATCGGCGCCTTCGGCACGCGGCCGGGGATCGTCATGGGCGAGCGCCTGCGCCAGGCGTTGAACGTGCGCGCCGGCGACCAGGTCACGCTGGTCACGCACAAGCTGAATGAAAACGGCACGATCGCGCCGCGCTATTCCGACTACGAGCTGCTGGGGAGCTTCTTCACGCGCCGCTTCGAGTTCGACGGCGCGCTGGTCTTCGTGCCGCTGGCGATGCTGCAGGAAGACCTCGAATACGGCAACCAAGCCGTGAGCTCGATCGATCTCGACATCGCCGATCCGGCGGCGGCGCCGCGGATGGCGGGCGAACTGCGCAAGGCGCTTGGCCGCGACGATCTCAAGGTGGCGGACTGGCAGGGCCTCAATGCGCGGTTCGTCGGCGCCCTGCAGGTCGAGCGGGTGATGATGTTCATCATCCTCACCCTGATCGTGGTCGTGGCGGCGATGAACGTGGTGGCAAGCTTCACCATGCTGGTCCGCGTCAAGCGCGGCAGCATCGCCATCCTGCGCACCATGGGCGCCACGCCGCGCACCATCGTGCGCGCCTTCTTCATGTCGGCCGCCGCCGTCGGCCTGGTCGGCACCGCCGTCGGGACAGCGCTCGGCCTTGTGGTCTGCGCCAACATGCCGTCGATCGGGGCGCTGCTGGCCTGGATCACGGGGACGGCGGGCAGCGGCGCCGCCGAGGTCGATTTCATCACCTCCATGCCGGTGCGGGTGCAGCCGGTCGAAGTGGCGTCGGTCATCGCCGTGGCGATCGTGCTGTCGCTGGCGGCGGCGGCCTACCCGGCCTGGCGCAGCACCCGGGTCGAACCGGTCGAGGGACTGCGGCATGAGTGATCCGCTCTTTCCGCTGTCCCTGCGGGACATCAAGCGCACCTTCATCCAGGGCGACCGGCGCCTGGAAGTGCTGCGCGGCGTCTCGCTCGATCTCCGTCCCGGCGAGATCGTCGCTTTGGTCGGCCAATCCGGCAGCGGCAAGTCGACCCTGCTGCATATCGCGGGGCTGCTCGAACGGCCCGACGAGGGCGACATCATCGTCGACGGCAAGTCTGCCGGCGCCGCCGGCGACCGCGAGCGCACGGCCTTGCGCCGCCGGTTCCTGGGTTTCGTCTATCAATACCACCACCTGCTGCCGGAGTTCTCCGCCATCGAAAACGTGATGCTGCCGCAGATGCTGAACGGTCGATCGCGCGGCCAGGCGCGCTCCCGCGCCGCCGAGTTGCTGGCGATGGTCCAACTCAAGGACCGCAGCGATCACCGTCCGGGGCGCCTTTCGGGCGGCGAGCAGCAGCGCGTGGCGATCGCGCGGGCGGTCGCCAATGCGCCGCGCGTGCTCTTGGCCGACGAGCCGACCGGCAATCTCGATGCCGCCACCGCCGACACGGTGTTCCGCCAGCTCCTGTCGCTGGTGCGGGACACCGGGATGGCGGCGCTGGTCGCCACGCACAATCCCGACCTGGCTGCGCGCATGGACCGCACGGTGACGCTCAAGGATGGCGGGCTGAGCTGAGGCGTCAGACACGGCGAACAATTCTGCAAGCTTTTCAAGGGAGCAAACGGGCTTTACCCCCCTTATGGTGCTTACTTATTCGACGAGGCTCCGGATGGCGGGCAGGGCTATCTCAGGTGATGAATGCAAAGTTTTCCATCGTCTCGACCGAGGCCCCCCTCGACTTCGCTCGGGGCAAGCTCCGTCCCGAGTGGAGAGACCTTGTTCCAACGATAATCAGCTAATCGGGGACAGAAGGTCTCTCCGCGCGGCCCTTCGGGCCTTGGTCGAGACGACGGAAATTGGCACATGCGATAGCCCCGGGATGGCGGGCATCTCGAAGACAATAGTATTGCTAAATTATACTTGACTTTTACTAAGGCTGTGCCCATTCTAAAGGATATCTTGGAAAGCAGGCCGGATATCCGCCTGTGGGCAATCTGCAGGGGATTCCGCCTCGCTTTCCACAAGGTTGCAGCGCGATATTGATCCGTGGCCCTCGCCGATTTCATCCATCTGAAAGTCAGGTCCGCCTATTCGCTCACGGAAGGTGCGAACAAGGTCGAGACGGTCGTGGCGCTCGCCAAGGCGAACGCCATGCCGGCGGTCGCCGTCACCGACCGCAACAATCTCTTCGGCGCCCTGGAATTCGCCCAGTACGCGTCGAAGGCCGGCATCCAGCCGATCATCGGTTGCGACCTCGGCATCCGCCGGGAGGACGAGGGCGGGATTGCGACGGTGGGCAAGGCCCCGCCGGCCGATTGGCTCGCCCTGCTGGTCCAAAACGAGGCCGGCTACCTTAACCTGATGCGGCTGGTGAGCCGCGCCCATCTCGAGTTCAAGACCGGCGCGCTGCCGGCGCTGCCGCTCTCCGAGCTGGAAGGCAATACCGAGGGCCTGCTGGCCCTGGTCGGCAGCATGGGCAGCGGCGTTGGTCGCTTGCTGGCGGCGGGCCAGGGGCCGGCCGCGGCCCATCAGCTCGAACGCCTGAAAGCCCTGTTTGACGGCCGGCTCTACATCGAGCTGCAACGTCACGGCGAGGAGGGGGAACGGCGCATCGAGGGGCCGCTGCTCGACCTCGCCTATGAAAGCGGCCTGCCGCTGGTGGCGACCAACGACGTTCATTTCCCCAAGGCATCGATGTACGAGGCGCATGACGTGCTGCTCTGCATCGAGCAGGGCGCGCATATCGAGGATCCCAACCGCCGCCGGCTGACTCCCGAACACTATTTCAAGTCGGCCGCCCAGATGCGCGAGCTCTTCGGCGACCTGCCGGAGGCCTGCGACAATACGCTGGTGATCGCCCAGCGCTGCGCCTACATGCCGGCGCCGCGCAAGCCGATCCTGCCGCGCTACACCAAGCTCGCGGGACGCGCCGAGAAGGACGTGCTGAAGGAAATGGCCGAGAGCGGCCTGGCGGCCCTGCAACAAAACGACCGGCTGGCATCGGACATCGAATTCAAGACCTACCAGGAGCGGCTCGCCTACGAGCTCGACATGATCGAGAAGATGGGCTTCTCGGGCTACTTCCTGATCGTCGCCGACTTCATCCAGTGGGCCAAGGACAACGGCATCCCGGTCGGCCCCGGCCGCGGCTCGGGTGCGGGGTCGCTGGTCGCCTGGTCGCTCAAGATCACCGACCTCGACCCGCTGCGCTGGGGCCTGCTGTTCGAGCGCTTCCTCAATCCCGAACGCGTGTCGATGCCGGACTTCGACATCGACTTCTGCCAGGACAAGCGCGACCGGGTGATCCGCTACGTACGCGACGAATACGGCCATGACCGCGTGGCGGCGATCATCACCTTCGGCAAGCTGCAGGCCCGTGCCGTGCTGCGCGACGTCGGCCGCGTGCTCGGCATGCCCTACGGTCAGGTCGATCGGATCTGCAAGCTGGTGCCCAACAATCCCGCCAAGCCGGTGACGCTCGCCCAGGCCTTGGAGAGCGAGCAGCTCCTCAAGGAGCAATACGGCGCCGACGAGGAGATCAAGCGGCTGATCGATCTGGCGCTGCAGCTCGAGGGCCTCTATCGCAACGCCTCGACCCACGCCGCCGGCGTGGTGATCGGCGACCGGCCGCTCGACCAGCTGGTGCCGCTCTACCGCGACACCGACAGCAAGGACTCGTTGCCGGCCACCCAGTTCAACATGAAATGGGTCGAGACCGCGGGCCTGGTGAAGTTCGACTTCCTCGGCCTGAAAACCCTCACCGTGATCGAGAAGGCCGTCGAGCAGATCGGCCGGGACAAGATCGACATCACGAAGATCCCGCTCGACGACGAAGCGACCTTCAAGATGCTGGCCAAGGGCGATGCCTACGGGGTCTTCCAGATGGAAGGCAGCGGCATGCGCGACATCCTGGCCAAGCTCAAGCCCAACCGCTTCGAGGATCTGATCGCGCTGGTGGCGCTCTATCGGCCCGGCCCGATGGACGACATCCCGACCTACATCAGCGTCAAGAACGGCCAGGAGAAACCCGACTACCTGCATCCGTCGCTGAAGGGCATCCTCGAAGAGACCTACGGCATCATGGTCTATCAGGAACAGGTGATGCAGATCGCCCAGGTCCTGTCGGGTTATTCGCTGGGCGGTGCCGACCTCTTGCGCCGCGCCATGGGCAAGAAGATCCAGTCGGAGATGGATGCCCAGCGCGCCAACTTCGTCGACGGCGCAGCCAAGAACAACGTCGAGGAGGCGCGCGCCTCGATGATCTTCGACAAGGTGGCGAAGTTCGCGGGTTACGGCTTCAACAAGTGCCATTCCGCGCCCTACGCGCTGGTCGCCTACCAGACGGCCTATCTCAAGGCCAACTATCCGGTCGAGTTCTTCGCCGCGTCGATGACGCTGGACATGGGCAATGCCGACAAGATCGGCAACTTCCGTCGCGAGCTGGAGCGCCTGCAGATCCCGCTGCTGCCGCCCGACGTCAACAAGTCGATGGCGGAGTTCGCGGTCGAAACGACGTCGGAAGGCCACAAGGGCGTGCGCTATGCGCTGGCCGCCATCAAGGGCGTCGGCCGCGATGCCATGGCTCGGCTGGCCGAGGAGCGGCGCGCCAACGGCCCCTTCAAGGACCTCTTCGACGTCGCCGAGCGGCTCGACCAGCGCGTGATCAACAAGCGTCTGCTCGAGAGCCTGGTGAAGGCCGGCGCCTTCGAATCGCTCAACAAGAACCGCGCCCAGACGTTCGGCGCGGTCGAGGCGCTGTCGCGCCATTCGCAGGCGACGCACGAGGCCCGCGACAGCAGCCAGGACAGCCTGTTCGGCGACGACACCGCGCAGCGTCGCCCGGCGCTGCCCAAGGTGCCGGACTGGGCGCCGATGGAGCGGCTGCAGAACGAGTTCGCGGCGATCGGCTTCTATCTGTCCTCGCATCCGCTGGCGGCCTACGAACGCAGCCTGCAGCGGCTTGGCGTGAGCCGCGCCGCCGACTTGGCCGCGTTGCTGGCGCGCGGGGCGCCTGGCCGGATAAAGCTCGCCGGGACGGTCATCGATCGCCAGGAACGCACTTCGGCCAAGGGCAACCGCTTCGCCTTCGTGCAGTGCTCCGACCAGTCGGGCGCCTTCGAGCTCACCGTGTTCAGCGAGCTTCTGGGCAGCAAGCGCAATCTCCTGGAGGCCGGTCAGGCCGTGCTGGTCTCGGCCGATGGTCGTCTCGATGGCGAGCAGGTGAAGCTCACTGCCCAGTCGGTCGAGAAGCTCGACGATGCCGTGGCCAACGCCGCGGCCGGCTTGCGCATCGTGCTCTCCGATCCTGCCGCGCTCGAGGCGTTGCGCAAGACGCTGGAAGGCAAGCGCGGCCGCGGCAGGGTCACGCTGGTCGTGCCCATGCCGGACGACGCTGAAGCCGAGGTCACCTTGCCCGGCACCTATTCCATCGCGGGCGGCTTGCGCGACGCCATCGGCGGCCTGCCGGGCATCGCGCAGGTGGAGGAGATTTGAGCCAGCAGCCCGAGCTATTCGAACGGCCGGGTCCGCCCAGGAGGCGCGCGGCGGCGGGCGAAGTCAGGCCGGCCCGGGATTCGCCGCTGCTGCGGGCGCCGGTGCTGCCAACCGACATCAGGCTCGGCACGTCGTCATGGTTCTTTCCCGGCTGGCGCGGCCTCGTCTACGACGGCGTCCATCCGCAGGTGGCGTTGAGCCGCAAAGGCCTGGCGGCCTATGCCGAGATCCCGTTGCTGCGCACCGTCAGTCTCGACCGCACGTTCTACGCACCGCTCACTGCCGTCGAATACCAGCGCTACGCCCATCAGGTGCCGGACGCTTTCAGTTTCGTGGTGAAGGCGCCGGCTTTGGTCTGCGATGCCGTGATGCGCGACGAGGAAGGGCGAGGGAAGGTGGCCAACCCGCACTTCCTCGATGCCGCCATTGCCGCCCGCGAATTCATCGTGCCCTGCCTCGAAGGCCTTGGCGTCAAGGCGGGCCCTTTGGTCTTCCAGGTCTCGCCGCTGCCGCGCGGCCTGGTCGAAGAGGGCGCCACCCTGATCGAGCGCCTGGCCGCGTTCTTCGCCGCCCTGCCGCGGGAACTCGGCAAGCATCGGCCGCTCTATGCCCTGGAGCTGCGCAATTCGGAGCTGCTCACGCCGCGCCTGATGAAGATGCTGGCCGCCGCCGGCATACGCTACTGCGTCGGCCTGCACGACCGCATGCCGGAGGTCGAGCGGCAGGAGGTGGCGCTGAAGGTGCTCGATGCAGACACGCCCGGGTCGCTCGTGGTGCGCTGGAACCTGCACCGTGGCTTCCTCTATCAGGCGGCCAAGCAGCGTTACGAACCGTTCGACAGGCTGGTCGATGAGGACAGCGAAACCCGGCGCATCCTGGCCCGCATGGCGGCCGACGCCTTCAAGGCCAAGCAGAAGGTCTGGATCACGGCCAACAACAAGGCCGAGGGAAGCGCCCCCCTGTCGGTCCTCAAATTGGCCGAGGAAATCGCCAAACTGCTGCCCTAGGACCAGAGCGGCCTCATGCTGAGGAGGCCGCGGAGCGGCCGTCTCGAAGCATGGGCAGCAGGCAGGGTGCTCGATCCTATCCTTCGAGACGCGGCCTGCGGCCGCTCCTCAGGATGAGGTTTTCCGGCCCTAACACCCTGATTTCATTGACCCTTGCAATCTCGCCGGTAAGCCTTTAGAACCACGCCCACTTCGCACGCGGGTTTGCGGTCGACGGGGAGACATCCCGTCCGCTCGCTCCGGTGTCCTCCGAAGCTCTTGAGCCAAGGAGGACGACGCCCGCGGAGGCCCAACCGGAAAAGGAGATACGGCATGGCTATGCCGACATTCACGATGCGTCAGTTGCTGGAAGCGGGTGTCCATTTCGGTCACCACACCAGGCGTTGGAACCCCAAGATGAAGCCGTACCTGTTCGGGGTGCGCAACGGGGTCCATATCATCGATCTCACCAAGACCGTGCCGCTGCTCGAGCAGGCGCTGCTGCAGGTCCGCCAGGTCGTATCGAACGGCGGCCGCGTGCTGTTCGTCGGCACCAAGGCGGCGGCCGCGGAGCGCATCGCCGACGCCGCCAAGCGTTGCGGTCAGTACTACGTGAACCACCGCTGGCTGGGCGGCATGATCACCAACTGGCAGACCATCTCGGCCTCGATCAAGCGCCTGCGCGAGCTCGACGATCGCCTCAAGGGCGACGTCCTGGGTCTCACCAAGAAAGAGCAACTCGACCTGACGCGCGAGCGCGACAAGCTCGAGCGCTCGCTGGGCGGCATCAAGGAGATGGGCGGCACGCCCGACATGCTGTTCATCATCGACACCAACAAGGAGGCCATCGCGGTCCTCGAGGCGCGCAAGCGCGGCATCCCCATCGTGGCGGTGCTCGACAGCAACTCGGACCCGGATGGCATCGACTATCCGATCCCGGGCAACGACGATGCCATCCGTGCCGTGTCGCTCTACTGCGAGCTGATGTCGAGCGCCGTGCTCGACGGCATCCGGGCCGAGATCGCGGCGTCGGGCGGCGACGTGGGCGAGCTCAGCGAGCCGCCGGCCGAGGAAGTTCCGCCGGCAGCCGACGGCGCCGGCGCCGAGGCGGCGCCGGCCGAGTAGCCGGCCCGCACTCTTCGAGGATTGAACGGGGCCGGTCGGAAGATCGGCCCCAATTGCACCTGATGGGTTGCACGAACGGAGCAAGAGATGGCTGAGATCACCGCTTCCCTGGTCAAGGAACTGCGCGAGAAGACCGGCGCGGGCATGATGGATTGCAAGAAGGCGCTGGGCGAAGTCCAGGGCGACCTCGAGAAGGCGGTCGACTGGCTGCGCACCAAGGGCCTGTCCGCCGCCGCCAAGAAGGCCGGCAGGGTCGCCGCCGAAGGCCTGGTCGGCGTGACCGCCGCCGGCAACCGAGGCGCCGTCGTCGAGGTCAACGCCGAGACCGACTTCGTCGGCCGCAACGAGATCTTCCAGAAGTTCGTGGCCGCGACGGCCCGCATCGCGCTCGACACGGCGGCCGACATGACCAAGATCGCCGCCGCGCCGTTTCCGGGCAGCGGGCGCGACGTGCAGGGCGAGCTCACCAACATGATCGCCACCATCGGCGAGAACATGTCACTGCGCCGCGCCGCCTCGCTCTCGGTATCTGACGGTGTCGTGGCAGCCTACATGCACAATTCCGTGGCGCCCGACCTCGGCAAGATCGGCGTCCTGGTGGCGCTCGAATCGACCGGCGACAAGGCCAAGCTCGCGGCGCTGGCCAAGCAGCTCGCCATGCACGTGGCCGCCGCCAACCCGCAGTCGCTCACCGTGGCCGACCTCGACAAGGCGGTGATCGAGCGCGAGCGCGCGGTGCTCGCCGAGAAAGCGGGCCAAAGCGGTAAGGCCGCCGACATCATCACGAAGATGGTCGAGGGCGGGCTGCGCAAGTTCCACCAGGAGGTGGTGCTGCTCGAGCAGCTCTTCGTCGTCGACGGCAAGACCCGGGTCGCCAAGGTGGTCGACGAAGCGACCAAGCAGGTCGGCGCACCGGTCCGGCTGGCCGGCTTCCTGCGCTTCCAATTGGGCGAGGGGATCGAGAAGAAGTCCGAGGATTTCGCGGCCGAGGTGGCTGCCCAGCTCAAGAAGTAGTATGAAACCGGCACCGGCGCGCGGGCGGCAGGCCCGCGCCGCCCAAGAAACCACCTTCAGAGGCATCTGATGCCGTCGGCTCCCCGTTATCGCCGCGTCCTGTTGAAGCTCTCGGGCGAGGGATTGATGGGGAATCGCGAATACGGGCTCGATCCGGCCATGGTCTCGATGGTCGCCCAGGAGGTCAAGGCCGTGCACGGCATGGGCGTGCAGGTTTGCCTGGTGATCGGCGGCGGCAACATCTTCCGCGGCGTCTCGGCCGCCGCGTCGGGCATGGACCGGGCGAGCGGCGACTACATGGGCATGCTGGCGACCGTCATCAACTCATTGGCCATGCAGAGCGCCCTCGAGCGCCAGGGGCTGCAGACCCGCGTCCAGTCGGCGATCCCCATGACCACCGTGTGCGAGCCCTACATCCGCCGCCGCGCGGCACGCCACATGGAGAAAGGCCGCGTGGTGATCTTCGCCGCCGGCACCGGCAATCCTTTCTTCACCACCGATACCGCAGCGGCCCTGCGCGCCGCCGAGATGAGCGTCGACGCGATGCTCAAGGGCACGCAGGTCGATGGCGTCTATTCGGCCGACCCGCGCAAGGACAAGGGCGCCAAGCGCTACGACGCGCTGAGCTACATGGAGGTGCTGTCGCGCGATCTCCAGGTCATGGACGCCTCGGCGATTTCGCTTGCCCGCGAGAATCGTATCCCGATCATCGTGTTCGATATCCACAAGCCCGGCGCGTTCGCGGCCACGATGCGCGGGGAGGGAACCTTTACCATCATAAAGGACGAGGGCTGAGATGAGTGCGGATCCCAAGGAACTCGAGAAGCGCATGATGGGCGCCATGGACGCCCTCAAGAAGGAGCTGGGCGGCCTCAGGACCGGCCGTGCCTCGGTCAACCTCCTCGAGCCGGTCATGGTCGAGGCCTACGGCCAGCGTATGCCGCTGAACCAGGTCGGCACGGTGAGCGCGCCCGAGCCGCGCCTGCTCACGGTCAACGTCTGGGACAGGGGCCTGGTGGTGGCGACCGCCAAGGCGATCCGTGATGCCGGCCTCGGCCTCAATCCGGCACCCGACGGTCAGATGATCCGCATCCCGATTCCCGAGCTCACCAGCGACCGGCGCGCCGAGCTTGCCAAGCTCGCCCACAAATACGCCGAGCAGGGCCGCGTCGCCGTGCGCAATGTGCGGCGTGACGGCATGGAAGCGCTGAAGAAGGCCGAGAAGGACCATAAGATCTCGCAGGACGAGCATCGCCAGAAGTCGGACGAGGTGCAGAAGCTCACCGACCGCTTCGTCAAGCAGGTCGACGAGGTGCTGGCCCACAAGGAAAAAGAGATCAAGACGGTCTGATGTCGACTGCGCCTCTGCCCGCCAACGCGGATCCGACACCGGGTCCCAACCACGTCGCCATCATCATGGACGGCAACGGAAGGTGGGCAAAGGCGCGCGGCCTGCCGCGGGTTGCCGGCCACCGGCGCGGCGCCGATGCGGTGCGGCGCGTCGTGCGGGGCGCGGGCGAGCTCGGCATACCGGTGCTGACTCTGTTTGCCTTCTCGACCGAGAACTGGACGCGGCCGGCCGACGAGGTCAACGACCTGATGGGCCTGTTGCGCCACTATCTGCGCAACGAGCTCGACGAGTTGCGCCGCAACGGCGCGAGGCTGCGGGTCATCGGCAACCGCGAGGGTCTGGCGTCCGACATCGTTCGCGACATTTCCGACGCCGAGAGCTTGACGCGCGGCAACAGCCGCATCGACGTGAATATCTGCATCAACTACGGCGCGCGCGCCGAGATCCTGCAGGCCATCCGCAGCCTCGCCCGGCAAGTCGAAGCCGGTGAGCTCTCGTCCGATCGCATCGACGAGGACCGCTTCGAGAGCGCGTTGCTGACGTCGGGCGTGCCCGACCCCGACCTGCTGATCCGCACCAGCGGCGAGCAGCGCATCAGCAATTTCATGCTGTGGCAGTGTGCCTACGCCGAGCTGGTGTTCGTCGATACGCTGTGGCCGGATTTCGGCAAGGAGCACCTGGAACAGGCGATCGCCGAGTTCCGCCGGCGCGAGCGGCGTTATGGCGGCGTCGGCGGCTGACGCCCCGGTGGGACGGCTCGAGCGGCATCGGGGCCTGCTTCTGCGCATCCTGTCGGCCGTCATCCTGGGCCCGCTTCTGCTTGCGGCGATCTGGCTGGGCTTCCCCTGGATCGATCTGGTGGCGGCACTGGCCGCACCGCTCATGGTGTCGGAGTGCATCGGGCTAACGCGGGGCCAGCCCGTCATCCGCATGCTGGCGGTCCTCTATGCGCTGGCTGCCGTCGTGGCGCTGCTCTGGCTGCGCCATCAGCCGGCGCTGGGACGCCAGACGATCGTCTGGATCGTGCTCTGCATCTGGGCGACCGACACCGGCGCCTATGTCGTCGGCCGGGCGGCCGGCGGCGCCAAGCTTGCGCCGCGCATCAGTCCGAGTAAGACATGGTCGGGATTGGTCGGCGGCATGGCCTGGGCCGCGGTGGCGAGCGCAGCAGTGGGCTATGCCTTCGGTCTGGGCGAGACGGTCGCGCTCGCCGTGATCGGCGCCGGGCTTGCCGTGGTCGGCCAGATCGGCGACCTGCTCGAATCGGCGGCCAAGCGCGGCGCCGGCGTGAAGGACAGCGGGACCTTGATCCCGGGCCATGGCGGCTTGCTCGACCGTGTCGACGGGTTGGTCGCCGTTCTCGTGGTGGTGGCACTGGTGCGATTGACAGTCGGTGGAGGATGGCCATGGACATGACGAACTGGTCGGCTCCGTCGCACGAACGGCCGCGCGGCGTCACGATCCTGGGTTCGACCGGGTCGGTCGGGCAAAGCACGGTCGACCTCATCGCCCGGGATCCGGACAGCTATCGCGTGGAAGCGCTGGTCGCCGGCAATTCGGTCGAGGCGCTGGCCGAGCAGGCGCGCCGCCTGCGTGCCCGCCTTGCCGTCGTCGCCAATCCGCAGCGCTACCGGGCGCTGAAGGACGCCCTGGTCGGGACCTCGATCGAGGTCGCGGCCGGTCCCGCGGCGGTGGTCGAAGCGGCGACACGGCCGGCGGAATGGGTGATGGCGGCGGTCGTGGGCTTCGCCGGCCTCGAATCCACCCTTGTTGCCGCGCGGCGCGGCGCCATGGTGGCGCTCGCCAACAAGGAGGCGCTGGTCTGCGCCGGCCAGCTGCTGATGGACGCGGTCGAGGTGGCGGGGGGCGTGTTGCTGCCGGTCGATTCGGAGCACAACGCGATTTTCCAGGTGCTGGAGCCGCGCCACCGCCACGCGATCGACCGGCTGATCCTGACGGCCTCGGGCGGCCCGTTCCGCAACGCGTCGCTGGCCGAGATGGCCGAAGCCACACCTGAGCAGGCGCTGGCCCATCCCAACTGGGACATGGGCGCCAAGATCTCGATCGATTCGGCCACCATGATGAACAAGGGCCTGGAGCTCATCGAGGCGCAGCTGCTGTTCGGCCTGCCGGGCGAGCAGGTCGAAATCGTCGTTCATCCCCAGTCGATCATCCACTCCATGGTCGCCTATCGCGACGGCTCGGTACTGGCCCAGCTCGGCACGACCGACATGCGCGTGCCGATCAGCCACACGCTCGGTTGGCCGTCGCGCATCGAGGGGCCCGCCGAACGCCTGGATTTCACCAATCTTTCCCCGCTGACGTTCGAACGGCCCGATTCCGGCCGCTTTCCGTCGCTACGTCTGGCGCGAGAGGCTCTGGTTCTGGGCGGGTTTGCACCGATCGTGCTGAATGCGGCCAACGAGGTGGCCGTCGCGGCTTTCCTGGCGCGACGCATCGGCTTCCTCGACATCGCTCGCATCGTCGAGGATGTCTTGGCGGCGAGCGGCACATTGGCGGGTCGGGTGGAATCCGTGCAACAGGTCCATGCGGCCGATCGGGAGGCACGCCGGCGCGCTGAGGAGGCCGTCCAGAGTCACTGTCTAACTAATTGAAACGCAAAGAAACTCGTGGTGTACTGAACCATGCACGGCCTGATGAGCGTGTTCACGACCTACCTACCGTACTTCGTCCTGGTGCTGACGCTGCTCGTGTTCGTGCATGAGTTTGGCCACTACTGGGTGGGGCGCCGGTTCGGCATCCATGCCGAGGTGTTTTCCATCGGCTTCGGGCCGGAACTGTTCGGCTGGACCGACCGCAGCGGTACGCGCTGGAAGATCTCGGCCATCCCGCTGGGCGGCTACGTCAAGTTTCTCGGCGACAACGACGCGACCAGCGCCACGCCCTCGAGCGAGCCGCTGCCCCCCGAGCAGCAACGCCGTGCCTTCTTCAACCAGCCGCTCTACGCGCGCGCCGCCGTCGTCCTGGGCGGCCCTCTGGCCAACCTCGTGTTTGCCTTCCTCCTGCTGACTGCCGTCTTCTTCTTCGCCGGCGAGCCGTATTCGCCGCCGACGGTCGCCGTGCAGGCCGATGGGCCGGCGGCCAAGGCCGGCCTGCGTACCGGCGACGAGATCGTGCGCCTGGGCGACAAGCGCATCGATCGCTACGAGGATATCCAGGATTCGCAGTTCCTCTACTGGGGCAAGCCGATGGCGGTCGAATACCGCCGCGGCGGCCAGCTGCTGAACACCGAGATCGTGCCGCAATTCTGCGAGCGCACCGACAAGTACAACAACACGCTGCGCTTCGGCGAACTCGGCATGGACCAGCTTGTCCGTCCGGTCGTCGGCGGCTTCACGGCGAACAGCCCGGCCGAAGCGGCAGGGATGAAGGTCGGCGACCTGCTGCTCGACATCGACGGCAAACCGGTCGACTACTTCTCGCACATCCCGGAATTGATCGGCGGCCGCGCCGGCCAGCCGGTGACAGTGAAGTACGATCGTGACGGCAAGCGCGACGAGACGACCGTGGTGCCGGTCGCCGACAAGGCGCTCGACTGTGCGGGCAAGGAGCACGTGGTCGGCCGGTTGCGCGTCCGTCCTGCCGTTGTCACCGAGTTTCGCAGCCACGGCCTGGTCGGCGCCATGGGCGCGGGCGTGCGCCACGTGTGGGTCATGACGTCGATGTTCTACACGTCGATGGCCCAGATCCTGACGGCGACGCGTCCGGTCGATGAGCTCGGCGGGCCGATCCGCATCGCCAAAGCGGCCGGGGAGGCGTCGTATGCCGGCTGGACCGGTATCCTCAATCTCGTCATTGCCCTTTCGATCGTGCTCGGCGTGTTCAATCTTCTTCCAGTGCCGATGCTCGATGGCGGCCATCTTGCGATGTATCTCTACGAGGCCGTGCGTGGCAGGCCGCTCAGCCTCAAGATGCAAGAGCTCGGCCTCAAGGTTGGCTTTGCCCTGGTGATCGGCATGGCGCTGATCGCAACTTTCAACGACATTAGACTGCTGCTGCGCTGAGTTGACGCGATGCGTCAGGGGCTCGCGTCGGGGGACAAAAGGGGTGGCTAAGTCGTTGGTGCCGGTCTATGGAATGGGGCTCCTGAAACTGGCCGGCAGGTCTGGAAGGTGCCGGGGGTGAGTTTGATCTTTCGTTGGGCCGTTCTGGCCGTTGCCGCGGTTCTCGCATTCGGTGCGACGGCCCATGCCCAGCGCGGCGGAGCCGGCGCTGTTGCACCGACGGGCGGAACGATCACGGCCATTCAGATTCAAGGCAATGTCCGCGCCGAACCCGAGACGATTCGGTCCTATCTCCAGCTCAAGGAAGGCCAGCCCTACGACGCGGCGGCGGCCGACCGCTCGTTGAAGGCGCTGTTCGCGACCGGACTTTTCGCCGACGTCACGATCGACATGCAGGGCTCGACCCTGGTGGTGAAAGTCACCGAGAACCCGATCATCAACCGCGTGGCCTTCGAGGGTAACAGCAAGATCGAGGACGACAAGCTGCGCGACGAAGTGCAATCGAAGCCGCGCCAGGTCTTTACGCGCGCGCGGGTGCAGGCCGACGTCGAGCGCATCCTCACCATCTATCGCCGCGGCGGTCGCTACAACGCGTCGGTCGATCCCAAGATCATCAAGCTGGAGCAGGGCCGCGTCGACCTCGTCTTCGAGATCAACGAAGGCGACGTCACCGGCGTGCAGCGCATCAGCTTCGTCGGCAACGAAGCATTCCGCGACAGCACGCTGCGCGGCAAGATCCGCACGAGCGAGAGCGCCTGGTATCGCTTCCTGTCGTCGGACGACCGCTACGACCCGGACCGCCTCAACCTCGACCGCGAGCTCCTGCGCAAGTTCTACCTCACCGAGGGCTACGCCGATTTCCGTGTCGTGTCGGCCGTCGCGGAGCTCGCCCCCAACCGTCAGGGGTTCTTCATCACTTTCACCATCAGCGAAGGCGAGCGCTACAAGTTCGGCAAGGTCGAGGTCTCGACGCGCTTCCAGGGGCTCGATGTCGACGTCCTCAAGAGCTATCTGACGATGGCGGAGGGCGACTGGTACGACGCCAGCGAGGTCGAGAAAACCGTCACCGCGCTGTCGGAGCTCGTGGGCTCGCTGGGCTACGCCTTCGTCGAGGTCCGCCCCAACATCCGGCGCAACAAGGACAACCTGACGGTCGACGTGACCTTCGACATTCAGGAGGGCCCGCGCGTCTATGTCGAACGCATCAACATCTCGGGCAACACGCGTACTCTCGACAAGGTGATCCGCCGCGAGTTCCGCCTCGCCGAGGGTGACGCTTTCAGCACGGCCAAGGTGCGCCGCAGCCAGGAGCGCCTGCGCAACCTCGGCTTCTTCGAGAAGGTCGACGTGTCGGCGGCCCCTGGGTCGGCGCCCGACAAGACCAACCTCGAGGTCCAGGTGGTCGAGCAGAGCACCGGCGACATCTCCTTCGGCGCCGGCTTCTCGACGACATCGGGCATCCTGGGCGACATCTCGATCAAGGAACGCAATCTCCTCGGCAAGGGCCAGGAGCTGCGCCTCGGCCTGTCGGTCGGCACCTTGAGCACCCTGATCGACCTCAGCTTCACCGAGCCCTATTTCCTGGACCGCCCCATGGCGGTGGGCTTCGACCTCTTCCGGACGTCGAACGACCGCCAGGCAGTTGCCTCCTATAGCGACGCCAGCATCGGCTTCGCGCTGCGCGCCGGCTGGGCCTACTCCGAGCACACGCGGCAGACCGTCCGCTACACCCTGCGCCAGACCGATATCTACAACGTCCAGCCCTTTGCCTCGCAGGTCGTCCAGTTGAACGCCGGCACGTCGGTGGTCTCGGAAATCGCCGAGACGGTCGCCTGGGATACCCGCGATACGCGCCTCAATACGACAAAGGGCCTGCTGGTGCGCAACACGCTGGCCGTGGCCGGCCTGATCGGGGAGCAGTATTTCCGCACCACGTCCGACGCCGTCTACTATCGCAGCATCTTCGAGGATGTCGTCGCCTCGATCGGCGGCTCGATCGGCGCGGTGGTCCCCTACGCCGGCTCGTCGCTGCGGCTGAACAACCTGTTCTTCATCGGCGGCGACAACTTGCGCGGCTTCGCGGTCGGCGGCATCGGGCCGCGCGATTCGAATACGACCGACGCGCTGGGCGGCACCTATTTCTATACCGGTACTTCCGAACTCAGCTTTCCGATCGGCCTGCCCAAGGAGATCGGCATCCTCGGCAAGGCGTTCGTCGACGTCGGTTCTCTTTGGGGCCTGGGCGGTCCGGCGCAATTCAGCAACACGGTTCTCACCAGCAACACGATGCGCGTATCGACCGGCCTTGGCATCCAATGGATCTCGCCATTCGGTCCAATCCGTATAGACTACGCCTTCCCGCTGGTTAAGGACCCGTGGGACAAGACCGAGAACCTCCGCTTCGGCTTCGGCACGCGCTTCTGAGGACGTCGCTGTCATGAACATCCAGACCGACAAGACCAGCCTCGCCGGGGCGACTGCGGTGGATATCAAGCGGATCCTGCAGATGATCCCCCACCGCTATCCGATGTTGATGGTCGACCGCGTGGTCGATATGCGTCTCGACCACAGCGCCATCGGCATCAAGAATGTCAGCATCAACGAACCGTTCTTCCAGGGCCACTTCCCCACGGAGCCGGTGATGCCGGGCGTGCTGATCGTCGAGGCGATGGCGCAGACCGCCGCGGTCCTGGTCGTCGCCACCTTCGGCGCGGAGTCGGAGGGCAAGCTGGTCTATTTCATGTCGATCGACGGCGTGCGCTTCCGTCGTCCGGTGGTGCCGGGCGATCGCCTCGAATTGCACGTCGAGAAGGTGCAGAGCCGCGCCAACGTCTGGAAGTTCTCCGGCAAGGCATTGGTCGAGGGCAAGGTCGCGGCGGAAGCGACCTTCGCCGCCATGATCCGCGACAGACAATAGAGGAGGGGTAGATGCCCGACACCGCCGCCAACTACCGCATGCTGCACACCATGATTCGGGTGAAGGATCTCGACAGGTCGTTGGCTTTCTATACCGGGCCGATGGGCATGAAGCTGCTGCGCAAGCGCGACGTGCCGGCCGGCAAGTACACCCTGGCCTTCGTCGGCTACGGCGACGAGAGCGAGCACTGCGCCGTCGAGCTCACCCACAACTGGGGACAGGAGAAGCCCTACGAACTCGGCACCGGCTTCGGTCATCTCGCCGTCGGCGTGCCCGATGTCTACGGCATGTGCGAGCAGGTCACCAAGGCCGGCGGCAAGGTCACGCGTCCGGCCGGCCCGGTTCAGTTCGGCACCACGGTGATTGCCTTCGTCGAAGATCCCGACGGCTACAAGATCGAGCTGATCGAGCGCAAGTAGGCCGGGCTACAGGATCAGGCGCCAGTTGGCCACGGCGACCAGCGCCAGGGCGGCGGCCGCCGCCAGGACGAACATCCGCACCATCCAGCCTGGGCGGCGGAAATTGTCATTCGCCGGCCGACCGAGCCGCACGACCCGCGGCATCGGCCTCGGTTTTTGCGCGACCGCCCAGGTCTTGGCCAGGCGCGGTCCGTGCGACGATCTTGCCATGTCCTCTCGCTTTCCCCCCGGATAGCGATTGATCCCCTGGGATTAGGCTCTCATGTGCAGCGGCTTGTAGGGCCGCTCGGTATGGCCGTTGTAGAGCTGGCGCGGGCGGCCGATCTTCTGGTCAGGGTCCTCGATCATCTCGTTCCACTGCGCGATCCAGCCGACGGTGCGCGCGACGGCGAACAGCACGGTGAACATCGAGGTCGGGATGCCGATCGCCCGGAAGATGATGCCCGAGTAGAAATCGACGTTGGGATAGAGCTTCTTGGAGATGAAGTAGTCGTCCTTGAGCGCGATCTGCTCCATTTCCATGGCCAGCTCGAGCAGCGGATCGTGCTCGATGCCGAGCGAGGTCAGTACCTCGTGGCAGGTCTGGCGCATGACCTTGGCGCGCGGATCGTAGTTCTTGTAGACGCGGTGGCCGAAGCCCATCAGGCGGGTATGGTCCTGCTTGTCCTTCACCCGGGACAGGAAGCCCGGGATGTTCTGCTTGCCGCCGATCTCGTTCAGCATGTTGATCACGGCCTCGTTGGCGCCGCCATGGCTCGGCCCCCACAGCGAGGCGATGCCGGCGGCGATGCAGGCGAACGGGTTGGCGCCCGACGATCCGGCGAGGCGGACGGTCGAGGTCGAAGCGTTCTGCTCGTGGTCGGCATGCAGCATCAGGATGCGGTCGACCGCCTTCTCGAGCACAGGGTTGATCTCGTACTCCTCGGCCGGCACCGAGAACATCATGCGCAGGAAGTTGGCCGAGTAGCTGAGGTCATTGCGCGGATAGATGAAGGGCTGGCCGATCGAGTACTTGTAGGCCATGGCGGCGATGGTCGGCATCTTGGCCACCAGCCGGTAGGAGGCGATCATGCGCTGGTGCGGATCGTGGATGTCGAGCGAGTCGTGATAGAAGGCCGAGAGGGCGCCGACCACGCCGCAGCACACCGCCATCGGATGGGCGTCGCGCCGGAAGCCGCGATAGAACTGGCTGAGCTGCTCGTGGACCATCGTGTGGTTGGTGATGTCCTTGACGAACTTTTCCTTCTGCGCCTTGTTCGGCAGCTCGCCCTTCATCAGAAGGTAGCAGCACTCCATGAAGTCGCTCTGCTCGGCGAGCTCGGCGATGTTGTAGCCGCGGTAGAGCAGAACGCCTTCGTCACCGTCGATATAGGTGATTTTGGAGGCGCAGGAGCCGGTCGAGGTGAAGCCCGGGTCGTAGGTGAACATCCCGGCATCGCCGTAGAACTTGCGGATATCGACCAGACGCGGCCCGATGGTGCCGTGGATAATCGGCATTTCGTAGGATTTGCCGGTTTCGTTGTCGGTCAGCGTGGCGGTCGATTTGGCCATTTGGGAACTCTTTCGGCTCGAATTGGCGGGTTCGAGGGCACCCTAACAAGCCGCCTCCGGAGGCGCAATTGTGCCACCAATCCGCTATTCCGCGGGGCGTAGCAGCCGCAAGATCCGGCCGTCGATGACGGCGAGACCCAGCCCGATCAGGGCCATTCCGGCGAGGTGGCGCGCAGCCAAGCGCTCACCCAGAACAGCGGCGCCCAGCAGGACAGCCGTGGCCGGTATCAGGAAGGTGACGAGCAGCAGGTTGGTGGCGCCGGCGGCAGCCAGAATACGGAAATAAAGCACGTAGGCGAGGGCCGTCGACAACAGTGCCAGGCCGCCGAGCGCCGCCCAGACCGTGGGCGAGGGCCACGCCGGTAGCGTCCAGGGCTGCTCGACGGCCAGCATGATCGGCAGAATCAATACGCTACTTGCAGTGACTTGCCCGGCAGCGGCCTCGAGCGGTGCAATTTTCATCGTCTTGAAGCGCCGGCCGTAGACGCCGGCGAAGGCATAGGAGATTGCCGCGCCCAGGCAGGCCAGCTCACCCCACACGCTCGCGCCGCCGACCAGGAGTTCGGGGCCGACCAGCAGCGCCACGCCAGCGAAGCCTGCCAGCAAGGCGGCGACCTTGGCCGGATCGATCTTCTCGTCCGCCGTCAGGAAATGGGCGACGACCAAGGTGAAGAGGGGTGTCGTGGCGTTCAGGATGGAGGCCAGCCCCGACGCGATCTGCGTCTGGCCCCAGAAGATCAGGCTGAAGGGCAGCACGTTGTTCAGCAGGCCCATGGCAAGGTAGGCGGACCAAGGGGCGTCGCGTCGAAGGGGATTCGTCCCAGTCGCCAGCAGGACGATGTCGAGCGCTAGCGCCGCCAGGGCCACGCGCACGAACACCACGGTGAGCGGTCCCAGTTCGCTGATCGCGACCTTGGCGAAGAAGAACGAACCGCCCCACAGGACGGAAAGCGACAGAAGCCAGATCCAGACCCGCAAACCCATCGCGGCATTGTGCGCAGCGGGGCGGGGCGTTCTATCCGCCGGCGGCGAGCAATCTCGCTTTGGTTTCGGCCGGTCCCAGGATCGCCAGCACCTCGAAGATGCCGGGCGACACGGTCGAGCCGCTGAGCGCAACCCGGAGCGGCTGGGCGACCTGGCCGAGCTTCACGCCCTCCGCCTCGGCGAAGCGGCGGATCGCATCCTCGACCTGCTTCTCGCTCCAGTTGGCGGCGGCCGCCTCGAGTGCCGCGGCGAGCTTGGCGAGCAGTGCCTTGGCCTCGGACGTGAGCTGGGCGCGCGCCTTGTCGTCGGTGATCGGCGGGGCGCCGCTTCGGGCGTAGAAGAGGAGATTGTCCAAGAGCTCGACCAAGGTGCGCGAGCGCTGCTTCACGCCGCCCAGGCCGCGCGCCAGGCGCTCCAGGCCGACCGGATCGATCTTACCGCCGAGCTTGGCTTCCAGTCCGGGCAGCACCATCGCCAACAGCTCGGCGTCCGGCGTCTCGCGCAGGTAATGCGCATTGAGGTTGGTGAGCTTGGCCAGGTCGAAGCGCGCAGCCGAGCGGCCGACGCCCGGCAGGTCGAACCATTCGATCGCCTGCTCGGTCGAGATGATCTCGTCGTCGCCATGGCCCCAGCCCAGCCGCAGCAGGTAGTTGCGCAACGCCGACGGCAGGAAGCCCATGTCGCGATAGGCGTCGACGCCCAGCGCGCCGTGACGCTTGCTGAGCTTGGCGCCGTCGGGGCCGTGGATCAGTGGGATGTGGGCATAGACCGGCTCCGGCCAGCCCATGGCGCGAATGAGCTGGAGCTGGCGGAAAGCGTTGTTCAGGTGATCGTCGCCGCGGATCACGTGGGTGACGTCCATGTCGTGATCGTCGACGACCACGGCCAGCATGTAGGTCGGCGTGCCGTCGGCCCGCAGCAGGATCATGTCGTCCAAGACGGCGTTCTCGACCTTGACCTCGCCCTGCACCGCATCCTGGATGACGGTCTGACCGTTTTGCAGCGCCTTGAGGCGAACGACCGGTGCGACGCCCGCCGGGGCGTCCTTGGGATCGCGATCACGCCAGCGGCCGTCGTAGCGCATCGGCACGCCGGCGCGGCGTTGCGCGTCGCGCATCTCCTCGAGTTCCTTGGTCGAGGCGTAGCAGTGATAGGCCTTGCCGGCGGCCAGCATCTGGTGCGCCACTTCGGCGTGCCGCGCCGCGCGCGCGAACTGGTACGTAACCTCGCCGTCCCACGGCAGGCCGAGCCACGAGAGGCCATCGAGGATGGCGTCGATGGCGGGCGAGGTCGAGCGCGCGCGGTCGGTGTCCTCGATGCGCAGCAGGTACTTGCCGCCGTGGTGGCGGGCAAACAGCCAGTTGAACAGCGCGGTGCGCGCGCTGCCGATATGCAGGTAGCCGGTCGGCGAGGGAGCGAAGCGGGTAACGACTGTCATTGCTCTGGGTATGTGCGGGTTTTGCCGCATTTCGGCCGGAAAAGCGCGCCGTAGGTAGGCGAGCGTTTCGGCCCTGTCAAACAACCGAGGGAGACGGCGTGGCGGGGGCACGCACCTGGATCCTCGATCAGCTCGACGCCGAGCGCAGCCGCTGGATGCTGTGGCTGCCGGTGGCGATGGGGCTGGGCATCGCCGTCTATTTCGAGCTGCCGAGCGAGCCCGCGCCGTGGCTGGGGCCGGTGCTGGCGGCGGCTGCGCTCGTCCTCGTCTTCCTCGCGCGCTCGGGCAGCCTTGCCCGTGCGCTCGCGATCGGCGCGGTCGCCGCCGCCTCGGGACTGGGTCTCGTCGCCTGGCGCACCGCGAGCCTGGCGGCGCCGACGCTCAGTCGGCCGCTGTTCAGCATCAACGTCGAGGGCCGCATCGCCGACATCCAGCGCCTGCCCGAGAGCGTGCGGGTCGTGCTCGAGGCGGTGCGCCTGAAAGGCAACAACGTGCCGCCGATCGAGATGATGCCGGAGCGCGTGCGCATCTCGCTGTCCAAGGGCGCGCCGCCGATTCATGTCGGCGACCGTCTGCTGGTGCTCGCCAACATCTCGCCGCCGGCCGGACCGGCCGCACCGGGCGCCTTCGATTTCCAGCGCGTCGCCTGGTATCAGCAGTTGGGCGCCGTGGGCTATGCGCTGGCGCGGGCCACCGTCGTCGAACATGGCCGGCCCGACGGCATCGTGCGCACCATCGATTCGCTGCGCGCTGACATCACGGCGCGCATCCTGGCCGCGTTGCCCGGACCTGAAGGCGGCGTCGCCGCGGCGCTGCTGACCGGCGAGCAGACCGCCGTCGACAAGGACATCACCCAGGCCATGCGCGATTCGGGCCTCGCCCACATCCTGTCGATCTCCGGCCTGCACATCGTGTTCGTGGTCGCCCTGGTGATGGGCGTGCTGCGCTATGCGATCGCGCTGGTGCCGCCGCTGGCGCTGCGCATCGACGCCAAGAAGGTGGCCGCCGTGATCGCCCTGCTGGCGGCGCTGTTCTACACCGCTCTGGCCGGCGCGCCGGTGCCGGCGCAAAGGTCCTGCGCCATGGCGGGCTTCGCCTTGATCGCCATGCTGCTCGACCGCACGGCGCTGTCGCTGCGCCTGGTCGCTTGGTCGGCGGTCATCGTGCTCCTCGCCGCGCCCGAGTCGTTGACCGGCGCCTCGTTCCAGATGTCCTTCGCCGCGGTGGTGGCGTTGATCGCCGCCTGGGAGATGGCGGCCGGCTGGCGGCGGCGCCTGCATGAGCGCGCCGAGCATCTCAGGCATCGCTGGCTGTGGCGGCTGGGCGCCGGTTTCACCGCCAGCCTGGCCACGACCTTGATCGCCTCGGTCGCCACCGGCGCCTTTGCCGCCTATCACTTCAACCGCCTCTCGCTGCTGGGCGTCGTTGCCAATCTTCTGGGCGTGCCGCTCACCGGCTTCTGGATCATGCCGTGGGGCCTTCTGGCCATGCTGCTGATGCCGCTCGGCCTCGAGCGTTTCGCCCTGGTGCCGATGGGCTGGGGCGTCGAAGGCCTTGACGCCATCGCCCGTCATGTCGCCGACTGGCCGCAGGCCGCCATGCTGGTACCGTCGCTGCCCGGCGCCAGCCTATGGCTGCTGACCGTGGGCGGGCTGTGGCTCTGCCTGTGGCGCCGCCGCTGGCGATTTGCCGGCCTGCCGATCGCGATCACGGGCTTGCTGCTCGCGCCGCCGCCCGCGCCCGACCTGCTGATGAGCGAGGATGGCCGCGTGCTCGGACTGCGCGACGAGCGGGGCATGGTCCACATTGCCTCGGCCCGCACCGACCGCTTCATCAGCGACGCCTGGGCGCGACGCAGCGGCCAGGAGGGCGCCAAGCGCTGGACGGTGAGTGCCGACCAGCAGGCCGCCGGCCTCGGGTGCAACACCGGGCTCTGTCGCTGGCTCCGAGGGTCTGGAGCGTTTGTTTCAAGCGGGTCAACAACCATATGTCTTGAAGAAATCCTTACCCACCAATTTACCCACACATGGTGCCGCGCTTTCGTGCAGCAAATTCCCAAAATTTCTGGCGACCCTCAGATCTCCTGAACAAGCCCCGGGGGAGGGGGTGGCGTGTCGAACCGGATACCCGGGCGAAAGCCCCGAGCTTGGTGCAATTTTTTTGCGGGGTCGATTGCTGGGCGATTGGTGGGAGGAGGATTTAGAAGGCGCGGCTGCAGTCCGGGGTTCGGCGCGACCACCCTTGGCGGGGACCCGGGGGGGCTTCGGCGCTGGTGCCGATTGGGAAGCGATGCCTTCGCCCGCCGCCAACGTAGACGCACGCACCCGGTCGATCGTGTGCCTACGTCGAGGCCCTGCAACGCACGGCCATATCGCCCCCTACAGAGTCACGGCCAGAGCTGGCTCGGGAGAGCGGGCAGACTTCCAATGCGGTCAGGCAGTCGCCTGAGTCACGGCGCGGGGCCATCTCATGTTGATCGGTCTCGAGCCGGCAACACACTCGGAGGCCGGGCTGAATAAGGGAAATTGGGTGGAGTGTTGACAGGGGCAGGGCGATATAACAGACTGATATGAACATAACAGTATGTTAGTCCGCCGGTCAGGAGCCTCCACCATGCCGAGCAAGGCCGCCGTTTTCGTCTCCTACCTTCGCGTCTCTACTGCCAAGCAGGGTGCCAAGGGCCTTGGCATGGAAGCCCAGCGCGCCGCGCTCCAGTCGTTCGCCGCCCAGGAGGGTGCGCCGATCGCCGCCGAGTATGTCGAGGTCGAGACAGGCAAGGGCAGCGACGCCTTGGAGCGCCGGCCCCAGCTCGCCGCGGCGCTGGCTCATGCGCGCAGGCTCAAGGCCCCTGTGCTGGTCGCGAAGCTCTGCCGACTTGGCCGCGACGTTCACTTTATCTCTGGGTTGATGTCAAACCGGGTGCCCTTCGTGGTGACGGAGTTGGGCGCCGATGCGGACCCCTTTCTGCTGCACCTATACGCAAGCCTTGCTGAGAAGGAACGGTCCCTAATCAGCCAGCGCACGAAGGCGGCCCTCGCCGCAGCCAAGGCCCGCGGCGTCAAGCTCGGTTCGCCAACCGGCGCGGAGACGATCGGCAAAGCCCGCGCAGCCAGGACAGAGCAAGTCAAGAAAGCCAACGCGGCAACGCGGATGATTATTGCCGAGATCCGGCGCGCTGGTCACACGACACTGGCCGCCATCGCTGCCGAGCTGCAGGCCCGCGGAGTACGGACCCCGGCGGGCCGATCGACCTGGGCGCCGGCCCAAGTCTCGCGCCTGCTGGCAGCGTAACGCCCGTAACGCGTAACGCTCGAGTGACGGTCCTAGTGCTGCGTTGCGGGGTCGTCCTCGCCTTCGTCGGCAGTGCCTGTCGCGATGCCCAGGCCGCGCAAGGCTTCAAGGTGCGCCATCGATAGGTCTACCCCTTCAACCTTGGCGTTGACGTTCTGCTGCGGCTTGCCCAGCACGCGCTCGGCAATGTGAACCGCCGCCATGAGGCGAAGCCGCTCGTCTTTGCCCTTCAAGGCTCTGCCCAGGACTGCGATTGCTTCCGGCAGATGGGCTTTAAAAGCCTCTTTGATGTCGTCCGGAATCTTGGGCCGCCCGCTGGGGTTGCCAGACTGGCCCTTCTGAAATCGGCCGCGATGGGCCTTTGGGATTGTGTCTTCCATCTTGAGCAGACGGTAACATAGTACCGCGGCTGTTTCTAGTCTGTAAGCAGAGCGCGTGCGGGGGCCG
>Ga0210402_10000422_pt1 | contig 47596 bp, 49 predicted proteins | sample IncBWC7MmetaG_FD_161055 | JGI IMG/M metagenome (GOLD analysis project Ga0210402, IMG submission 161055) | Forest soil microbial communities from Barre Woods Harvard Forest LTER site, Petersham, Massachusetts, United States - Inc-BW-C-7-M | ecosystem: Environmental > Terrestrial > Soil >... | reverse complement strand
CGCTAACGGCGCTCCTGTTGGCTGGCTACCCTGGCAGGTCTGGTTGGGTATTCTCGGACGACCAGCCTAGGCCTGGGCGAACAACACCCGCTCGATTGCCAGGGCCATCGCCGCGACGAAAACGACGGCGGAGATAGCGTTCACCGCCCGGCGTTCCCAGGCGAAGCGGCAGAACCACAACAGTGCCGGGAATAGTGCTGCCACGACGATCGCCTGGCCGGCCTCGACGCCGAGATTGAAGAACAGCAATGACCCAACGATCCCGCTCGGCGGCAGACCGAGTTCAAGCAGCGCGCCCGCGAAACCGAAGCCATGCACCAATCCGAACACGAAGCTCACCACCCAGCGGCCCGAGGCGGCGCGTGTGCGAAAGATGTTCTCGAGCGCGACATAGGCGATCGAGAGGGCGATCACCGGCTCGACGATCGCCGGCGGGATGACGACCACGCCGAGGACGGCGAGCGCGAGCGTGATGCTGTGCGCGACGGTGAAGGCAGTGACGATGCCGATCAGGGAACGGAAGCGCCCGCCGCGCAGGATCAGCGCGAACAGGAACAGGATGTGGTCGTATCCGGTCAGGATATGCTCGACGCCGAGGCGGAAGAACGCAATCGGACTGCTTTGCGCAGATCCGCTCTCGGGCGTTGCGGTCGCCTCTGCTGCAAGCGCGAGGCGGGCCTGCCGGTGATCCGGCTCGAACAGCAGCTGCTCGTGGCCCTCCGGCCATTGGACGGTGGCCAGCGTGTGATGGTCGGGGCCAAGTACATCGAACAGGTTGTCGGTCAGCGACAACGTCCGGGGCGGGGCGGCGCAGGCGTAATCGATCGTGACAACGATGGTCGGCCGCGTCGGTGACGGCGGCTGGACGGAACCCGGTGCGGCGGCACAGGCCGTGTCGTTCGCGCCGACCGCAATATGCTGCGCCACCACCTCGGCGAGGTAGTCGAAGTCGCCCATCGGCGCTGCCCCCACCGCTTGAATCACCTCGGTGGTTAGGGTCAGCACGTAACGCACAGTCTGTCCGTGCACCGTGACGACGGCGAAGCCGGTACTGCCGGAGGTGTGCGCTTGTGCGCCTCCCAACAGCAAGGTCAGGAACAGAATAAGCGCAATGGCCGCGCGTCTCATCGTGGCAGACTGCCGTCGAACGCGCCTAGCCACGCCTCGCCGATGAAGCGCGACATCAGGTAGAGATGATCGTCGTTATCGATCCGCATGTATTGGAGAAACTCGTCGGGATTGCGGGCGCCGAAGTGGACCGTGAGCACGGGATTGGTCGCCGACACATAGAAGCTCGCGGTGATGCGTGGCACATCGAGACCGAATTCAGCGGGATCGGTGTCCTTCACATCGTCGGCGGGAATTTCGCGGGCAGGGCCCGAATTGTGCATCATCCGAACCGCCGTGCTGATCTGCTTCGCCACGGCGCCGTCGATCGCGGCGCCAGCCGGCGTGGCCCAATCGTCGTCGCCCTGACGCAGCACGGATACGCGCTGATCCGCCCGGACCAGGTCGACGCGGCGCACCTGCTCGGGCGGGGTCTTCAGCACGCCTTTGGCTTCGAATTCGACGAACTGGCGCTGTCTGGGCTGCTCGCCGCTGATCACCATCACGGCGAGATAGCCGACAACAAACGTGACGGCCAACGGCACTGCGATGCGCCGCCACCTGGTCATCGGCGCCGCCACCAAACAAGTCCGCCCAGCGCGATGACCATGAGCGGCAGCAGACCGGCCACGAGAACGAACACCGCGCGCGCCTGGCTCTGCGTCAGCAGCACGAGCGACGGGACCGGGATACGGGTGGCAACGGCGGTGGTGCGCTCCTCGCGCGCGAGCCAGCGGACGGCGGCAAGCAACAGGTCGCTGTTCGACATGTAGGGAAAGAACGAGTTGCTTGCAAAGTCGCAGTCGCCGATCACGACGGCGCGCAATGGCCTGCTGCCGCCCGGCAGCAGGCCCTCGGCTGCGACGCCGAGCACGCGCGGTCCAGGCACCGGCGCAGTGGCGGCGGCATTCGTCCCGGCCAGTTCGACAGGCTCGTCTGTCGCGCGGCTCGCGGCGGGTGCGACATCGCGGGTATAGCTGTCGCGGCTGCTCATCAGCAGCGGCGTCACGCGGATATCACCGGCGGGCTTGACGAGGGTAAGTGGCCGGATGCCCGGATAGAATGTCAGCGAGGCTGACTGGGTGATCGGGTGCGGATCGTAGCCGGTGACCGCGACCATTTCGGCGTCGGTCATGTAGTGGCTCAGCGGATCGACCACGACCTGCTGTTCGGGGTGGACACCTAGGTCGCCGGTCAGCCGCGCAAGCCCCGGCTCCAGCACGAAGCCCAGGTCGAACAGCAACAGCGCCGCTCCGCCCTGTGCCAGATAGGTGCGCAGCGCGGCGCTTTCGCCGGGAAGAAATGTGGTGCGCGGGTTGGCGGTGACGATGAGCGTGCAGTCGCCGGGAACGTCGTGGCTGGTCGCGAGAATGAGCTGGCGCGCTTCGTAGCCCTGCGCCTCCAGCGCGCGGCGAAAGCGTCCGACGCCGTGGCCCGCCATCTGCACTACCGTCGAGGACGCGTCGTCATGGCTGTGTTCGGCGACACCCTCGAGATGCGTGTGGAACTCGAAATTGTCCATCGGCAATTCGTTGTGGCCTTCGATGAAGCAGACGGTGATGACCCGTTCGCGCAGCACGCGCTGGACACCAAGCGCGATCTCCGCCTCGTCGGTGCTCTGCACCATCACGCGCCGTCCGTCGGCTTCTATCATCGCCGCGTTGTAGATACGGATGCCGTTGGTGCGCGCCAACGTGGGCTCCTTGTCGGGATCAATCGCGGTGAGCCGGAACAGCGGACTGCGCCGTTGCATCAGCTTCAGGATGTCGCTTGCGCGCCGCCCCGCGGGATCCTGCGAGTGGTAGAAATACGTGACGCGCACCTCGCGGCCGAGCCCGTCCACCACCTTCATCGCCGCGGCCGATGGCGTGTAGATCTTCTCGCGGGTGAGGTCGATGTGACCGTCGTGCAGCGTGAGCGCCACATTGGCAAGCGCGAACAGCGCGAACCCGGCGACGACCACGCCGCCGGTGTAGAGCCAGTTCAGCCATCGCCCGAGCCGCGTCTGCAGCGGCAGTCGCAGTCCTGCCCAGAACAGCACCAGTACCGCGGCCAGCCAGCCGATCCCCCAGAGTAGCGGTTGAAGCTCGATTTGATGTTCGTCCATCGCTGCTCAGCGGCGCGCCAGCGCGCGAACGGTCAGGAACAGTCCAAGCAGGATCAGCGCGAGGAAAAAGCCGAAATCCGAAGTGTACATCGACCCCGTCGCGAAAGGCGTGAAGCGCGCGAGCAGCGACAGGCCGAGAAACCAGTTCTCCATGGGCGAGGGCAGCAGCGAGGCCAGCGAGTCGATTGACCACAGGATGCCGAAAACACCCAGCGAGACCACCGCGGCCACGATTTGATTCGCGGTGAGGGCCGATACCGCGAGGCCAAGTGAGACGAGTGCGCCGGACAGCAGCACGAGGCCGAGATAGCCGCTGTAGATCGGACCCCAGTCAGGATCGCCGTAGATGCCGATGACCAATGCATAGGTGAGGGTCAGGCCAATCATTGCCAACAACACCGTCATCGCTGCGGCAAATTTTGCCAGCACGATGTCGATCTCGCGCGCCGGCGATGTCAGCAGCAGTTCCAACGTGCCAATGCGGCGCTCCTCGGCGAACAGGCGCATGGTGAGGATCGGCACAAGCAGCACGAACTGCACCGCCGCCTGAAAGAACAGCGGCACCAGGCTCGCCTGTTTGGCAACGATGAGGGTGACGGCGAAGCTGTAGCCGCTGAGCAGCAGAAACACCGCGATGATCGCATAGGCGACCGATGAGACGAACAGCGCGCCGACCTCTTTGACGATGAGCGCGCGCAACACCGTCAGTCGCTCCCGATTTCGGTGGTCAGCCGCAGGAAGGTCCGTTCGAGGTCCGAACCGGCCGCCGCAATGTCCGCGATCGCGACCACGGCCAGGAGACGTCCGTTCAGCAGAATCGCGACGCGGTCGGCCACCCGCTCGATCTCGCTCAGGATATGCGATGTGACGATGACGGAGCAGTGCGTTGCAAGCCCGCGCATCAGTCCGCGAAGTTCGATGATCTGCCGTGGATCCAAACCGTTGGTCGGCTCATCAAGCACCAGGAGTTCGGGCTCGTGCAGGATGGCCTGGGCGATCGCCACCCGCTGTCGGTAGCCGCGCGAGAGCCGTCCGATGATGATCGAAAATACATCGTCGAGCGCCAGCCGCTCGCGGACGAACGCCAGGCGGTCGTGCAGCCTGTCGCCAGCAAGACCGCGCAACCGGCCCATGAAGGTGAGGAACTCGCTCACGCGCATGTGCCGGTAGAGCGGCGCGTCCTCGGGCACATAGCCGACCCGCCCGCGCGCGGCGCGTCCCTCGCGCACCAGGTCGAAGCCGCCGGCCTGCGCCGAGCCGGCGCTGGGTCGCAGGTAGCCCGTCAGCACGCGCAGGATGGTAGTCTTGCCGGAACCGTTCGGACCAAGCAGGCCCAGTATCTCGCGCTGGCCGACCTCGAACGACACGCCGTCAACCGCGAGGGTCGCGCCGTAGCGTTTCGACAGACGGTCGAGCGCCGCCGCCGCAACGGCACCGGCGCCATGACCCTCCAAGTGCCGCGCCTCAGTCGTAGAATTCCGGCGCCTTCTTCATGGCCTTGAACGTATCCGGATCATGCGCGGTGAAGAAATCGGCTTTCTCGGTTGCCATCTCGTAGCGGATCCACTCGTAGGCGCTGAGGATGCCGCTGGGCGAATAGGCCAGGCCGATGCTCGGCGGGAGGTTCTTCTCGACATTCTCCCTGAAGTAGACGTTGTCGCCGGTGAGGATCGTCGGGCCTTTGTTCTTCAGCCGGACCACCATCATCTGACTGCCCGGCGTGTGTCCGACCCAACGCTTCACGACGAGCGAGCCGTCGCCGAACAGGTCCAGATCGCCGTTCAGCTGAAGCATCTTGACCGCGTTCGGTTGGTCGGTGGCAGGCGAGCGCAGTGGCATCACGTCGCCAATGATGTAATTGGCGCCGGTGCCGATCTCGGGCCAGAACGCATTCTGGATCTCGGTCTTCTGCACCACAAAGGTGGAGTTCGGGAACTTCCCGACGTTGCCGGCATGATCGAGATGCAGGTGGCTGACCACGACATATTTGATGTCGTCCGGTTTGAGGCCGATCTTCTGCAATTGGGTATCGATCGCGACGTCCGGCGTGTTCACCGGCTTCAGCGCGTTGAACGCTGCGCCCCAGTAGGACGGGTCGGTGATGATCTTGTCATTGTTGCCGGTATCAAAAAGCACGTTGCCCCGTGGATGCATCACAACGAAGAAGCCGACCGGCACCTGGATCTGTGGCGTCATCGGCGCGCCGTTTTGCAGGTAGCCCTTGCCGAGCGTCAGCGCGCCGGAACTGAAGGCATAGAGCTTTATCTCCTGTGCCTGTGCAGCACCACAAAACATGGCGCCCAGCAGGAGAACACTGAGCGCCGTTGCCGTCTTGCCTACCATTTTGGACCCCCTCCGGCGAAGCTTGTTACGCTCGCTGAATTCTGACGCTGTATCCTGCCACGGGCGCTTTCGGCGGTCCACCGCCCGCCAGTTTGGCGCGCGATGGCCGACAATCGCCGATCGTCTGGCGCGACCACCGAGGCCACTCAAGAGTATGCGCCGCCGGCTGCGCGCGCTACATTTGGCACGTCGATACGGCGGTGTTCAGCGCCGCGGCCCGGTGCAACGCAACCAACAAGAGGAAATCAACAATGGCTCTCACGCTCGAAGAAGCCAATCGCATCATCGACGGGGCGGTGGCGAAGGCAAGGGAACTCAACATCCGGATCAGCGTCGCGGTGTGCGACGCCGGTGGCCGTCCGGTGGCGTTTCAGCGCATGGACAACGCCATCTGGGCGAGCGCGTACGGCAGCCAGGGCAAGGCTGTCGCATCGGCTGCCTTCGGCCGTCCGAGCGGCGAGCTGTCCGAGCGGGCACACCTTCCCACTCCGGCAGGCATCGCCGCGGCGGAGGGCGGCCACATGATCATGGGACAGGGCGCTGTGCCGATACTGCGCAACGGTGTCATCGAGGGCGCGTGCGGTGTGGGTGGCGGCACCGCGCAGCAGGACGAGGACTGTGCCCGGCACGGGGTCGGGAAGCTGTAGCAGCCCGCGAAGACCTGTCGCCGGCTGGGCAATGCAGCAGTTCGTCCGATGACGCGACACCGCGTCGCCATCCGCGTTCCGGTCGGTTGGCCCCTGCCCGATCTTGCGGCGTTTGTTGCGCGCTGCGAGGACGCGGGCTTCGATGGCGTCGGCATTCACGACCACCCTTCCAGCGGCCGTGACGCCTATCTGGCACTGGCGCTCGCGGCGCGCTCGACAAATCGCCTGCAACTCTTCCCGGCCACCTCAAGTCCCGAGGTTCGGCATCCGCTGGTTCTCGCCTCGCTCGCCCACAGCCTGGAGGAAATTGCACCTGGACGCACATGCCTGACGGTGGCCCCCGGCTTCATATCGACGCGGAGCATCGGGAAGCCGCGTGCCGGTGTGGCGTTCATGCGCGAGGCGATTTGCAATATCCGTCGCCTGCTTGCCGGCGAAGAGGTCGCGTTCGGTTCAACATGCATCAAGATCAGGAATCGCAGCACAACGCCGACGCCGGTCTATCTGCTCGCTGCCGGTTCCCGCATGATCGAACTCGCGGGCGAGGTGGCTGATGGCGCATTCCTGATGGTCGGTCTGCATGCAGCGCCCATCCGTAGTGCCTTGCAGCACCTTGAGGAAGGAGCGCGACGGACCGGCCGCTCCCTCGCCGACTTCCCGGTGGTGTTCGTGGTTACGCTCGGTCTGGGACCCGATACCGAGGTTGGCGCGCGATGGGTGCGGAGTTGGTTCGCGCCGGGCCAGCCCTTCCTTGCCTATCCAAGCATCGCGAATCTTCGCTGGCTGCGTGAAGCTGGGTTCGATATTGCGGACATGCACGATCCTGCTGCCATTTCGGAGGATCGTGCACGTGACATTGCCGATGCGTTCGGCTTGTTCGGCTCGCCGGAACGCTGCGCCGATCGCCTGCTGCGTGCGCGTCAGGAGGCGGGCGTCGGGGATGTGTTCCTGTTCCCCGCACATGACCTTGCCGGCGGCTATAACATGCCGGAGGTCGAGATTGACGCTTTCGAGCGCATCATTGGCCCGCGGCTCGCAGCGTCGCGTTGATCAGTGGTGGTGCGAACGGCGATGAAACTGGCGATACCGGATCTGATCTCCAACTCGTATTTTCCGGCGCTGGCGGCAGCCGAGCTCGGGTTCTTCGCGCGCGAGGGCATCGACGTTTCAGCCGAACTTATCTTCCCGGTCGATCGCGCCTACGCCGCGCTGCGCGACGGCGAGGTCGACTTTGTCGGTGGCGCCGCGCATGGCGCGCTGGCCGCCTTTCCCTCATGGCGCGGCGTCAGACTGCTCGGCGCGCTGTCACAACGGATGTATTGGTTCCTGGTGATGCGCGCCGAACTCGGGATCGCCCGCGGCGATCTGGCCGCGCTCAAGGGCAGACGCATCGGCGCGGCACCCTGGGTCGAGATGGGACTGCGCCGCCTGCTCGTCGCATCCGGGCTGGACCCCGGGCGCGATCGCATCGAGATCGCACCGGTGCCCGGAGCAACCGGGTCCAGCGTCAATTTCGGGCTGACCGCAGCCGAGGCACTCGCGGCAGGCAAGATCGACGGGTTCTGGGCCAACGGCATGGCGACCGAGTTGGCGGTGACCACAGGCGTCGGCTCCATCGTCCTTGACGTTCGCCGCGGCGACGGGCCCGCCGGTTGCTTCGACTACACAATGCCGGTGCTTGCGACGACCGAGCGGCTGATCGAACGTTCGCCGGAAAGCGCAGCCGCGGCGGTGCGTGCGCTGGTTGCGACGCAGACTGCCCTGAAGCACGACGTTTCGCGTGCCACCGAAGTCGGCCGTAAGCGATTTCCGCCGCGCGAGGCGGAACTGATCGCCGGGATCGTGCGCCGCGACCTGCCATTCTACAGCGCCTCGATCAGCGAGGCTTCGGTCATCGCGATCAACGCATTCTGCCGAGATGTCGGTGTGCTCGACGGCGACGTGTCATATGATCGCATCGTTGCACTGCAATTCCGCCAATTCTGGTGCGAGAAAGGTTGATGAGGCGGGCCTGGGCCCGTGGCGCCGACATGGTCTGATGCGGCATGACAGTGGACTTCGCGCATCAAGGGATGACAAAATCTACTTCCATCCGCAATTCGACGACAACAACAGCCGCCGCGTCTTTGGTTATGCGCGTAACGGCGGCAGCGCAGTAGGAAGTTCCGGGCAGGTGATCGTGCTTGCAAACATGGGCGCGGAAAAATTCCCGGTCTATGGAATTCCAGGATGGCCATGGGGAGCAACAGCGCTTACCGCGATTGGAAATCCAGGCGCAGCAGCTCCGGTGTACAACTCGGGGACCAACACACTCACGTTGGCGTTGGATGCTTTCCAGGTGCGGGTGTTTACTTGCTAGAAGCCTGGCGGACCTAGTAGCGATTGGGCTGATTTACCTTGTTTGCGGGGCTGGTGCCCTTTGACGGAAAGGCTGCGGAAGGTGATCGACCAGCGTGTCACGTCCATCTCGGCGATACTGTGCTCCCATTCATGCCGCACCTCGCCGGTCAGATGGTAGATCGAGCGCGGCGTCAGCATCGCTGATGCCCGATCGAAGCCGCCGGGCCTGCTCCGCCGGAAACGCATGGTCGCCGGCGCACCGAGCGAGATGCCAAGGACATGCTCGAAGACCGGCCGGTCCCGGTGCCAGCCTATCCCGGCCCCCGGATCGTAACGGATCAACAGTGCCTGAACGAGGTCATGTGGCTCCAGTCGGGCGAATCGCGCAGCCTTATCACGCAGCGGCAACAGCCAATCAGGGATCGGATCGACGGGACCGAAGCTTGCATTGTCGAAGTCGTAGTGCCAGCCAAAGGAGGCGGTCAGGCGCTTTCCGTGCCATCCGTGAAATCGGAAGGGCGCCAGTTCAATCCCCGCGATGCACGAGATCAGCGCCTGTTCCTCGCTCGTCGTCACGATGGCCTCCGCCTGCGTCAGACCCGCAGGACGAGGCGGTTCGAAAAAATCGGATTGCGCCGCAGACAACTTCGACTTCGTCATTGGATTCCAAATTCAGACCCGGTGCGCGGAAGCCGGCCACCGACATCGCGGAGCAATATGGCTCGACCTCCTCTGGCCGGATGCGCCAGAGTTCTCTTTCTGTTCGCGGCCTGATATGGTCACGTCATGCCGCTGCGCAAGATCATCCACGTCGACATGGACGCCTTCTATGCGTCGGTCGAGCAGCGCGACAATCCGGAGCTTCGGGGCCGTCCCGTCGCGGTCGGTCACAGCGGCAAGCGCGGTGTGGTGGCCGCGGCGAGCTATGAGGCGCGCGCGTTCGGCGTCCGCTCCGCCATGCCGTCCACCACCGCCATGCGACAGTGCGCGGAGCTGGTGTTCGTGCCGCCGCGCTTCGACGTCTACCGTGCCGTCTCGCGCCAGATTCATACCATCCTCGTGGAATACACACTGCTCATTGAACCGCTGGCGCTCGATGAGGCCTATCTCGATGTGACGGAGAACCGTCGAGGCCTGCCAACCGCCTCCGCAACCGCAAAGGCGATTCGCGCGCGCATTCTCGAAGAGACCGGTCTGACCGCTTCGGCGGGTGTCTCCTACAACAAATTCCTCGCCAAGCTCGCGTCCGGTCAGCGCAAGCCGAACGGCCAGTTCGTCATCACCCCTGAGATGGGCCCGGCCTTCATCGCGTCGTTGCCGGTCGCCAGGTTTCACGGGGTCGGCCCCGTCGCCGCGGCAAAGATGCAGCGGCTCGGGATCGAGACGGGCGCAGATCTGCGGGCGAAGTCGTTCGCCTTTCTGCAGCAGCATTTTGGCAAATCGGCTGCCTGGTATCTCGGGATTGCGAACGGCGAAGACGACCGGCCCGTCGTTGCTGACCGTCCGCGCAAATCCTCAGGCTCTGAAACCACCTTCGAACGCGACCTGACCGCATCTGCCGAAATCGTGTCTGGGATCGAGGCGATGGCCGATGATGTATGGGCCTGGTGCGAAAAGGCGAGAGCCTTCGGCCGGACCGTGACGGTGAAGGTGAAGTTCGCCGACTTCCGCCAGGTCACCCGAAGCCGCAGCTTCTCGACGGCGATCGCACATCACGATCTCCTGCGCCAGGCAAGCGTCGAACTCGTCCGCACGCTGCTGCCGACCGCCAAAGGCATTCGGCTGCTCGGTGTCACCGTATCGAATTTCGACCGGGAGCCGGCCAGTGCCGCCGATGCGCTTCCGCTGTTTGGTGTCGGCGAGGCGATCGTGTCTCAACCGGACGCCGATCCGGGCGTCGCAGCGACGGTTCCAAGGCCGGAGCCTTATCAAGGAACAGGGTGAGCGGCGTGAACGTAGCGGCGATCGGATGCATCATCCCGCGCAGCACCATGGCACCCGATTCCTGATCGACCATCCTGGGAAGGTCGCTCGTTTTTCGCCATATCGTGGACATGCATTTGCCCCAGCGCCCTGCCCATCCTCTCCCTCGGAGGGCAAAAAATGCGCATCAACATGGTTGGATTTGCTGTCGTTGGCTTGCTGGCAGTGGGAGTTGGGACTCCAGGCGCAGCATCGCGGATGGGAAGAACATCATCGGTGGGAAGAGAGCAATCGTCACTCCTCACCTCCGCCGCCGTTTAGCTATCAGCACCCTTGAAGGTAGAGAACCATGCGTATCAAGATCATCGCGGCAGTCATGCTGCTGGTCACTGGCGGATTGCTCTGTGGGTGCGTCATCGAGCCCATCGGCTATGGCTGGCACCATCCCTACTACCACGATCGCTACTGAGGGAGGACATCGCAGAACGGAGGGACCAGCTACAATCTGCCGTCGCTGGGCGCTATACGACCAGCCTGATCTTCTTGCCTGTTGCGGGTTCGCGCGGCAGTCCCTCCGTCTCGTTGAACGATCCCCACATATCGCCATTGTAGCCTTCCAGCGAGAACTGGCGCGGGCGGTAAGTGGCCTCCTGTTCAGGCATAATGTGCTTCACCCCGACCGAGTACTCGTACACCATGCCGTCCGGCCCCTCGAAGTACACCATCATGGCGGTGGAAATGGGATGCCGTCCGGGGCCATAGACGATCTTCACGCCCTGCTGCTTCAGCCAGTAGTAGGATCGCATCACATCGTCGATGTCCTCGACCTGGTGATTGATGTGCTGGATTCCTGGGCGCGACGACGGCATCAGCACCACCGTATGATGCACGGTGCCGATGCGCAGGAACGGCGCGTCACCAAGCCAGTCCGAAACACGGGCGTTGATCAACCGGGTCCAGAACTCGGTATCTCGTTTGGTATCAGTACTGAACAACGCGACATGGCTGAAGTTGGTGATCCCGACGTCGCGCGCCGGAAAGAAACGCGTGCCGCTGTTATATGGCCGCGCCAGTATCTCCAGCTTATTTCCGCTTGGATCGGATGATGCGATGAACGCCTGGGTGCGCCGGCTGTCGCACTCCTGGCGCGTACCGAAATGAACCGGCCGCCCAGCTTTTTCCAGTGCTGCACCGACAGCGTCCAGATCGCCAGGATCAAGGAGTTCCAGGCCGATTGTCTGATCCGACGGGTCGCCTTCGAAATACACGAGTGTATGATCGCGTGTGTCGCCTCGAATCTCCGACTTGTCGCTGCGGAAATAGGCCGCATTGCCTTCCCGTGCGACCAGTTGCAGCCCGACAACGTTGGTTGCGAACTTGATCGCGGAGTCAAGGTCTTGCGTCCCTAGCCGCGCATATCGGATATCGTGCAAATTGATCATCTCGCTGTCCCTTCGTGATCGCGTCGCCACGCACCTGCCCGATTCCAGGTAATGCTCCAGGTCACTCGACGAGGTCGAATTTGTGCCTAGGGGATGCTAACCCAGATGCGGATCGGGCACAAAGGTTTGCTCGGCGCGCGCGGCAGGACTTGACGCGACATCGATCAGGTGAGCTACGACGCGGCTAGTCATGTTCGAGGAGAGTGAGCCCATGACCGAGACGCTGGACGACCGTATTCGCGAGCGCGCCTATCACATCTGGGAAGCCAGTGGTCGGCCGCCCGGCCGCGATGAGGAGTTCTGGCAGCGAGCGTGTGAGATGGTTGCCACCAGTGGCGAGCAGCCGAGTTCCGGGGTGCAGCGGCGTCAGCAAAAGCAGCCGCAACCGCCCCAGACGCCGCGCAATCGTGGCCGCCGGAAATCACCTCTGGCGTCATCAGGGGCATCGGCTCCAGCCGGCTGACCGTGAGCGTGCGGAGGGAGCAACACCCCGGTCCATGCAATGAAACTCGAAGTCACCATCCGGACAACCTGCTGAAATAAGTTACCGCCAACACTGGTTCTACACAGCGTTGGAGGGCATCGTGTGCGCGGGATCAGACGACGAGGCAGGTTTGAACGGCTTGCTGCGGGACCCACTCATCCGGCTGGTAATGGATAGCGACGGCGTGACCGAACAGGCCATGATCGCTCTTGTGGAGCAAGTGCGCCGGTCCCTGGCCGTGCGTGAACGACAAATGAGCCCGGTGCATAAAGATTGTTCAGGTCGGCTGCGTCGCCGGCCAGGCAGGTGACGTGCCCAAAGGGATTTCAACGTTCGGTGGGAGCGCCGAATTGCTACTCAATGCTGGCCGGGCTTGGTGCCGTGGGCCCCCTGACCGGGCTGAGACGACGGGTCTGCAGTGGTCGGGCCGCACGCCGGGGCCAGTTCGTCCTGCACCATTTGGGAGCAGTCTGTAAGGATTGCGTCACTGCGCCCGACCGACGAACCGCCTCCCAGCCTTTGCACGACACCGTCAATTTCATCTGAAGACAACGGGTGATAGCTTGAGCAGACCACCTGTGATTTGCTGACGCGATGGATCTTCAGGCAGCCCTCCGCGATCTTGCCCAGACAATGACCGGCGCCGATCGGACATCCACGCCTGAAGCCCGGCTCCGGTTGGCCCGGCGGGTACTCATCAGCCGCGGTCTTGAGGCGGTGAAGATCGAGCCTCCCGCCAATCCCACGCTCGATACCGTCATCAGAGCGGCAGCATCAGCGCCACAGACTCCGTCGCGTCAAACATTCGCTGTGCTCATGGTCCATGCGCTCGCCGTGAGGGGATTGGTGCCAACTGGTACAGCCAGTGATGTCCGTATTCTTATTGAAAGCGCATTGCCGCACGTGCTGCTGCGGTCCGGGTATCCATTCGGGGGAACGGCATACGAAAAGCATCAGGCATTGGATCGGCTACACACGAAGATTGACGAGCTTCTGGAACCCCTGCAACCAACATTTCCTAATTGGCAAGGACTGTACGCTGGCTAATCGTAGCGGTCATGGGCAGACCTGGCTAACGGTCATAAAGGATTCGCAGCACGACGAACCAGGGATAACGCGCGTCAAGCACACGGTCTCCAGGATCAGCCAATTGCCCGTTGCTCGTGACCGGCACGTGCTTCATCGTCACCGCATGATCGACGTTACCTCCGATGACGCTGATTTGATCCTTTTCGCGAGAGACGACGATGTCGCAATGCCCGGCGAATTTGTGCGCTGGCAGTTTCTCATACGTCAACGGACGCCTGGTACGCGAGAAACAGATAAGATCGCCGACAACAGGTGCATACTCGTCTGCGCGCTCGGCGACCACTGCCCAGCCGGACGTGCGGCCGAGCTTCATATCCATGCCAATGTTGATATAGACATAGTGGGAGGGCGAGTAGGGGAAGCGCGCGCCTGCCCCCGCCGTTCGCATAATATAGCTGATGAAGGCAGCCGACCAGGCATAGTAATCGTCGCGACGCTCGTCGATTACCTGCCCGCTTTCATCGTGCTCCCCGGTCCACGCGGACTCACGGCGATCGCTGTCCTGGCCGAGCCACCAGTACTCTCCGATACGCTCCCAAAACCCTGGAAGGCGTTCGGGGTTGTCAATTGGCCCAGACTCTGAGTTCGTGTGCGGCGGGTCGTCATCCACCCGTGCGCCAAACAGGCGCCATTCCTGCTCCGCGATCGCCACGGCCTCGACGCGGCTGAACGGCTCATAGGGCATGCGCGCAAACGGCGGCGAGTGCCCGGACAGGGCATTGAACTGCTCGATTTGCGGCTTTGCGCTGGGTTCCTCTACCGCGGGCGGCGGGCTTGGCGCGCACGCCCCGAGGATGAGCGCCATGACGCAAAATGTTCGGACCGGTGCACACAAGCAAAGCTGCATGGGAGTCCCGCGGCGCTGCATCTGTGCGGCAAGACCGGGGACCGGAATTGGCCAGTAGGTTTTGTCCGCCAGGGCTTGTATACGAGACAACGCCGTAACGCTGCCAGATAGAGTTGCCGCCCGTGACCGCAGCCGAGATCGTTGCAGCCGCGACGGGTGCCGTCGCCCGAGCGGTCGCCGCTCACATCCCCGGAGCCGTTCTCGGGGCCGTTACGACGGCGGGCGACCGCGCAGCCGAGGCTTTTGGTGTGGCGCAGCGCGAACCGGGTCCCGCGCCAATGCACCGGGGTACATGGTTCGATCTCGCGTCTCTCACGAAGGTTCTTTTCACGACGCCGACGATCTTGCGCCTGGTGGCGCAGGGACGCATCGCGCTGGATGACAAACTGACCGTGGCGATTCCGGACCTGCGGCAATACGATCAGACCGCGGCGGAGCGCCATCTCACGTTCCGTCAATGCCTCAGCCACCAGACGCACCTGCCCGCGGTCGAGCCGATCTACACCTACGGCCTGGACGCGGCGACGTCACGCGCTTTCATCCTGCAGCGCGTCTGGCCGAAAGGGCCGCCGGTCTATTCCGACATCAATTTCATGCTGCTGGGCATCGCGATCGAGCGGCTGAGCGGATGCTCACTCGACGATCTGCCGCTGCCTCCGGGACTGGCGTGGCGTTCGGAGCCATCCGAAACCGCGGCGACCGAACGCTGCTCCTGGCGAGGCCGCGTGCTGCGCGGCGAGGTGCACGACGAGAATGCGTTCGCGCTGGGTGGTGCCGCCGGCCATGCTGGGCTGTTCGGCACGATCGACGGTGTCCTCGATGCCGCACAGCGCCTGCTGCAGGGAGTCGATCCTTGGCTGACCGAGTTGCGCACGCGGCAGTCGGCAACGCGATGCCTGGGTTGGGAGGCGCAGCATGCGGGATGGTCCGGCGGCAGTGCCTGCTCTGAGGAGACCATCGGTCACACCGGGTTCACCGGCACCGGCGTATGGATCGATTTCCAGCGCGGACTATCCTGGGCGCTGCTGACCAACCGCGTACATCCATCGCGTCACCAGGACACCGGCATCGACGCATTGCGCCGCCAGGTCGGTGAACTGATAAGCCGTGGGATACCGTGAGGATTGGCCGGCGTTGTAGCGGCGCTGCCGCCGTCGCGCTGCTGTTCGGCGTCTCGGCTGTGAGCGCCCCGGCAGCCTCACTGGACAGGCTGCTTCGTGCCTATCCGGATGCGCTGGCCGGCTTCCACGACTCCACCCTGATTTGGCGCGACGGCACCCGCATGCCGGTCGGGGATGAGCGGTCTGACAGCAGCATGGAGGAGCAACTTCGGAACGGCACTATCCTCGATCAGTTGCGATTGGCGTACCCGGCAGGTGCGCCGGTTCCGCCGGCGCCGCAACAAGATCCGGGGCGTGTCCGCAACACAGCGTTCTTCGACAAGATGTATGGCGACTGCACGGCTGGAGCGGTGGCGCCGAAGCTCGCGGAAGTGGTGTGGCTGCCGAGCACGTGGGGACATATCGTCAGAATCACGTCGGTCAACGGCGTCGATCGGCAGTTGGCCGTGATCTCTCGCGAACTGGATGCGCTGCCCGCCGCGGACAAGAAATTCCTGTATCCACTCGGCGGGACCTATGCCTGCCGGCCTGTTGCCGACACCGGTCAGACGAGTATGCATGCCTGGGGCGCGGCCATCGATATCAACCCGGCCTTTTCGGACTACTGGCTGTGGCACCGGACAGCCGGTATTAGCACAGCCTATGTAAACCGCATTCCCCTGGAAATCGTAGCCGTCTTCGAAAGGCACGGCTTCATCTGGGGAGGGCGATGGGCGCACTTCGACACGATGCACTTCGAATACCGGCCCGAACTCCTGGGCGATCATCCAGAGGAAGAGAAGCCGAATGGTGGTCGCTAAATTGGACCGTTATGCTCCCACGCCATGGCCGGGCATCATCCGCCCGATGACTTCTCCGTCTCCGCAGGTGCGGGAGCCGTCGCGGCCGGCGTGGCGTGCGGTGCCGGTGTCTTGTCGATCGCGCCGGTCATCGGAATGAAGAACACCCCCATGTCGCGCTTCGAGTGGATCTTGCCCTCGGCGTCCTTGGTATAGACGTAGAGCACCTGTCCGCGCTTGAACGGCTGGCCGATCGGGATCACCAGCCGCCCGCCGGGCTTCATCTGCTTGAACAGATCGGGCGGCGCATACTGCGCGGCGCAAGTCACGATGATGATGTCGAAGCCGCCCTGCACCTCGGGCCAGCCGTAATACCCGTCGCCCACCCGCGTGCGCACGTTGTTATAGCCGAGCGGGGCGAAGATCTTGCTCACCGCCTTGCCCAACGGCTCGATGATCTCCACCGAATAGGCCTGCTTGACGATGCGCGACAGCAGCGCGCTCTGAAAGCCGCTGCCGGTGCCGATCTCCAGCGTCACATCGGCAGGCGTCGGCTTGCAGACCTGCGTCATGTAGGCCTGCCCGAGATAGTCCGACAGCGCCGACCCGTAGCCCAGGCCCCATGGCTTCGGAGTATCCTCGTAGGCGTCGCCGGGTGTAGCCCGACGTTCGGAATACAGATAGTGGAAATACTCGCGGGGTACCGCCTCGAATGCCGCCATCACGGCCGGATCGGCGGCGCCGAGGCGTTCCTTCAGATACCCATCGATGTGCTTCAGCGCCATCGTCTTGCGCTTCTGGATGGCGTCGAACTGCGCCTCGGTGAGGCTGGCTGGCCGGCCCGACGCCGCCATGGCGGTCTCGTAGGCGGACTTCGTCCAGGGCGGCGCGGCGCGCACCGGTTGTGCAAGGCACAGCGCGCCGGCGGCGGAGATCACTCCGCGGCGCGTGATCGGACGGAAAACAGTTGCCACGCGCGGCTCTTCCTCGCTGCTGGAAACGACACCAGCGCGATCACATACAACACCGCGGCGCATAGCAGAACCCGGCTGAACCCGGCTTCGCGCGCGATCAGGTTGGCCAGTGGCGTGGCCACCACTGAGAAGGCACCGTTCAGCCCCCAGGCCCAGGGCAGGAACCCGCCGGAGCCGGAGCGCGCCAGGCCGAGTGGGAACGGCAGTCCGAGCGCCAGTGATACCGGCGCAAGAACCGCGAGCACCAGCGCCGCCCGCGCCAACCACGGCAGACCAAGCGTGGCCAGGATTGCCGGCTGCAGCGCGAGCAGCACAGCGGCGCACCAGGTCAGGACGACAAGGCACGCGAGGGCGACGCCGCGACGGGGCCAAGCGGTCATGCGGTCGGCCGTCATGCTGCCGAGGCCGGAGAACACCAGCATGCCGGTCAGGACCACGGCGAAGCCGGATGTGCGATCGTTCAGCCACAGGCTGGCTTTCTCGATCAGGAAGATCTCGATGAACAGGAAACCGAGGCCCAGCGCCGGGAAATACACGATCGGCCGCAACACGCCCGTCGCCGGCAGACGCAACCGGCGCGGCGCCACGAGAGGCACCAGCAGCACCAACAGGGCGAACACCGCCGCCTGCGCCAAGACGGCCAGATTGACCAGCGCGCCGACCTCCGCCTGCGGTAGAATTTCTATCCGTTTTAGTATCGTCCCAAGCTGATCCAGCCGCAGCACGGCGTAGAAGAAGGGCCGATCCAGGGTGACAGGCGTCAGGTTGAATGCTGCCCGCGACGGGGCGGCTCCCCCTGCCAACACGGCCCCCGCCTCGTCCGCGATCGAATCGTCCGGCCCGTCCGCGGTAACCTCGCCGCTCGAGAACGATACCGCCGGCAGGTCGTTGTAGATGCCGGCACGCGCGGCTTCGACGTCGATGCCCGGATACCACGACACGTCGAACGAACGCTCGTCGCTGAACTTCCGTAGGATCGCAATCCGCTCACTCTCCCAGGGTCGGTTGGACAGCAGGATGCGCACGCCCCAGGCGGACCGATAGACCACCGTGTGAGCCGGCGGGTCGTCGATGCCCGCCTCCAGCAACGCGGCCCGGGCGGTCGCCAGCATGCGCTGCGCATAGATCGGAAAATCGCGGATCGAAACCGGAATGGACACGATCCCGCCGGGCGCAAGCGCGCGCAGATAACCGGCAATGGCCTGGTCGCTGAACGCCGTCGCATTCGCATCGGCCGCATCGAGGAAGTCGGCCGACAGATCGACCACGTCATACGCGCCGCCAAGGCGGGTCGTCGCAATGGGTCCTTCACCGGCGAGGCTCACGCGCGGATCGGCGGCCCAGGCGGGCGACGGCCCCAGCCCCTGTTGCAGCGATCGCAGCAGAACCGGCTCGGGCTCCAGCACGTGCACGCGCGATGCACCGAGTGCCAGAATTTCCGCGGGCCGAAAGCCACCCGACGCGCCGGCGAGCAGCACGTTGGCGTGCGGGATCAGACGGTACGGCAGCGCGTCCAGCGCGGCGGCGGCGTAGCGGACATCGAGCTGTCCTGGCCTGGGCAGCGCGGCGATCCGGTTGCCGTCGCGATATAGCCCGAAGGTCTGCGGCGGCCCCGGCACGCCGAGCATGCCGGCGTTGTTGGAGATGTCGGTGTCGACCCGCTCGGTGAAGTCGTCGAGCAACAGGTAATCGCCACGCGGCGCCAGCACGCTGGCCACTTCTCGGGCAGCGGGCGTGTGTAGCGGCGCGTAGATCGCCTTGAAGTCGTTGAACTGCGCCTGGTTGTCCAACAGCAGCAGCGCCTCGGCGCCCAGGAAGGCCACACCGGCCATCGCAGCGCCCGTCCAACGCCAGCGACCCGCGACGAACCACGCGCTCGCGGCCAGCGGGACCAGCAGCAGCGGCACCAGGAAGAATGCGTGCACCACGAACATCGCCGCCAGCACGACGCCCGCGCCAACACCCGCACCGGTCAGATCGAACGCGTAAACCACGCCGATGCGATCGGGATTCAGCACGAAGCTGAGGCTGACGAACACGCCGGCCAGGAAGAAGAACGGCAGCAGGCAGGCATAGTAGCCGGCGATGTTCCAGATCTGCGGCACCCAGGTCGCCGGGTTCTGCAATTGCAGCGGGTTGAACGGATTGGTCGTGGTGAAGTGGAACCCAATCGCGGCGGAGGCGACGAGCAACGTCGGTAGTCCAGCCAGCAGCGCCTCGCCGTTGCGCGCGAAGGCGTCGCGAAACAGCGCCAGGATCACGCCGCTCAGCGCGAATCCGACCATGACGATGGAAATGACCCAGTAGCCATATTCGGACCACTTGGCGACGGCGAAATACCGGGTGAGCGCCGTTTCGTATCCCACCGCCGCCAGCGATACGAGAAACAGCGGCACCAGGCCCGCGGGCATTGCAGCAAGACGCAGCCTCACGGCCAGACGGTCCGGGCCATGAAGCCGGCCAGCAGCGCGTTGAAGCGCGCGGCGTCATCGACGAACAGCGCGTGGCCGGCGTCGCCGAACACCGCGACCTGGGTCCCTGGCCGGTTATGCGCCAGGTTCGCGGCCTGCTCCGACAGCCAGCCCGGCCGCACGACATACAGCACCGGCTTGTCGGTGGAATACAGCGCGTCACGCCAATAAGTTCGGGGGAAAGGGTAATTCAGCAGCGCCCGGCTGGCCTGCTCCGGCGTATGCAGCGTCGCCTCCGTGAGCCGGTCGAGATAGTCTTCGCTCTGCCTGCGGCGGAACATGCCTGTCACGAAGCGATGCATCGCTTCGTCGCGCGGCAGCACTGGAGCGATGCGATGCTTGGGCCTTGGTCTGGGCGGCGGCGGCGGTTCCTCGCCCACCGAATTATCCACCAGCACAAGCCCCGCCACCTTCAGGTCGCCATGGCTGCCTACATAAGCGAGCGTGTCGAGGACGCCCAATGACCAGCCCACCAGGAGCGCCGGCACGGGCTCCAGATTCGCGATCAGTTCGGCGATGTCCTGCCCGCGCCGCCCGGGCTCGTAGCCGGATGACGGCGCATCCGAATCGCCCTGGCCGCGCGGATCGAACGCCACGACGTGGTAGCGCTGCGCGAAGGCTTGGATCTGCGGCTCCCAGATCCAGGCCGGCATGGTCCAGCCCGGTACAAAGACGATCGTATGTCCCGTGGACGGCCCCGCCTCCAGATAGTGCAGCCGCACCCCGTCGCTGGTCACGAAGTACTGGCTATGTGCCGCGGACCCGTTCTCCGCTGCCGCCGAATGACCCAGCGACAAAATAAGCAGAAGAGCCGCGATCAGGCGCTTGCAAGATGCCATCCGCATTTGGCCAGAACACCGACTTGCACCGCGTCGTGTCAATGCCAAACAGACGGCTGGTGTCAGCGCCTGGCCACCCGACTACCTGACGTCCGTCAGCCGATGGAGTTCGGCTGGCCGGCGCAGCACGATGAACCCGCCTTCCAAATCCACCACACTGCTTTCCCGCCAGGTGCGCAACTGCTTGTTCACGCTCTCGCGCGATGCGGCGACAAGATTGCTGAGATCGCGCTGCGACAGCTTCAGATCGATGCGGGTGCCATCGGGACACGGCCTGCCATAATCGTCCGCGAGCTTGAGCAGAACGCGTGCGAGGCGCACCGGGAGATCGAACAGTGCGATCTCCTCCAGCGCCAGGCTGGTGCGCCGCAACCTGCTGCACAGCACTGCGAGCAGGCGCAGGAAAAGATCCTCGTTCCGCCGCAGGAAGGGCAGGAAGTGGCGCCGTTCCACCACGAGCAGTAGCGTGTCCTCGATTGCCGATGCATCGGCGCTGCGCGGTTGGCCGTCGAGCAGGGCGATCTCGCCGAATATCTCGCCGGGACTGATGACGTTCAGGGTCACTTCCTTGCCGTCGCCCGAGACCGTGCTGATGCGCACCCGGCCGCGGAGCACCGCCATCAGCGCGGAACCGTTGTCGCCGCGCTGGAAGATCGTCTGGCCACGGCGAACGCGCCGCTCCGAGGCGAAATTCAGGATCTCGTCCAATTCGGCCTGCTGCATCGCTTGAAACAGCGGGCTGGCCGTCAGGGCAGCACGTCTTGCGTCGCGCTCAAGCCTCGCCACAGGCGTCTCCCGGTCCCGTTGCCCCGCCCCGCGGTTGGTTCCGCGACGGGCGAATTCCAGGGACATTATGCGCCCCCTGTGCGCGATGTGGTATCCCGTTGGGCAAATCTGGAAATAGACCCCGTGGGCGCCGGATTTCCGTGTGCATCTGAAGCGGGGTTTCCTCGGGTCGCCGCCGTGCAAGGAGCTTGTCGGTCCGATCCGTGTGACCACATGTTGTAAGCTGGTCGTGCGTCGGTTGACGGTGACGATTCACCCTGCTCTCGTCATCCCCGCGCTCTATTCGTCATCCCCGCGAAAGCGGGGACCCAGCTGTGGCCTGGGTCCCCGCTTTCGCGGGGATGACGACAGGGATCGTGGTCCGAGCGTCAGATGATCCACTTATTCCGGTTGGCGATCGTAACCAACCCGAGCGGCGTTCTGACCGATTTCGTTCATGTCACCGGATGACTTCCCGGGGAGGCTCTCGCATTTGGACCGATTGGCGACCATAAGCGATTGGCTGGTGCGGCAGGGGCGCCTGACCCGCGAAAACTCGACTTTGTTGGAACGCTTCTGCGAACAGCTCGTGGCCCAAAATGTAAACTTGGACCGATGCTGGCTGCATAATCGCGCCCTGCGTCCGAATTATGCCGGGGTGTCCCGTCTGTGGCAGAAGGGCAAGCCGCTCATCACCCGGCCGCTCGAATATGGTTTCGAAAGCACCCCGACATATCTCCATAGCCCGGTGCGATATGCGGTCGATCACAAGGGGTTCCATTACTGGCGGCTGGACCGGCCGGACCGCCCGCCATTCCCTGTCCTCGAGGAGCTTCGGCAGGACGGCTATGTCGGCTATGCCATCACGCCGCTGTTCTTCTCGGACGGGGCGATCAACGTGATTTCCTGGGCGACCAGGCAGCCCGGAGGCTTCAGCCCGGACGAACTGCTGCTGTTCGAAGGCTTGCTGCCAAGCCTTGCCGCTGTCGCGGAGATCCACAGCCTGCGGCGCTTCGCCAGCAGCCTGCTGACAACCTATGTCGGCCGAGAGCCTGGCGAGCGCATCCTGAAGGGCCAGGTCCGCCGCGGCGAAGTGCTGACCACCACCGGGGCCCTGATGCTGGCGGATCTGCGGGATTTCTCGGCAATGTCCGACACGCATTCGCCCAGCCTGGTGATCGAAACCCTGAACCGGTATTTCGATTGCATCATCCCCCCGGTGCGCGAGCGCGGTGGCGAGGTCGTGGAGATCATGGGCGATGGCATGCTCGTCATCTTCAACGAGAACGGGGGGCGGAATTCCCGACACGTCTGCCGGCTCGCGTTCGAGGCCGCGAAGACAGGCCTTGCCACGCTGGCGGAATCCAACGCAAGTGAACGGGCAATCGTCGGACCGGACAGCATCATCTTGCGTGCCGGTTTCGCCCTGCACCACGGACAGGTCTCGTACGGCAACATCGGCGCGGGAGACCGGCTGGACTTCACGATCATTGGCCCGGACGTGAACCTCACCAGCCGTATCGAACGGATCTGCCGAGTCATCGGCCGGGAGCTGATCATGTCCGCGAATTTCGCGGCCCTGCTGGACGATCCGACTTTTGCGATCGGCCATTTCGACCTACGAGGCTTTGCACGCAAGCAGCTTCTATTCGGGCTGGACTGACGCCGGCGCCCTGGGCGCTGAAGGCCGGACGCGATCCCTAATGGCACGATCGCAATGCCCCCGACGCGCCTGCCACTCTTCTGGACTCTTGACCGCATGCAGCCTGGGGCTTCATCGTCCATGTCGGCCGTGAGCAGGCATCGGCTGCGGGCAGGGGGATACGGGCAGGCAATGGACCCGGTGGCAAGGGTCGCCGTGACAGTTACGTTTCTCCGAATGGACCGGCCGCCGCCGGGTCCGTCTCCCGGACTGCCGAGCGACTTCCAGGTCGTGCGCGCTGCGGCGCCGACCGTGGCATTCTACCGGTTTATCTACAACACAGTCGGGGCCGACTATGTGTGGTGGCTGCGCCGGACCATGCAGGATGGCGAACTGGGAGCGTTGCTGCGCGATCCTCTGGTGTCGATCCACACACTTTACAGCGACGGCGAGCCCGCCGGGTTCTTCGAGCTCGACGCGCGGAGCTGGCCGGATGTCAATTTGAGTTACTTTGGCCTGATGCCGCACGCCATCGGCACCGGCGTCGGCTATCCGTTTCTGCGCCAGGCGGTCGACACGGCCTGGCGCCAGGGGCCGCGTGGCATGACGGTGAACACCTGCACCGCGGATCATCCGCGCGCGCTACCGACATATCTGCGTGCTGGTTTCCGCACCGTGCGGCAGGTGCGCGAGCTGTGGAGTGTGCCGCTGAAGCTGGGCATGCGGATTCCGGAGCATCTGCGGAGCTAGAGCTGGAATGCAGGCGAGCCGGTGCGAAATAACACCACCGGCGTAGCCGCGTAGCGCAACCGCGCGGGTGATTCGCTGAAGAAGTGCCCGCGTTCCCCGCGGCGCGGCCGGAAAATTGCCTGGAGAGATACCCAATTCACCAAGCAGCTTCCTGGCGCGCATGATATACGCGCGCCGCTTGATCTGGACCATCAATTGGTCCAGATTGTCTGCCGCCATGAGAACATCCGTCAGCCACGCGAAGGGGCAACTCACCGAACTGGTGAAGTTGGCGGAAGCCGGAGAGGAGGTTGTCCTCACTCGCTTCGGCCGGGACGTGGTTCGCCTGGTGCCTCTCAAGGCAGCGCCTTCGGCAGCCGATCGCAGGGCCGCCATGGAGCGCGCACGGGCTTACGGCCGTGCGCATGCGAAGCAGGGCCCGTCCGCGGCACGCAGTCAGGATTTCCTGTACGACAAGAAGACCGGACTGCCGAAGTGATTGTTATCGATACGTCTGCGTTGATGGCGATTGTGTTGAACGAACCTCAGGCCGGACCGTGCATGACTGCGATCGAGCAGAATCGCGAACTGGCAATCTCGGCGGCCACGCTGGCAGAGACACTTGTGGTTGCGGCGCGAAGAGGCCTCGGTCCCGCGATGGAGCAACTGGTTGCGGATTTGACGATGGAGACGGTCCCGGTCACGGCAGCCGGGGGGCGGCGTGTCGCCTCCGCATATGCGAGGTGGGGACGCGGCATTCACCGGGCCGCGCTGAATTTCGGAGATTGCTTCGCATACGCCCTGGCAAAGGAATATGGGTGCCCTCTGCTGTTTGTCGGCAACGACTTCGCTCGAACCGACATCGCTGGCGCAGTGCCCTGATCCACGGTGCGACCTCAGTCGATTACGATCCGCGGCCCGCTGCTACGCGCCACTGTTGCGCCTGACACCTTCTCCCACACGCGCGCGGCAATCGCGCCAAACGCCTTCGCCGCCTCGCTCTCCGGCGCAGCCGCTGAGATCGGGGTGCCGGCATCCGACGCCGTGCGAATGTCGAGCAGCAGCGGCACCTCGCCGAGAAACTCCGTCCCGAGGTGCTGCGCTTCCTTCCGCGCGCCGCCATGGCCGAAGATCTCGGCGCGGTGGCCGCAGGCGGGGCAACAGAAGAAGCTCATGTTCTCCACCAACCCCAGCACCGGCACGCGGGTCTTCTCGAACATCCGCACACCGCGGCGGGCGTCGATCAGGGCAATGTCCTGCGGCGTGGAGACGATGACCGCGCCGGTCAGCGCCACCCGCTGCGCCATCGTCAGTTGCGCGTCGCCGGTGCCGGGCGGCATGTCCACCACCAGGATGTCCAGCGCGCCCCACTCCACCTGGCCCATCATCTGCTCGAGCGCGCCCATCACCATCGGCCCGCGCCAGATCATCGCCGTCTCCTCGTCGACCAGGAATCCGATCGACATGCAGGCAAGCCCCCAGGCCGTGAGCGGGATCATCTTGTCCTGCCGCACCTCCGGCTTGCGCGACAGCCCAAGCATGCGCGGCAGGCTCGGGCCGTAGATGTCGGCGTCGAGCAGGCCGGTCCGGTGACCCTGCCGAGCCAGCGAGACGGCCAGGTTGACCGCCACCGTGGATTTGCCGACGCCACCCTTACCCGACGCGACGGCGACGATGGCCTTCACATCGGGCAGCAGCAGCGGTGGCTTCTGCCCGTGGCCGTGGCCGTGTCCCGCGGCAGCCGGCGCGGGCTGTGCCGGAGCCTTGCGGCCGGTCAGCACCGCGGTGGCATTGGTGATGCCAGGCTGGCGCGCCAGCAACGCCTCGGCCGCGCGGCGCACCGGCTCCATCGCTTCGGCGTGCGCCCGGTCGGTCAGCAGCGCCACCTGCACCAGACTGCCACGCAACTCGATGCCCTCGATCACGCCGGCAGTGACGATGTCCTTGCCGGATGCCGGATCCTTGATCGCACGCAGCGCGTCGCGCAGCGTCTCAACGGTCGGCGAGCCCTGGGGCGTTTTCGTCATGCGCGTGCGAACCTCTTGCCATCGGTCGGGCCGGCATGATGCCGCCCATTGCCGGGATATGGCCTGCGGCAACCGAACCTCCAATGCCCGCGACTACCCCCTTTCCTCGCGTTCGCTCCGACGCAGCGCGAGCCATTCGGCCATCAGCCTGCCGCTGTCCGAGGGATAGCGTTCGTCCAGCACCGTCAGCGCCGTGATACGGTCAGCGCGGAAGTGCCGATAGTCCCGGCGAAGCTCGCACCACGCGCCGACCAGTGTCGCCTGAACGTAATACGCGACCGCGATCGGCCAGACGATGCGCCGGCTGCGGGCGCCCTTCTCGTCAACGTAGTCGATGTCGAGCTTCCGTTCGTCGCGGATCGCCTGGCGGACCACCGACAGATCGACGCTCTCCGCCACGGGCGCGCCGGAGCCCGAGACGAAGATCGGCGCCGATGACAGTTGCGCGCGCATGGCCTCGGGCAGCACCGTTGTCACCTTCGACAGCACGCTCTCGGCTGCCTCCTGCAGACCCGGATCGCCGGTGCGGGCGACGAGCCGCGCGCCGACCGCGATGGCCTCGACTTCCTCGGTTGTGAACATCAGCGGCGGCAGGTCGAAGCCGCGCCGCAGCAGGTAGCCGATGCCCGCGGCGCCCTCGATCGGCACCCGCCGCGCCTGGAGCGTGGCGACATCGCGATACACGGTGCGCACCGTCACCTCCAACTCCTCCGCCAGCGCGGCAGCCGTCATCGGCCCGCGCGCGGTGCGCAGACGCTGAATGATGTCGAACAGCCGGTCAGCGCGACGCATGGGCGAAGACTACTGACAACACGCTGTCAGTGGCCATTCGCTAGTCTGTGTGCGTGACCACGGAGGAACGCAACGATGACGCTCACCGACAGCCCCGATCCGCGCCTCAGGACGGTGCTCGATGACGGTCTGGCCGAACACAATGAGGAGATGTCGCGCCTGCGCGACTGGCGCTCCCTGGCCGTGGCCGTTCACGACCCGGACACCGGCGCGTTGGCCGGCGGACTGCTCGGCCGCACCTCGATGGGCCTGTTCTTCCTCGACCTGTTCTACCTGCCGAAGAAGCTGCGCGGCGGCGGCATCGGGGGCCGCGCGCTGAGCATGGCGGAGGAGGAGGCTGCCCGGCGCGGCTGCACGGCGGCCACGCTCGTGACCGTCAACTTCCAGGCCCCCGACTTCTATGCGCGCCATGGCTGGGAGGAGTTCGGCCGGATCGCAACGGAGCCGGGCGTGGAGCGTATCTTCATGCGGAAGTCGTTGGCGGCATAGCGGAGGCAGTCATGCAGTCGATCAGCCTGAACACCGAGGACATGGATTGGACGCCCGGCAGCCCGTTCTACGGCCCTGGTGCGGTCTTCGAGGGCAGGGAGGTGGTGCAGCTCAAGGTGCTGAGCGACCGGCGCAGCGAGGGGGGCGGCATTGCATGGCTGGTCCGCTTCATGCCGCCCGACGGCAAGGTAATCCGCATCGTTGCCGTGGCGTTGTCGGATGAGCACATTTTCGGGCTGGAGGGCGGCCGCGGCACGAAGTCCGGCGAACGGCTACGCGCGCAGGGCGATTATGGGCTCAACCCCAAGGGCAAGCCGCACAGTGCGTTCATCGGTACCGAGACGGTTTCGCTGGTGATCTACAATGGCGAGCCGGATGAGATCCGTTCGCTCGATGTGATCGGCAAGCCGAAGGATTGATCCGGCGAAGTGGGTCGGGCGCAAGTGCCGTCGCCATGGCCGGCATCGGCGGTGTCGTGCTGGCCGTGACTCGAGTGACTGAAGAGGGCCGCTGGCGGGCGTCCTGAGTGGCCATTCATGCGGACCGGGACCCGCGGCGATCCTGTGTGATGCACCCGCTAACTTTGGACCCGGCACCGTCGGCCAGTTGCCGCCATCGAGGGGGCGGCTGCCGAGGAATCGCTGGCACCAAGAGAGCGGATGACGTGAAGCAGCTACATGCTTATGTTGATTGCCCGCTGAGTGGTCACTATGGCGAAGCCGCATGCATACTCGTTGCGCCTAATAGTCGGATGCCTCGAACTCTGCCGTCAGCGACTTCGGGTCTCCTCCGACCGGCGCCGCGCGCTCTGGCTGCGTGGCAAGCGGAAGAGCCGCCGACGTCGCGGCCTTCGGTACGCTCAGCTTATGCTGATCAGCCCTGACCGGTCTCGCGCCAATGCGCACCTGCAGCATACACCGTGCGCGCTGCGTGAGGACGCAGAGGGCCGGACAGCATGAGCGACAGGCTGACGCTGGCGAACGCGATCGAGGAGGCCGGCATCGAGCGCGCCAAGGCCGAGCGTGTGGCCAGCGTCATCATCGACATCATCCACGACAACGTGGCGACCAAAGCTGATGTACAGGCTGTGCGCGCCGACCTTCAGACTGCCGAAACGCGGCTCAACGGACAGATCGCAGCCGTGCGCGCCGACCTTCAGACTGCCGAAACGCGGCTCAATGGACAGATCGCAGCCGTACGCGCCGATCTGGTCTTGGTCGAGCATCGCCTGATGACGCGCCTGGGCGGCCTGGCCGTGGTGCTGTCCGGGTTGCTGTTCGCCGCGCTGCGCTACTGGCCGCCGCATTGACCGCCGATAGGACAGCTTATCGGGGTATCGCCAAATCCGCCACACGGCTCGCGCCTGAGCCGGCTGCACGCGCCCTGTCACTCGCTTGCAAAGCTTCTGCTGTCGGCCGATAAACGGCTGCCGCAGTGGCGCCAACGCGAGGATGCGGCCGGCGGCGCGCCCCATTCCTCCATCGCCCCGGTGCCGCCACGGCGGACCCGGCGAGACCACACAGGAAACATCCGCATGTCCTCTAACAATGGTGGCCCGAACCCGTGGGGGTCGCCGGGCGGCGGCTCAGGCGGGAACGACGGCGGTCGAGGACAGCGTCCACCGCCCGGCGGTGGTGGCCCATGGGGCGGCGGCGGAGGGCCCGGCGGCCCATTCGGCCCGCGTCCGGGCGGCCCGGGTGGAATAGGGCCGCTGCCTGACCTCGACCAGATCATCGCCAGGCTGCAGGCCTACGTGCGCTCCCTGCTTGGCGGGGGCCCTCGGGGGCGCTTCACCGGCGGCCGCGGGCTTGCCCTGATCGCCATCGGCGTCGCGGCCCTGTGGCTGGCCAGCGGCATCTATCGCGTGCAGCCGGACGAACAGGGCGTCGTGTTGCGCTTCGGCGGATTCAACCGGATGACGCTGCCCGGCCTCAATTATCATCTGCCCTGGCCGATCGAACGGGTCGAAACACCGGCCGTCACCCGGATCAACCGGATCGAGGTGGGCTACCGCTCCGCCGGGGGCGCCCGGATCGAGACCGACAACCAGGGCGGTCGGACCGTCCTGGAAGAGAGCCTGATGCTCACCGGCGACGAGAACATCATCGACATCAACTTCGCCGTATTCTGGAGGATCAACGACGCGGTCGGCTATCTGTTCAACACCCGCAATCCGCCGCTGATCATCAAGGCGGTGGCGGAGAGCGTGATGCGCGAGGTGATCGGTCGCACGCCGATCCAGCCGGCGCTGACCGAACTGCGCGCGCAGATCGAGACCGACGTGCTGCGCCAGACGCAGCAGATCCTCAACAACTACAAGACGGGCGTCGAGATCACCCAGGTGCAGTTGCAGAAGGTCGATCCGCCAGCAGAGGTGGTGGAAAGCTTCCTGGATGTGCAGCGCGCCAACACCGATGCCGAGCGCCTGCGCAACGAAGCCGAGGCGTATCACAACGACATCGTGCCGCGCGCCCGCGGCGATGCAGCACGGATCGTCGCCGAGGGACAGGGGGCACGGCAGGCATCGATCGCCCAGGCCACCGGCCAGACGCAACGCTTCCTGTCGGTGCTGGCGGCCTACCAGACCGCGCGGGAAGTGACCCTGCGGCGCATGTATCTCGAGACGATGCAGGACATTCTGACCCATTCGCCGTCGCTGGTGGTGGATGACAAGCTCAAGGGCCTGGTGCCGTTTCTGCCCTTGAACCTTCCCAATCCGGCATCGCCGACCCCAGCCGTTCCGTCGGCTCCAACATCGGCGGCGCAGCAGGGAGCGCCAAGATGAGCCGCATAGGGGTGGCGATCATTGCCGTGTTGGTGGTGGCCTTCGTGCTGGTGGAGGCCTCGCTATTCCAGGTCGATCAGACCGAACAGGTCCTGATCACCCAGTTCGGCGACCCGATCAGGGTGATCAGGCAACCGGGGCTGCATGCCAAGACGCCCTTCGTCCAGACCGTGATCAGCTTCGACAAGCGCCTGCTCAATCTGGAACTGCCGGGCGAGCAGGTGATCCTGGGCGACCAGCGACGGCTGGTGGTCGACAGCTTCACGCTGTTCCGCATCAGCGATCCGTTGCTTTACTACCAATCGGTTGGCACGGTGGAGGATGGCATCCGCGGCCGGTTGAATTCCATCGTCTCCGCATCGCTGCGCCGGGTGCTCGCCGGCAACAAGCTGCTGGACGTGCTGTCGGCGAGGCGCGACCAGATCATGGCGACGATCCGCGACCAGGTGAACGTGGAAATGAAGGGGTTCGGCGTGTCGATCGAGGATGTCCGGATCCGCCGCGCCGACCTGCCGGACGAGAACACCAAGGCGATCCTCTCGCGCATGCAGTCGGAGCGCCAGCGGGTGGCGGCGCAGGCGCGCGCCGAAGGGGCGGAGGCGTCGCAGCGCATCCGCGCCGATGCCGAACGCGAGCGAACGGTGCTGGTCGCGGAGGCGCGCGCGACGGCGGACAAGCTGCGCGGCGAGGGTGAGGCGGATGCCAGTCGCACCTACGCGAAGGCGTACGACCAGGATCCCGGGTTCTTCTCCGTCTGGCGCACCCTCCAGGCGTATCGGGATGCATTCGCGACCGGGAATTCTCGTCTGGTTCTGACCCCGGACAATGAATTCCTGCGCTATCTTCAATCGCTGCCGGCACCGGGCGGCCAGTAGGCCAGTTGCCAGCCGCCACGGGCCGGACCATATGCGGCAAAGCCTCCAGGGGAAATCTTGACCATGCGGTTGTTTCGTCGCCATTCCGCCCGTGCCGCCACAGTTGCTTTCGCTGTGGCCCTTGCCGCGCCGCTTGCCGGTGGTGTTCCGAGCATACCGGCCTACGCCAGGACGGCGCCCGACAGCTTCGCGGATCTGGCGGCGAAACTCCTGCCGGCCGTCGTGAACATATCCTCCACCCAGGCCGTGCAGGCGCGCGCCGGCGTGCCTAACCCGGGGCCGGAGGTTCCGCTGTTCCCGCCCGGTTCGCCGTTCGAGCAGTTCTTCAAGGACTTTCTTAACCGCAACCGTCCTCAGGGCCCGGGTGGACGCGGCGGGGACAACCAGCCGCCGCCGTCTGACCGCCGGATGCAGAGCCTGGGGTCGGGCTTCATCATTGACGCCTCGGGCATCGTGGTCACCAACAACCACGTGATCGATGGCGCCGACGAGATCACCGTGACCCTGCAGGACAACACCTCGCTGAAGGCCAAGGTGCTTGGACGCGATGAGACCGGCGACATCGCCCTGTTGCAGGTGAAGCCGGACAAGCCGCTGACGGCGGTGCCGTTCGGCGATTCGGATGCGGAGCGGGTGGGCGACTGGGTGCTGGCAATCGGCAATCCGTTCGGTCTCGGCGGCACGGTGACGGCGGGCATCGTCTCGGCGCGCGGGCGCGACATCCGCCAGGGGCCCTACGACGACTTCATCCAGACCGACGCCGCGATCAACCGCGGCAATTCCGGCGGCCCGCTGTTCAACATGGACGGCGAGGTGATCGGCATGAACACCGCGATCTACTCGCCGTCGGGCGGGTCGATCGGCATCGGGTTCTCGATCCCGGCCAACATGGTCAAGGCGGTCGTGGTGCAGTTGAAGGACTTCGGGCACCCGCGCCGCGGCTGGCTCGGCGTTCGCATCCAGCAGGTGACGCCGGACATCGCCGAGAGCCTCGGCCTGCATGATGCGTCCGGCGCGATGGTTGCGGGGGTGAACGACGACGGCCCGGCCGACAAGGCGAAGATCCGCAACGGCGACATCATCCTGAAGTTCAACAACCAGGACGTGAAGGAGATGCGTTCGCTGCCGCGCATCGTGGCGGATTCCGAGGTCGGCAAGTCGGTGCCGGTGGTGCTGTGGCGCGACGGCAAGGAAGTGACGGTGCAGGCCACGCTCGCCGAAAAGCCGGACGATCAGCAGCTGGCCGCCGCGACCGGCGGGGACAAGACACCGGCGCAGAAGCCCACCGAGATATCCGGGCTTGGCATCAAGCTCGCCCCGATCACGCAGGAGATGAAGGACAAGTTCTCGCTCGGTACCGACCAGAAGGGCGTGGTGATCACCGATGTGTCGCCGAACAGTTCCGCGGCCGAGCGCGGACTGAAGGCGGGCGATGTGATCGTCGAGGTGCAGCAGGGTGAGGTCAATTCTCCGGCCGAAGTGCAACAGAAGGTCGAGAGCGTGCGCAAGGAAAGCCGCAAGTCGGTCCTCATGCTGATCCAGCGCCAGGACGGGCTGCAATGGGTTCCGCTATCGCTGTCCGGCGACAAGGACAAGCAACCGGGTTAGGGCGCCCTACTCTCCCCCGCCTGCGCGGACTGGAGGATGTTGCATTCCCTCTCCCGCGAAAGCGGGGGAGGGTAGCGAGAGGGCTTTCCACTCCCGCACCCACTCACCGAGCCGCCGCCCGCCATCCTTGGGCGGCGCCGTTACGGCATGCCACGCCAGCCACGCGTCCCCCTCCGCGCCGATCAGCAGCACCCCATCCATTGCCTCCGAACGGCGCAGCGTCTCCAGCGCCTGTTGCGGCGTCTGCACGATCGGCCCGGCGACGTTGAGCGATGTATTGACCGATACCTCGACGCCGCAGCGCCGTCCCATCGCCTTGAGGTATGCGTGGGTGAATGGATCGGTATCCTCGCGCACGATCTGGATGCGGCTGGTGCCGTCCCGGTGGATCACCGCCGGTATGCGCCGGGCGCTGTCCGGACGCGGCCGGACGGTCAGCGCCATGTAGTTGTATGCATTGTAGTCGTCATCGGATGCGCCCTCCCCAAGCTCGAACCAGCGATGTGCGGCCTCGAGCGTGACCATCGGGGCAAGCGGACGAAACGGTTCGCGAAATTTCACCAGCCGGTTGATGGTTTCCAGTGTCCTCGGATTGGTCGGATTGGCCAGGATCGAGCGATGCCCCAGCGCACGGGGCCCGGTCTCGGCGGAACCCTGGAACAGGCCCAGCACGCCATCGCGCGCGATACAGAGCGCCAACAGATCCGCGACTCGCTCGCGACCGGCGCGATCCGATGTATCCCCCAGCGCCACCCACGCGATCTCATCGGTTCTGCGCAGAGCCGCTTCGATCTCGTCGCTGGACGGTGCGGCGCCACAGTAGAAGGCATGGCGCAATTTCCCGCCGAGCGGCGCACCGTTTGCCATCGCGAAGCGGTACGCAGCGCCGACCGTCACGCCGGCATCGCCCGGCACCGGCGGCGCCCAGACGTGCAGGCCCTGAAAATGGTCCATCAGCCGCATATTGGCGACGGCATTCAGTGCGGTTCCGCCGGTCAGCACGAGCCTGCTGCTGCCGGTGGTGCGGATCAGGTGGCCTATGATGTGGAACAGCGCGTCCTCGAACACGAGTTGCGTGGCCGCGGCCTTGTCGAACCGCTCCTGTGTGTCGATCGTTTCGCCGCCGATGTCCACGCGCATGACCACATCGGGATTCCACATCGCGGCAGGCGGGATCGGCGGACCCAGGATATCCTGGAGCGCGGACGTGTAAGGACGGACCTGCAGGCTGCGTGGCCAGTTTGCCAAGGCGCGGTTTAGCCGCACGGTGCCGTCGTTGGCGTAATGGAACAGTTCGCGGAGCTGGCGGTAGTACGGGTTGGTCAGCCGCTCGCCATCGCCCCAGGCGGCGGAGCCCATGTAGCGGCCCTCGCTGCTGAGGATGGTCCAGCCGCCCTGGGTAGAGCTGATCATACTGTAGAAGCCGCCCAGCGAATCGAAGATGTCGCGGTTGCGGTAGAGCAGCCTGATCGCGTCTCCTTGCGCGAGGTAGAGCGAGATCGCCCCATCGTCGCCGATGCCATCCAGCACGCTGATCATCACCGGTTCGCCGCTGCCGGCGAAAGGCGACACTGCGTAGGAGAAATACGCGTGGTTGTCGTGATGACGCATGCCGATGATCGGCATCGCACGCCGCAGACCTAGCTGCCGCCCGAGACGATCCGGCGCCCTGAACGCGCGCATGATGTGCCGTGCGTTCATCGGCGCGAAGTTGGACGGATCGAGAAAGGCGCGGCTGGCGGGCAGCTCCTCGGCGACGCTGCGCAATAGCGTCGCGGCAAGGGTGATGTAGTCCCAGCTTGCGACGAAGGCGTGAATCTGTCCGATGTCGATGCCGAGCCTGGCCATCATCGTCTGGAGCGCATGGAGGCTCTGTTCTGGAAAGGTGGTGCAATGCCTGACCCCGCAGTAGCGCTCCTCCTCGTTGTTGCTGATCAGACGGATACCATCGTCACGGGATGCTTCGATCAGCGCGATGCCGCTGTTGTGGCCGGCTGGCCCGATGCCGGCGAGGTAGATGCGTTCGCCGCGGCGGAGTTTTTCTGCGAATGCCGCTCCGCGGTCGCGTGCGTAGGCGCTGTCCGGCGCATGGAGTCCGTGGCGCGCGGCGTAAGTGGTCAGCAGCGGCCGGCTGATGCGTTCGGCCAACGCCCCCAGCCATGGATGTGTTGCACCGTAGCGGCCGAAGCTGGTGGCCATCAGCCGATGATTTCCTCTCGCCTATAGCCTTGGGCGAACAGCAGAGCGCGCAGGTTCGCGTGGTCGACCCGCGCGCGCGCTTCCACCGCGACGATCGGTTTGGCGTGGAACGCTATGCCGAGACCGGCGGCGCGGATCATATCGAGGTCGTTGGCCCCATCTCCGACCGCCAGCGTGGCCGACATCGGCAACCCGCGCTCCGTCGCGAGCCGCGTCAGCGTCTTCAGCTTGGAGTCACGATCCAGGATCGGTTCGGCGACGCGACCGGTCAGTGTCGCGCCATCGTCCACCAACACGTTGGAGCGGTGCATGTCGAACCCCACCAGCGCGGCGACGCGCCCGGTGAAGAACGTGAAGCCACCCGAAATCAGCGCGGTGTAGGCCCCGTGCGCGCGCATCGTGGCGACGAGCTCGCGCGCACCTTCAGTGAGACGCACGCGCTGCCAGGTCTTGTCCAGCGCGTCCAAGGGGAGCCCGCGCAACATCGCCACCCGCTCGCGCAACGCCGCCTTGAAGTCCAGCTCGCCGTTCATCGCGCGTGCAGTGATGCCGGAGATGCGCTCCTTCAGACCGGCGAAGTCGGCCAGTTCGTCGAGCGTCTCGCCGGTGACGATGGTGCTGTCCATGTCGGCAATCAGCAGGGACTTGCGGCGTCCCTCCACCGCTGTTGCAATGGCGTCGATCGGCGCGCCGCCCAGCGCGGCGCGCACCGCATCTTTGTCGGGGACGGCGGTGACGGGGATATCAGCGGCCTCGCCGGGCGACAGGATGACCGGTTCGCCGCCGGCGACCACGTCGCGCACGCGTGCGATGATCGCGGGGGTTAGCGATGTGACGGCATGGTCCGCGATAAGGGTGATGACGTGGCGCATCGCTATGCAGGCTCAATGGGCCGATTGGATGTCGGTCTTCGCAAAATCGCCACCCTTGAGTAACAGCGTGTCGTTCCGGTTCTTCGCCAGGGCATAGGCGACACAGTCCACGATGTTCAATTGCGCCGGATGACCTTGGCCCTTGCCGTAGCGGCGGAAGGCTTCGAAAGCCGCGTGTGCGAGATCTGCGTCGAGCGGTACGACCTCAATGCCGGCGCGTTGCAGCATCACATCGAATGCCTGCGCCAGGGCCAGCTGGCGACGGCCATGCAGCACGATACGCGTCTCCAGGACCGTGATGGCCGCGATCACCGGCGATTTGGCGCCCTCCATTGCGGTCTGAAATTGGGTGCCGTCTGGCTCAGCGGCAATCGCAGCGATGATCGCAGAGGTATCCAGGATCATTAGGTCGGCAGCCCATCCGGGCCATAGCCAATGATTTCGTCGATACTGCGTGTGTCGTTCGTCGGCATCCGCGCTGCCAGATCGAAGGATTCCTGCAGTGCCGCGCGACGATCCTCTGCGCTGGCGACAGAGAGGCGGGAGAGCCGCTCCTCGATGGCGCGCTCCACAGTCGTCCCCGGGTCTTCGCCGGTAAGACGGGAGAGACGCTGCGCGAGCTCGTCAATGCGGGTGGACGCGATGTTCATGGCCCTTCCAGCATAGCCGTCCGGCGCGTGACGGTCACGCGCGGCTTGCTCTTTGGCGTCCAGCGCCGCGGATCAACGATGGCTTGCCATTGAGCCGCCCTACATCGGGTGTCACCCTGATCCACGGATGTGTTCAGCGAAGTAAGGAAGAATTTAACACGGAGAAGAAGGTGAGGGCCACGGAGAGCACGGAGAAGGAGAAGAAGCACTTCGTGGCGCTTCGCGCCGGAAGACAATTCATCATCGCGCGAAGCGCCCATAATTTCTCCGTGTACTCCGTGGTCCTCACCTTCTTCTCCGTGTTAAATTGCTTTCTGAAATCCCCATCGCGGCGCACTGCCGCCCATTCAAGCGGCTTGGCCGACTTTCAGGACGCAAATGAAGGCACTGATCGTTGCCGGCCCAACCGCAAGCGGTAAATCCACCCTGGCACTCGCGCTGGCCGAACGCCTCGACGGCACGATCATCAACACCGACGCCATGCAGGTCTACCGCGAGTTGCGCGTACTCACCGCGCGCCCGACGCCGGACGATGAAGCACGTGTCCCTCACGCGCTGTACGGTGTCCGGCCGGCGGCGGACCCCGGCAATGTCGCCTGGTGGCGCGATGCGGCACTTGCGACCATGGCGGCAGCGCGGGAAGCGGGCCGGTTGCCGATCCTCACCGGCGGCAGTGGGCTCTATTTCGCCTCGCTGACCGATGGGCTTGCCGACATCCCTGATCCCGGCCCATCGGCGCGGACAGAGGCACGCGCGCTGCTGAAGGAAATCGGGCCAGTCGCGCTGCACGCGCGCCTTGCAGACGTGGATCCGGTGACGGCGGCGCGGCTGCAACCGACCGACAGCCAACGGGTCGCGCGCGCATGGGAGGTGTGGCGGGGCAGCGGATTCGGGCTTGCCGCCTGGCAGGCGAGGACGGCGCAACCTGCACCGTTGCGGTTTGCCGCCATCTTGCTCGATCCACCGCGTACCGAGTTGCGCGCGGCGATTTCGGCCCGCTTCGATGCCATGTTGCGGGAGGGTGCGCTGGACGAGGTGAGGGCACTGCTGGCGCTGCAACTTGACCCCGCGGTGCCGGCGATGCGGGCGCACGGCGTGCCGGAACTGTCCGCCCATCTGCGCGGCGAGATCAGGCTGGAGGAGGCGCGTCAGCGTGTTGAACTGATTACCGGCCAGTACACGAAGCGTCAGGCGACTTGGTTCCGCCACCATGCGCTGGCCGACGCCGTACACTCACACACGATCAATGCGCGATTCACCGACCCTAAGCAACTTTCGGAAACAATTAACCCCCAATTTTTGGCATTATTGGAAAGCATAGCTTGACGCGCCGCACCATGCGGCCTATCGGTGCGCTCCGCGATCTTCCCCGGAGCCACGACCATGTCCGCCGAACCCAGCCAGTCTGGAGCAGAAGTCCTCCTCCGCGCCCTGAAGGACCAGGGCGTGGAAGTGATCTTCGGCTATCCCGGCGGCGCCGTATTGCCCATCTACGACGCAATCTTCCAGCAGAACGCCATCCGCCACATCCTGGTCCGGCAGGAAGGCGGCGCGGTACACGCGGCCGAGGGCTACGCCCGCAGCACCGGCAAGGTCGGCGTGGTGCTGGTGACCAGCGGCCCCGGCGCCACCAACGCGGTGACCGGACTGGTCGACGCGCTGATGGATTCTATCCCGATTGTCTGCCTGACCGGCCAGGTGCCGACGCATCTGATCGGCAACGACGCGTTCCAGGAGGCGGACACCACCGGGATCACCCGCCCGGCGACCAAGCACAACTACCTGGTGAAGCGCGCCGAGGACTTGGCGCGCGTGGTGCACGAGGCGTTCTACGTGGCGCGTTCCGGCCGACCGGGTCCGGTGGTGGTCGATCTGCCGAAGGACATCGTGATCGGCAAGGCGCCCTACGCGCCGCCCGCGGCGACCCATCCGAGCTATCGCCCGCGGACCGAGCCCGAGCAGGGCCAGATCGCCAAGGCGATCGACCTGCTGAAGTCGGCGAAGCGGCCGATGGTGTATGCCGGCGGCGGCGTGATCAATGCCGGGCCGGCAGCGGCGGCTGCCCTGACGAAATTCGTCCGCACGACCGGCTTTCCGGTCACCAACACGCTGATGGGCCTCGGTGCCTATCCGGCCTCCGATCCGCAATTCCTCGGCATGCTGGGGATGCACGGCACCTACGAGGCCAACCTGGCAATGCATGGCTGCGACGTGCTGCTGAACATCGGCGCTCGGTTCGACGACCGGGTGACCGGACGGCTGAACGCGTTCAGCCAGGGGTCCAAGAAGATCCACGTCGACATCGATAGCTCATCGATCAACAAGAACGTGCCGGTCGATGTGCCTATCGTGGGCGACGCCGGGCGTGCACTGCATGCATTGATCGCCGCGTGGGAGGCGGACAGCACCACGCCGGATACCCAGGCGCTCGCATCCTGGTGGCGGCAGATCGATGTGTGGCGCACGAAGGAGAGCCTGAAATTCACCCAGGACATGACGCGCGGCGCGATCATCAAGCCGCAATACGCCATCCAGCGGCTGTATGAGCTGACCCGATCGGTGACGAAGGACATCTTCATCACCACCGAGGTCGGCCAGCACCAGATGTGGGCGGCACAGCACTTCCACTTCGAGCAGCCGAACCGCTGGATGACGAGCGGTGGCCTCGGCACCATGGGCTATGGGCTGCCCGCGGCGATGGGCGTGCAGATCGCGCACCCGGATGCGCTGGTGATCGACATCGCCGGCGAGGCAAGCGTGCTGATGAACATCCAGGAGATGGGAACGTTGGCGCAGTACCGGCTGCCGGTGAAGGTTTTCATCCTGAACAACCAGTACATGGGAATGGTGCGCCAGTGGCAAGAACTTCTGCACGGCGGGCGCTATTCCGAAAGCTACTCGGCCGCTCTGCCGGATTTCGTCAAATTGGCGGACGCGTTCCATGCGGTAGGACTGCGCGCCGACCGGGTGGAGCAGGTGGACGACGTCATTCGGGAAATGCTGGCGACCGATCGTGCGGTGATTGTCGACATGGTGGTGGACCCGAAGGAGAACTGCTTCCCGATGATCCCGAGCGGCGCCGCGCACAACGAGATGATCCTCGGTCCCGAGCACGAGGGCGAAGCCGCCGGCATTACCGACGAGGGCCTTGTGCTGGTCTAACACTAGTGCGTCATGGCGGGTGAAGACCCGCCATCCACGTCTTCCCCGACACACGGGCAGACAGACATGGATGGCCGGCCTGCGCCGACCATGACGGCGGAGCCGTCATGCCCGACAACCCCATGCGCAGTGCGACGATCTCGGTCCTGGTCGACAACGAGGCCGGCGTGTTGGCGCGCGTCATCGGCCTATTCTCCGGCCGCGGCTACAACATCGACAGCCTCACGGTCGCGCCGGTCGAAAGCGAGGGCGGCCGATCCCGGATCAACATCGTGACCTCCGGCACCGAGATGGTGATCGAGCAGATCAAGGCGCAGCTCGACCGCCTTGTGCCGGTGCATCGGGTCGCCGACCTGACGCGCGAGGGCCCGCACATCGCGCGTGAGATGGCGCTGATCAAGCTGGTGAGCACCGGCGAGCGGCGCGTCGAGGCGCTGCGCATCGCGGACGCATTCCGCGCGCGCGTGATCGATGCCACGCATGAAAGCTTCGTGTTCGAACTGACCGGCGCCACGGACAAGCTCGATGCGTTCATCGAGCTGATGCGACCGCTTGGTCTGGCCGAAGTATCGCGCACCGGCGTGGCGGCGATGGCGCGCGGCGTGCGAACGATCTAGGGTAATCTTGATAGCAGGAGCGAGTGAGATGCGCGTTTACTATGACCGCGACGCCGACGTGAACCTGATCAAGGGCAAGCGTGTCGCCATCATCGGCTATGGCAGCCAGGGTCATGCCCACGCCAACAACCTGAAGGAGAGCGGCGTCAAGGACGTCGTCGTCGGCCTGCGGGCGAAGTCCGGCGGTGTCGCAAAGGCCGAGGCGGCCGGTTTGAAGGTGATGGATCCGGCCGACTGCGCAAAATCGGCCGATGTGGTGATGGTGCTGACGCCGGACGAAGGCCAGGGCGATCTGTACCGGGACAAACTTGGGCCGAACATGAAAAGCGGCGCGGCACTTGCGTTTGCGCACGGGCTGAACGTGCATTTCAATCTGCTCGACCCGCGCCCCGATATCGATGTGTTCATGATCGCGCCGAAAGGTCCGGGGCATACGGTGCGTAGCGAGTATCAGCGCGGCGCCGGCGTGCCGTGCCTGGTGGCGGTGGCGCAAAACCCGTCGGGCAACGCCATGGAGGTCGCGTTGTCCTACGCCTCGGCGATCGGCGGCGGCCGTGCCGGCATCATCGAGACGACCTTCAAGGAGGAATGCGAGACCGACCTGTTCGGCGAGCAGACCGTGCTGTGCGGCGGGCTCGTGGAACTGATGAAGGCCGGCTACGAGACGCTTGTGGAGGCCGGCTACGCGCCCGAGATGGCGTATTTCGAGTGCGTGCACGAGGTGAAGCTGATCGTGGATCTGGTCTATGAGGGCGGCATCGCCAACATGAACTACTCGGTCAGCAACACCGCGGAATACGGCGAGTACATGTCCGGCCCCCGCATCGTCAACGACGCGACCAAGGCCGAGATGAAGCGCGTGCTGGCCGACATCCAGTCCGGAAAATTCGCGCGCGACTGGATGCTGGAGAACAAGGTGAACCAGACGAGCTTCAAGGCGATGCGCCAGCGGCTGGCCGAGCATCCGATCGAGCAGGTCGGCGAGAAGTTGCGGGCGATGATGCCATGGATCGGCAAGAACGCGCTGGTGGACAGATCGCGCAACTGACTGTGCGGGAACTCTTTGTCGGCGCGGCGAGTTTCCTCCCGTCATGCTGACTACCTTCACCTGCGATGGCACCGTTCTACAGCGTAGCTCGGAGCCATCCGACGCGGCGCTTCGCGAGGCAGTCTGGATCGAGCTGCTCAACGCGAGCGAGGACGAGATACGACGCGTCGACGCCATGACCGGCGACCATGTGCCCACCGAAGCCGACCTGCGCGAGATCGAGAGTTCCAGCCGGCTGTCCGTGGCGAACGGCGTGCTCACGCTGAGCCTGCCACTGGTCACCCGCCTGGACGGTGACCCGCAGCCGGTTCCCGGTGGGTTTGTGTTGTCACAGCAGCGGTTGATCACCATCCGCTTCGCCGCCAGCACCGTGTTCGATGGGTTCGCCGAGCGCGAGATGCAGGCCGGCACGCCCGACCGTACCGGCGCGCATCTTTTTGTCGGTCTGCTGGAGGCGATCGTCGATCGGCATGCCGATGCACTGGAACTGATCCGCGATGATCTCGACGCGATCTCGCACCGTATCTTCCGCGATGCGGTCAGCCTCGGCGGCAGCCGGCGGGAGGACCGCATGCTCCGCGAAACCCTGGCGGCGATCGGTCGCAAGGGTGATGTCATATCGTTCATCCGCGACAGTCAGGTGGGCGCCGCGCGAATTGTTCCCTATGTGCTGAGCACCGCCGCGGACTGGCTGCCGCAGGACCTGAAGCCTCGGCTTGATACACTGCGTCAGGACATCGCGTCGCTGAACGACTTCGACACGCATCTGAACGACAAGCTGCAGTTCCTGCTGGATGCCACGCTGGGCTTCATCAACATCGCGCAGAACAATGTGATGAAGGTGCTGACGGTGGCCTCGGTCGTCGGAATCCCGCCGGTCCTGATCGCCGGCATCTACGGGATGAACTTCAAATCCATCCCGGAATACGATTGGGCCTGGGGCTATGCCTACGGCCTGGCTCTGATCGTGGTGTCGGGAATTGTGCCGCTGGCCATATTCCGTTGGCGCAACTGGATCTGACGGAGACTGTCATGGATCGGATGGTTGTATCGCAGGCCGATATCACGAAGCTCGCCGTCGATGCGATCGTCAATGCGGCAAACGAGTCACTGTTGGGCGGCGGTGGCGTGGACGGTGCGATCCATCGCGCCGCCGGGCCGGAGTTGTTGGAAGAATGCCGCACCCTCGGCGGCTGCCCGACCGGGCAGGCGAAGATTACCAAGGGCTATCGTCTGCCGGCGAAGTTCGTGATCCATGCGGTGGGGCCGCGCTATCGTGACGGAACGCATGGTGAGCCGGAGTTGCTGGCGAGTTGCTATGCCGAGAGCCTCAAACTTGCGATGGTGAATGGTGTGCGTTCGATTGCTTTCCCCGCGATCAGCTGCGGCATCTACGGCTACCCGATACCCGACGCGGCAAGCATCGCGGTCAGGGCGGTCGCGGACTTTCTGGCCGCAAACGACCCAATCCAGTGCGTGATCTTCGCCTGCTTCGGCCAGGATGTGATGGCGGCTTATCAAACGGCGCTGCGGTAGTTCGGCCGAGGACCCCTCCCCCCAACCCCCTCCCGCAAGGGAGGGGGAGTTTGTATTTGGCGTCCCCTCCCCTTGCGGGAGGGGGTTGGGGGAGGGGTCCGCCGCTCAGTAGATCGTCGCCTTCAATCGCTCCGGATACGCTGCATCGTACTCCGCCCCGCCAACCCGGCCGCGCGTGATATCCGCCAGTATCGTACCGCTGCTCGGCAAACTCCGTCGTTCGATATGCTTCGCCGAGTTCCACAGATCCGACCGCACCAGCGCCTTCGGGCACTGGAAATACACCCGCTCGACATGCACCACGATCACCGAACGCGGCAGCTTGCCCTGCGCAGGGAAGCGCGCGAGCAGGTCGGGATCGACCGAAATCTCGGCTCGCCCGTTCACCCGCAGCGTCTCGGCGACGCCGGGTATCAGGAACAGCAGCGCGATGCGCGGATCGGCGATCAGGTTGCCCAGGCTGTCGGTGCGGTTGTTGCCGCGTCGATCCGGGATCAGCAGCGTCTTCTCGTCTTCCACCACCACAAATCCGGGCGGGTCACCGCGCGGGGAGACATCCAGACCATCCGGACCGCTGGTCGCCATCACCATGAATGGCGATGCCGCGATCATCGCGCGATAATGCGGATGCACATGATCCACCTCCTTGGCGATCGCGCCCTCGGAGGGTTGGCCGTACAGTGTCCGCAACGCCGCAGCATCGGTGACCAGGTGGGCGTCCTGCATGCCGTCCATCGCCGCCTCGCAACTTAATTCCGGTCGCCATCGTCACTGAGTTTCCCAGCAGAGGCAAGGCTGGCGTGCTACGGTGGTGCACGATTGGTCGCGAGGATCGGTGGGTGCAGGCGTGGTGGTCGGGTAACGCGGCTGAGCTGCTGGCGAGCGAGCCAGAGGCAATTGTACAGCGCCTCGCCGTGCGGTTGGTCGAGACGCATCATCTGAACCGCGACACGCAGCTCTACGCCTGGCGGCAGCAGATCACGCTGCTGCGCACCGCATTGCGCGGGTTGCCTGGCACATGGCGCGTACTGTTCGAATATCCGCTGCTCCGTTTGGGGCGACGGATCGACACTGTTCTGCTCACCGAGGCCGGCATCCTGGTTTTGGAATTCAAGGTCGGTGCAACGACGATCAGCACGCTCGATCGTCAGCAGACCGAGGACTACGCACTCGATCTGTTCGATTTCCACGCGGAGAGCCGTGGGCATCCCGTTGTGCCGATCCTCGTGCCGACGCAGGCGATTCCTCTTGCGGTTCAATGGCCGTTGCTCTGGCACGGCGTCACTCCGGTGTTCGTCGCGTCCGCAGCCACGCTGGGACCACTGCTGCGAGATGTCTCGGTACGCATCCCTGTGCCGGTGCTGCCGCTCGATGCTCGCGCCTGGGAAGATGCGCCGTACCGGCCGGTGCCAACGATCGTCGAGGCGGCAACGATGCTGTACAATCGGCACGGGGTAGGAGACATTGCGGCGGCGCGCGCCGATGTCGGCAATCTTGGCCATACCACGACTGCCATCAGACAAACCATCGACGCGGCGCGTTCGACCGCTCGGCATGAGGTGCTGTTCGTAACCGGCATCCCCGGCGCGGGGAAAACCCTGTGCGGCCTGAACGCGGTGTTCGGTGCGGTAAGCGGCGCCGCGTTCCTGACCGGCAATCTGCCTCTGGTCCATGTGATGCGCGAAGCGCTGGCACGCGATGCACACGAACAGGGACGCAGCCTCCGCGTCGCGCGCCAGGAGACCGAAAGTGCAATCCAGCCGTTGATCGGCTTCCTTCGCGACATTCTGCCGCGAACCGAACCGCCGCACGAGCACGTCGTTGTGTTCGACGAAGCACAGCGCGCATGGGATGCCGAGTTTGGTCGACGCAAGTTCGGCCATGCGCAAAGTGAGGCCGCACTGTTTCTCGACATCATGCGCCGTCATCGTGATTGGGCGGTGATCGTCGCACTGGTTGGCACGGGCCAGGAGATCAACACCGGCGAAGCGGGTCTCGCCGCATGGGGCGAGGCGCTCGCCGCTCGCCCGGAGTGGCGCGTGCGTGCACCGGCTGGTGTCCTCGGCGTGCGCGATCCGCGCCAGCGTTTATTCGACACCCTGCCGGACGGTATGCAAATCGACCCTGCCCTACACCTGAATGTTCCGGTCCGATCGATCCGATCCACTGCTGCCGCACCTTGGGTGGATGCCGTGCTGTCAGGTGATGCCGGGCAGGCGGTCGCCATTGCCAATGCCGCAGGTGGAGTGCCGTTCCTTCTGACGCGCTCCCTCCCGGATGCGCGCACTGCACTGCGCCGACTGGCTCGTGGGACGCGCCGCGCCGGTTTGATATGCAGTGCCGGAGCGCGGCGGTTGGTGGCGGACGGGATCTGGCCGAACTTCCCGCATCTCGATGCGGCGGCAATCGCCAACTGGTTCCTGCGTCGCTGGCCAGACGTCCGCGCATCCGACGCTCTGGAGCTGCCAGCAACGCAATTTGCGTGTCAGGGACTGGAGCTTGACCATGTTGGCCTGTGCTGGGGAAATGATTTGATCCGCCGCAACGGACGGATCGAGTGGATCGCACGCAGCCTCGCCGGCACGCGTTGGCAGGAGCCGCGTGGCGAGGCGGCAATCGCATTTCAGATCAACACATATCGGGTGCTGTTGACCCGCGCACGCTATGAAACGGTGATCTGGGTTCCCCGAGGCGATGCTGCGGACGCGACCCGCGATCCTGCAACGTTCGATGCGATTGCGCGATTTCTGTGCGACTGCGGCGCCCAGCCGCTTGAGAACATATCAGAGCCCGAAACCGTGACAGACGTCACGCCGATGCTGCTGTGATGGCGATGAAACGCTACGCTCTCGTGTTGCTGCTTGGCCTCGTTGTAGCGGCGCCTGTCTTCGCCGCCGATCTGAAGCTCGCCACTTGGAACCTCGAATGGCTGACCGATCGCGGCGCGGGAGATACACGACTGCCGTCCGACGCACATCCGAAGCGTCCGGAGGACTTCGATGTCCTGAGCCGTTATGCCGCCGAACTCGACGCGGACGTGATCGCGATCCAGGAGGTGGACGGCTCCGCGGTGGCCGCGCGCGTTTTTCCGCCTGAGAGCTACTCGGTCCACATGACCCGCGACCATGTGGTCCAGCGTGTCGGCCTGGCGGTCAAGCGGGGCATTCGCTACAGTGTCAATCCCGACGTCACCGGACTGGATGTCGACCCCGGACATCAGTTGCGCAGCGGCGCCGATATCACGCTGGATCTGGCACACGGTTCGTTGCGCGTGCTTTCGGTGCATTTGAAAACGGGCTGCTTCGACGAACGCCTGACCCGCACGACACGCCGCACATGCGCCGAATTGAGCGCACAGATTCCCCCGCTGCAGGATTGGATCGCCGCGCGCAGCACCGAGGGCGTGCCGTTCGCGATATTAGGAGACTTCAATCGGCATATGGACGGGCGCGATCAGTTCTGGACTGCGCTGCGCAAGGCGTCGCCGCTCACGCGCGCAACCGAGGGCCGTGCAAGCCCGTGCTGGGGCGGCGAAGCCTTCATCGATCACATCCTGCTCGGCGGCGCCGCGCGAGAGTGGCTGCAGCCCGATACGCTGCGCGTGCTCACCTACCGCGAGACGGGCGACGCGTGGAAGGAACGCCTGTCGGACCATTGCCCGGTGTCGGTCCGCTTGCACGTCCCGGACTGAGCGCGTTGAATGACGCGACCGACGGAAGGAGGCTGCGGCATGAAGATCACCGGCATCACCACGAAGGAATTTCGCTGGCCGCGCCACAACCCGATCGCCAACGGCAAGCACACCTACACGCATGTCACCTTCGCCGTGGTCGAAATCGAGACCACCGAGGGCATCACCGGGATCGGACTTGGGGGCGGCGGCGAGATCGAGCGCGCCACCATCGCGCGACTGACGCCGATGCTGGTCGGTGAGGATCCGATCAATGTTGAGCGGCTGTGGCAGAAGATGTGGGAGCCGAAGCTGATCGGCCGTCGCGGTCTGACCACGCGCGCGATTTCAGCGGTCGATATTGGACTGTGGGATATCCGCGCCAAGTTCGCCAACCTGCCGCTTTACAAGTTGCTCGGCGGCTTCCGTGATCGGGTGCCGACCTACATCGCCGGCGGCTACTACGAGGAGGGCAAAGGATTTTCCGAGCTTGCGCGCGAGATGGAAGACAACGTGCGTATAGGCGCGCGGGCGGTAAAAATGAAGATCGGCGCGGTGCCGATTGCCGAGGACGTGGCACGGGTTCGCGTGGTGCGCGAAGCGGTCGGCCCGGATGTCAAGCTGATGGTCGATGCCAACTGCGCCTACCGCTATTACGAGGCGATCCAGATCGCCAGGCGCATCGAGCAATATGACATATTCTGGTTCGAGGAGCCGGTGGCGCCAGACGACTACGACGGTCACCGCAAGCTGGCGCAGGCAACCAGCATTCCGATCGCGACCGGCGAGAACGAATACACCCGTTACGGTTTCCGCGACCTGATCAAGCACGAGTGCGCGGCGATCTTGAACGCGGATGCGAAGGTGCTGGGCGGCGTCACCGAGTTCATGAAGGTTGCGGCGCTCGCGCAGGCCAACGACCTGGACATCGCGCCACACGGCTCGCAGGACATCCACGTGCATCTGGTTTCGGCGATCTCGAACGGATTGATCCTGGAGTTCTACCGCGACACGGTTGATCCGATGTGGGGACGCGTGTACCGCCACACCTTGCGGCTGAACGACGATGGCACGGTGAGCCCGCCCGACGTGCCCGGCATCGGCGCCGACCCGAACTACGAGTCGCTGGCCAAATTCCGCGTGGCCTGAGACAGAAGGACATCATCATGGCGAAGATACTGATCATCCACGGTGCCGGGATGAATATGCGCGGCAAGGTGCAGACCGAGATATTTGGCCCGATGACACTGCCGCAGTACGACGAGCGCATCCGCGGTTACGCCGCCGAACTGGGGGTCGATGTCGAGATCTTTCATTCGAACATCGAGGGCGAGGTCGTGAACAAGCTCTACGATGCGAACGATCGCGGCTTCGACGCAGCCCTGTTCAACCCGGCGGGATTCTCGCGCGGCTATCCGGCGCTGGTTGCGGCGATCTCTCAGGTGAAGTTTCCAGCCATAGAGCTGCACATCTCGAACCCGGTGCGGCGCGGGCCCGTCTCCGACACCGCGACGGTAAGCCAGGGCATGGTCACTGGCTTTGGCATCGCCGGCTACTATCTGGCGTTGCGGGGCCTCCGCGACATGCTGGCGAAATAGCCCGAGCCGACGCGCCTTG
>Ga0210402_10000421_pt1 | contig 47598 bp, 73 predicted proteins | sample IncBWC7MmetaG_FD_161055 | JGI IMG/M metagenome (GOLD analysis project Ga0210402, IMG submission 161055) | Forest soil microbial communities from Barre Woods Harvard Forest LTER site, Petersham, Massachusetts, United States - Inc-BW-C-7-M | ecosystem: Environmental > Terrestrial > Soil >... | reverse complement strand
ACTGCAAATCGTCGGTATCGACCCGCGCGAGCCCATCGGCACGGTTGGCGGACACGTTCTATTTGTGTTCCTGAACTCGGCAATCCAGATCATCGCGTAATCGGGTTAAAGGACCCGCTGTGAGCTTCGAGATGACAACCGTGGCACAACCAAACGACCTCGAGCATCTTGGAATAATCAGGGTGATGGGCGAATGGTCTGCCGATTTTCCCACACTTGGAGCAAGCATTCGGACGAATCAGCATCCCGCAAGTAATAGCCGCAGCGACGGCATGGTGAGCAACGTACTGCGCTCTGTTCTTTGCAGCGTACCGCCTATTACGGGCTTGCATCTTTTCCGGGTTCCGTTTACACCAGGCGCGAGTCGTCTCCAGAGTTTTGGCCCTGGATTCCGGAGTCTGACTCGCTCTCCACTTACGGTGGCGTGCGTTTTCTTGAGCACGATTCTTCTTCTCCCACTCTTTGTGGTAGGCGCTAATGTGTTCGCGGTTCTGTACTCCATATTTTTTCATGCGAGCAAGAATCTTGTCTCGGTTCTTCAGATACTTTTTGCGGTCGTATGCTTTTTGTACTTCAGGATCAGCGTATGGCATGGAGGGAAGTTTAACACATTTTCCTCCCTGCGCATGGCTTAGGAGGCTTTAAGTGCCTATCACACAACTCAGCCGCGCGAACTTTCCCCCACTGCTCGCGCCCGGGCTGCGACACATCTTCGTGCAGTTCTTCGACCTCAAGCAACGTGCAGCGCAGTACACGCACTATTTGAACGTCATGGACTCCGAAGACGCCTACGAAATCGACTACGAACTATCCGGCACCGGGCCGATGCCCGAAATGCCGGAAGGGACTCGGCCGCTTTCAGACGGCATCTTGCAGGGCGGCACCAAGAAGTACATCCATCTTCAGTACGGCTTGCTGTCGCAAGTTACCCGGCAGCTTGTTGCAGACGACAAGTACGGGATCATTCGCGAAATGCCCAAGGCGCATGCCCGCGGAGCGCTGTTCTCACGCGAGGCAGTTTCGGCGTCACTATTCAACCTTGGTGGCTCTACGGTTTTGACCAATACCGGAATCTCGCTGTTCAATGTTTCGCAGCCGCTCATTGGCGGAACGGAAGCAACTGGCTTTGCTCCGGGCATCTCGAACATCATTACCTCGGCGGGAACTTACCCGAACCGGCCCACTCCTGATTCTGACTTCAGCTTTACCGCGGTGCAGCAAGCCATCAACATCTTTACGCGAATGCCAGACGGCCGCGGTATTCCGGTACACGTTCAGCCGCGCCATGTGGTGCATCCTCCTGAATTGCGTTGGATCGTGCGCGAAGTCTTGGGCTCTCCGGGCAAGCCTGGAACCAACGACAACGAATTGAACTCGCTGCTTGCAGACAAGCTCGAGGGGCTGGAGTTGAACTACCTGACGAGCCAAAGCGCATGGTTCATGATCGCGGAGAAGGAAGGGCATCAGCTCAAGTATTACGAGCGTGAAGCGCTGGCCGCTCAGACCGACGACGACTTCCAGACGCAGGTGCTTCTGTTCCTCTCGACGCAGCGCTTTTCGGTCGGCGCTACAACGTTCTACGGGACATACGGCTCGTTTGGGCCGTGAGAATTTATGGATGGAAACGGCAACGGGCAACCCAAGGTCGAACTCCCAAGCACAACGCTTGTGCTGACGATAACGCTTGACCAGCTTACTGGAGCGCTTAACGTGAACGGGCCGATCGACAACGCCTTTATTTCTTACGGGATGCTCGAACTAGCGAAGGATGCAATCCGGATGCGAGTCGCGCAAAAGCAGTCAGGGCAACGGATTGTGCTGCCTTCTGGAATAACAGCAGTTGGGAGCGCTTGATGCACCACCAGATTATCTTCATTGAACAGGAAGGCGGAAAATGGAAGGCATCCTGTTCCTGCGGTCCTGAAGGAGTCTTCGACTTGAAGAAGAAGGCGCAGGACTATATGAATTTCCATGTCAGCAAGCTTGGTGTGGCTTTTGGAGTCAATACCGTTGGCTGGAGCGAAACAGCTCTCCCGATGAAGCAAAGTTTGAAGATAACCGTCCAAGGAGAAACCGCAAATGCCGCAAACAGTTAGCCAGCCGCTTTCGATGAACGTACTAGCAGCCGCTGTAGTTCCGCTGGTCATCACCACCACGGTCATGCCCAACGCCCAAGTCGGCGTACTTTATTCGCAGCAGCTTGTCGCTACCGGTGGCACCACGCCTTACGTATGGTCTATTACCGCAGGCGCGCTCCCTCCGGGATTGTCGATGGATGCCAACGGGCTAATCACCGGCACTCCGACAACCGCAACGACAACTCCGGCCACCTTCACGGCTTCTGTGACCGACAGCGGAGCGTAAATGCCGCAGACAGCTTCGAGAATTTTTGGGCTCACAGTAGCCCCAGAGGGAAAACAAATGTCACAAGTCACGCTGAATTGGAATCCCAATACGGAAGTCAATGTCTCTTATGACGTCTTCCGCGGCGCTTCGTCCGATGGCGAGGGGCCGTTGCCGCTCAACTCGTCTCCATTGGTTTTTGCTTTGGGCACGAAGCCGTCGTACACCGATTCTACGGTGCTGGCTGGGTCCAGGTATTTCTACCGCGTGGCAGCCTTTGTCAGCGGGCTCGAGAGTCCGTTCTCGAATGAAGTAGAAACCGTCTTTGTACCCTTCCCTCCGGGCACTCCAAACATTTCGCTTGGACGCGCTTCCGGATTTGGCGTGCTGGCCGCGACGACCATCACCAATACCGGAGCAACCGAAGTACGTGGCGACATTGGCGTCGCTCCGGGCACTTCGATTACCGGATTCGATACTCCGGGCGGGCCGGGGTTCTATACCGGCTCGGAGCATATCAACGACTTTGTGGCTATCGCTGCGCAAGCGGATGCCCTGGCAGCTTTCAATCTTGGCATGGCGGCGGTAAACGCTCCCGGAATCGGTGGCTTGCCAGTGGCAGGTCCGTTCCCGCTGACGTCTTGCACCACTTCGGCGGCTGGCTCGGCGAACTATCTCGGGACTTTTCCTGTTGGCACTGGACTTGTCGGGCGCTTGGTAACTACTTCCGGCTTTACGAATGCCGCGAACAATGGCACGTTCCTTTGTACCGCTCAGACCATCACCTCACTGGCTCTCGGGAATACCGCAGCGACGGCGGAAACGGCGGCTGGCTCGGCGATGGTTGCGGCTACTGCCGGAAGTCCTAACACGAATCTTGGTACTGCGGCCAACATTGGCGGCATGACGCTTGCTCCGGGGGTCTACTTTGCTCCTGATTCGCTGGGCATTACCGGGAACCTGGTCCTCGACGCCAACGGAAATGCCGATGCGGTTTGGGTCTTCCAGGTCGGTACCGCGCTGACGATGGCTGGAACAATTGTTCTGCGCGGCGGCGCGCAAGCTGCGAACGTGTACTGGTTCATTGGCAGTTCTGCAACCATCGGCACAGCTTCTCTCTTCAGCGGCATCATGATTGCCAAGGTTTCGATCACGCTTGTTACCGGAGCGAACATCGACGGCCAGTTGCTTGCACTCACTGGCGCCGTGACCATGCAGGATAACAATGTGGCGATGTTCATTCCGATCACGCTCATCATCTACGCGCATGGTGTCCCTGTCAGTCTTGGGAATGTTTTCTTCGATTGCGCCAGCGGAACGTATCAGGAAGTCATTGTTCCTGGAATCACCAGCCCTGTTGGTACGACGATTACCTTCAACCCAACCATTGGCGGAACAACGCAGGATGGCAGCGTAGTCTGGCAGACGCTTGACCCGCCGATTGGCTCGCCGTTGCAATTGCCTCCGTCGCAGCCCGTAGCCGCGCCGGTAGCTCCGGCTGCTCCGACTGGCTTGGCGATTGTTTCGGAGTCTTGATGATTTGGAGAGGCTATCTAGAATTTACCTACTGGACATGCCAGAGATGCCAAAGAAAGGTGCCTCTCAGCATGTGCCATTGGGACGCGGGATTGCTTGTTTGCAACGTTTACGGATGCCATGACCGGGACATCAATGGCTCGTTTGAATTGCGCGAGGCCAGAGAAATTTCCAAGGACCGAAGGGAGTTGACGCCAGACCCGAAAACTTTTAACCCCACAGATGTCCTCTCACAAATGGAACACGTCAGTGCGAGAGCGGGCGTATACTAGTGAACATGGAACCACGCTCGGTAATTGAACGCTTCTGGAGCGGCGTTGAAAAGCGTACTCCTGAAAAGTGCTGGCCGTGGACTGGCAGTAAAATGGGCAAGGGTTACGGGGCTTTTGACATTTGGCGAGGAGCGGGACGGCAACGAGTAAGGACATCATCTCATCGTCTTTCTTTCAAAATAGCATTTGGACCGTTCGATGAGCGTCTCCATGTTCTCCACTGCTGCGATAATCCTGCTTGCGTGAATCCATCGCATCTTTTCTTGGGGACAAACTTGGATAACATCCACGACGCCATGAGTAAAGGCCGCGTGGCGCACGGCGAGAATCATTGGGCCAGTAAGTTGACGATGGACCAAGCCGAGGAAATTCGTAGGCTTCGGAGTTTGGGAATGTCCTATGGGCAACTCGGAAAACAGTTTGGTGTTCATAGGATGACGATTGTGCAAATCACCAAGGGAGAATGTTGGAAGAAAGTTTAGCAACTGATTCCTCGACTAACCCAAGTGCCGGAGCGAAGTACAGACCCGGTGGGAGGAGAATAGATGAGCCGCACGCAAGCAATAATTCAAGGCGATACCCCGCAAGCTGATGGAACAGTCTCGCTGCTTCCCGGAGCGGACTTTGTAGCCACTTCCGCATCCGGAGCCACTACTCTGTTCAAAATTGCCACGGGAGAATTTTCCTTGCGGGCTGCTGCCGCTTCCGCCTATGTCATCTTCGGAAGCCTTGGTGGCATGATCTTCCGCACTGGGATACAGGATGATTTGCAATCCTTCTTCGGATCGAGCCGCGCAGGCGGAGCGCAAGGACTGCCGATAGGGAGTCCGCAGACCCTAGCGACCGCATCTACTGTTGCCGGCTCCTCCGTGAGCATCACCGTTCTTAGCACGGTAGGATTCCTGCCCTTTCAGTACGTCACCATCGACACGGTAGCCTCCGGCGTGCAGGAATTCACCCAGATTCTTTCGATCACGAGCCCTACGGTAATGGTGGTGCGCACGCTTGTTAACAGCCACACTGCGTTCTTTCCGGTTGCTGCCAACCTGTTCACGACCTATACGGGAGCAACAGGCCGGCCTCCGTTTACCGGGGCTTCGGAGCTTACTCCTGTCACTGTCCCTCGACCAAAGGGCATTTCTTTCCTGCAACTGAGCGTGATTTATCAGGTCACTACGACCGCCATCACCGTTCCTACTGTGGGACTCTTTGCTACGCAGTATTTCAATAACGCGGCTCCGGTGACTACGACGCTGATTGCTCAGGCCACAAACGGACTACAAACGGCAACGCAAGCGCAGCCTTACGTGATTCCTGTCCCTGTTCCGATAGCTGCGCAGAATTTTATCGTCACGCCGAACACGCAGGTTTCCGTGGAGTTTGACTTCACCAACAGCACCGGGACCGTGGACATTCTTGCATTTATCCTGACATGCAAGTTTAATTACACGTAGGAGTTAGTCTTGGCTCAGATAAGCGCGAATCCTTGGTCATTCCTGAATGCTGATCAGGCCAGCAGTTTCGCTTTGACCAGTATCGTCAATCAGGGCGAATCGCTTTTGGTGACAAGTGCGGCGCACGGGTTCACGGTGGGCTCGCAAGGGCAGGCCGTCAGCATTCAAGGTACTCTGCCGCTTGGGCTTGGCTACAATGGCGGCTACCGAGTTATTACTGTGCCGAGCGCGACAACCGTACTGCTGCAAAACCAGATGAAGAATCGCGGACTGGCGAACTCTGGAGCAGTCGGCAACATGCTCACCGTAGCGTACATGGACATGATTCGTGCGGAACAGATCCTGTGGCAACCGACTGCGGCGGCTCAGACCTTGCTCTTAACCGACGTCATGGGGGACATTGTTTGGAATCCGACGTCGCAAGCGACCGCCGACTTTGCTCCTTTTACTTACGGAAAAGTTTTCTGGATTCGCGGCTTGGTCATCAACGCCCTACCGGCCACAGGGTATGTGCAGATCACGGTCAATTAGTTCATTGAGGAACGCATGTGGCAATTACCCGGATGGACGCGGACGGCTACTTTGAGCTGACCTACCAGAGCCCTTTTACTGGACTTCACGTCCAGGCTCCTGAAACTCTTATCCCAGATACCGCAACTCCTTTCACTTCAGGCTTCATGTTCAGAAACGCCGAGTTGCGCTCGGCGCCGGTCTTTGCTCTGGAGTTTCCTGGCACGGACACGAACAACATTGGCCTTGGTCAGACCACTTTCAACGATGTCAACTTCATCGCGCATACCGTTGCTTTTACCACGCGCGGGCTGTGGCAGCTTGCGCCACTCGGAACGCCTCCGGGGTCTCTGGCGCCGTGGGCTATTCTTGGCGGCCCGGGACTAGTTTTTGAGAATCCTGTCAGTTACCGCACGTTTGCCAACATTCTGTACTACACCAATGGCGGAACGTTTCTAGCGTCCTGGGACGGCATCGCCAACGCGCCTACAGCGACAAATGCGGTGAGCAGTATCTCGACATCCATTGCCGCCATTTCCGTTGCCGATGCTCCGACAATCATTGCCGGCTCAACCGGTCCACTTTCTATTGGCGGGATGTACCTAGCAGAACTCGATAACCATCTACTCTTGGCTAATGTCAATGTGCTCGACAACGGAACCGGCGTAGTCTACAACTTTCCGCAGCGCGTATGGTGGAGCGCCAACGGCATCCCGACACAGTGGGACTTTGCAGCTAACACTAATGCTGGCGAGAACGACTTCCTTGACGTTCCTGACTTGATTACCGGATTCATCACTATTGGAATTCAAGGATTCATCTTCCGGTCAAGCGGGATTACGCAGGTAACTCCGACCGGGCAAGGCATTGCTCCGTTTCAGTTCGATCACTTGTGGGCTTCAGACCGCGGCATTGGCTCGGTGTATCAGTGGAGCATTTCGCAGTACGGCGCCATTGGATGCTTTATCTCCGCAGAGCAGATTTACCAGATGGGTGTGGCTTCATTTGAAGCCATTGGCGGGACAGCGCGCGACGCGATTATGACCGACCTCTCGCGCACCAGCGGCAATCCTGTCGGGCAGATCATCCCGTTTCTTATCTTTGGCTACACGTACATGGTGTACATGATTTCTATTCCGCTTCAGACTTTTACTCGGCACTATGTCTACTCGATCGAGGATAAGAACTGGGCAGTGTTTGATACCCAAGGGCTATTGATTACCGGCAGGCCGGAGCAGTGCTGGACCGGAGCGCTTACTTCACTGGGCGTTCCAGGGCTCTTTCCGCCTTCGGTAATGGCTGGCGGTGGAACAGGCGGTAGCGGTGGAGGCTCGGGCGGCGGTGGTGGTGGGCAGGGCGGAAACCCAAGACCGCCAAGGACAATTTTCTAATGCCCCAATCCTTCGGAGGAGTTTCGGCAAGCACCAAGATTTATCTCTTCCCCATGCAGAACGCTGCATCGGGAGCGATTGGCTATTACGCTTTCGACCCGTCGCAAGGTTTCAACGATCCTGTCAATCCTTCAGTCTACAAATTCAAAGTCGAGCAAATCATTCCTGGCAGGATACCAACTATCAGCCGGATGATTCTTACCTACCGGGATCTTGGCCAAGTGACGGCAACGTTTGCGCTTGCAGGGACTACCGACCAGGGCAAAGTGGTAGGCAACGGAACTCCTCCAGCATCTTCAGCCACAGTCACCATTGGGAATATTATTCCTACTGGCGTGCTTATGACCACTGTCCAGGGGCTTGTGCTTTCGGCGCAGAACTTACAGCTTTCAATTACTCGCCGGCCTGGAGCTGGAGCGCTCTCGATCGCCAGCATCGTGCTTTGCGGCCGAGTCGAGAAGGAGCCTTACGGTTGAGACCTCAACGCTCGGTACTCACGCCGACTCCTGAGAACATGCGCCGCATGGCGGAAACTAATGCGCGCGTGCTCGGCGGAAACGTGTCTTTCGGAAGCGACATGTCGAACTCCGCAACTGACCGAAATATGTCTGCCTGGAAAGCCAGCGGGACATCGCCTGCCGCACCTAACACCGATTTCACAATTACCCATGCCCTGACGGGTCCAAACGGACTTCCGAGAATTCCCATTACGATTGTGGGACAAGACACGAACAACGGCGGTCTACTTTACAGAGGTTCAGTTGCGTGGACGAAAACGACAGTCACGCTTAGATCAACCACCGGAAGCGCGGTTTTTAATGTTATTCTCGCGTAGCGAGGTACTAGTACATGCCTAACCTCTCGATCGTCACCGCAGCGCAAATCAATGTAACCGACACCACGCTGACGCCTTCGCAACAGATCATCACTCGCCAGTGGAACAATCCGACGCTGGCTGCGACGGTGGCGTTCTATGATGCTTTCTTTCAATGCACTGGCCTGACAGTCGTTCCGCTTCCTGCGGCTACGGTATGGTATGTCTACGTCCGAAACCTTGACGTCGCGGCAAATCTTACGGTCACGTTCACGCCAGCGCTCGGAGCTTCAGAGACTTTGCTGCTTGTTCCTGGAGGGATTTTCCTTTACTTGCAACCAAGCGAAGCTGCCGGAGGGATTACCGCACTAAGCCTGACGCCTTCTGCGGGAACCACCAGCGCCGACGTGGTTGTAGCGAAGTGAGGCTTCATGCCGAATAGCAATGCCATTGCGACGGTAACGATTCAGGACCAAGACGCTCTCGTAACGATTCCGGCGATCCTTGCGCAACGAGTGGCGGCTTCGGTTACTTTTCCGTCGCTCAACACCGTCAACTACAGTGGCTACCAGCTTGTTACTTTGGGAACGTTTATCAACGTTGTTCCGGCTGGCGTGAATTGCTCGTTTGTCTATATCCGGAACGCGAACACTTCCGGAAACGCTGTGCTTATCCTGAGCATTGTTGCGCAAGGTAGCGCTGTCGGAGGACAGAATCCCAATCTGTATCCCGGTGGAATCTTCCTGTACGCGAATTCAGTTATCGCCACAGCGACTCCGTTTACGGCGCTGAGTACCGTGCAGGTTGCTGTAGTCGTCGGCCAGCCAGTCACAATGGAGTATATGTACGCATTCTAATGTATAACCCTGGCTCCTACTCGAAGCTGATTCAAGACCTGGTGCCGCGCGTTATCCGGGCGCTGCAAAACCGCCAAGACGTTACTCTACCGCAAGCATCCGACTGGCTGGCCGACACTTTGAAGGAACTCACGCCTAAATATCCTTTCGAGGAGTTGCGACTTATCGGTTCAACGGTGCTCATCGGCCCCGGACTTGGTTTTAATGGGAGTGCGAACATCTATCCGGTGAGTTACTTCCTGAACTCAGGCGAAGACTACTCTCGAACCGAAGATCCGGTTATCTACTTTTCTGGAGGCAACACCGCTTCCGCCGCCGTGGCCACACTTGCGACTGGGCCAACGTACCCGATGGACTACATGCAACCCAAGGCCATTCAGCCCTTGATGAACGTTCCTGGAGGGATTCCTTTCAAGTACACACGCTACGGAGGAAACTTCTGGTTTGGCGCGCAGCCGACACGGAACTTCGCAGTGTTTGTACCGTATCAAAAGAAACATCCTTTTGTGGATGGCAACATCCCGGAGTCTCCTGTCTACCTTCCGTCCGAATGGGAGCAAGTAGCTGTCTACGATGCCGCCAGGCGCGGCGCTGAAGAACTCAGGTGGTGGTCACAGAGCGATAAACTGCATGAATTCCTTTACGGTTCACCTGACAACCCAGATAAACGACCCGGACTTATTGCGTCCCTAGAGAATCAACAGGAAAGAGACCAGCGGCTCTCAACTCGCAGTGTTACCATGAGAATCGAGCGTGCCTAGTGGCGACGACTATCAATCCGCTTCTCTTGACGGGCAATAACCCCACTGGAGCGAACCTCGGCAACCCTGTTTCCATCCTCGACTTTGCGCAGCAAGGCCCTAATGCGCTCATCCCCAACGTAGGCACAAGCGGCTCGGCACCATCGACGCCTCAGAATAATCCTTACGTGGCCGGGACTGGCGGCTCTGCCCCCGGCTCGGCTACGCCGATGACGGCGCCATCGACCTCGGCAGCTACGCCGTTTCCAGCGAATGCTGGGCCTGTGCCTTCAGGGCCGATTGGAGCTTCTCCGACTGGCTCTGGCTTTGGCACGGGAATCAACAGTTCGTTTGGCGGGATGAGTCCTGCGGCATGGACACAGCTTTGGAACTCTCTGAAGAAAACTTACGGGCCGGGAGTCGCAGGAGCGCTTCAGAGTTTTCTTGAAGGTGGAGCAGGCTTCAATCAAGATGCCATCAACAACCTGTTCGCCGCACTCCAGCCAGGAATCCAGTCGGGCGAAGAAAACATCATGGAGCAGTTCAGCGCAATGGGAAACAGGTTCGGCTCTCCTGCGGCTGGTGGGCTTGCCAACTTCCTTTCGCAAGTCAACCTGAACGAAGGGCAACTCGAAACGGGCATGTATGAGCAGTCCATTCAAGACTTTCTGGGCATCCTGACGGGTGCTGCGAACACAACCGCAAAGCGTATCGCCAGCACGCCATCGACTCTTGACCAGATTCTTAGCGCTCTTAAACTTGGAGGAGCCGCAGGGCAAGGCGTTTCGGCTGGAATCTCAGCGATAAATCCAAGCGCTGACACAGGTATTCTTGACGCGATTGCCGGCGCGGCGGCGGCGCTATGACCACAACACCGCTTCCGGGCGCTACGCTTGGACAAAACCCGAATCCCAACGACACTACGCAGCGTTTGCTCGAGATGCTGACACGCGCTGCGCAGACACCGCAAATTGCCGCCAAGCCTGTTCCCATGCCCGTTCCTGGCCGGGTAAATGCGCAGGCGGCTCAGAACATTGGCATGAACACGGAATGGCCGCACGCTTGGGGATTCGAGCGCTTTGCCGGCGAAGTAGCAGGAAACGTTAGAAACGCTGTCGCAGCGCAGAAAGAAAAACAAGTCAGTCAAGCTACCGCCGATTGGGAGTACCTGAAAGAAGCTGGAGACGAACTCGAAGCGGCTAAGACCAGTGGCGACCAGAAAGGAATCGCCGCAGCGCAATCCAAAGTCCAGGCCATCCTGGGCGACCCGAAAAAAGTCAAGCGCATGCAGAAGGCTTTGCAGATGTCTTGGCTCGACCCGAGTAAGACCGACGCTTACACCGAAGGTCTCAACCGGATGATGAAGCAGGCCAAAGAAGAGGAGATGCGCAAGAAGGGCGCCGCGGACGGCATCAAGAAAGTCTTCCAGCAGATGAAGAACAAGATTGCTCCGCCGCAGCCGAAGCTGACGCCGGATGAACAGAGTCGTATGAGTACGGAGCTCTATAACAAGATCCCGCTAACGCGCGGTGGTATGAATGCAAAAGACCAGTTAGAGGCAGCAAGGGCCGTCCTCGACATCGAGAAGGCGGCTCACGAGGCGCGGCAGAACTACCAATTTGTCCCTGGACAGGACGGCCGGGTGTGGGCTGTCAATAAAACAAACCCGCAGGATGCTCACGTATTGCGTGACGCAGAGACCGGAAAGGAAGTCGAAGGCAAGCAAACTGGGAAACAAGGTCCTATCATGCAGGCCGGAATTCCTGTAGGCGTGTGGCATAACGGCAAGCCGGTGCTTCCTGGAGATCCGGACTGGACGGACCACGACCAAAAAATGTACGACGGTTCAATGGACGCCGCAAAAGAAAAGCAACTCCTTCGCATGGACCCCATCATTGCCGGAGAGATTGGCGTGCCTCCCGACCCGAAAGACTTCCCGAAGGGACGCAGCGACCCAGGCTATGGCGAGGCACTCAAGAAGTACATGAAGCAAGCTGACGACATCCGACTGAAGAATGGCATTGCATTGGCCTCGGCGCGTGGCACCGCGTACAACGCCACCAAGCCAGTCCAGGCGATCGACTATGATGCCGAGGGAATTCCTCACGAGATATGGACTACGGCAGGGAAAGCTGTGGCGGAGGGCATGGCTGGCGGCAGCGAAGGAACGAAACTGACTACGCGCGAGTCGCAAATGACGGACATCGAGTTCTCGTCCAAGAAGGAACGCGAAGCTATCACTAACCTGGACAAGAAGTTCACGCCATCACAGATTGCCAAACTGTATTTGATTATGCACTCGGACGACGAAACCTTGGTTAGAACGGAAACGGCCGCGCTGGCCGCAGACGACTTGACCGACAAGCAGATGGACCTCGTTGTTTGGACCGGACACCTGAACGAGCGCGCAATGTCGCTTCGTACCGTGGCCGGCATGGGACAAGGAGCACAGGACCTGCGCAATGCAATCCGCGGCATCTTGCCTGGACTCAGAAGCGGAAACGAAAAGCTGATGTTGAAGCAACTGGATGCCTTCGACAACCAAACCGCCATTCTGCACAAGGGCATTCCCAAGGCTGGCGCGAACGCTCCAGGCGACAAGAAGACTCCGGCTGGCTTCAAGAAGAACAAAGATGGCTCCTACACGGAGAACTAATGCCGAACGGCGACGACACCACAACCGTTCACCTCAAGGACGGAACCACGCTGCATCTAAAAGGCAAGGACCTTTCTCCTGAGCAGGTCCAAGCTAAAGTATCTGCATTCCGTACATCGCAGGCTCCCAAGGAGACACCCGAAAGCCAAAGGCCGGATACCGTAAAGCAAGCGCAAGAAACAGTGCGCAGGCCGCTAGATGAGTTACAGGAGAAGCGCTACAGCATTTTCACGCCAACAGGAATCAGCGGAACCCCTGAACAACTCAAGCAAGTAGAAAGCGCACAGAAAAACGTAGCGATCGGCGCCGGCAGCATGATTGGCGGCGAAGCGGTTGGCGCTCTTGTCCCTGGTGCGGAAGCGGCTGCCGGAAGTTCCAAGTTCCTGAGATTTCTTTTGCCGATGCTGGCACGCTCGAGCGGGGCCGGCGCCGGAGCTGGAGGCACAGCTTTACTGACGGGCAGCTCTCCAAAGGAAGCGCTCGCCACTGCTAGTCAATTTTCCGCAATGGAAGCTGGCGGTGAGACAGGCGCCAAGGTCGTCTCTAAGGTAGCCAAGCCGGTAGCGCGGTTCATGAAAGACCTCACCAAAGGAAAAGTCAAGATAGCCGAAGAGGAACACGCGGCGTTAACGGCAAAGGCAGACAAAGCCTACCAAGAGAAACTTGGCGCGCACAAAGAAGCCAAAGCTAAGGTTATGGAGGATTACAAACAGGACGTCCAGAAGCATGCAGAAGCCTCCAAGGAAGCCTCCGCCAAGGAATCCGCTGCGCAAGCCAAGACCGGAGCAGCCCTCAAGCACCAGAACGAAATGGCAGGCTTGCTCAAAGAGAATCTCGCCTTGGCCGATGAGCGCATCGCAACCAAACTCGGAGAAGAGTTCGAGAAGGTCCATGCATCCGTAGAAGCCAAGAATCCCAAGGTGGAGATTTCTCCTGTCACTAAGGCGGCAGAGAACGCAAGAAAGGGACTGCTGTTCCCTGACAGCGCAGCGGCGTTTGATAAAGTGATGGCCTCGATCGAGCCGGAAGGCGGTACAGTCACCGCAGCGAAGTACGGCGACGTCCGGAAAGCCTACACGAAGCTGAACGAGTATCTCTACGGCGGCAGCGAAGTACCAACTGACCTGTACAAAGCCGTGAAGTCTGTGCGGGACGCTCTAGGAAAAGTTTCTCAGAGCGCGGCGGACAGCGTTGGCCTTGGCGGGAAGTTCAGCAAGACCATGCGGGAATGGAGCGACTACAAATCTGTATTCCACGACAAGTCTTCTATCGCTAAAGGCGGCTCGCCAATTCGCAGGATTCTCGATGCGGAAGATCCCGCATTCGTCATTGACCAGTTGAAAGGCAAAGCTGGCGAGCGGCTTGTGGAGGAGATTGGCCAGTACTCGAAGTATGGAGCAGATAAATCCCTGGCGGGCCGGCTTCGCGGGTTTATCGAGCAAGTAAAGTCCATGCCCGCCTCGGCGGGAGCAAGGCCAGAAGCGCCAAAGCGGCCGGAGATGCCCAAGGCTCCTGTCAAAGAAGAAGTGCCGCCATTCGACCGCAAAGCCGCGGCACGCCAGCAAACCATCGACATCATCCGCAAGGCTGGGATAGGTGGATCAGCAATTATTGGAGCAGAAATACTGTATCATCTAATCACTGACAGTAAATCGAAAGGAGCTCCGGTCCCATGAGCCACGCAGGAAGCACGCAAGTAACCGCAGGTGGTCACGTCAAGAAGCCCGTAAAAGGAAAGCATCCAGCGTATTCCGCAACTCGGGACAATGAACCTATAGAAATGACGGGAACTCTCTGCGCTCCAGAGGGCGACAAGCGAACCCGCATGCCCATCCCGCGCATGGGACCCAGAAGGCGCTTGACCGACTAGGGCATAAAGACTAACCTCAGAGTCGCAGGAGGAATCACACATGAGTTATTTTGGCAATCAAGAGGACGCGATTAAGGATGCTAACCGCGCCACTAAAATCATTGACGGGGAAGACGCCACGAGCCCGGTCCGAGATGGCGGTGCAGCTACCGTAGAAGCTACTGGCGGCTCTTCTTTCTCGCATGGCACGACAGAGTTCCAAAACGTGCGCGACCACGGAAAGCCGACCGGCCAGCAAGGTCACAAGCCAGTGCGCAGGATGTACGGCCTCGATTCGAGCAGCGCTCCAAAGTAAGCCTCTGTGAAATTCCTTTTGCTCAGTCAGGGCGGCGACGGAAGCGGTCTCGCCCTGAGACTGAAAGAGGAAGGCCACGATGCGCGTATCTGGATCAGAGAAGCAGAATGCGATAGACGCTGCCACGGGCTCGTCGACACCGCCTCCGAGTATTCCTTCGGTCAAACCATTATTGCCGATTGTACCGGAGCAGGTCCCCTTCTGGATACATACCGAGATGGCGGCGTACCTACCGTGGGCGGCTCGTCCTTTTGTGACAAACTTGAATCCGACCGCAAGTTCTCTGAAGCCATCTTCAAGCAAGCTGGAATAGCTACCCCTAAATCCCTTCGTGTCGCTTCCTGGGACGATGCCGCAAAAGCCATCAAGAAACTTGGCGGAGACTCCGGCCGCGTGGTACTGAAGCCGGAAGGTCATTCAAGCGGCGTGATTCCGTCTTACGTTTCCTACGACGCTGAAGATGCACTGAAGATGCTCGAACACTTCCACGCGCTCATTGGCGGAGATGAAGTCGAACTACTCATCCAGGAGTTCATCAAAGGTGTCGCTATCTCGACCGAAGGCTGGTTCAACGGCGAAGAGTGGTGCGCCGGCATGTTTAATCACACCATTGAGCGCAAGCAGTTCTTGAACGATGATCTTGGACCGTCTGGCGGCTGTACCGGGAATCTGGTGTGGGCTTGTTCTGGAAAAGACCCGCTGGTAAAAGAACTGTTGCTTCCCATCACACCACTGCTCCAGGAGAAAGTCTACCGCGGAGCAATCGACGTCAATGCGGTTGTTAATGAGGAGGGCTGCTATGCGCTCGAATTTACACCGCGCATGGGTTACGACGCTTTCCCGACTTTACTCACTGCTTTGTGTGATTTTAATTTTGGCGTTTTCCTGGACAGTCTGGCGCGTGGCTATGCGTGCAGCGAGACTCTTCGCTCGGGCTTTGCAGCGGGAGTTAGGCTGACCATCCCGCCGTGGCCTTCTGAAGAGTTCCACGCCAAAGAGCGTGTGCCGATAGCCGGCCTATCACCTGCCGATCGCCGCTGGTTCTATCCTGAAGACGTGCAACTGAATGAATCTGGAGAGCTCGAGAGTTCTGGAGGCTACGGAATCCTTGGCGTAGTGAACGGGCATGGCCAAAGCATTACCGGCGCCTTCGCGGACGCTTACCGCATCCTGACTGGCCTGCGGTTGCCCAACAAGCAGTACCGCACCGATCTTGCGGAAGCTTGCCTCAAAGACTTCCGGGAGCTCGCGCGCGTCATGGGCGACCTTGACGGTAGCTGGATAGGTGTGGACCTCGACGGCACTCTAGCGGAGTACTACCGCTATTCAGAGAACATTGGCCAGCCAATTCCCAAAATGGTCAGCAGAGTAAGGCGCTGGGTAGGCGACGGCAAAGAAGTACGGGTAATGACAGCGCGCGGCGCTGCGGGAGATGAACGCTTCACGCAGATTCGCAAGATTCACGACTGGCTGAATGAGCATGTTGGACATCCGCTGGAGATTACCGCGCAGAAAGATCCAGAGATGATTCAGCTTTGGGACGACCGCGTAACACAGGTCGAGAAGAACGAAGGAACGAGAGTCGCATGAGTCACGAAGAAGAACTATGGATACTCGGCATGCCCGACCCGGATTGGCCCTACTGGTTTCTCTGAAGGAATCCATTTACACGTGGTACTGGTACGACTATGCTTGTTCAATGTGGCGTGCTCTTTGTCTTGCTGTGCTGGTTCTGATTGCCTGCCCTCTGGCCGTATCTCAAACCACGCTCGTTAGTGGCACGGTCATTGACAGTTCAGGGCAGGCATGGATTCATGGAAGTTATCAGTTTACGTTTCAACCATCGCCATCGAACCCCAATGCTCAGTACTTCCTGAATGGCGTACCGTTCAACCGTTTTCAAACCATCCCTGCGTTGGGTCCAGGGCTTCTTGACGGTGCTGGGAGCTTTACGAACGTTGCCGTTCCAAGCAACACGTCGATTACTCCCAGTGGAAGCACGTGGAGCCTGCAAGTCTGTCCGTTGGCGACGGCGACGAACGGCTGCTTTATTGCAAACTTGACGATTTCAGGCGCCAATCAAACCGTCACTTCGTCTCTCGTACCTCCTCCAATTATTGTGGATCTTACGAATCCTCCTCAAGCTCCATCGGCCTACGTAGACGCAGAAATTATTGGAGCTCGAGTAGGGTCCTCGTACTGGAATCTCATCGACCAAACGCAGCACGTTTGCACTTTTCCGGTCTGCGTATGGGTCTCACTGATTGCTGGTGCTGGTAACCCTGGAGGGCTTACGACTCAGGTGCAGGTCAATAACGGCGGTGTTTTTGGCGGGTCGCCTTGCATGACTTTTCCAAACATAGCCACTGGTCCGGTGGACACCAACTGCAACGCTTCTTTCAAAGGGCCTAACCCGTACGTTGACGCAACACTGTTCGGAGTTAGAGCGATTACCGTCACTCCCACTACAACGGTTAGCTGTACCAGTGGACTGCCAACCGTTACCCTTGGGGTAGCAGCCCCATTCCAGAACGGAGATGGGGTAGCCTTATACGGATGCGGTCCTGGAACAATTGTGGCGCCAGCCGCCCCGACCGTGGTTCCTAGTGTGGCTGCTGCTCAGACCGGAACTCTTTTAGATGTGAACGGACCAACGGGTTCTACAACTTACTGTTACCAATTACTTGCCCGAAGTATTACCGGCGCTACCAATGTTAGCCCGGAAACATGCACAGTGACCGGGCCAGCATCGCTAGGTCTTCAGACGAATACGATTACATCGGTTGCCTTGGTCAATGCGACAGCAACTTATCTTACATCTGCTCCACATGGTCTTGTTGTCGGTGCTCATGTCGTAATAACTGGGGTATCTACCCTCATAGCTGGAGCGAACTTAGGTAACGCAGTATCTACTCCATTTAATGGCTGGTTTACGGTCTCTACTGTTCCTGACAACACGCACTTTACCATCAACCTAATGAGTGATACGCGTAATGGGGAGGTTGCTGCTGGAACAGGAGGTACGGTAAACTACTGGAATAGCGTCCACGTTACGGCTACTGAGACGGCCAACAATTTCCAGTATTACGTCTATGGTCGTGTCACCGGTGGAACCAAAACTCTGATAGGAACAATGTGGCCACAGAACTCAAATTTTCTTGGAGATGCCACTTATCTGGCATTCGATGACTTTGGATCTCCTGTTACCACGTTTCCAAATCCTCCCTTATATATTCCGACAGTTGTTCCTACCACACCAACTCACGACATGTTAGCTACCACTATAGTATCTGGAGCTGGAACTACTTCGCTAGTATTGGCTTCCAATGCCGGGAATTCCATTGGTTCTCAAACTATCGTACTTGACGACGCAGTTACGTTCCTTGCTGCTGCAACCTATGCGGCTAACGTAGGCGGAGGTACAAACGGTCCTCTAATGCTGCCAGAAACTGGTAGTAACGCTTTCTATCCGTTCAATTCCCCTATTTCTTTGGGATTAGGACCGACATCTAGAGTTACTGTACTACAAAAAGGTTCAGTCATTGTAAATGAGCCAATCACTCTGAACACGATCTCTTGGTTTGGTCAACCAACTTCTAATCTGTCAGCATCATCGTTTGGATTCCAAGAAAGTCCTGCCCTAACTATGGGAAAGTGTAGCCCCTGCCTTTATGCAACTAACAACGTTTATTTTTCCTACCTCGCCATTGGGATGCTGAGTACAAATGGCTCCGTGGCTTTCATGCAAGAAAGTGGTGGGACTCCAGTGGCGGGTGTTTTTGACAGCATAACCTTTGGTCTGAGTACATCCACTTCCTATTCAAATATGGGAGCAATGTTTCGGGCTGGCGCAGGATTCTATTTCACAAAAACCCTTCTAGGGTCATCGCAGAATGGCACCTTGGTAGGAACCACACCGGGGATGTATTTCAATCTCGTTGGTAATGTTACATTTGACAAGTTGAATTTAAGCGGCGTAGGAATCGCCACAAGGGTAAGCCCTCAGGGTAGTTTTATAAAAGCCGACACTGTTTACAGCCAAGGTAACTATGAGCCTTACTTTTCCGTAGTGAACTCTGGTTCTTTTTTGTTTATGGATGTCAGTGACGTGACGTTTGATACTACCATCCTTCCGCTATTGGCAGATTACGGCGGTGAAGCCGTAAACTTACAGATCGTCAATGGCATAGCTTCATCTTCGATGATAACTGGTTCGTCTCCTCCAGGTGGCACTCCACGGATGACTGTTACCATGAGCGGAACTGGTTCTAATGCTGCTCAAGGAACTCCGCAAAATGTGAGCGTGGCTCAGGTCAACGAGTTATTCCCTGTCAATGACGGGACGTTCGGAAGGGTGAACTTGGGAGTCGATATATTCAATAGAAGCCTTTCTGTAGGACCTGGGTACTCTCTATTTAGCGTCACAGCCCCTCCACCGGCCCCGACTTGCCCTGTTTCTGCCGGTGGTTCAGTTCCTGTGTTTGCTAACATTCAGTATCAATTTGCTCCAATTTTCCCTAATGGGTCGGAGGGAACTGGTTCCCTTGTATGCCTGGCAACAACTACATTAGGTAATCAGACAGTAACGATAAATTGGTCTGCAATACCAGGAGTAACTCAATATAGTATTTACCGTAACGGGAACACCGTGAGTTGCAGTCCAACGACCGGAACTACTTTCATTGACACCTTTGCGGTTCCGTGTGGGCAGGCGACACCAGCGGTTGCGGCTGGCGGTCCTGCCGGTATGCATGCAGGTCTGCTATGGGCACAAACTATTCAGTTAGGTATATTAGGATTTTCTTCTCTAGGTGCGCCTCCTAACGGTACTTTCACATTTTGCCCCGATTGTACTATTGCCAATCCATGCGCTGGAGGAGGCACAGGAGCTCTGGCTAAACGTCTGAATGGAGTGTGGGTATGCAATTGAAAATAAATACAGTTTCTTTATTTAAGATTTCTGTTCTTCTTGCATATTTATTCTTTGCGAGCTCCGCTTTGTTTGGTCAATCTACAACCCTAAGTGGAACAGTCACAGATACTCCCGATGGGCAAACATGGAACGGAGGAAAGATTACCGGAACGTTCGTAACTAACGTGAACTATCCGGTCTTCAGTAATTATTCTTGGACTGGCGGAACATTACCTTTCACTGTGAGCGGGGTGCTCTCGGGAACTGGTACTTACTCAATTAGCGTGCCATCCAACTCGGCTATCACTCCGATAAATTCTTTTTGGAGTTTCCAAGTTTGCGCGCAAGGCATCGGAGGGTGCTTCACGCTTGGGAATCTCACAGTAACTGGAGCGACGCAAACACAGAATTTCTCTCCACCATCCATTCGTATAAATCTTTCTACGTCTGTCCCGCCAATCTCTGCTTATACGAACGGAGAACTTATTGGAGCGGTCCTTGGAAGTCAGTACTTCAACTTAACTAGCTTTACAAATCAGGTCTGTACTGCCGTATCTGGAAATTTATGCACAACATGGGCGTCGGCAGGTGGCGGGTTGCCTACTGGTCTTACTTTTTCAAGTCCAACATTAACTGTCAGCAGTGCTACGAACGGGAATGGGGTTCTAGCGCTTTCAGGGAATACTAGTGGAACGGCTACGTTTACAGCTCCAGCAGTGGCAGGGACAGCTACAAACCCTGTCGCTATGAGCAATGTTTTGCAAGGCCCAAACGGTAGTGCGGCCTCTCCTACGTATCAATTTACATCCTCAGCTAACACAGGCATGTTTTTGAATGGCGGTAGCTTAGCCTTTTCGGCGGCAGGTCAGAACAACATGCTCATGTCTAGCACCTTACTGACTATAGGAGTGCCAATCACCGCAACTGCCTACCAGACATTTACGAAATGTGCTTCTAGTGTGTCTCCTGCTGTTTGTGGTTCTGCCGCAGCCGGATCTGTTGCCGTTCCAACTGGAGCTACTCCAACCCTCCAGATCAACACCACGGCGATTACGGCAACAAGCCAAGTGTTTTTAAACGTCACAGAAGCTCCCACTGTAGGGACCACGCTTGGGGTTACTTGCAACACGACGCTTTCGACATTAGTCAATCCGGTTGAGACGCTTAGGGTTGCTGGGGCTAGTTTTACAATACAGATGAATTCGACGCTTGCTGTAAATCCTGCGTGCGTACACTATTTGATTGTGAACTGAAAATGCGTAAACTACTCCTCACGCTAACTCTCTCTGCATGGTTCACGCTTCCCTTGCTGTGCGCGCTGTTGATTCCCTCGGCCAATGCTCAGTCCGGTACGCAGCATGGTGTGTTCGTCACGTTTACGGCTTCGACATCGACCGTCGCCGGATACAATATCTATCAGTGCTCTGGAACCTGCACGACTACAGGTGTGTGGACGAAGATCGACACGGCGCTGGACTTGACGACCGCCTACACGGTCCCGCTGGCTGGCCTGACGCCTGGAGCCACGTACTCCTACGCCGCGACATCCGTAGACGCCTCCGGTAACGAGTCCGTGTTTTCCAATATCGCTACGGTGTCCCTTCCCACATCGTTGCCGGTCAATCCTGCTCCGCCTACTAACACTTCAGTGGCGGTGCATTAGTAAATGAACGCCAAGCTGAGTGCGCTTGAAAAGAAATTGCTGGACGCTCTGCAAAAGCTGGTAAGAGGCAAGCAAGTTGTGATTCACGGTGGTAAAAAGGAACCTGTCGAAGAGAAGGAGGAAAAGAAACCATGATTCACTACCTTCAGGAACTCTGGAAATGGCATCCCATGCTCTCGGGCGCGGCGGTGATGGCTATAGCGAACGCCTGCGTCACTTCCATGCCCTCGCCGGATGAGAAGAGTGGGAAGTTCTACAACTGGGCTTTTGCGGCGAGCCACGCCTTGATTCTTGCTATCCCGCGGCTGCTGGCGACCTACGCCCCCAAGGAGCCTCCGAAACCTCCTGCGCCATGACCGAGCCAGTCCAAATCGCTTTGATTACGGCCACTCCGCCAACGCTGTTTGTTATCCTGGCTTTCATTCGCCTGCATGCCAAGATTACCGGCATTCACCGCCAGTTCAACTCGCGCATGGATGACTTGATTAAAGCTGTGGGCATCGCCGAGCACGCCAAGGGCAAGGCCGAGGGGATCGCTGAGCAAAAAGGGAAGTCTAGTGGATGAGCCTGCCTCAAAAGAGTTTGTGCTGCGCGAGATTGCTCACCTCGAAAAGAACATCAACGAGAAGTTTGCTTCCCGGGACAAGGCCATCGAACTCCTGGCCAGCAAGGCTCCGCTGTATATCGCTATCGCGGGCTTCCTGTTGGCTCTCCTGGCCTACCTGAAGTCACCGCACTGACTGTGCAATCGGGAACAGACGCGCCTTCCCTGATTGTGCCAAATTGGGACAAATGACTCCCGCCACCACAACTCCGCTTTCTGCTATTCCCACTCGGGGCGGTAAATCCGGCTCATCGGAAGCTGCCCCACCCTCTATTGAATGGAAAGGAATTGGTGTTGTTTATTGCCGGGAAACCGACCCGCCAGAGTTTCGCGTTATCTATTTGAGTTCGGTTGCTAGAGAGGTCAAGGACCTCGTTGCAGAACGCTTCGGCGCAGGAAGTCTTGAGTGGAACACGTGCCGCTGAGTGAAAGTATACAGCCCTGCCCGGGTCCGGGATCGCCGTGTCTCGCGCGGCTGGCGCTGGCTGAAGTACATCATCGGGCTAGACAAGGAACGCCGGCTGGAAGTCACTCGTCGGTGCTCTGATCTACGCTTAGGGGCTGCTGCGGCAAAGTTGGCAACACTTCCTCCCACACGGCCTGCAACCCTCCGCTAATCATCGCAGAACGCATAGCATCGGTCGGAGACGCAGGAACCTCCTGTGGATATAAATGTGGTTCGTCTGGAAATGTTCTCCATTCAGCGCCTTCGGCTAGGCCGCAGGTTATGGCTTTAGCGAGGATCGCAGCCCAGTTGGCATCCTTGTCCTGCCAGTCGATTACGCCATTACTGATCGGGGCGACATCTACCGCCAGCCCGAAGCAATGCATGGAATATCCGCCTTTAGCCTCAGTGACGACGGCGCCAGGAGTAGAGCGACCTTGGGCATACAGTGCGTCTTGCTGAGCATAGGTTCTTAGTCCCTGCGTGATACGGATGTCGAATCCGAGCATGTCTGAAAGCTGGTGAATGCGGCGAGATAGTTCCGGGTGAACTTCGGCTAGGCGAGCTTTAGAGATAGAGTCCATGACTTATTGTAGGGCTGAAACGTTGATTCGGGAGCGTTCCAGCCCTTTGCGCCTACAACGGTCTTCCCTTTCTCCTGGGCAAACTCTAGAGCCTTGCTGAAGCCGGCACGACCACGCCCAGCTTAACTCCAGTGTCAAGCGTGGCGTTCCAATCGTGTTTGTAGGCCCGCACGGTGCGGTGCTTGGGCACGATGGTGATAGTTTGCTGTCCAATGTGCACGCTGCTCGCTACGATGGTGGTACGTGAAGCAGCGGCTGGCGCTACGGGGATTTGAGCCTCAAAGGCTGCGATGGTGCTCAAAACGACTTGAGCAAGCCCTGAAATTACGCTGAAGATGTTCCCGGGCACGTTGAGCGAGGCTAGGAACGTCTGGAAGTTGTCTACGACGTCCTTCAAGGCCGTCTGGACTTTGGCTACGGCGCCTACGGGCGGCGGTGTGGTGGCTTGGTACTCCTTGACTGCGGCCGTAAGAGCATTGAGGCCGGCCTCGGTGAGCGCTACCGCGGTGGTCACTGCCGGGGCAATGGCGATGCCGTTCGAGGTGAGCACGGCAATCATGGCGTTTACGGAAGCCTCGCCCACTGGAATCCAGTTGATAATATCCGTGAACACATTGCACCCGCCCATCAGTTCAGCGGTGCCTAGAATGGCTGCTCCCTGAGCGAGCCTGAGCCCTACAATCGTCAAAGTGCTTCGCTGGATCATCTGCCTTCGATTGAGCATTGGATGTCTCCCTTCCTTGCGAGTCTGTGCTTCCCGGTGGTTTGTGTCTACTGCAATTCGCGGAAAGCAGCATCACGAGCAACATTCAATTCAGCCATCTCTGCGTCTGAACCGCCGTGGTCTGAATGACACTTTTTGGCTAGTCCACGGAAAGTGACTTCTACAATTTCCCGTGTTGGATTGAAGTTTGGAGCAAAGTGAAAGACTTCCCGCCACGGCCTAGCGGTGCTCTGCGGAAGCTGCGCGAAGCCCAGGAATGCCCTTTCCATGATCTGAGCCCCTCCATGCCTCTCGATCGCTCGGAGCGCTTCCAGGGATGCTGCGATTGCGGCTAGGTTGTCGGCTACGCGGTCGTACTGGTCGATAGCCATGCATTGCGGCTTGCCTTTTTGTTCCCAATAGACGGCCACTCCAGGATCTTGTGGCTCGCGCTGGCCGCTTCGAGGAGTGCCGAAAGATGTCAGTTTGAGATTTGTGGAAATGAGCGAGTCATAGACTCCCATTGTCCGGAGTTCCTTTAGGACTCGATCATTAGCTTCCGACACGCTCAGTTCGCGTCGTCCGATTCGCTGCCTTTTTCCGTCGATGTAGCTGTGAGTTTCTCGAGCGAAACGCGCTTCCGCTCGAATTGCGGTACGCTTCCATCCAGCCGGCCAACTAAGCGGGTATCGTTCCATCTGGCTATTCCTCGTCCGGATCGGTCAACTTGACCTTAACCGTCTCTTCCTTGGCGACGATCTTCACTTCCATCTCGGCTACGCGGTAGAGTTTCTTGTCGTTGCGCAGCATGATCTGGTGGAGCAGGTCTTTTAGGTCGGTCTCTTCCCGTGTGAGCGCCATGCGGCGGTCCCTAATCCTTGCGTAGTTCCTGGCGGCGTCCTCGATTTCTTCAATGTGTCTGTCTTCCATACCCGGTAACTCTGTTTGAACGTCCGGCTGCGGCTCACTGGATTCTGGCGCTGGTCCTACGCCACGCTTCCCGGTGCGCTTTGGCGCGCGCTTCGGGAGGCTGGCGGCTGCTCTCTTTCTGGCTTGCTTTGGCATCTTCGTTTTCTCCTTTTGATTTGAACTTAGCCCTACTGCCTTGCTTCTTCCGGTGTGAGTTTCTCCAGGTCGCTGGCCAGCCGTTTCAGCCTCTCTTGGAGCCAATCGAACTGACTCGGCGTTATGCCAATCTCCTTGTCCACGTCTGTTGCCATTTCGTTCAACAGCCACTCTTTTGATTGCATCACTTTCCCTCCTTGGCGCGAGTGAGGATGGCGTCGAGTATTTCCTGACAGTTCGCTCTAGCTTGTTCTGTTCCGCATTCGCAAGTTGTCTGCTTGCCATCGCACTGCCCGCCACTACATTCCGGCGTACAGCGCATGAACATGATTGCCGTCGCCAAAGCCCCCCGCTGCCCGTCCAGTTCCTTCAGCAGATCAGTCGGCGGGTGAGCGGCAAACAGCGCAGGATTATCGCAGGGAACACCATATCGGCAAAACCACGGCGCGGCTGCCGGAGCACTCGTTGCTGGCGGTATAATCCCCTCCCGTTCCCATTTCTGCTCACTGTCTTTCAATGAATCCAGCAGGAGATGCTCCGCTGGCGCTGCCGTAGCTGGAGGCTGCTGGCCTCTCGTCACATAGCCAGCTTTTCGTAGAGCTTCTAACGCAAGAGCTACCTGCTCACGGCCACTTATCGTGATGCTGATTTCATTGTCACCCTGCGCCCCCTCTGCCGGGACGGGCTGGGCGGCAAGCAGAGCACCAAGTTCATCAGCACAGACTTTTCTTTGTGACGCTGCTGCACAATCCCCTACGTCGTCAACAATGTAGTCATAGCCTTCCGCTGACTTCAGCCACTTCGCAACTAGCGCTCTCAACTCATCCATGCCCTGCCTCCTTTGCGCGCATGTTTGAACCAATCACCCAGCCATATCCAGCCTTTTTCTCGGTATTCAGCATCAACTTGTCTGGAACGTGGGTCTATCGCCCATGAATGACGAAGACCGCACCACATACACCAACGTTGATAATCTCCGTCAGGCAAAATGGGTCCATGGATGGGCATGTAATGCCAGCCAAAGCAGTGCCCGATTCGCATTTTCAATCTGTACAGTGCGCCACTCATCTCAACTCATCCATGCTGGCCCCCCATTTAGACCACCGAGCAAACTCTTTCGGCTTTTAGCTAGCGCCGTCAATCAGCCGCCTCGTACGTTGCGGCGAAAATATCCGGCTTACAGGGATAAAACTCTCCCTTCACGCCTTTGATGATCCAATCGTCAGGCATGGCGTCCATCTTCCCTTCCAGCGTCGCAATCCAGAGACCTATGGAAACGAAGTTCTTACCTGCGCCGTTCCCGTAAGCTCCGGCTTTGGCATCTCGGTCAAACGGCCACTTGCTCCCCAGCCAGTCAAGAATCTCCTGATAGTTATGGCCGGTGAACTGCATTGCCTCAATCACCACTGGCTTCTTGCGATATTTGCTCATGCCTCCTCCATCCCATCAAATCCCTTGCAATCGCATCTTGCATCCGTAGCACCGTCCAGCAGGTTCCAGCACCGCCCGCCAAGGTCCCCATTCGGGAACTTGTGTAGGGCTAGAACGTGATGACAGACGGTGCAGCGTCTTTGCGGTTGTTGGCTGGCCAGGTTCATCCAGTCGCTGACCCGCTCCTCCAGCAACTTGGACAGTTCGCCCATCTCCTTGGATAGCCTCCTAAGCTCGTCCAGGTCGCTTAGGATATCCTTTGGACGCGCGGGCAGGAACTTCAGGATCTCCACGCCATACTGCACCTCAAGCACACGCAGAGAGGCTTCTGGAACTTGGCTCAAAGCTTCGGCTAGGGTCATTGGCTTGCTCAATTCTTTATTCCCTTCATCCTGTTGTACGGACACTCGAACTCGCACTCTTCGCTGCCTGCCTTGCCGCAGTAGCCTTGCCGGTCGCGGTGGCAGTCGAAGGATTCAAACTCGTCTTCTTCGATGTCGTCAATGTCGTCCTCGAAATAATCGTCAGGGAGTCGTTCATCTCCATAACGTTTCTCCATTTCTCCCTCCCTAGATACACGCCTGACTTCCCCCACCCAGGGTTTTTCCTTGCCGTTGACTTCGGGGTGCGAGGGGCAGAGCCCCTTAGCATTACAGAGTCGTGTTTAGATCCCGAACAGGCAAGGATGCAAATAGAGATAGTTCCGCGCGCCAAACTTGCTCGCTCACACGCCAGGCGTAGACGTATGCCACCGGATAGGGTTTGGCTTGTCTTCCTGCGGAAATAGGAATACGTCGCGCTCTGCAACCTTGTGGGGACGATAGCAGAAACCGACTCCCTACATGAACCGCACCCTCGATTGGGACAGGAGTCGAGGCCGTGAACCTGCTTGCAGGAAGAAATAAAGTTTTGTGGGAGAACAATGCACCCTCCTACAAGGGTTGGAAGGGAGGTTGTGTAGGCAACCCCCCTGCCAAGTACTGACCGGAGCGACAGAACTGATTGCCGCCGCGCCAGCTCGCATTTCATGTTTACCTCCCCTTCTTCAATTCGTCAAGGATATCTTTCAACGCACCCTTGACACCTGAGAGCATGATCGCCAGCCAAGCCGTGCAGAAGAACGCAAGGAATTCAGTTTTGTCCATCGGTGAGCCTCAGAAACTCTTCGTTGGCCTGTTCCTTGGAAACAGCGGGTATCGGCATCCAGCGCACCTTGCAGAGTACTCCCAAGATGTAGACGCGGCACCTGTCCGGGCGCCAGCCGCGCTCTCTGCGTCTGCGGTCGCGTCCGTAGTTGTAGTGTTCCTTGCGCCACTCGCGCTGGTACTCTTGCGGATTACGCGCTGGCATGTTTCACCTCCCGGTTGTGGCGCCTAGCGTGACAAGACTTCGGACTGCCGCCCTTTGCCGGGTCCATCGTGCAGAGCAATCGAATTCCTGTGCAAATTGAGCCATCGTTGAGCCGCTGTTTGTAGCAGTCGCAGCGGGTCCGCGGCGTGTTCCCTTGTGTGTGGTCCATGTCCAGTTTACGTGCTGGTCTCCACAGACCGCACGCAGCGCACAACCCCTTTTCCTGACGGTAGAGCACATCCCATCGTTCCGTGCGATCCACGCCACGCAAGAATACGTGCCCAAGATTGTTCCAGTGCGAGCGGCGCTTCGCGTCCTTGAAGATCCCCGCCTGGTAAGCTACTGCGGTGCGAACCTCATCTATTTTTAGTTCGTGCATCGTCTCGGTCTCTCAGTCTTGCTTCGTCTTCGATAAGCGGCATTGAGCCATACTTTTCTGCAAGTCCTACATTCACGGCGATACCTTCCGCGTACTAAATGTCTCCCCAAGTTATCGCCCTCAAGCACATGTCCTCTTGAACAGCAATTACCACGATGGATTGCCCAAGTACCCTCACCACGTAAGCAATTCTCTAAACTCGTCACTGGCTCAAGATGGTAAGGATTTACACAATGCCTAACGCGGCATAAATGGTCTGGGACCTTACCTGTCGGAAACTTTCCAATCAATAACTCGTACGCGAAACGATGCGCCCTGCCGCTTCTATTGAATCTTCCATACCCTTTAGCTGTTCTGCCAGCCAGCCAGAGCCAGCATGGACCTAATTCTGGTCGCTGTGCTGGAAGCGGGCCATTCTTATTGACCTTCTCCCAAAATCGTTCCTCTGCTGGCCTACTTCTGTGCGAGTAAATTCCTGTTGGCATTTTTCTTTTCCTTTTGCTCGTCTGCGTCGCGCAATCTTGCTTCAGATCTCGACCACAGCACAATAAGATGGTCTATCGCGGTGATCTTTCCGAATCTGTCGATCCAGGCTGACCACAATTCGTTCAGCGCCTCAATCTGGCTCTCTTCAGCCATCACGGTCCAGCGCCGAAGCCGCACGCCGTTGGCCTTGCGCCGGTTGGTAGCTGAAAGAAATACGGCCTTTTCTTCTGGCGTCAAGTTTGGCATTACTGAACCCTGCCATCGCAAACGTGTCTGTCCATGCAGTCGATACAAAACGACTTGCAGCACGTCCCGCAAAATGTCGAAGCGTAATGCGGATATGGAGATTTCGGGTCGTCGCAACTCGCGCAACCGCGCGAGCAGTGCTGATGATTCGTGCTCCCACAGACAGGACAGAACCATTCTTGGCGAGCGTCAGGCATGTCAATCTATCTCCAACATGTGCTCGCAAATCATGTTCTCGTTTGGGTGTCCACCTTTGGCCACAGCTTGACGCACTTGTTCATTTGTGACCCTCCACCACCTTGCTCCAGGGGGATGTCCGTCCAAGGACAAAGACGGCGGGTCGATCTGGCAACTCTCCGTGATGATTTCTATTTTTTCGCCAGCAGCTATCATGTCCGTGTTGTTCCGGTAGTACTCGCACCATTGCTCCACTGGAGCGATTTTCACTTTGGCAATCATCAGAACAGCGTCCTTCCAGGTTCCTGTTGGCTTCTCTGGATGCAAGGAGTCTTTCCGTCGTCGTCATACTCGGTCGAGCCAACCTTCTTGAGCCCAATCAGATTGGTGTAGGTCTTCCCTTTGGACTCCCGCGTCTGAATGATGACCGTAGCCAGCTTGCCCAAGTTGTTTGTGAGGATTGCGTAAATGTCCTTGTCGAAACACGTCCAGCCAGCTTTGCCTCCCGTGCTCTTTACGAACGTCACGACTGCGCGCGAAGCATCCGAAGACGGCTGAACACGTTCTATGGTTCCAGTGACAATCTCAGGTCCCGCGGCGGCAGGGCGTTGTGTGGACGCCCCGCCTCCAGTTGCCGCAGGCTTCCTAGATGCCGGTGGCGCACTTCTTTGCTGGCCGGCAGAGGAATTCGGATGGACTTCGCGTACCGCGAATGCGTTCTTGCTGGCAATCTGCATGACCGCAGGAACCATTGCCGCAGGAACGTGCCAAAATTCGTCTTTGCCCCACTCCATCTTTAGCGGAGGATTCTCGGCGGCCAGACGGACGCCAAGCTCCTCGAGATCCCCGGTGAGAATTGGCGAAGCCAATCCAGCGCTCCAGTCAATCGTTAGCACGTACTTTGTTTCTATGGGCTTCGGGTCAGGTTTCTTTGCCACAGGGTTCTCCTTTGGGGCTGGCTGAGCAGCCGGTTGGCTAGGAACGTCGATAGGGGCTTCCGGGTTCAGCGGCATCTTCCCGGCCAGTTTCGCCTCAAGGACCGCTTGGGCTGCTCCGCGCGTGCCAAGGTGCGTGCCCTCAGTGGCTTTGACGATAATTTGCCGGCCGCTTTCGGTGTATTCATCCTTGATTCGGTCCATCTCCTCTGGGATTAGTAGCCCGCCGAGGTCGGGATATGCCGTTCGTATCACGCGGGCTTTGGCGCATTTCTCCAGTTGTGCACGAGGCATCTTGGCCCAGAATAGCCGCGCGTTATCCCATACGGCAGGGCAGAACTCCTCAAAGTAGATAGTGGCCACTGTCGGCTCGCCGACATTCTTCTTGAAAGCCTTTACCCGGCACCACTCCGGCGCCTTGAACTTGTGGCCCTCTATTTCGTGCATGAACATCGGCCCAAACTCAGGTTCCGATACAGAGCCATAATCCGCATGGTCCCTGGCCGCGATGTGCAGCATCCCGTAAATGCCGACCTGGGGGGTATATACGTACGCGCCTTTAGGACCAGCAACACTGGAAGCGTTTTTGTCCCAGCGCTTCACAAACCAAATCTGCCCCTGCTTGAATGGATCTAGACGGTAGCGGCGAGACACCTCCAAGCAGCCTGCCAGTTCCACGTCGCTGGCATCCGCTATCTTCAGGTAATTCTTTAGCAGTACGACCTGTTCATTGCTCAATTCCCACGGTTTTTCTGTGGGCGCAGCAACCTTGACGATAGCCTGAGCCTCAGACGGACCAGTTCTTTGCGGCCTTCTTGTTTTTCTGGATGGCCTTACGCTTCTTTTGGCTCTTGCTTTGCTCATCTGGCTTCCTTTCCTGCGCGTTCTTAGCAGCCTTGGTGATCTTGTGGCACCAACAAAAACAACCAGAGTGACAATCCTCGATCTGATACCACTCGGAGCAACCTTCGATGTGCAGGCGCGTGAACTCGTAGGCGCCACGGATACGAGTCGCTACAAACGCCCCTAGAGATTCAGCGTGGATGAACTCTTGAAAAACCGATTCAGGAACGCCAGCGTACCTGTAAACTCCACCAGAGCTGAATTCAATCTCCAGGTCATTTGTCTCAGGGGAGTAGCCAATGGATTTAACCTGTCCAGCTTTCTCTTTTGCTACTTCTCGGCGCTCCATTAAGCCTCCTGTTTTTATTCTGGCCAGCGAAGCCACTTCAAACATGGTTAGTGTCAGTCCGCGGTCGCTGGCCAGCCTTCCTCCAGTGTGGTCCTCACCAGGAGAAACTCAATCCGGGTATGCTTCCAATCCTGGTATGTCCGTCTTCTCTTTCAGGCGCCGCACTTCAGCGCCTATTTTTTGTTCGTCTAATGTCCAGTACTCGTCTGGAATCAGACTCGCGTTCACGATGCGGTAGCGCCAGTTAATTCTGGATGGCACGCCGCTTTGCACGGGAATGTTGGCCTTAACTTCAACCACGGGTACATTGGCTGCGGCTATTTTCTCTTCCTGTTTGGCTTGGGCTTTCAGAAGGAGCGCTTCGGCTTCCGCTTTCTTCTGTAGCGCCCGGGCTACAGCCGCTTTCAACTCGCCAGCTTTACGCGCGGCCTCAATCTCTTTCTGGCGGGCCTTGCGTTCTTCCTCGGCAATAGCTTCGAGTCGCATGCGTTCTTCACGCGCTTTGCGTTCGGTTTCAAGGCGAATCTTTTCTTGTTCTCTACGCTGTTCCTGTTCAGCGCGTTCTCTTTCTTCTCGCTCCCAGCTTCGAACCTTCACGGCTAGTGCGTCGTCGTCGTCCTGGAGCGGCTTAATCCAGCGGTCGCGCTCGTCTCGGGCAGCTTCGTAGGCAGTCTTGGCCTGGAAGACAAACGGATCGAGCACCAGCTTCCTGGCTTTCATCTCGTCTCGCAGGTCTTTCTGACCGCGCTTGGCCAGTGCGCAAGTCTCGGCATCGCGCACCACGATGCTATCGACCATGCGTCTCAGTTCAGCGTTGCGTGCTTCAAACTTCTTGTTTTCAAGTTTTATTACGCTTCCGGTCGCCATCAGGTGTCTCCTTCAGAAACCTCAGTCTTATTTCCGTGTGAACTTCATAAAACGCCAGAGAGCGCGAATCGTGATTCAACTGGTAGGCGTCGCTATGCCGGTGTGTGTCAGCCAGTTCTCTGTGAAACTTTTCCTTCTGCTTCAGCCAGTCAAGTAACTCTTGAACCTGCTCCGGAGTCATTCCAGTTCCTTCCGTCGTTCAGCTATCCCACGAGTCAGGGCTTCTTTGGTGGTCTCTTCGGCTATGTGCTCCTCGAGCTCGCCCAGGTTCTCTCGCTTCTCACCGCAGGTACAGGCAAAGACAGTTCCGGTGTGGTTTGAGCACTCAACTTCTCGTCTTCCTTCGAAAGCGTGGTTCATAGCTGCTCCTCGCGGAGAGTCCAGACTTTCTTCGCTCCGCGAATTCCACCTTTTGGCTTGAGAGCCCAGCCATGCAAATAGACCGCTCCTCCAGCGGCCTTCCAGACTTGCAATTCAGGAATTCCAGCCAGCTTCTCTTTGTGGTCCTTCCAGCGCGCCATCGGGAAAGTCTGAATCAGGGCAATCTGACCTGGAGTCTGAACCCAGCCCAATGCAGTTTCAAAAGCTTTCGGAACAAAGCAAGCCAGAATATCCGCAAATCCCCAAACATCTTTGCGTACTCCAAACTTCATGTTGCCTCGCGGCGGTATCCACTTCTCGACAATGGCGCACTGCCAGCCACTCTTTTCTAGATAGCGCAAGCTCCGTTGTGTGGCCAGCGTCTTAGCCATTCGCTCACCGCGAGGACAGGTATTCAGATAGACTCATCAAGAGAATCGAGAGAACCGCGGCAAAGACCACGAAGATACCCAGCACCATGCGTCCGGTAATCTCGACCGGCCGCTTGGGTCGCACGGTCGTCACCAGGACGGCGCCAGAGCCAGAGCAATTCCAGCAAAGCGTGTCGGTGTCAGTAAAGCCCTCGCCATCGCAGATATGGCACGGTACGGCTTTGACGTCAGTCGCGCGCGCCACAATCTGATCGGCAGTCAGTAATTTTCTGTTCATGTCCGCTTCCTTTCCTCCAGCATCTTGCGCACAGTCTCCACAATCGCCTCGCGGTCAGTGTCAGTCAGTTGCCGGCAGAGCCCGGAGTCCACACCGTAACTGAGCATGCCTCCGCGCTCCATTGCCACGGTCAGAATCGGCCGCGCGGTCTTGTGCCCAAAGGATTCGATCGCAGCGTACTCGCGGTCAGTCTGGCCCATACCAGGGCGTTTCCTTGCGAAGTTAGCCATTGTCAGGTCCTTTCCAGTCCCATAGTCCAAGACTGCCTTTGACGGGATATTCAGCCATTCCAAAGCGTTTTAGAACTGGCCCAAGTTTCCATGCCCAGCGCCCATCGGAGTAATCGCCAAACTCCAATTCGGATGGAGTCAGTTTTCCTCTCACGTCTTCGGTGCGCACGCAATAGAGTAGCGAAGTGACGCAGACCACTACGCCAAGCGTCCATTCTGGATAGGTATTAGACTCCTGCTGGCCGCAAAGCTTTATAGAAGTATTCATCATCAATGGAGCACAGGTCTTTCGCCCATCCAGGGAACCCTTTAGCCGCATGAATTGCCAGCGGCCCGGAGTAATCAGTCTTCCATGAGCGCGTTTCAAACGTCTTCGCGCCAAGCGAAACTAACGTGGCCCACGGCTGAGTAAGAGTCAGAGTTTTCATACGGCCAGCAATTCTATTTCGAGACATTGGAGCGCATCGCGCACGTTGTTTGTCGAGTCCTTCGCCATACGCTCGAAGTCTACTGTTCCAATCTGTCCAGTTTCAGATTCCCAAACTTTGGCAAGTAGGCCGGCGAGCTCGTTCCGCATGCCGTAGGCAGAGAACTCCAGCACGCGAGTCCTAGACAGGAACCGTTTCTCCAGTCTTGACGTGTCGTTTGCTGTGAATATCCAGATGGTATTAGGTGCAGGGTCAGTCGAATCCAGCTTGGACAAGAGAGCCAGTTGCGCGGCCGGTGTCATTTGATCGGCTTCATCGGCCAGAATGACGTGGAACCCTCCCGGTGTCAGTGTGGCGTACCAGCACATCCGCACCGTATCCTCAATGGATTGTAGGTTGCACTTTTGGCTAGGGATTTTATGTAGTTCGGCTTTGAGTTCATCGGCCAGAGCCAGAGCCATCGTACTCTTCCCAATGCCAGACGGCCCAAGGAACAGCCAAGCGCAAGAACACGGCCGCTTAGCAAATGCAGACAGGACCTTGCGTTGTTTCTCGAGCCCGATAAAATCAGCAATCGTCCGCGGCCGGTATTTTTCAGCCAGTGGAACAGGGAAACTGAGCGAAGCTTGCGGAGTTTGAAAGAGACTCATGCGCGCACCCATCCTTCAGACTTCAGGTACTTTTGCCATGCGCCAAATCTCCAACGTGTCTCAATTCCTTTTCGCACTTTGGGACAGGGAATCAGGATGTTTTCGGTTTTGACAGGTTTCGTGCTACCACCGTCTAGCAAGCGGAGAACAGGAGAGTAGGAACCAAAGCCACGGTACAGGGAGTATCCTCCTCTGTGATCGCCGTGCAGTTCGGCGTCGCTATCGAGCTCCGGGAAAGCTTCTTTGTAATCTCTCAGCCGGCCGTGTTCAATCGGCCAGTAAAGTACAGTCATTTCCGGCCGGTCTGAATAGGTGTCAGAATTCCTTACGCAGAGCCATCCAATAACGCCAGAAGGATAAGCGCTGTCTGGTACAAACGCGAGAGTTTGTCTCACGGCCGCACCATAGGCTTTCCGCTATCCCAATCCTTGATAGCAGTCCAGGTGTCAGTCTGTTCCGAGTTTGCCGTGCAAACGCAATCAGGGACAGAGCAAACGCCATTTTGTGACGGAGCGCCGCACAGGCAAATGTCAGTCTGAGTCTGGTACGATAGCTTTTCGAGTGCCAGCATCGCAGGAAAGTACCAGCGATCAGCAGTCTCAACTTGTCCGTACTCTTCCGCGTACCAGCGATCAGCCAAAAAGTTATACACGTGCCAAAACTTTTCTGGCATGCGGTCAGTCTGTTCCCACTTTGTAGCGTCTGGATAACTGTCCGTTTCGGCCTCTTGCCTGAAACGTGCGATATGGCTCTGGCAGAATTGCTCGAGCTTGGCAAGGGAATTGAAGCACGGTGTCATGTCAAATCCGCGAAGACCGGCCGCAAGCTCTGATTGCTGGCCGATATAGAAGACCGTGCTGAATGGCTCGCCGTCTTCGCCTATTAAATCGGTTAGAAGAGACAAGCCAAAGAGTTCAGAAACTTCCTGGATACCTGGATACTTCCGTATATCTGTTTTGGTGTGCGCCATTTGCTTTCCTCTTTCCTCTAGACTGGAATCTAGATAGTTTCAAATTTACTTGAGACCATACCGGCCGATAGGCTGCCGTGCGAGCATCGAACCTGCTAGGACAGGAACAACAATTACCAGGAACAGCATAAAAGAGACCATGTTGTTTTCCTTTCAGGGAATGTTTCCCGTGCGAGCCGTCGCAACCTATACGGCTCGCCCATGAAACACTCTAATTGCGTCGCGAGTTATCGCAGATTGAGTCCAGGAGAGAACTCCCTGTACTCTGCGGTATGTAGCTTGGAAGTTTCGCAGACTCCTGAAGGATAACTTCCAATGCATTTTCTTTCAGCATGCAGCCAGAGCCAAACGTGCTCGAGTCCGCGCGTGCCAAAAGAACGTTTCCGCCGTGATTCTTTGCTGTGCGGAGATGATCGGTATATTCGGTTACTGCATTGAGCAAGTTATACCCAGTTCCGCGAATCTCCGGGAAAGCGTTATTGTCGTTACGCTCATACAGGCGAAGAACATCGCCAAGAATGTTCTCGCGGCGCGTGGTATTGGCTTCTTTGTCTTTAGACTCAGGAAAGATGCGGTCAAGGATAGACTTCATAGACTCGCGCGTCATTTTAACTTGCGCGAGTTTCACAAGCTTGTCTTTCAGACTCGAAACGTTTGCGCCTATGCCTTTCATCAATTCGGCCGCGCGTACCATACGGTCTTGTGCATTGCGAGTATGCTTGACACGGACAAACTGGCCGGCCGAGCCGATTGCCTGAGATAGAGTATTCTGGCAAACGACTCGCACAGTCGTTAGTTTGCAGACAGCGCTCGCAGAGCCGTCATGCGAAGTAGTGAACATTAAATAAGTTTCGGTCTTGTCTCCGGGAACCGGTTCAAAGTCAAACGGTACTTTGGCAGAGCACCAAATGCGCTCGCCATTGCCAAGCGCTCCGGCAGAGTCATAGTGCGCTCCGTCTGTAGCTTCCATGAGGACATCAACGAATTCAAACGCATCTTTATTCTGTATTGGAGTGTAGCGCTCGCCAACGGCGCCAAGAAACTGGCCGTCATCTGTTCTGAAGACTCCCCATGCTGCTACTTCTGCAAGAGTAGTGCCCGGCAGAGCTCCCATCAATTGATGCTTTGAAACCGGCCAGTCAAGGTCTGCAAGCTTCATTGCCTCTTGCCAAGAGACCGCGCCAGGAGTCCTTTGACCTAGTTTATGCCAAGCGGAGTCTCTGTCTCCCGTGCAGAACATTGCAGTACTACCGTTTCGGTTCATTAGATTGTGCGCCATTGTGTTTCCTTTCGAGTTTGTCTCCCCTGGAAGGGAGTAGATTGCGAAGACTTTCATCAATCGCACGGCGGATTAGTTCAGCAATAGGCGCGCCAGTCTCTTGAGACCGTGCACGCAGAGCGCTGAACTGTTCATCCGTAAGACTGAGAGTAGTGCGACGCATGCAATCAAGGTATGGCGATTGATAGCACATTGCAAGGTTCAATTTAGCGTAGTACTGCGGTACTAGGACGGCGTGATACAGAGAACAGAAGAGATCGGCCGCACTTGCGCTCGAGCTCGAGAACAGGTAACAATCGACCCATGAAGCAAGTACAAGCCACACCAAAGCGTAAGGGAGTCTCCCCTGAGCGCATGAGAGAAATATCCAAAAAGACTCAATGGCCAAAAGGAAAGAGTGGGAACCCGGCCGGCCGCTTTCCAGATAAAGCCGTAAGTGAAGGACTAAAGACCTTTTATTATGAGAATCCAGTTGAATTCAAAAGATTCATCAATGCAGCACATAGACGTTCCACTGGAAAGAACCCTTCTGCGAAGTTTTGGGAGTTAATTGCAGACCGTATCGAAGGGAAAGTTTCGCAGCAAGTGGACGTGCGCGCGCTTGTAGTTCATCTTGCAAGCGAATCTGAAAAGAAAACAGCGCAAACAACGATTGAATCAATTCGCGCATTTGAATCTAGTTCAAGTGAAGCAATCGCCGGCGAGCTCGCAGAAGAGAAAACAGAAGATAACGATTAAGTACCAGGACTATAGCACTGCACAATAGTGGTGCAACATTGAGAAAAGCCCAATAAATACTCTACATTCTAGTAAACACACTATACCTTATCGGACGCGCGTCATTATCCACACACACTGAGTCAAGATAGATTGAGAAAGACCGGCCGCGCGCGAGCTCCGAGACTGGCAATCAATCGGCGAGCGAATGGCAAAGCATGCTTTCGAGCGCTCCGCCTTATGCTTTGAGCCCGGAGGGGGTATTTCGCTGCCAGGGATTTGATTAGGGTTCGGGACCCATACGCTGTAAAATTTTCTTCTAAAAGTCGCCCTTTCGTTGTACCCACAAACTTCTTGACATTGTACCCACGCGGTGCGACTGTACCCACAGAACGTACCCACAATGCCGCCGACGACGTACAAACTGCGAACGACGACCGAGCAACAGGCGGAGTGGCAAAAAGCCGCGGACACATCGCAGTTGAAGTTAGCGGAGTGGATGCGGCAAACTTTGGATTTATGGGCGAGGAAGCCTCGAAATGCAAACGGTGACGACAAAGCGGTGCGGAGAACTCCAGACGTGGCACTGGATCGAGGGGGCGTTGGTGCGCTCGACCGACCTAATGGAGTTGGCCTGCGAAGCGCCAACCGAAGCGATGAGGCTGGTGTTTCTCTTGACGCCGTTGCTTCCGAAAAATCCTCACGCGGAAAAATAAAATTCGAGACTCCGGCAAAGTCTTTGGGGGCTCCTTGTTCGCACGGGGCTGCTCCGGGGCTTTGCCGGTACGCGAAATGCAAAAACTACTATGCGGGGTGAGAGATGCCAAAGGGACAAGTAGGGAAATTTGAGGAAGTGAAGCGGGATTACAAGCCGCTTGAGAAGCACGTGGCCGAGTCTCAATGGCAATCCTGTAATTGCGCGACGTGTCAGGACCACCGCTTTTATCTGGATTCTCGGTCCTCGGAGCCGATCGACTATTCCACCTTCCGGCTGAAGGGCGAGAACTACTAGGCCATGAATTTACTCGACAAGATCATGTCGATTTTGAATTTCGAGGACTGGAAGAAAGCTTCTGACCTTCCTGGATGGGCGCACCGGCCTACCAGGACGAGGCATTCGCGCACTCCGTACTCTTCCTCTCGCGTCCGCGGCTCGGGCGAACAGCGCATGACGATAGAGAAGTTCATCGACAAGGAAGCCCGCAACGAAAGATTCCGGACCTTGCGAGAGCGCGGCGTGCGGCATGTCAGTAAATTCTCTACTGTCGAGGAAAACAAGAGTATCTGGTGTGTGGTGAGGCCGTGAACCGGCGCTCGTTCTTGCGGACAATGGTTGGCGGCGTAGCTGTGGGCGCTGCGGTACGCACGTTTCCGTTCCGGGTGTTTAGCTTTCCTTCGGCTCCTGTACTGGGCTACCACTTCGATAGGGTACTTGTGGATGACTGCGAGTTCGGACTGGTAACGGTGAACAATCTGCACGCCACCCTTCCTCAGTTGCTTAAACCTGGTCTGCGCCACCTCTTCGCGGAGTTCATGGAGAAATACCCTCCCGGCATCATTTCAACTAGGTGGGAAGCATGAGTGCAGCGGACCTCGAAGCCGTCTATCAGGAGCTTAGATTCGGTCGCACCGAGTCTGTTTGCTTGTACCTGGATGGCTCGACACTGAAAAGCGTGTCGAAATATCTCGAGCACGCAGTCACGGAGACAACGGACGGCAAACCGATCGAGGATGGCCAGCTCTATATGGTCTCGGAAATTGGCACATGGAGAATCGAATGAACGGAAATGAAATTCCTCCAGTAGACCGTTCAAAGCGCTGCATGACGGATGGTTCTCCTGTTACTGAGGATCACCGCGAGATTGACCCGCGAACTGGCATGCAGAAGGGGTACGTAGCGCTTTGCCCTGAAGAACGTAAAAAAGGATTTGTCCGTCCTGTTCGCCAAACCTACACACACCTAAAGTGCAATACGGACACGCACATGGGACTGGCCCTTGCTGAAACATATGCCCGCGACCCTGGTTTTTACGGCGGTACATTTTGCTGCTACTGCCGTACACACTTTCCTCTTGATGAATTCGTGTGGGAGGGCACCGATGAAAAACTTGGAACATGAGCCGCTCGATGGTGAAGTGAATCCAAATCATCCGATGACGAAGTTTGCTCGGAGCCAGTGGCACAAGGTTTGCGCCTTACTCATGCAAAAGATGGAAGCAGCAGAAGTGGAGATAACGGTCGGCGAGATTGACCGGCTGGACAAGCGCAATATGGCTGTCGTGATTCACGAACATAGTGGACGGCTGTTTATCCGATTCTTGCCGATGGCGGAAGCGGAGAAATTAGCGAGAGAAGCTGGCGGCCTACCGGCGTGACCCATGAAGTAAAAATCGACCGCGACGAAAAGTTTGTGCGCAAGGTCTACGCAACCTGTACTTGCGGATGGGTGGGTAGCTTCGAAGCTGAGCGAGACGCGGAGAAAGCCAAGAAAGCCCATTTGATGCAGGCCGAAGAGAGAGCGGAACGTGGTCAAGACTTGGAAAAAAAATGAAGTGATTCATGTCCGCTTGCAGCGCGATGTACTCGACCAGCTCCATGCGCTCATCCGCGAACGTCCGGGAGCGACGAGAAGCGACATTATACGGACTGCGTTGCTACTTTATTTTGAGTCGATTCGCCCCGCTCCGCCAGCCGCGCTCGAGCAAAGCCCTAGCGGAGAAGATTTGCTAAGGAGCCTGAATGCCCATCGTTGAGCAATCCAATACCCTGAAAGTCGGCCCACTCGGACTCGAAGCCTTCCACGATTACATCGTGGTGGTGCGTGACGAGTTTCGCTCAGGCTACGAATGCACGGCTTGCGAAGGCGAGGGGGAGAACCGCTGCCCGTCCTGTCTCGGCGCCGGCCGAAGCCTAGTAACGACGGGCGCGCGCTGCTCCATGTGCTCCGGTCGCGGCAAGGTCGTCTGCGAAGATTGCAAGGGCAAAGGCGTAGTCAAAGGCGGCATCCACATCCCCGACAACAAGCAGAACGAGCCCACTACCGGGACCATCGTTTCCTGCGGTCCTGACGTGAAGTTACTCTCGAACGGACAGTCCGTCATGTTTCCAAGCTATGCGGGCCATCAACTTGAACTTGGCGGGGAAGATCCCGAGACGGGAGAAGAAAAGAAATATTTGGTAGTCATCTGCCACGAGACCGAAGTAATCTGCAAGGTGTCAGGGCACTTGGAACTCCGGCGCCTCAAGAAGAAAGTCGCGGCGAGCACTACCGCGTAGAAGCGCAATGCTGAATATCACAGTAAGGCATAAACTTGGCCACACTACCGAGCACTCTTACGAAAAGAGCGAATTTTTCTGTCCCGCGTGCGGTGAGCATGGAGTTTGGGAAGAACACGGCGAAGGAGATTACTACTACGGGCAAATGTTCATCTGCGTAAAATGCGAAGTGAATTTCACGATTCAAGGTCCATATCTAGTCTCTGACTCCTACGAGGCTGGCAAGAAAATACTGGAAGCCATCAAGCATGAAATGGGAACAACCGCATGAGCCTCCGCGACGCAGAAGAAATCGTTACCACGCTGATCCACTATCCGACTCTCGAGGCGTACCTGAAGCAGCGCGGTATCACCGTGGAACAGTTTGCCGAGGAGCAAGCCAACCATTACCGTGAGAGAATCCCGGTGTGGTACAAGGACTGGGTAGCTCGAAGAGACGCAAAGGTAAAAAATGAAGTGGGAACTCCTCCCGCTACACTTTGAAGACGACAAGAAATACCGCACGGCGGTGCGCCTCAATTCCCTAGCCAGCCACTTCTTCTTCACCCGCCACACCCTGAAACGTCACCGCCTTGCGCGATTCCATTACGAATGCATGTCCATGTCGCTCGAACGCGACAACGTGCAGTTGGGCCTTGAATGCCCGCGGCGTCATTTTAAGTCCACCTGCGTAACCGAAGCCTATGCGATCTGGCGAGCGCTGCCATTCACGGTCCACGACGAACTATTGATGCGCGCGGCCGGCATGGATGACGCCTACATTTCCTGGATGAAGCGGGTTCACAATCAGAACATCCGCATCCTGATTGTCACCGAGACCGGCGACAATGCGGCCATCATGGCCAAGAACGTGGACAACCACTATCAGAACAATTCTCTTTTTCGGGCAGCGTTTACGGACATCCTTCCAGGCCCTGAAGCTACCTGGAATGAAAAAGGGAAATACCAAAAACGAACGATGGACCGCGCGGAGGCTACCTTCACCTACCGTGGTGTCGGTCAAGCTATCCAGTCGCAACACTTTGACTTGATTATTGAAGACGACCTGGTAGGCCGCGACGCACTGAAGTCTGAAGTGGTCATGCAGGACACCATCGACTATCACTGTTTGCTTACCGGAGTCTACGACACCGAGCCGCAGGAAGACGAACTCGGAAACAAAATATCTGTTGCAGACAAGATTGACGAAGAGTTGATCGTCGGAAACCGCTGGAGCCATGACGACCTGAATAGCTGGATTCGCGTTCACGAACCAGCTTTCAAGTGGGAAACGCACGATGCCGAAGGTGGCTGTTGCCGAAAACATCCACAGCACGGCGTGCCGATTTTTCCTGAAGAATGGACGATGGCCAAGCTTGCGCGCTACCGCACCCGCCTCGGACCCTACAACTACTCGCACCAAATGCGTAATGTCTCCATGCTTCCGGAGGAGCAGATATTCAAGCCTGAATGGCTGAAATACTTTCGCTACCAAGCCAGCCGGCCGGATTTGCCGCTTGAAGACCTGCGCAACGTTCTGATGATTCAGCACGAAGTACAGGGCGGCGAGACTATCCCGGACATTGAAGCTGGTTCACTTTCTCTCAGAATGCTTGTGGACCTCGCGCATAACAAAAAAAAGAAGCGCGCCAACCACGTCATCCTGATTGTCGGCTATGACGCTAAAACGCAGCGCATCTACATTTGCGAAGTGTGGGCCAAAGCGACCGGGTACGGAGAGTTGGTGGACAAATTCTATGAACTGGCTGAAAAGTGGGGCTTACGGTCAGCGTACATGGAACTGGTTGCGGCGCAGAACCTCATGCAGTTTTACATTCAGGACAGGAACGACCGCGCGAAGTGGCCTGTGCATGTCATAGAACTGCCTTACGACAATTCCGCAAACGCCAAGAAGAACAGGATTGAAGCCACTGAACCTCTCTTCAGGAACTTCAATGTGTTCTGCCATCGCAGCCAGGATGCTTTCATTTCCGAGTACCTTGCCTATCCTGCGTCCGCAACCGTAGATGTGCTGGACACCTTCGGCTACGTTCCGCAGACCCTTGATTCGACCACTAGCAACGACGTCATCGGCTTTTTGCAAAAGCAGAATCAAACCTTCCGTCAAAGACATGCTTCCGTTACAGGGTGGTAAGATGCTAGGCTCGCTCTGTGAGTACTATGCCCCCGATTCCGGAGCCTGCTGTCCCCAAGGCTCTCCCGCTACCTTCCAAGGACCTGACGCCAACTAAAATCAGTTTCCGGCGCTCACGCAGCTTCGAGTTGCATGACACCAAGTTCAGCGCAGAAGTCCAGGAAGGCATTCGCAAATGGGTGCATGAAAAAATTCGCGTGTACAAAAAGCAACTGGAAAGGCTGAACAAGCATGAAATCCCAAGATACCGGGACATCGCGGACGGCCAGCCAAAAGAACGTGAAAAGTCATTTCCTTTTGCGGGATGCAGTAATCTGGTGGTTCAACTTGTCGGACAAACCATCGACGACATCGCAGCTCGAGTCATGGCAATTGTCTACCTCACTAGTCCTATTGCGATATACCGATGGCTCGAGAAAGCTGCGGACGCAAAAGCCGCGCAACACAACCTCGACAAGTGCCGGGCTCTAGAAACCTTCACCGACTACACCGCTTACGAGCCCACGGAACTCGACCTCTACCGCGTAGAAAACATCTGGTTTGCGGATTCTTCGCGCCTGGGCACAGCTTTTGTCAAGGTGCGTCCAGAAGTAAAGATCGAAGCGGAATATGTTGGCTACGATGCGGACGCGCGCAAAACCGAAATGAAAGAGACAGTGATGTACCGCGGGCCGAAAGTTGTCAATCTCGAGCACGAAGACGTCGGCTGCGATCCTAAAGTAGATACGCTCGATGAATCTAAAGTGGTCTACCATGTCTTGTCTCTTGACCGCAGAGATTTTGTCGAACGCGTTGCCGACAAGATGTACCCGCAAGAAGAAGTAAACAAGATCCTGTCGCATCCCGATCGCTACGGGGCGAGTGAAATCAAGAAGCGCGCGCAACAAAAAGAAGGCATCGACTCAGCCGATGAAACCTCGATGGCCGAGTGGGATGTGTACGAGTGCTATTTCTCCTGGTTCCATAACGATGTGAAGTATCGGCTTATCATGTGGTATCACTTCGAGACCAAAACCGTCCTGCGTCTGGTTTTCAATTTCATTCCGTACAACCAGTTGCCGATCGTCAAGACAAAGCTTTCTAACGACCGCAAAGGACAGTTTGGCAAAGGCTATGCCTGGATGCTGGACCACTACCAGGAAGAACTCTCGACAACTAAAAACCAGCGGCACGATGCAACAGCCTTCGGCATCCTGGGAATGAACCGCATAGACCCGAGCAACAAAAACATCGACCGTAATTTCCAGGTTTACCCAGGCGCCGCGGCGCCCTTCCGCGCAGGAGAGTTCGAGCACATCTCGATTGGCGAGCCGAATATGTCGAGTGTGTCGATCGAGAACGAACAAATGATCCAGCGGCAAGCGCAAGATCGCGCGGGCGTTGGTCCTGCGGTCGCCGGCATGGGCGCCGGCAGCGCGGACAAGAAAGGCCGCTTCGGCTCGATGGGCACAGTAGCGGTGATGCAGGACGCTAACTCCCGAGTAGGGCACAGAACTTCAGACTTCCGGCATTCGCATGTCAGGCTGGTTTCACTCGACACCGACATGTACGGAGCAATGGGTACAGGCGGCAAGGGAGCTCTCTTTGGGGTAGACGACCGGATTCTCGAAGAAGCGCTATCAGACTTCCTTGAGCGCAGAATCCGCATACCTATTCGCGCGAGCAGCGCGGCGGCAAACAGAGAAGTTCGCAAACAAAACATGCTGCTGCTGAATGCCACGCTCCGCCAGCATCATATGGGCATGTCCAATCTCTTGCAGGCTATCTCGAGCGCAGCTATCCCAGAGCAGTTCAAGGAGTATTTCATTGCGGTAGCGCGCGGGCAGAACGCTTTCTTCTGGCAAGTGCTGAGAGAATTTGAATTCGACCAGCCGGAAGCTTACGCTCCGGAGCCGAAGTTTGGAGACGAAGATGGCAAAGCAAGTCCCAGTGTCGGAGCTGTGGCCCCTGCTGCTGGCGGACCTGGAGACGGCTCAGGATCTAGTGGACCGGCCGGGTTACTCGCGGCTCTTGGCGGAATGGCAGGGGCAGGTGGCGGACCTACTGGACCGGCTCGAACATAGCGCCAAGACCATCGAAGAAGTGAACTTTATCCGCGGCCAATTAGCTGCCATTCGCATGAATATCGGCTTTCCGGAAGACCTTGCAGTTTGGAAGAAAAACCTCAACGAAAGAAAGACTTGACTAAGTACTAGAACTACGCTCAGTATTTCGTTCTAGAGGCATTCTCTGTGGGATGGTTCGACAAGAAGGAAAAGGACACGGAAGGCAAGACGGAAGTTAGCAAAACCCCTCCCGAAAGTAAAGACCAGTCCAAGACTGAAGCGGATTTACTGATCGAGCGCCTCGGTGTCACCATCGAAGCCAAACTTAAACCGCTAGCCGACCAAGTTTCGGCTATCGACAAATGGCGCACCGACCTCACTGCACTTGCCGAAAAGAAAACTCCTCCAGAAAAGAAAGACGGCGATCCTCCAAAGCGTGTCACGCTCGAAGAGGCTTCGATGAGCCCTGAAGCGGAACAGTTGTGGAAAGAACAAAACCTTTTGCCAGGAGCTATTCAGACCACGCAGCTAAACGCGCGGCTTACCGAGCGCGAATGTCTCGACTCTCTTGGCCCGGAGTTCGACTTCCTCAAGCCCGACATCCGCAAGATTTTCGATGAACAGACACCTATCCAGCGCAAAGCTGGAACGGACTATCCGGCTTACTGCTCGAACGTAGTGAAGATGGTTATTGGCGACGCAGCTTTGAAAGCTGGACTCAAGGCTGATGGCAAGTCTCGCCGCTTCTTTCTGGAAGATGGCAGCTCGAAGAATGACGGAAAGACTGAAGGCTTTGACGCTTCAGAAGCGGAAACACTGCGCAGGCTAAAAATAGACCCGAAAGAGTTTGCCGAAGCCAATAAGGGAGTCCACTGATGGCCGGCATCGATCCGCAAGTTCCAAAGCGCATCATCAAGGAACTGGCGGAGAGTTCTCCGCACGAATCAAAATGGTCCGATGACCTGAAGATTCTGCTCAATCCTTCCATCGAAGCCAAGCCTCTGCACCTTCCGCAATCCGGCTCTATCCGGCTCCGCAAGAACAAGGACTTCGAGTATTTCTGGGCACTCGACAAAGGCGGCGACAAGCCGTATCACGAGCGCGTTGACCAGCTTCGCGCGGTTGGGTTCCAGTACGCCACGACTGATGATGTCGAGATGACCATTCAGGATACGGTCAAGGACAAGAACGAAATCCGCAATGGCGACCGGCGCCTGATGAAAGTAGCCAAGCAGCGTTGGGCGGAGATTCGCAAGTCACAAATGATGGACGCAATCCGGCTGACCAGTCCGCGGCAAGGCTGGCAGGACGGCAACCGCGGCGTCATGCGCACAGAAGAACTTACCCCTGGCATCAAGACCATGCTGACAGATGATGCCGTGGTAGCAGACCTCAAGAACCGGTCGAGTGAGGCAAATACTTCGACCATAAAGGGAGCAACCGACAATGGCTGAGAGCGCCTACATCTACGCTCTCCACGACCCACGGAATTGGGCGATTCGATATGTCGGCAAGACTAACAGTCTACCTGGTCGGCTTCGTGGGCATATGAAACCAAGCCGGGGCTACGTCAATAAAGGGTTGCGGGCATTCGTTGCCGAGCTTCAGTCTTTAGGATTGAAGCCAAGGATGACGGTGCTTACGCAATGCTCTGCCGAACAGTGGATGAATTGGGAAAAGTTCTGGATTGCCACAGTAAAAGCAGCCGGAGAAAAACTCCTGAATCTTTGCGACGGCGGCGCTGGCGGTCCCACTGTGCGGGTTGCCTGGAACAAAGGAAAGAAACTTTCCGCGGAGTATCGGAAAAAACTCAGCGATGCCCACAAGGGAGTAAAACTCTCTCCGGAACATACCGCAGCCGCACATGCCGCTCTTGCTGCTCGCGGAGGAGCGCACAATACGCCGCATACCGCTGAAGCCAAAGAAAAGATGAGAGCAGCGAAGTTGGGTAAGAAACAATCTCCAGAACACATCGCTAAAGTAAGTGCTGCATTGTCTGGGAGAAAAAGACCACCTTTCTCCGCAGAATGGCTAGCAAATCTTAGTGCCGGTCAACGCAAGCGGTGGGCAAATAAAGTTTCTACGCAGAATTCTTAGGAGGTGCAATTTTGGCCAATTTCAGTGATGCCATTGATCCGCAGCAAAACGTGGGCGATGCCAACTCTTTTATGGTCCGCGCGCAGATTGAAGAAGCGGGCCAAACCTTTGTCTATGGCACTCCAGTTATGGTGAAGGCGGCTGATGGCGGACTCCAGGCTTGGGACGGTACGACCGTAGCGTTTGGCATTGCCGGTATTATGGCGGAAATCATCGCCAACAACCTTGGCTCGACTGGCTCCGGAGCTCCTGTCGGCTTCTCTCCTGTCCTGGGTATTGGCTCCGTGGTTGGAAACTATACCGCAAACTCGAACCAGCCTTCGGCGGTCATCACTCCTCCGATGGTTCCCATGTCCGATGGCAGACTTCGATTCTTTGTCGCTTCGCAAACCACCGTGTTCCGCGCGAAGATTGGCACAAGCGTTTCGGTGACTCCGATAGCCACAGCGCAAACGCAAGTGGGAGCAGCTTTCGGCCTGACCAAGGACAGTGGAAACAATTTCTGGTACGTGGACACCAACAAGACCGGCGCCAACGCTGTACTGCAAATCGTCGGTATCGACCCGCGCGAGCCCATCGGCACGGTTGGCGGACACGTTCTATTTGTGTTCCTGAACTCGGCAATCCAGATCATCGCGTAGCACCGCTTTCGAGCGGAGAGGAGTTCAATAAATGCCAATCACACAGATGTCTCGCGCCAATTTCCCTCCGCTTCTTGCGCCTGGCCTGAGACACATTTTCGTGCAATTTTTTGACTTAAAACAAAGGGCTGCTCAATATACACATTACCTCAACGTAATGGATTCTGAGGATGCCTACGAAATTGATTATGAGTTGAGCGGCACCGGGCCGATGCCCGAAATGCCGGAAGGGACTCGGCCGCTTTCAGACGGCATCTTGCAGGGCGGCACCAAGAAGTACATCCATCTTCAGTACGGCTTGCTGTCGCAAGTTACCCGGCAGCTT